>Ga0209420_1001313_pt1 | contig 11898 bp, 10 predicted proteins | sample BlaSpr_A8_OM1_O1_FD_187972 | JGI IMG/M metagenome (GOLD analysis project Ga0209420, IMG submission 187972) | Forest soil microbial communities from Thunder Bay, Ontario, Canada - Black Spruce, Ontario site 2_A8_OM1_O1 (SPAdes) (version 2) | ecosystem: Environmental > Terrestrial > Soil > Boreal...
TTGGGGCTGCAGGGTCAACTGACCGTTCCGGGCGCGTGATACGTCGAGGAGGTCTTCCACGAGTCGTCCCATTTGGGCTACCTGACGTTCGATCGCCATGCGGGCCTTCACGGCGGCCGGTCCCGCAGAGATCTCCATGCGCAGAATCCAGGCGGCACTGCGGATCGCACCCAGAGAGTTGCGTAGCTGGTGAGAAAACACTGCCATGAACTCGTTTTTCTGACCGTTTGCCGCACCGAGCTCCTGGCCACGCAACCATAGAGGCCACAGGCGCAGGTGATCAGCAAGTCCATTGGAATGTGGCTGGAACGCTGCAGGGATCCCGCCCACAGCTTGGGCGTGGTTAAGATCCGCATAGGCCATGCGCTCGTTGGATTCCCCGACGTCCGTGTCGGGACAGCAAGCGAAATGGTCGTTCATGGCTACCCCCCGCTGAGGGCTCTCAGGTGACGCCAAGCTAAATGGCGAGGTCGCTCCGGTCTGTCCGGTACCGCACAGATCCTCGAGGGGGTACTTCCCTAGGATCTCTATGTACGCTGGCGTACATTGCGAAGATGCGTCAAGCTGTGTCTGTCATCGAGGACCGCCATGACGGCAACCTCTCGCCCGCAGAAAAATCACCTTCTGGATGCCCTGCCGCAGCCCGAAGCCGAGCGGCTATTCCCCTTTCTGGAACCCGTAACACTGCCGCTTGGCGAAGTTCTGTACGAGTCGGGGGATATGTTGCGGCATGTCTATTTTCCGACCGACTCTATCGTGTCACTGCTGTACATGTTCAAGGACGGCAGGTCGGCGGAGATCGCGGTTGTGGGGAACGACGGAGCGATTGGCGTCGCGCTGTTTATGGGCGGTGAAACCACCACGAATCGCGCCATCGTGCAAAGCGCTGGCTCCGCGTATCGCTTGAGCGGCGAACGCCTTAAGGAGGAGCTTGGTCGTCACACTGAGATGCTGCACATACTGCTGCGCTACACCCAGGCATTAATCACCCAGATGGCCCAGACCGCGGTCTGCAACCGGCATCATTCGCTGGAGCAGCAATTATGCCGCTGGTTGTTGCTGTCCCTCGACCGGCTGGCCTCTTCCGAATTAACGATGACCCAAAAGCTAATCGCTGACATGCTCGGCGTCCGCCGCGAAGGAGTGACGGAAGCTGCCGGCAAGCTTCAAAAGCTCGGAGTAATCACCTACCGGCGTGGACGGATTACGGTGGTAGACCGGCCGGCGCTGGAGCGACTTTGCTGCGAGTGCTATGCGGTGGTCAAGCAAGAAACCGACCGCCTGCTGCCGCTGCATCCGCGCGCTGACTCGTCGAGCCGAATGTAGCGCCGCCCAGTCAGTGCCGCCGCGCCGAGGATGCCGCCCCGGCGCGCTTGCGTCTGCCATCGCACAGACGCAGCCGCCCCCGCGCGAGACCTACGCGCACGAAGGGCCAGTACCACATCGTAAAGTTCGCGACCCATGCCAGGGGCTCTGCGACGCGTCCGCCCAGCCAGTAGAAGCTGCCCTTACAGATCAGGAAAACGATGCTCGTTGCTGCGAAGGCACTCGCTGCGAGCCCCATCAGGCCTCTTGCGTCGATGGATGCGTGCTGGCCAAGCCGCCAGGCCGCAGTGCATGTGCGCGCTCTAGGCTCCACAATTCTCTTTCCGTCAGCTTGCTGGCGGCTATGTCTGCCACCGCACAGAATGATTCCCTGCTTAAGCGCAGCTTGGGATTCGACAGAGTCAGTGCTGAATCCGGGCAACTACCGATTCCTCGTGCGTTGCCTTCCTGATGACTACACGCTCGGGGGGATTTATGCGCGATCCAGCTGAGTGGAGATACGTGAGACTGGGCAAGATCGCCGGGACGATGTCACACCCCATTATCGCAAGAGCTTCGAAGCGTGGCCCGCTCAACAGCGGGAGCGGCAGCGCGCGGTCCATTGGCGACGATGACGCGCCGCCGCTCGATTGCGTACTCGGCTCCGTCGGTCTGCCCTTCGCTGAGGACGGTACGCTCCTAGTCGGTCTCGAGACGCGCAGGGCCGTCGAGACCTACCTCTGCGCTAAACCGAAGACCAGACTAGCGATCAAACCGGAGGAAGTTCACAACGGCGCTCCGGCCACGGACTCCAGGTTCATCGGCAGCGTTGCCCACGAGATCACGCGGAAGAATTGGGCGCTGCGCCAGGCGCAGTTGCAAGTGCAAGAGCTTACCTCTGCCAATCGCCGCAAAGACGAGTTTCTGGCGGTGCTTTCCCATGAGCTGCGTAGCCCCCTTTCGTCGATCCGCTTCGCTGTGAGCCTTCTGCGAGGGCCGCTGGGGGCTGCCGGCGTGCAGCAGCGTATGCAAGCGCTGATCGAACGGCAGCTCGGCCGGATGGCACAACTCGTCGACGAGCTTCGGGACGTATCGCGAATCACAAATGGGCGGTTGCATCTGCAACGCGAACGGGTGGACCTTCGCGTCATTGTGAATAACGCAATTGAAACGCTCGAGTCGGATCTTAAAGAGCGCAATCACCGGCTCGCTACCGAACTTCCCGACACGCCGGTGTGGTTGCACGCCGATCCCTGCCGCCTAGAGCAAGTGTTCGTGAATCTCCTCGCGAACGCCTCGAGATATACGGACGCGGGCGGCGAACTCACAGTGTGCATGCAGGCAGCAGAAGGTCAGGCCGTGGTTCGTGTCCGGGACTCCGGAATCGGCATCGCGCCGCACGCGTTAGCTCATATATTCGATCTTTTCAAGCAGGCGAACGGAGCCGATCCGCGCTCCAAGGCAGGGCTGGGCGTGGGACTCGCAGTGGTGCGCAAGCTCCTCGAATTGCACGGAGGTAACGTCACCGCTGCCAGTGCCGGACTTGGGCAGGGAAGTGAGTTTACCGTTCGCCTGCGGACGCTGCGCGCGTAGTCAACTTTCACGCTGTGTAGACTGTTACGAGAAGTTCCGAGGAACGCCGAAGTGACGACAAAATCGAAAGGCCTGAAGAATACGGTATTGGCAAGCCTCCCGCGGAAGGAGTTCGCGCGGCTCCAGACGGCCCTGGAGCCAGTAAGTTTGAAGTTCGGAACAGTGCTATACGAACCGGGGAAAGCCATTCGGCATGTCTACTTCCCGATCGATTGTCTTATTTCCTTGCTCACCGCCGTCGACAAACGCCGATCGCTGGAGGTTGGAATGGTGGGTAACGAGGGAATGGCCGGGATGCCGTTCATCCTCGGTATGGGTGTTTCCGGTGTCCGCGCGCTTGTGCAGGGCGGCGGTGAAGCGCTGCGCATGTCCGCCGCGACCTTTCGCATCGAATTCGACCGCAATCCAGGGTTGAAGGAAGCGCTATATCGTTACATGTACGCCCTGATGACACAGATCTCGCAGACCGCAGCGTGTAATCGCTTTCACGAAGCGGAACCGCGCTTGGCGCGTTGGCTCCTTATGACCCGCGACCGCGTCATGTCAGACGAATTTCCGCTCACACACGAATTTCTGGCGCATATGCTGGGCATGCGGCGCGAGGGCGTCACGGAAGCAGCTAGCGCGTTCAAGCGTCGGAAGTTAATCCGCTATCAGCGCGGCGAAATCCAGATCCTGGACTTAAAAGGACTCAAGGCGGCATCTTGCTCGTGCTATAAGATTGTCGAAGCGGCATTCAACCGCGTGCAGGGCCAGATTTCCGCCGTTGGGTGATCGCCCGCCGTGCCGGGGTACGACACCAAGTGCCGGCCGATCCTGTGCGGTTCGCCGTACGAACCAATATCGGCCACGGTGACATTCATTGGTGCCCGCCGCAGTCGCACTTACGAGACAAGATTACTGAATTCCAGGATACGCTGCCATCGCTCGAAATTGGCCCTCAGGTCACGAGCCCATGAACAGCATTGATTGGATTGCGTTTATCATTTTGCTCGCAACTATTGGTAGACAGGTCTATACGCAGTGGAGAACGCGATCGACGGCCGGTGTTTCAAAGTGGTTGTTTATTGGACAAGTCGCCGCGTCGGTCGGCTTCGCGATCTACAGCTATTTGCTTCATAATTGGGTTTTTCTTGTCTCAAACGTTGCTCTGTTGATGACCGCCGTTCTCGGCCAATGGCTGTATTCGCGCAGCCGGCTGGACACAAACCCGCGCGTTACTAACTCCAGCTTCAATTGGGAGGAGTGGTCCGTGCCGCGGACACGGAGTTAACGCCTGGCACGGGTATCGAATGTCCGCTCCTTCCAATTTCGGGAATGAAACCGAGGTTGCACTAGCATAGACGCTGTTGCAAAACGGTATCACTACCTGCGTATTCGTTGGGCTTTGGCGCATGCAAGCGGTAACAGCTGTAGAGGTATACGCTGCCTTCACACAACAGGGACTACTGGTACGATCCCAGTGCTGCCCACCCTTTCAAGTAGGATACTCGCTGCGAACTTAAGCGCGGTCGCGGCTACCTCTGCAGCGACCAGACGAATCAGACAGCAGCAGACTACTTCCGCCGCTTGACCTCGACCCGATGCTTATTTCGGCGTCGTAGACGCATCCGTCTTAGTCGGCATCTTGTTTCCGTTCGCCTTGAACTTCTCCCCCGTCGGCGTGAGGGTGCCTCCACCCTTTGGGTTCTGGTGGCATGCCCCGCACGACAGCCCCGTCTGCGTAGCAAATTGCTGCGTTGCAGCGGCAGGTTGGGAGATGAGCATCCACGTCGTGCCCGTCATCACAAGCACGGCAAGCGTGCTGCATGCAATAACAGCCATCTTCTTTGCATTCACTTTCATGCTCGATTTCTCCCTTGTCGGTGTACAGCACTGATCCGTGCCGAGCGCTCTCAACCCTGCGGTTACACAGGTCTTCGATCCGTAATTCAGCCTAGGCGCACCTGGTCAATTCAGTCCGTGCGGTACCGTACGCATTGCCCAGGCCGCGAGGGCGACCTCGGCCGGGCCAAGCGCCTGCGGAAAAGCCGCGCCGCTACGCCGGCCAGAGTGAGGCACCAGACTCGATGGGGTCGATCCATATGCGCTCTGGCGCGCGCCCTAAAGGTCATCCATTAGCTATCGCGGCGTGCATACAGGCTGTGCGCACGAGCCTCGAACGCCGCAATGACATCCTCAATCGACGCCGGCAGGACGCGGCTCACGAGGTGCTGTAGTAGGTTGGATTCCAACTCCAGGTCAACCATGACGCTGAGGCTGCAAGACACCGCCGGACCTGGTGCGAGCAGCCACGTCAGACTGTAATGGCGAAAGGGTGGTTCTGACGAGGTTACCTCGATTCGCTCCGGGCGATGCAGAACCGCCCTCGAGCCGAATTGCACGCGCGCCGGTCCGACACCGAGGACCTGCTCGACGTAGAGTACGTCCGCTTCCCTCTTCTGAATCCGCGCTGAGATCCATCCTGGCAGGTACTCGGGATAGCGCTCGATATCGGCGGCAAGATCGAAGACCTGTTCGCAACTGAATGGCAGCAACCGTGAGACTGGATCGATCTTCATACGGCCACACCGCGTATCACAATACCCCTCGTCGTGCCTTGGAGGCTCGACGATCTGGCCGACGTCGAACCTCATTCCGATTTCGCTGCCGTGGCAGCCTTGGTGGCGAATTGATAACGCACCGTTAAAGCGAACAGGTTCACGTTGTCGTGATAGGGCTGCACGCCGAGCGCCAGAAGGTCCGGCACGGTAGCTGGCCCCACCCCGTCGAGTGCCCAATCGTTACTGTTGTACTCCTCGTGCACATAGCGGAAGTGAATCTCCAAAGCAGACGTGCACTGATAAGCGACGTCGAGGCGCTCAGAATCCAATTTGGTCCAATTCTGCGGAAAAGCCTGCTGCAGGCCGCCGAGCGTGGAATCGATGTCCTGGTATGAGGGTGCATGCAACCAATCCAATGAGACAGTCCAGCGCCGTTGCGGGACCCAACGTCCACCGATGACGATGTTCCAGAAGGCCTCCGTGTCCGCCGCGAGCCAGGGCGCCGTGTCCACCCCGTTGGAACCGTTCTGCAGCATGAACAGGTGCTGGTAGCCCGCATCGATGTGGCCGCTTAAAGTCGCGCTCGGCGTCCAGGCAAGCGTCGCCGATGCGCGTTGCTCGTGCGAGCTTTGCAACCCGAGCGGCGACGATCGATAGTCGTCTTTGGCGAGAGCGCCCTCGAGCGTCCAGGTAAGCGTCGGCGTCACAACCCAGGAACCGGTGAATGTGGAGAACACCCGGTCGCGCGGCGCATAGTCGTATTCGCGGATCAAGGGGTTTTCCGCGGCTGGCAGCGCTGCGGCGTCGAACGGCGAGGCTTTGCGCAGCCCGTTGCCGATCTTAAGCGTAAAGCTCACAGGTGCGATCGGAGTGATCGTGACGCGGCCCCAGCTTTCGGTGTCCTGGGTGTTCCTCACGACCTGCCCCGGACTGTAGTGGTTGTCGTCGAATGTGCCGCCGACGCCGATGCGCGCCCAGCGGGCCAGCGCATAGTCGGCACCGCCGTCGAGGCGCACGCGGTCCTCGCCATAGCGGGGCGTGACCGCCGTTCCGCCCGGAAACGTGTCGGTCACGATGTAGGGAACGGCGATTGGAGTTGTCTGATCATCGCGGCCGTCATAGGTGGCGTTGCCGCGCAAATCGAGCTGCGGCAGCGGCCGGGAGGCGAGGCCGAGTGCGTAGTGCGATACGTGCACATCACCGTCGAGCGAGGCCGGTGCCGGTACGGTCGAGTCAGGCAGGGTGCTGATCGGCAGGAAAGCGGCGTTCTGCCGGAGGGTGCCAAACGACGCCGTGTAGTTGAGCGTCGTCGCGAACCATGGCAGCTGCACGTTCCCCGCGCCCGCGAGCTGCTGCAGAGTGTTGCTTGGCGCAAGCGCGAGACGCCCCTGCGTGGATCCCGGCACGATTGGCAGGTAAGGATTCGCGAAGGTCAGCGAATCGCTGTTGTCCTCAAACCACGAGCCGCTGTAGGTCAGCCGGAAGCTCGCCCTGTGGCCGGCCCACGCGGCACCTGCGTCGAAGGAGTCCGTGACGTAGTCGATCGGTTCTGGCAATTGCACCGCCTCCGTCAGGAAGCTGGCGCTCGTAAGGCCGGTGCCATCCTTCTCCTGGCGGCGGAACTCGCCGAATATCGTCCAGTCGGAACTGGCGAAGAAGCGGCCCAGCAACGCTAGCGTGCGGCGGTCGTACCCGAGGTCAATGGGGGCGAGACTCGAGCGCAGCTGCGTCATGCCGGCCGTGCTGCCTGCCGCCACCCAGTTTGGAGGCAAAGAGAGGCTCGCGCCGGCGCCCTGAAAGGGCGTGACACCGGTGTCGTAGAGACGCGTCGGTTGGCCGTCGTAACTGATCCGCAGGTCGTAGCGGCCCTCGCGCCCGCCTTCGACGTAGCCGTCCCGCGAGGCGAGTCCCAGCTGCTCAAGATCATAGCTCGCGTAAGAACCATCATCGCTACGCATTTGTCCGGAAGCTCCGGCGTCGACATAAGTGCCCGTGTGGTCGATCCCTGTATAACGACCGTAGCTCGCGTTCGCGCCGCTTGCGTACAGGGCGCCAGCCTCCGTATCGGACTCGTAGCCTTGCTGGAACGGACACTGCGTGCACTTCCACTCACTCGTATCCGTCGTCGGCGTATCGGCCGCTGCCGCCTCCACGGCGAACGTCGCGGCCAGCCCGAACAGGAGCGCTGCGTGATGCTGCCAGGAGAGTGCTTTCAATTTGCGCTCTTACCGCATCAATGCGCGGCCCGAGGGATGGTTCGAGCCGTGAACCTGCGAGTGACAATTGATGCAGCCACCGGCGAGCAGATACGCGCTCGGCATGCCACCGGGGAGACCCTGGGGTGTGGCCGCGATGGACGGATGGCCCGCACCCTCATGACACGATTGGCACAGAAACGGCGGGCGCATCTTGAGAAGCGACGACTGCGCCGAACCGTGCGGCTCGTGACAGTTGGTGCAGTCTTCGGTGACGGGTTGGTGTTCCCAGAGAAACGGCCCGCGGTATTCCGCATGGCAGCTGGTGCAGGTCTCGTTGACGGTGTTCTTTACCAGCTGCGCCGGCGCCGTCGACCCATGAGGCGAATGGCAGGAGGTGCAGGCCATCTTGCCTTCGCGCAGCGGATGATGCGAAGTCTTAAAAAGATCCGTGTGCTGGGCTTGATGACAACTCGTGCAGACCTCGATCTGCGTGGCCGCCGTTTGCACCGGATCCTTAACCTCGTGCAGCGTGTGGCAGCTCGCGCAAGCCACGTTACCGGCCGCGTGGGCGCTCGATGCCCAATCATGTGCGGCGTTCGACTGGTGGCAGCCCAAACAATTCGCGTTTTGCTGGGTAACAGTCGCCAGAGCCTTGGGACCGAAGTCGACCATGCCCGCCGGCGGCCCGCCTCCGGCCTTCACGTGCGCACCGCCCGGCCCATGACAGGCCTCGCACTGCAGGCCGCCGTGACCGAAGGGGCCGCGCGGATCGTTCGGCCGCGCGTGCTTGGTGCGGAACAACCCCGTGACCGTGGCATTGTTATGACAGCCGAGGCAGGTGTCCGCTCCTTGCGGACTGTACGCAGAATCAGTATTCGGCGGGCCATCAGCCGAGAGCGCCTGCACGGGCCCGCCCAACAGCAGAGCAAATGCGCCGGCTACGCAAGCACGCCGAAACCGCTGCACTCAGTCCGCCGTAACCGGGATGTTGTGCACGATTTTCACGTCAGCAACGCCCCCCGGGCCGTGGCAGACGCTGCAGGTCTCCGCATCCGCCGGATTTGAACTGGGAATCGTCCGACCTTCCGCATCTTTCGTGACTGTGGTGGAGCCGCCGTTCTGGAGCATGTGCGCCAGGGCGACCGCGTCAACATGGCATGCCGAGCACACGGACATATTGGCAGAGGTCGCGATCGGATTGCCGACGGTGGTTGGGTTTGGCGATTCCGTCGACAGGCCGGTGAGAAAAGTGGTCGCCTGCACCGCGGCGTCGTTCACCGGATAGTAGCTGGCGGAGACGTGGCAGGCATCGCAGCGGTTCAGCTGCCCCGGATAGACCACATCAGTGAAGTTGTTCACCGAGCCGCCGAAGCCGTAGATGACAAAAGGCATCCCCGCAGCGCCGCGAACGCTGCCGTCATGGATCGCGTGGATCATGTGCTTGAAGTCGATCGTCTGCTCCCACAGGCCGTCGATTCCCGGAATCGTCGGCGATAGCGTTTGACGCATGCCGACGTCCGTGGAAGCGGGGTTGTGACAGGCGACGCAGACCTGCGGGTTGTTATTGCGGTTATCGCCATGCAGAGCGAGCACGCTATGGCAGACGTCGCATTTGGCGATGGCCACGACCACGCGCCGCGCGACGGGTGTCTGGCCTGCTACGTTTCCGTAGCCGACCGCGCTCGTCACCGGGATGGCCGTCGCTCCGGGACCGGTCGTGACGACGCCCGGATGACCTTCGAGCACCACTCCCACGTTGGCGATGGCTGCACAGGCCGTCGCGCCCGCGGGCGGGCAGTTGGCGACCGGCGCCGTTGGCAGTGCCGTGGGCGAGGTCAAAGTAAACGCCCCGGTTGCGTCGGGTCCCGTGATCGCCGAGAGTGGCACCGCCGCGGCACACCCGGCGACGGCGAGCGGGTTCAGAGAAATCGGCTGGCCCCAGGTTGAAGGGGTTGTGCCGCTGCCCCAGTTCGTGTAGTCGCTCGTCTCCCAGGCGACGTCGATCGCGAGGCGCGCGGCGCCGCCAATGACGCAGACAGGGTTGCCGGTACCTGGATCGATACCGGCAAACGGCGCGGCGGTGAGGATATTGTAGGGCGCATTGCCGTTCGTCGGATCGACGATCTTGAAATTCACGACCGGAAAGATCTGGCCGCTGACGGTCTGAAAGCTCACACTGTTGATGATGAACTGAAACCTGGTCGCCGCGACGACCTCCGGAATCACATGCGCCGCGACGACCTGCAACTGGCCATTGTCGATATCTGACGTCGTACCATGACAGGTCGTGCACTCGGTGTTATTGGCAACGATGTTGGGCCCGTGGTTCGCGCCGGTGGCAAAGTTCACGTTGTCATGGCACGCCCCGCAGGCCTGCATCGTGGGCACCGTCATGTAGTTTGCGGCTTGCGGCAGAGTCGGGACATTCTGTACATGGCAGGTGATACAGTTGCGCGTGTCCTGCGGGTAAAGAACGGTGTTGAAATTCGACAGCGACTCCATGTACCCGACGATCCAGTAGCCCAGCCCGAGAGTCGGCGTCGTATCGGGACCAGTGGCCGTCTGAATGCTGGGGAGGGTGTTCCCGCTATGGATCTTGTGGACCATCACCTTAAAGTCTAGCGTATTGCCGCTATATGGATCCGTGGTTCCCGGGTTGTGGCACATCACGCAGTACTGCACCTCGACACGGGCGCCACCGTGCGCAGTCAATGACGTATGGCAATTATCGCAGGTAGACGTCTCGACGATCTCCCGGCTGAAGATACCGCTCGTGTCACCGCTCGACGGTTGGAACGTGTAGGGTCCGTTGTTTGCCTGCGCCAGGCCGCGGATCTCAAAACCCACTCGATGCGTCAACGCCGCGTTATAGATGACGTTCGGATCTGTCGTGATGTTCTTCTTGAACGTGTACTGGTAGGTGCCGTCGCCATGGTCGACAAACGTGCCGCTCGTGGCGGCCTCAACCATTGCCTGCGTCTCCGGTGTCGTCGCGCAAGCCGTTATGCCGGCCGGGCAGCCGCTGGGAGCGACGGTCCCATAGAGGTATGAATTCCACTGGCTCGCCGAGCCGTTTTGGCCCGGAACAAGTTGGGCAATCGCGAAAGCCAGGTCGGCCGCTGGCAGACCCTGTAGCGGAGCACCGTTCTGATCGGTGAGCTGAAATTTTACGACTGGCGGGCCGGCGATTGCGACGCTCGTGATTGTTCCGGTGATGCTCGTGGCGGTGCTGACATTGAGTACCGCCCCCGTGGTCGAAGGCCCTGGCGGGCCGCTCGCACCGGCCGGCCCTGCCGGACCCGGGGAGCCTGTGGTGCCGCTACACGCCGCGAGCAGCACGCTCAGCGTTATAGCTGCGAGTTCGTTGGCGAGAGAGAAGACGCGGCGACCCTGCTCGCGATTCTCAGTCACGGACGACATACGCCACTCTCCCAAAGGGCCGCGGCGATCTTCGAGTCGCTCAAGCGCCCCGCTCAGACTCCTCCGGGGTCTGTCTCCCCATTGCAAAATTATCCAGCCCCCCCTGCGCTGTCTGTACGCTAGCGCACAGATCGCAGGTCGGCAAAGTCAGTAGAAGCACCGATCGGTGTTGTGCCCCCCGATCGACCTAAATCAGATCTAAGGAGAGCTCATGCCCGCCTCGAACCTCGGGCGCATGCACGCAGCCACCCCGCTCGCCGCGAGCCCGGGGTCGCGTGCCCGCGCTTCAATTGACGCGACGAGCCGCGCAGGGTCGACGTGACATCCCCAGAGCCAACGCCCCGGGGTTTTGCAGCATGGCTCTGGCGGCGCCCGCAGCGCTGGTTCTTACTGGGAATTCCGGCCGGAGGCGTGGTTGCTTTCATCGTCGGCATCGGATTTACGGGCAGCTTCATCGGCGCTCTGAAGTACGCTGAAACCGATTCGTTCTGCACGTCCTGCCACGAAATGAGCACGCCGTTCCAGGAGTATAAGCAGAGCGTGCATTACTCCAACGTGTTCGGTATTCAGGCAAGCTGCGGCAATTGCCACGTGCCGCCCACATTCCTTCCGGGCTTGGTGCGGCACATTCAGGCCTATTCCGAGGTATGGGGTCACGTGACGGGCGAGCTCAACACGCCCGCAAAGTACGAAAGCCATCGGCTAGCGCTCGCGCAGAAGATCTGGGCGGAGCTGAAAGCAAACGACTCCGCCGAGTGTCGCAGCTGTCACACGCCAGCCGCCATGGCGTTCGCGAAACAGCCCGCAGCGGCGGTCAGCGCACATCAATCGCTGGCAAC
>Ga0209420_1001314_pt1 | contig 11881 bp, 9 predicted proteins | sample BlaSpr_A8_OM1_O1_FD_187972 | JGI IMG/M metagenome (GOLD analysis project Ga0209420, IMG submission 187972) | Forest soil microbial communities from Thunder Bay, Ontario, Canada - Black Spruce, Ontario site 2_A8_OM1_O1 (SPAdes) (version 2) | ecosystem: Environmental > Terrestrial > Soil > Boreal...
GCGCCGAGAGACAGTGGCGGACTGGTTTGTTTTTAAAGCCGGAACGACAAACTTCACCGAGAATTTCAAGAAATTGCTGGCGTCGCCGGCGATCGCTTCGAAGCGGTGGATCACCGAGCAATACGACACGATGGTGCGCACGAACACACTGGCGGGGCCCGGGGCCAGCGACGCTGCCGTGATTCGCATCAAGGATCCGAATACGTTGGAGGTGAAGCGGGCGCTGGCGCTTTCCACCGACGGCAATGGGCGATGGTGCCAGCTGAATCCGCGATTGGGCGCGATGCATGCGGTTGCAGAAGCGGCGCGGAACGTGGCGACCAGTGGTGCGCGTCCGATTGCGGCGACCAACTGCCTCAATTTCGGCAGTCCGGAAAAGCCCGAAGTGATGTGGCAATTCAGCGAGGCGATCGACGGCCTGACGGTGGCTTGCAACGAGTTGGGTACGCCAATTACCGGAGGAAACGTCAGCTTTTACAACGAGACCTTGGGAAAGTCGATCTATCCGACGCCGGTCGTCGGAATTCTAGGCATCCTTGACGACGCGTCGCAAGTTGTGAAGATTGGATTTCGCGAAAAAGGCGATTTGATTGTACTGCTGGACGGGGCTGGATCCGCCAGCGCGGCTTCGTCGCCGGCCAACCTGGCGCAGGAGTTTTCTTCGTCGGAGTATTCTAAGGCGATTGCGCAGGTTGTGACGGGCGAGCCGCCGCAAATCGATCTGGCCGCCGAAAAGCGGCTGCAGCAAATGCTGGTGGCGCTGGCCAGTGAAAACGTGGTGCAATCGGCGCACGATAGCAGCGATGGGGGAATTGCGGTCACGCTGGCGGAGTGCTGCTTTGCGGCCAACGGGCTGAGCGCGAGCGTCATCCTGGAAGGATCGGAACCCCCCGCCGAGCATGCGCTGTTCAACGAGCGCGGCGCGCGCGCGGTTGTCTCGGTGAAATCTTCTTTGCTTGCTCGCGTTCTCGAGAGTGCGCGACAATATGGTGTGACGGCGCAACAAATCGGCCAGGTTACCCGTGACAAAGCATTTCGCATCCAATATAAGGCGAGCGCCGCGATCGATAGCCCGCTCGAATCGTTGCGCGAGGTCTGGGCCAGTTCGCTGGAACGTGCTGTGAAGGCCGGCTGACCGCAAGGCAGTGGCAGGGGAATCGACGGTATTTTCGAATTCGCTCAAAAGTTGGCAATCCGATCGCACCTTTGACGCAAAAGCTCGCTTTCGCTGACGACCGTTTCCACGACGAATGTGGTGTGTTCGGGGTTTTCGGGCACGAGGAAGCGTCGAAGCTCGCGTATCTCGGCTTGTACGCGCTGCAGCATCGCGGGCAGGAATCCGCCGGGATTGTTTCGAGCGATGGCGGCGACCTGCATTTGCACCGCGCGATGGGCGAAGTCGAGGAGATTTTTACCCCGGATGTCCTGAGCACGCTTCCGGGCAACTCCGCGATCGGCCACACGCGGTATTCCACGGCTGGCGACAAAGCGCTGCTCAACGCACAGCCGATCTTGATCGATTGCAACAAGGGCAAAGTTGCGCTCGGCCATAACGGGAACCTCACCAATGCGGCAGAGTGGCGCCGGAAGCTCGAGCATCGCGGCTCGATTTTCCAGACCAACAGCGACACCGAAGTCATCGTGCACCTGCTGGCGCGCTCGCAAGCCCGCAATCTTTCCGGTGCGATCGGCGACGCGTTGAATCAGGTGGAGGGCGCGTACTCGCTGCTGGTGCTCACCACCGACGAGATGTATGCCGTGCGCGATCCCCGCGGATTCCGCCCGCTGAATCTGGGGAGGCTCGGTGACGCCTGGCTGGTGGCGTCGGAAACCTGCGCTTTCGATCTGCTCAACGCGCAATATGTTCGCGAAGTCGAACCCGGGGAAATGGTGCGCATCTCGCGCTCGGGCATCGAGTCCATTCGCTTCGCACCGCAAAAGCCTCTGCAGCAGTGCATTTTCGAGCATGTTTATTTTTCGCGCCCGGACAGCATTATCTTCGGCCGCTCGGTGAACGAAAGCCGCGAAGCGCTCGGCCGTTTGCTCGCGCAAGAGCATCCCGTCGACGCCGATATCGTTGTTCCGGTACCGGATTCCGGTGTGCCCGCGGCTGTCGGCTACTCGCTCGAATCCGGAATTCCGTTTCGTATGGGACTGATCCGCAATCATTACATTGGCCGAACGTTTATCGAGCCTTCGCAAGCCATCCGCAATTTCGGCGTAAAGCTCAAGCTCAATCCCATTCGCGGGCTGATCGAAGGGAAGCGCGTGATTCTGGTCGACGACTCCATCGTCCGCGGCACCACCAGCCGCAAGATCGTGCGCATGGTGCAGGAAGCCGGCGCGAAGCAAGTGCACGTGCGCATCAGTTGCCCGCCGACAATCTCGCCTTGCTACTACGGCGTGGACACGCCCACGCGCGAAGAGTTGATCGCGTCCACCAATTCACCGGAAGAGATCCGCAAGTTTCTGGGCGCCGATTCGCTCGGCTATGTGTCGCTGGCCAGTTTGAAACAAGCGGTGAACGACACCAAGGGCAGCTACTGCACATCTTGCTACACTGGGGTGTACCCCACGGACCTCGTGCAACTCGAAGTGGGCAAAGCTACCTCCAACGATGTGTTGCGGGATGCTACCAACGGCAGCGGGATAGAAGACTCAGCGGCGGAGCGCCCTGTGGCGGTGGAACGTGAAAGCTGACGCTACGAAAAACGAAGACGAAAAAAACGAAAAGGGTCTGCCCGTCCGTCAGCGTGTCGAACGCGAAATCGTCGCCTGGTTTTGGGTGGCACTGGCGTTCATGCTGATCAACGGCACGATCGGCCAGGCTCGGGTGATTCCTTCCGGTTCGATGGAGAACACTTTGCTGATCGGCGATCACCTGATCATGAGCCGAATCGGCTATGACGCTGGTGTGCCGTTCACCAGCTGGCATGTGCCGCTGTGGCGCAATCCGCACCGGCAGCAGGTGATCATCTTCAAACCTCCTTTTGCGCCGGACACGCCGGATTACGTGAAACGCACGATCGGCCTGCCCGGCGATACGGTCGATCTGCACGGCGGGGCGGTGTACGTGAATGGCCAGAAGCTCAACGAGCCTTACACGATTGGCCCCAGTGAGCCGGCGCCTCCGGGAAGCGCCCCGCCGGGTTACACCGATATCAAGTTTCCGTACCACGTGCCGGACAATTGCTATTTTGCGATGGGCGACAACCGCACGAATTCGTATGACAGCCGCTTTTGGGGTTGTGTCCCGCGCAACGACATCATCGGCACGCCGGTGATGATCTATATGTCGCTCGACGTACCCCCGGACGCCTGGGAGCCCGGGCAGATTCGCGAGCGTTTTTTCGCATATGCGAGCGCCATCCTGCATCCGGGCGAAATACGCTGGCGCCGCTTGTTTCACACATTTTAGGCTTCGATCGGATCGCGGTGATGCGAGGAATGGCTGGAGAATTGAATACCGAGCGCCAGGGCGCCCCGGCGGTGGAATTTGAACGCAGACCCCACGAAAAACGATAACCACAAGAGGACGTCAAAGCTTTTGATGCGACAACGCATCGGACACGAAGTCATCGCGTGGTTCTGGGTAGCCTTGGCTTTTATGCTGATCAACGGCACGATTGGCCAGGCTCGGGTGATTCCTTCCGGTTCGATGGAAAACACCTTGCTGATCGGCGATCACCTGATCATGAGCCGAATTGGCTACGACGCCGGCGTGCCGTTCACGAACTGGCATGTGCCGCTGTGGCGTAATCCGCAGCGCCGGCAAGTGATTATCTTCAAGCCGCCGTTCGCTCCGGACACCACGGATTTGATCAAGCGCGCAATCGGCCTGCCCGGCGACACTATCGATCTGCGCGGCGGGGCGGTCTTTATCAACGGACAGAGACTAAATGAGGGCTACGCGGTCGGACCTACCGAGCCAGCTCCCACGGGAAGCGCTCCGACGGGCTTTAGCGTTGTCAGATTCCCCTATCGTGTGCCGGATAATTGTTATTTCGCGATGGGCGACAACCGCACGAATTCGTACGACAGCCGCTTCTGGGGCTGCGTTCCGCGCCATGACATCATCGGCACGCCGGTGATGATCTATATGTCGCTCGATGTGCCGTCCGATGCCTGGGAGCCGGGCCAAACTCGCGAACGTTTCCTCGCCTATGCCAGCGCGGTCGTGCACCCGGGCGTGGTGCGCTGGAAGCGACTGTTTCACTTGTTTTGATTTATACTAAGCTAGTAGAGCTTAGAGTAAATGCCGCACCCACCTCGCGGCAATCGGTTATTCTCCAATAGAGAACGCCCGGCATTTCGTGCGCCCGGACTAGAAACGGACTTTGATACCTCATCCATGAAATACGCCGACGCAGGAGTGGACATCGCCGCGGCCGACGCCGCCAAGCAGCGCATCCGCCACCACGCCAGCCGAACTTTCACTCCCGGCGTTCTGGGCGGAATCGGCGGCTTCGGCGGGCTGTTCGTCCTCGATAAGAAGAAATGGAAAGAGCCGGTGCTGGTCTCCAGCGCCGATGGCGTCGGAACCAAACTCAAAGTGGCGATGGCCACCGGCGTTCATTCCACCGTTGGCGGTGATCTGGTGAATCACTGCGTCAACGACATCCTGGTGCAGGGCGCGGAGCCGCTATTTTTCCTCGACTATCTAGCGATGGGAAAGCTCGATCCCAACGTAGTCGAGCAACTGGTGGAAGGCATGAGCCGTGCCTGCCGGAAGGCAGGCTGCGCGCTCATCGGCGGCGAAACTGCCGAAATGCCCGGTTTTTATCCCGTTGGCGAGTACGATTTGGCCGGCTTCATCGTCGGCGCCGTCGAACGCAAAAAACTACTCACCGGGAAAGCGGTGAAGCCGGGAGATGTCCTGTTGGCATTGCCTTCCGCCGGGCTTCACACCAACGGCTATTCGCTGGCGCGCAAGCTGGTTTTCGATGTTGCCAGGCTCAAGCCGGAAACTTACGTTGCCGAGGTGGGAAACAAAATCGGCGCGGAACTCCTGAAACCGCATCTGTGCTATGCCCCAGCGCTGAAAAATATTCTGGCGCGCGGGTGGGTTTCCGCTTTAGCGCACATCACGGGAGGGGGAATTCCGGGTAATTTGCCGCGCGTGCTGCCTTCCGGCGTTCAGGCCCAAGTCGATCTGGGCGCTTGGCCGGTGCCGTCCTTGTTCAAGTATCTGGCTAAGATCGGCAAAATCGAAACCGACGAACTGCTGCAGTCTTTTAACCTGGGTGTGGGCATGATTATGGTCGTCCCGCAAGCCCACGTGCAATCCGTGGAAGCCGATCTTAAGCGCCGCCGCGAAAAATACTTCCGCATCGGCCGCATTGAGCGCGGCGACTCTGGCAAAGCGCGCGTCACCTACACCGGATCCCTGCGCCTTTAGCGTTGCGGGTGAATAGCGGCGACAAAAATCGAGTCTACTCTCCCGTGCCTGCGTAGGCGGGATTGTTTGCCGCTGCCCGGAGCGGCAGCTCGCGGGCCACTTTGTGCAGCCACTTTAGTTCCGTCTTGAACTGCTCGATCATCAGGCCCACCATCCAAGCTGCTTCGTGATGGGGATGGCCAACTTCTTCAAGGATGCTGCGCAGCGTCTGTTCTTCTCGTGCCAGTTCGCTCTCCAGGAATTTCTTGCGTCGCGCGATCTGCTTCTGAAATACGCCGCCGCGTGCCTGCCAGGACAACGCCACCCAGGTCAGAAATGCCGGCCTGTCGCGCTGCGTCGTCCACTGTTCCCGTTCCAGCGCGTCACCGAGAGCGTGCCGTCCCTTGGCGGTCGTCTCAAACACACGCCGTTCCGGCCCTGCGGAAGGCTCGTCGCTGTCTCCTGCGCGAATCAGTCCTGCCGCCGCCAATTTCTCCAGCGAGTAGTAAATCTGCGGACGTGAAATTCCGGCCCAGTCGCGCACGCACCGCCGCTCCAGTTCCAGGTTGACCTGATAGCCGTACATTCCGCGCTCGGCCAGCAAGCTTAGAATCACCAGATCCGGCGTCGTCAGGCCTGATCGCTTCCCGTTCCGCATGCGTTGCGCCTTTCTTTGCTGCAAGGCGCGAGGAAAGTGAGCGCCCGCCGGTGCTGGATTGCTTCTACCTCGGCGATTCCTCGCGCGGCCTGAAGCAGCTGGGGCGTTATCCTTTGCGCTTTTCGCCGTCGCCTTGTTTGCCGGCCTTTCGCTGACTGCTCCACCACCACCATTGGCACTGCTCCGCCGGCAGACGAGGATCGCGCGCTTGCGCCACCGCCGCCCGGAACGTGTCCAGCACGCAAATATCCTGATGTTGGCGCGCCACTCGGCCCAGTTCGCGGTAAAGCCGCTCCGGATTGCGCCGCGCCAATTGCGCGACGCTGCGCACCCCGAGCAACTCAAAATCGCGCACCATAGCAGGACCAACCGAAATCAGATCCGCAAGCCGCCGGTGTTCCACTGCCATAAAAACCTCCTTGACAAGTTCTCCAAACCTTTCTAGTCTAATTAAGACTAGTGCACCTGTCAATTAAATATTTTGCAGTTTCGGCGAACGCAAATCACTTGGAGAAGATCTATGAACGTAAAACGAATCACCCCGGTCCTGTTCGTCGAGGAAATCGAGCTTGTCCTTCCGTTTTGGGTCGACGCTCTGGGCTTCGCCAAAACCATCGAAGTCCCGCACGGCGACAGGCTGGGCTTTGTGGCGCTGCAAAAGGGAAATGCCGAGGTGATGTACCAGAGCTTCGCCAGCCTCGGAGAAGATCTGCCGGCCGTCTCCGAAGCTTCGAAAAAGGGGCCGACATTCCTGTACGTCGAAGTAGACAATCTGGATGCCGTTCTAGCCGCTTTGAAAAATGCCAGGATCGTACAAAGCGAACGCACCGCCTTCTATGGTATGCGCGAAGTCGGCTACCAAGACCCAGCCGGTCACTTCGTCACCTTCGCGCAACCGGTCTCGGCGCCCAAGAACTAGCTGCCGGTCAGCGCGTTGCGGTCACGACTTACTTCTTTGTGGTGCCTGGAACCGGTCGGCGCTCCATCTCGGTCGGGACGGCGATGGAACGGGCGCCGTTCTTGCCGACCGAGCGGACGGCGAAGAAATGATTGTCGGTGGAGACGCCTTTCAGCACGGTTTCACCCGACGACTCTGCGAACGTGTAGACGCTCCAGCGGGCTTCGGTGGTCTCGCGCCACAGGATTTCGAATCCGGCGCGCTCGGAATCTTCCTCCGCAGACCACGAGACTTTTGCGTCGGGCGTCACTGCTCCGCCCAGCCGCGCTTCCTTTGGCGGCGCCGGAGCCAGCGCGAGTTGACGCAGCGCTTCCGCGTTGTCCCGCGCCACGTTGCCGAGAAACGCAAAGTTCAGATAGTTAAGGGAGTCGCCGTATTCCACGCCGTTTTCGGTGCGCGGTGTCTGGTGCTGGTGGTTGTAGTCCTCCAGGGGCTCGGTGAAGCGCACTGCCGGCAGGCCTGCCTTGTAAAAGGGATAGTGATCGCCGCCGCGGCCGTAGCGGTCCACGCGAAACACCATGCGGATCGCCAAGCTGCCGTCGATCTCTTCGATCGTGCGCGCAAGCTCGCGGGAGGAGGAATCTCCATCATCGATTTCGCCGTTGCCGGAAAAAACGCGCACGCGGTGTGGCGCTCCGGGAGAAAGATCATCGCCGACGATGTCGTCGTCGAGCATCCCACCGACCGTATACCCTTGTTGCTTCACCCAATCGACCAGGTGCGTGCTGCCCAACAGACCTTGCTCTTCTCCGGACACGGCCACGAACAACAGGGTTGCGCGGTATCTCCCCTTGCCGTTCGGGCCGGCTTTGCTCAGCAGGCGCGCCGATTCCACGCTGACGGCCACGCCGGACGCATCGTCGTCGGCGCCCGGCGCGTCCGTGTTTGGGTCCATGACATCGGAAGGGCGCGAATCGAGATGCCCGGAAACGATAAAGACGGTTTTCGCGAGCGTCGGGTCGGTGCCTGGCAGAATGCCGTAGACATTTTCAAGGTGCACGGGCTTGTCCCCGGTGCGCGCCGACGTTGCTTCAAACCTGTCGATGAAAACCTGCAGCTTGCCGCCGGAGTCTTTTGCGATTTCGTTCAGCCGGGCCGCGGTGTGGTCGCGAGCGCAGCCTACGCCGCGCTCCGGATCGGTCCACGAAGAAAGAGTGAGGCGCGTGCCGCAAGCCACCATTTCTTCGATCAACGCGCGCATGGATTTTTCGTTCACGCTGGCGCGCGCCACCGCGCCTGTGGGTCGCGGCGGGAGTTTCGGCTTCGCGATTTTCTGCTGCGGCTCCGCGGGATCGCGGCTGGCGGCGGTCTGGCCGAATGTCGACGTGGTGGCTGCTGTCAGTAACAGCAACGCTGCGACGGCAACCTCCCGGGCCATCCTCAGCGATGCGGCTCGATGATTCGTCATGGGGTTGAGATTCTCCGAAGGGCATTGGTCGTCGAACGAGCCGATATTCTAGCGCAAGTTCCGCGATCTGGACCGACGTTGAGAACGCCGATAAAAGCGGCATCCTGCTGGTAACCGCTAGCCTGCCCTGGCCGCGGATTCCGGGGCTTTCTCGAGGGCAGCGCGATCCCATTTCGCCAGCGTGGCGGCGGCTTCGTAGGTGGTCTGGCAAAAGTCGAGCACCGCGGCGGTCGGGGACGTCGAGTGGCGAACAGCTTCATAGGGCAGCAGGAATTCGCCGAGTTCTTTGCGGTAAGAAGCGGCGTCCGGGCGCGCGCGATATTCCTTGAAACCTTCCGGCTCCGGACTGGCGTAGGAATAAAATGCGGGTTCTTTCACGTCGCCGCTGCCGGGCCAGAATCCGACGCTGCTGACTTCGTGCGAGTACGCTTCCCTGGTGATGCGGTCGGCGTCGGGGCGTTCCGGGGCCCGGCGGCCGGAGAATCGCGTGACCGCGAGATCGAAGCTGCCCCAGAAAAAATGAACCGGGCTGCTCTTGCCGATAAAGCGCGAACGAAAATCCTGAAAGGCGCTGTGGCTGGATGCCAGAATGCGCCAGAATTTCCGTACCGCCTGGGGATCGTAAGACCGATGGATATGGTCCTGATCGAACGGAATGGGATTGGGGATCTCGACCGGCGTTTTCCAGATTTTCACGTCGATGCCCTCGGAGCGGAGCATGGTCATGAGCTCTTTGTAGAAATCGGACACGCTGCGCGGGGCGAGCGCAAGTTTCTTGACCGACCCATCGCTCTTTGTCAGCACCAGTTGGTGATCGACGAAATCGAACTCCATCTCGAAAACCATGCTTTCGCAAGACATCGAGGAGGTTGTCAGGCCGCGCGCGCTGACGTACAGCGGAACGTTCCACCAATGATTGACCATGGGAGTGAGCGCCAGCCGCACCTTGCCGACCATCTGCGTCCACATGTGAAGGGTGGCGCGGGTGTCTTCCCAAGATTCGAGCGGAAGAGAGGGCCAGCATTCGGGGAGATCGGAGAGTTGGGAGTTGTCGATCAGGGGCATGGAAGCCTCCGGGGCGCAATTTCGTCCAAGACACATATATAACGTATACGCCCACGAGTAAAAGAATGACACAACGGCGGACTATCGAAGTGGGCTTGCTCCTCGCCAAGAAGGGGCGCCCGAGAAGTGCTGAGACCCCGGGAGGCGGTAGCGGGTCAGTTTCCGGTGACGGCGCTAGTCAGGCGTTGATCTCCATCGGAGCGGGACCGGGCAGACGGCGCTACGATGCGGCGCTTTCTAAAACAAGACATGATCCGTGCAGTTTACCGAGACGCTTCCCTCGCTGGCCCTCGCGCTTGAGGAGCCTGACGGTCAGAGAAATCCTTGATGAGGGGCCCCGGGACTCGTTCCACTTCGACGATTCTCGCGCTTGCGGGAAACTTGGGCGCGCTGAAAAATCATTCCGAGCGAAGCGCTTGTATGACGTCGACGCGGGCGGCGCGTGCCGCCGGGAGCATCGAAGCGACTACCGCCGCGCCTATCAGCACAAACGCAGAAACGATCACGGGCAATGCGCCCGGCATTTTTAAGTCGCCGAAATAACTGCCTGCCACGCGCGCAACCACGAACCCGAACGCCGCGCCCGCCAGAACGCCAATGGCAGCAATCACGACGCCTTCGGTGACAACACCTCTGAGGAGATTCTCCGGCTGTGACCCAAGCGCCAAGCGGATGCCGAATTCGCGTGTCCGCGCGCTGACAGAAAACGCCAGTACGCCCGCGACACCAATCACGGCAATCAGCAACGCGACCCCGGCGAACACGCCAAAGACCAGGGAGTTCAAGCGGTCTGGCGCAAGCACTTTTGCACGGATGTCTTCGAGAGTGGCGGCGTGCTCAACGGGTTCATCGGCGGACATCTGCCGGATAATTTTCGTTACCGGCGTTACAAGTGAATAAGGATTTGCGGTGGTGTGGATGAAGAGGTGACCTCCGAACATTGGAGAGTCTGCAAAAGTGCCATAAATGGTGGTAACCGGCTGCGGAACGACGTGCAGGTCGTCGACGTCGGCGACGACGCCAATGATGCGGTGCGGTCCCTTGAACCGGGCCTTTTCGGCGTCGGTGCCGGGGAGGAATTCGAGCACGGGATCGGTCCAATAGACGTGCTGGCCGACGGCATCCCCGGCAGGGAACATGCGGCGCGCAAGAGTCTCACTGACGATAGCGACCGGCTCTCGATTCTGGTCATCGAGGTCGTTGAGGTCGCGGCCGTCAAGAATGGGCACGCCGAGCGCGGCGAAATATCCCGGAGAGACGGTGCGCCACAGAGCGCGAGGATCATCTTTGCCATGGACGTGACCATCAGCGGAGAATTGGAGGCCTACACCGACGCTATCGGCATCGCGCCACGGCGCAATCGTGCTGAACGCGGTGGTAGAGACGCCAGGCAGCGCGTCGATACGGCGCATTGATTCTTTGTAGAAATCGACCACTTGTTGAGGCGTTTTCCCGTAGGAGAGGGCGGGAACGTCAACGGTGAGGACGTGGTGCGTGTCGAGACCGGTTTGCGCCTGTTGCAGAGCGATTAGAGTGGTGACCAGCATGGTTGCGCCGGCCAGCAGAACAAAGGACGCGGCGATTTGCGTCACCGCGAAGATGCGCTGGCGGAGTCCGGTGCTGCCGGTGATGCGGACGCTGCCACTGGCCAAGTTCATGCCGTTAGCCGCGGTAGCGGAAGGCAGTCGCGGCACAAACGCCAAAATTACCGCCGCGACCACGGCCAGGGCCGCTCCGACCCAAAGCATGCTGGAATCGACCGTCAAATCCAGGGCGCGAATAGAGAAACGAGAAGCGTACCGCGCCAGGATGCTGACCAACGGCTGCGCGCTCATGACGCCGAGCGCCGCGCCAGCACCGCAGAGGAGAAGGCTTTCGGCCAGCAACATGCGCCGCAACGCGGCGGAACTTGCGCCCAGCGCGGCGCGGATCGAGAGCTCGCCCTCGCGGCGAACCGTACGCGCGAGAATCAGGTTGGCAACGTTGGAGCAGGCGATGATGAAGACCAGGCCCGAGGCAGCGAGAAGGACCAGGAGTACCGTACGCGCGCCGGAAGTAATCTGGTCCCGGAGCATCCTGGCATCGACGCGGTAACCGCCGTTCTCGGGATACGCTTCGGAGTGGTCCTTCTGCATGGAAGCGTAGACGGTGCGCAACTCGGTGCGAGCCTGGTCGAGAGTGACGCCGGGAGCAAGCTTACCGAAGAGTTCGGTCATGCGATGGACGCGGCCCGTGACCATCGTGGCGGAAAGATGGTGCGGGCTGGTGACGATGTTGCCGATGATTTCTGTATCCGCGGGATATGGCACACAGGGTTCGAGGACGCCGATGACCGTGGCGGAACGGTCGCCAATGCTGCTGAGGCGAACCGTTTTGCCGATCACGTTGGGATCTTTTTTGTACACCGTGGACCAG
>Ga0209420_1001316_pt1 | contig 11868 bp, 11 predicted proteins | sample BlaSpr_A8_OM1_O1_FD_187972 | JGI IMG/M metagenome (GOLD analysis project Ga0209420, IMG submission 187972) | Forest soil microbial communities from Thunder Bay, Ontario, Canada - Black Spruce, Ontario site 2_A8_OM1_O1 (SPAdes) (version 2) | ecosystem: Environmental > Terrestrial > Soil > Boreal...
AACAGCTGCTCCTGCGTGGCGGGATGGCTGGAGGCGAGGTCACGCAGCACCGCACCGACGTCCTCGCCGGAGGCGTCAACCTGCTTCTCGCCGCCGACCGACGCGCGCAGCACCGGAGGGATCTTGATCGTCGCCATCTCGCGTCGGAGACTAGCCTGCTGCGGCGCAGAACGCCTCGTAGTCGGGGAACACGCCGAGCTCCTCGTCGGCGATCTCGCCGGGGTCTCGCGAGCAGATCGGGCAGTCGGGGTCGCGGTGGACTTTGACCTCGGTGAGCGTGGCTGCGAGCGCGTCGTACAGCAGCAGCCGCCCGATCGCGGGCTCGCCGATGCCGAGGATCAGCTTGACGACCTCGGTGGCCTGCAGCAACCCCATCGTGCCGGGCAGCACGCCAAGCACGCCGTTGGCGCCGCAGGACGGCGCAAGCTCGGCGGGCGGCGGCTCGCGGAACAGGCAGCGGTAGCAGGGACCGTCATAGGGTTTGAACACCGACAGCTGGCCGTCGAAACCGAGGATGGAGGCGGACACGACGGGGATCCTCAGGCGCACGCTGGCGTCGTTGAGCAGGTAGCGCGTAGGGAAGTTGTCGACACCGTCGACGACCACGTCATAGCCCTCGATTATCTCCACGATGTTGGACGCGTCGACGCGGGTCTTGTACTTGACGACGTTGACGTCGGGGTTGAGCGCGTGGATTGACTCCTCGGCGGAGTCGACCTTGGGGATGCCGATGCGCTGGGTGGAGTGGATCACCTGACGCTGGAGATTGGACAGGTCGACGTCGTCGTCGTCGACGATGCCAAGCGTGCCGACACCGGCGGCGGCGAGGTACAGCGCGGTCGGCGAGCCCAGGCCGCCGGCGCCGAGCAACAGCACCTTGGCGTCGAGCAGCTTCTGCTGGCCCTCGGCGCCGATCTCGGGGATGAGCAGGTGGCGCGAGTAGCGCTCGCGCTGCTCGGCGGACAGCGCACGCGGGATCTCGACGTCATAGCCGCGGTCCTTCCACAGCGTGATGCCGCCGGTCATCGAGCGCACGCGCTCGTAGCCCAGGTCCTCCTGCAGCGTGCGCGCGGCGTAGGCGGAGCGGTTGCCCGACTGGCAGTAGAGGATCAGCTCGGCCGTGCGGTCGGGCGCGGCGCTGTCGATGCGCGCCTCCAGGTGCCCGCGCGGGATGCTCTTGGCGCCGGGCAGGTGGCCGGTGGCGAACTCTTCGCTGCCGCGCACGTCGACGATCGTGACGCCCTCGCCGATCAGCTCGTTGACCTCGGCGGGGTCGACCTCTTCAATCTGGCTCTTCACTAGGCGGAGCAGCTCCGCACCGGAGGTACTCATCTTGAAAACTCCTAAACCAGGGTCGGAATTCAGGGACTTCAAAAAGTGTAGCGACTATGGGGCGTGCTTTGAAGGGGCTTAGGAGACCAACAGGTAGGTATGCCCAACAGCGCTCGGGCTGGCGGTGAGCGAGCCTTCGTAGTTGGCCTTGGCGCGCCACAGCCCGACGGCGGGCGGCGTGAAGGGGATGCTCGTGAGACCGCCGTTGGCGAAAGCGTGCGCCTCGGCGAAGAACTGCCAGCCGAACACGGGGTCGAAGCGTTCGATCTCGACGCTGACAGGCCCGGACACGGCGGGCGAGACCTTGACGTCGATGCCGAGCGCTTGGCCGGCGGCGGCCTTGGCACTGGTGAAGGAGATGGTCGTGGAGGTGATCGTGCGCGACTCGCGCTCGAGCGTGAAGGCGCCGGAGGTGTCGTTGTGCTCGGCGACGACCGCATAGTAGGTGCCGGGCTGCAGCTGCTGTGTGAGCGTCTGCGAGCCGCTGCCGCCGCACTGGCATTCGATCTGTTCGCCGCCCCGGCTGCGCAGCTCCAGCTTGAATTCGGCCGACGCGGGCGCGATGAGCTTGAGCGTGAGGTTGGAGTGGCTGGTGACTTCCATGCGGTACAGGCGCAGCACCTGCACGCCGTGCCCATCCAGGTAGCCGTGCGCGTGGGCGTAGTTGGTGAGCGGGAGCCCGGGCGCGGTTTCGGCGGGGCCCGCGGGAGCAACCTGCAGATGGAAGCGCTGCACCCCCCTGTGCGAGTGCGCAGGGGTGATGTCGAAGCTGTAGCGCCCGCCTTCGCCGGGCCCCGGCGTGAACAGCCTGTAGCCGCCGCATTCGATGTGCAGTAGGCCGCCGTGCGCTTCTTCTCCTTCTTCTTCTCCGCCGAAGGAGCTCGTGCCGGGCGCGAACAGCGCGCCGCTGACGCACGCGCCCTTGGTCTCGTTGGCGAGGTTGATCAGATAGCTGACGCCTGTGTGCATCGTGAAGGAGTACGCCGCGTTGATGTTCTGGATGCGGTCGACCTGGCCGGAGACGCCGCCGGAAGGCAGCGGCGCGCCCGGCGGTCGGATGGCGGGGGTCGGCAGGAAGACTTCGAGCGTAAACGGCGCCAGCTGCGAGCCGGCGATGGCAGCCACCCTGATGTCGTACAGGCCGTTCTTGGAGGCGACGAACGAGAGGGACGCCTTGCCCTGCGATTCGGTCTGCTGGCAGGCGACGGAGCTCAGCTGCGAGCGCACGGCGTGAAAGACGTCGATGGTGGCGTCGAGCGCGCCGGACGCCTGCAGGTCGAGCCCTATGCGCTGCGCGCGCGCCAGGCGCAGGCTGTACCAGACGGAGTTGGTGGTGGAGCCACCGCACTGCGATTCGTGTTCGCCCGGTTCTACGGTGGCGCCCACGGTGGTCCCGTTGAGCGATGCGGGCAGGGTTCCCACGGGCCGCGCGTTGGCGAGAGCGTCGTTGGGCGGTGCAGGGATGCGAGCGGGCTGACTCGAAGAGGATTCGGTAGTCGTCGTGGCGCTTTCGCCGGATGCACCGGCGGCAAAGATCATGGCGGCGACCAGCGCGAGCGCGAGCCCAGCTCCGATCGCGCGTGCTCGCTTTACCCTGACCGGCATGCGCCGCCCCTCACCCCTCCTGCTCGCGTTGGCGTCTGTGCTCGTGCTGGCGCTGACCATCGCGGTGATCGTCGATCGCTCATCGAGCGGAAGCTCATCCTCGCCATCATCTCAGACGCCCACGCACGCGGCGGGCACGTCGGGCTTCGACGGGGCGCCGCTGCCGGGCAACCGTGCGGCGCCGGGCTTCACGCTGACCGACCAGCAGGGCCGCACGGTGTCGCTGGCGGACTACCGCGGTCGGGTGGTGCTGCTGACGTTCCTGTACTCGCGCTGCGGGGCGACATGCATCCTGATCGCCCAGCAGATCCGCGGCGCGCTCGAAGAACTGCACGAGCAGCCGGCTGTGCTGGTCGTCAGCGCAGACCCGGCAACTGACACGCGCGCGAGCGTGGCGCGCTTTCTCGAAGAGGTGTCGCTGAGCGGGCGCGTCCAGTACCTGACGGGCCCGCTGTCGCGCCTGCGCGCGGTCTGGCGCGCATACGGCGTCACGCCTGCGAGCTCGAGCGCGACGACGTTCGACCGCTTCGAGTCGATCCTGCTCTTGGACGCGCACGGGCGCGAGCGCGTCCTGTTCCAGTCGGAAGTGCTCACGCCAGAAGCGCTCAGCCACGACATCGCCAAGCTGCAGTCAGGTTGAGACGCGCGGCGCGGCGTGGCCCGGAGACGGCCTGGTCGTGCTGATACCCTAGCTGCCAGGTAGGAAATCGAGCGATGATGTTCTCAACCAAGACCGAGTACGGGGTGCGCGTGATGGTGGAGCTCGCCAGACGCGGCACCCCGCCCGTGCCGATCCCGCTGGCGGAGATAGCGTCCAAGGACGGCCTGCCGCTGGCCTATCTGGAGCACCTGGTGGCGCGCCTGCGCAAGGCCGGGCTGGTGGATTCGCGCCGCGGCTCGCGCGGCGGCTATCTGCTGGCGCGCCCGGCGGACGAGATCACGATGGCGGAGGTGGTGCAGGCCCTGGAGGGAGCGATCGCGCCGATCGAGTGCATCTCGGAGGCGGCGGACGGCTCGATCGTGTGCTCGCGCGAGTCCAGTCCGGACCACGTATGCCCCACCAAGCTGCTGTGGACGCGCGTGCGCATGTCGATCGTGAGCACGCTGCGCGAGACCACGCTGGCCGACCTCGTGCGCAGCGCCGCCCAACCGGCGCTGCCGGCGGGGGCGATCCTGCCAACGCTTGACATCGGACGACCCCAAACCATGACGACGGGAGCTTGACGAACAGACATGGCAGACCTGGAGATCAAAGACCTGCACGTGCGCACCGAGGAGCGCGAGATCCTCAGAGGCGTCGACCTGGAGATAGACCGGGGAGAGATACACGCGCTGATGGGCCCCAACGGCTCGGGCAAGTCGACGCTGGCGAACACCCTGCTGGGCCACCCCGCCTACGAGATCACGGAGGGCTCGATCACTTTCAAGGGCGAGGACATCACCGAGGCCGAGCCGCACGAGCGCGCCAAGGCGGGGCTGTTCCTGGCGTTCCAGTACCCGGTGTCGATCCCGGGCGTGTCGGTGGCGAACTTCCTGCGCATGGCGATCAACGCCAAGCGCGACGAGCCGATCCAGGTGAAGGAGTTCCGCACGCAGCTGCAGCACGCGATCGAGCTGCTGGACGTGGACCGGGCGTTCACGTCGCGCCACCTCAACGACGGCTTCTCGGGCGGCGAGAAGAAGCGCGCGGAGATCCTGCAGATGGCGATGCTGGCGCCGGACATCGCGATCCTCGACGAGACCGACTCGGGCCTTGACATCGACGCGCTGCGCACGGTTGCGGAGGGCGTGCAGAAGCTGCACGATGAGCAGGGCCTGGGTGCGCTGATCATCACCCATTACCAGCGCATCCTGCACTACGTCAAGCCCCAGTTCGTGCACATCCTGATGGATGGGCGGATCGTGCTGGAGGGCGGCGTGGAGCTGGTCGAACGCCTGGAGCGCGAGGGCTATGACCAGATCCGCCAGGAGGTTGGCGCGCGTGCCTGAAGTGGTGGCGGTCAAGGCGGGCCGCCACCGCGAGGCGAGCCTGTACCACGCGCTGGCGGGCGCGGGCGCTGGCGACGGGCGCACGCTGGCGCAGCTGCGCGAGGCGGCGCTGAAAGCGTACGAGGCGACGGAGCTGCCGGTGTGGCGGCGCTCGGGCTTCTGGAGCACGAGCCTTCAGAGCCTCGACCTCGACGCACTGGCGACGAGCGTGTCGGAGAGCGGCGTGCCGGATGTGGTGAGCCGCACGCTCCCCGACCGGCCGCATGCAGGCCGGATCGTGCAAAGCGCGGGCGCGGTGGTGCAGGTCGAGCTGAACGAGGCGCTGGCGCAGCGCGGCGTGATCCTGTGCTCCTTGGAGCAGGCATTCGAGCAGCACTCAGAGCTGGTCTGTGAGTGGTTCTCCAAGCGTCTGCCGATCGACCGCCACAAGCTGGAGGCGGCGAACGCGGCGTTCTGGACTGGCGGCGCGTTCCTGTACGTGCCGCAGGGCGTGACTGTGGAGGAGCCGTTTGAGATCGTGTACGCGATCGACCGGCCGGGCGTGGCGCAGTACGGGCGCACGCTGGTGCTGGGTGGCCCAACGAGTGAGTTCCGCGTGCACGAGTACGACCTGGCGGAGGACTTCGAGGGCCAGGCTCTGCATGCGAACGCGTTCGAGTGCTACCTGCAGGACGGCGCGCGCTGTCGCCTGGCGCAGTTCCAGGACTGGGGCTCGGGCGAGGTGTTTGACGTGTCGACGCGCTTCGTGGGCGTGGGCCGCGACGCTTACTGCCATTGGCTGCCGGCACTGCTGGGCGGGCATCTGGTGCACCAGCATTTGGAGCTGGCGGTGATGGAGAAGGGCGGCGACATGGCCTTTCGCGGGTTGTTCTTCGCGGAGGAGCACGAGCACCTGGACGTGTTCGCGGTGGACCTGCACGAGACGGGCCCGTCTGGCGGTGACGTGCACTGGCGCGGCACGGCGACGGGCGAGAGCCGGGCGAGCTTCGAGGGCCTGATCCAGATCGATCCGGGCGCCCAGCAGACGCACACCTACCTGCAGATCCACTCGATGATGCTGTCGCCGAAGGCGCGCATCGACGCGATCCCGTCGGTGCTGGTGTCGGCGGACGATGTGTCGGCATCGCACGGCGGCACGGTGGGCGAGCTGGACGAGGCGGCGATCTTCTACATGCAGACGCGCGGCCTGGACCGCCCGGCGGCGGTGCGGGTGATCGTGGAGGGCTTCTTCGAGCCGCTCGTGGCGGAGCTGCAGGACGAGGCGCTGGAGCAGCTGGTGCGCGATCGCGTGCAGGAGAAGCTGGCGGCGGCGCGCGAGGACATCGAGACGTATGCCACCAGTCGCTGAGAACGACCTTTTTATGGAGACTCCCTCCGGGAGTCGGGCGGGGTCGCGGTGTGTCTGCGAGGAGGCGTCGTCGGTATGAGCAGCGCAGCGGCGGTCGCCGGCGGCCTGGATGTGCGCGCGGACTTCCCGATCCTGTCTCGGGACTTCGGTGGGCGGGCTCTTGTCTACCTCGACTCGGGCGCGACGTCGCAGAAGCCGCAAGTGGTGATCGACGCGCAGGCGGAGCACCTGCGTAGCCACAACGCGAACGTGCACCGCGGCGTGTACGCACTGGCGCAGGAGGCAGATGCGGCGTACGACGGCGCGCGCAAGCGCGTGGCGGCGTTCGTGGGCGGAGCGCCGCAGACGACGATCTTCACGAAGAACGCGACGGAGGCGATCAACCTTGTGGCGTACTCGTGGGGTCGCGCGAATGTGGGGCCGGGCGACGCGGTGCTGATCACCCAGATGGAGCATCACGCGAACCTGGTGCCGTGGCAGGTGCTGTGTCGCGAGCGCGGCGCGCAGTTGCGCTATCTAGAGGTGGACCAGCACGGCGAGCTGTCGCTGGCGCAGCTGGACTCAGAGCTCGCGCGCGGCGACGTGCGCCTGGTGGCGTTCGCGCACGTGTCGAACGTGCTCGGCACGATCAACCCGGTGGCGGAGATCGCCGCGCGGGTGCGGGCGGCGCACGCGGCGTCGCTGATCGACGGCGCCCAGGCGGTGCCGCAGATGCCGGTGGACGTGGAGCAGATCGGCGCGGATTTCTATGCGTGGACGGGCCACAAGGCGCTCGGGCCGACGGGCATCGGCGTGCTGCACGGCCGCGCGGAGATCCTCGAGGCGATGCAGCCGTTCCTGACGGGCGGCGACATGATCGCGTCGGTGGACTTCCAGGAGACGACGTGGAACGAGCTTCCGTACAAGTTCGAGGCGGGCACGCCGCCGATCGCGGAGGCGGTGGGCCTGGGAGCGGCGGTGGACTACTTGAGCGGCCTGGGCATGGAGCGCGTGCGCGCGCACGAGCGCGAGCTGACGGCGTACATGCTCGAGCGCCTCGCGGAGGTGCCGGGCGTGCGCGTGGTGGGCCCGCCGCGGGCCGACCGTCGCGGCGGTCTGGCGTCGTTCACGGTGGAGGGCATCCATCCCCACGACGTGGCCGAGCTGGTGGCCCGCGCGGGCGTGTGCATCCGCGCGGGCCATCACTGCGCGCAGCCTTTGATGCGCTGCCTGGGCGTGGGTGCGACGGCGCGGGCGAGCGTGGGCGTATACAACGAGCGCGCGGACATCGACGCGCTGGTGGACGCGCTGGTGGCAGGGCGCGAGGTGTTCGGGCTGTAGCGACGCGCATCCGCCGGATCGGCTCAACCGAGCGGCGCAGCGCAGGCACGCGGTGTTCCGTCCGCGCCGTGACGCAGGATGCCGGACTCTTTGCCGCTCCCCTCCCCGACATCGCTGCGCGCCTGGCAGCGCGACGCCCTGGACCGTCTGGCCGACTGGCGCGACGGCCCGTTCTTGATCTCGGCGGCGCCGGGAGCGGGCAAGACGCGCCCGGCGCTGGAGCTCGCCAGGGACCTGCTGTCCAGGCGGGTGGTGGAGCGCGTGGCGGTGCTGTGCCCGACGACGCCTCTGACGCGCCAGTGGGCTGCCGCGGCGGCGATCCTCGGCGTGCAGCTGCAGCCGGACGCCGCCGGCCCGAGGCCGCCCCGGGACTTCGACGGCGTGGCGGTGACGTATGCGCGTGTGGCGAGCGACTCGGGCGGCTGGGCGGCGAGGATCTCACCGGACACGCTGGTGGTGGTCGACGAGGCCCACCACCTGGGCGAGGACCTGACCTGGGGCACGAGCTTTCGCCGAGCGTTCGCGTCGACGCCACGCTGGCTTTTGCTGTCGGGGACGCCGTTTCGCTCGGACGCGACGCCGATCCCGGGCGTGCGCTACGACGGCGACGGGCTGGCGGAGCCGGACGTGTCCTACACGTACGCGCAGGCGGTCGCCGACGGCATCTGTCGGCCGGTGGCGTTCGTGACCTTCGACGGCACGCTGTCGTGGCGCAGCGGCGACGACGTGATCGAATCGTCGTTCGAGACGGTGCTGAGCGCGCGCGAGGCCAGCAGGCGCTACCGCACGGCGATCTCCACAGAGCTGCCGGACGGCCTGGCGCGCATCGTGGCGGAGGCGGACGCCAAGCTGCGCGCTCTGCGCGCGGAGGGCCACCGTGACGCGGGCGCCCTGGCGGTGGCAGCCAACGCGCAGCACGCACGGGCGATCGCAAGGCTGGTGGGCGAGGTGAGCGGACGCCCGCCGGTGGTGGTGTTGCACACGGAGGCCAGGGCGGCGCGCAAGCTGGCGGCCTTTCGCGACTCGCGCGAGCCGTGGATCGTGGCCGTGAACATGGTCTCGGAGGGCGTCGACATCCCCAGGCTGCGCGTTGGGGTGTATGCGACGGCGGCCAAGACGCCGCTGATCTTCCGCCAGATCGTGGGGCGCTTCGTACGCACGATCCCCGGCAGGCCGCCGGAGCCGAGCTGGCTGTACCTGCCCGCCGAGAGGACCCTGCGCACCCATGCTTCGGAGGTTGAAAGCGAGCTGCGCCACGCGCTGCGCCGCGACGAGCTCGAGGAGGGCTTCGAGCAGCAACACGAACGGCGCGAGAGCGAGCCATCGCCGGCAGCCGAGTTTGTGCCGCTGAGCGCGGAGTTCGCGGCGCAGATGACCCTGTTCGGCGCTCCCCAGCGGGCACCGTCCCCTCCCCCGCCCCAATCGCAGCCGCCCGCGCCCGAGCGCCCGCCGGTCGCGGCGTTCGAGCGCCGCGATCAACTGCGCCAGGAGCGCAGCCGTCTGGTGGCCGACCTGCACCGCCACGACGGACGCAGCCACCGCGAGATCAACGCGTGGGTCAACCGCGCGGTGGGCATCGAGCGCGTGGATAGGGCGAGCATCCGCCAGCTCGAGCGCTCGATCGCGGAGCTGGAGCGCGAGCTCACGCGTGGCGCCAGGCGCACGGCGCGCCTGTAGCCCCGAGCAAGCGGACGCGGGCAACCTCGCAACGACCGCGCGGCCCGAGCTGGCGCAGTTGAGCCGACCTACTACCGTTGGACGCCATGGACGACCTCTACCGCGACTACATCCTCGACCACTACAAGCGCCCGCACAACTTCGGCGAGCTGGAGCCCCACGACCTGGAGGCGGTGGAGCACAACCCCCTGTGCGGAGACGAGCTGGGCGTGCACATCCGCGTCAAGGACGGCCGCATCGAGGACCTGCGCTTCCACGGCCAGGGCTGCGCGATCTCGCAGGCGTCCGCGTCGATCGCCTCAGACGAGCTGAAGGGCATGCCCTTGGAGCAGGTGGGCGAGCTCGACGCGGACTGGATGATCGACCTGCTGGGCATCCCCGTGTCGGCTACCCGACGCAAGTGCGCGCTGTTGAACCTGAAGGTGGTGCGCGGCGCGGTGACGGGCGACAACGCGTGGCCGGAGTGACAGGGCTCAGACAACGCTCAAGGTGAGCGAACGGCCCAGCGCTCGCGCGATTCGGCGCATGTCGTCTGGATCGCTCGTGACGACCACATCGCCGCGGGCCAGAGCGATGATCACGACCACGGCGTCTATCAGGTCCTCCGTGCGGCTGCTCGCCAGAGCCGCCCCGGCCGTACGGGCCTGGCTCTCGGTGAGCGGCACGACCCGACAACCGCTAAGCAGCCGAGAGAGCCGCGCCTGGGGTCCGCCTCGCCACACCTGGCCCAGCACGGCGGCAGACAGCCTCGGGCGCACACCGCTGTCGAGCAGGAGCCTGTGATATCCCCACATCTCTTCCGAGCCCCGCTCGGCGGCGATCAGCGCGCCGGCGTCATATGTGACGCCCCTCATCGGCGCGGAATGACGCCGTCTCGTTCGAGTGCCGCGCGGGCGGCGGCGAGCGCCTCCGCGGAGATCGGCCCGTTTTCGGCTTCGTACTCTGCCACCGCCGCCAGCCCGTCCTCGATCGCAAGGGCCTCGCGTGCGGCCGCGTTGACCCAGGCGGACAGGCTGAGTCCGTCGCGCTCGGCGGCCTCCCTGGCCGCCCGCGCTACGTCCTCTTCGAGCGCGATCGAGAGCTTCTGCACAGCCATGATGGCCATCTTACTACCTCATTCCTACCACGGGTGCCGGTTGCTCCATTCGTATTCCGACTCCAAGCGAGGGGCGGGACATCGCCTGGGCTGCCCAGAGCATGCCCGCCGTCTCGATACAATTCCTACCCCAGAGCACTGGATTCGCAAGCGACCAGGTAGCGAGGAGCTTTATGGCCACGATTGACCGCACCACGATCACCAAGCCGAGCCCGATCGTCGAGGACGAGCAGGGTCAGCTGCGCGCCCGCCAGGGCATCTCGCGCGAGGTCGTCAGCGAGCTGTCGAAGATCAAGGGCGAGCCCGACTGGATGGCCGAGAAACGGCTGAAATCGCTGGAGATCTTCGAACGCAAGCCGGTCCCGACCTGGGGTCCCGACCTGAGCGGCCTGAACCTGGACGACCTCGTCCTGTACTCGCCGCCGACGGCCGGGCGCTTCAACAGCTGGGACGACGTGCCGGCGGACATGAAGCAGACCTACGAGGACCTCGGCATCCCCCAGGCCGAGCGCGAGCACCTGGCGGGCGTGGTGGGCGTGTGGCGCCAGGAGCCCGTGTACGAGGGCCTCAAGGAGGAGTACGCCAAGCAGGGGATCTTGTTCTGCTCGATGGACACGGCGATCACCGAGTACCCGGAGCTGGTGCAGAAATACTTCATGACCAAGTGCGTGCCCGCGCAGGACAACAAGTTCTCGGCGCTGCACGGAGCAGTGTGGTCGGGCGGAGCGTTTTGTTACATCCCCAAGGGTGTCAAGTGCGACCTGCCGCTGCAGTCCTACTTCCGCATGGAGGGCGCCGGCGAGGGCACCTTCGAGCACACCCTGATCATCGCCGACGAGGGCGCGGAGGTGAACTACATCGAGGGCTGCACCGCACAGACCTACTCGGTCAACTCGATGCACTCGGCGGTCGTAGAGATCTTTGTGCACGAGGGCGCCAAGGCGCGCTACACGACCGTGCAGAACTGGTCCAAGGACGTGTACAACCTGAACACCAAGCGCGCGATCGTGGACGCCAACGGCACGGTCGAGTGGGTGGGCGGCTCGATGGGCGCCAAGTACGTGATGCTCTACCCCGGCTCGTTCTTGATGGGCGAGGGCGCACGCGCGGATCACCTCAACGTGGGCGTGGCAGGCAAAGGCGTACACAAGGACACGGGCGCCAAGGTGGTGCACCTGGCGCCGAACACGACCTCGAACATCCTCGCCAAGTCGATCTCCAAGGACGGCGGCATCATGGGCTACAGGGGCCTGGTCAAGATGGGCCACAACTCGGCGGGCTCGAAAGCGCGCGTGCAGTGCGACGGCCTGATGATGGACGGCGAATCGAAATCGGACACATGGCCGGACATCCAGATCCAGAACCCGCACGTGACGGTTGCCCACGAGGCAACGGTGGGGCGCATCTCAGACGACCAGCTCTTCTACATGGGCTCGCGCGGCTTCACCGAGGACGAGGCGGCGGCGATGATCGTCAACGGCTTCATCGAGCCGGTCACCAA
>Ga0209420_1001317_pt1 | contig 11864 bp, 3 predicted proteins | sample BlaSpr_A8_OM1_O1_FD_187972 | JGI IMG/M metagenome (GOLD analysis project Ga0209420, IMG submission 187972) | Forest soil microbial communities from Thunder Bay, Ontario, Canada - Black Spruce, Ontario site 2_A8_OM1_O1 (SPAdes) (version 2) | ecosystem: Environmental > Terrestrial > Soil > Boreal...
CGGCGCGATCGAACAATCGCCGCAGCAGTTCGACTTCTTCAGAAGGGAATCCATTTTCGGAAGCATGGTAAGTTCGTTGGGTTATTTCGGCAAACTCCTGATCGCCGCGAATCCGCTGCGCGTACCATCGATCGAGGAACGCGCCGAGTTTACCAGCTTCTTCCGCGAGCCATTCGCCGCCGATAAAATCCATTTGATCGGCGGCGTCGCGCTTGGTTACAACGGAATTATCGGCGATATGGCGAGAGTCAAAAGCGCTCGAGTCACCCGCGTTGATCGCACCAGCGAGCTTGAAAATCGCGTCACCGGCTACGTCACGGTTATCGGTTCGGTAACTCCGCGTGAGGCGCACGGCAGCAGGCGCCCCACGAACCGGAAACTCGCTTTCCGCCGCCGGAATCAGATCGCGAAACACCGCACCCGCGGCCACCGACGGAAGTTGATCGGCATCGCCGAGAAGCACCAGACGGGCATCGGGACGGAGCGCCTCGAGCAATTGCCCCATCAGCTCCAGATCGAGCATCGAACTCTCATCGATGATCACCACCTGCGCCGCGAGTGGGTTGTTTCGATGATGGCGAAAGCGGCGCATCGTCGGTGAGTAACCGAGTAGGCGATGAACCGTGGACGGATCGGAGAGTTCTTTCGGCAGATTGCCAAGAGTTGTTTGGCCGAATTGCGAAAAGTTGCTGCGAATCGATTCGCCGATTCGATAAGCAGCCTTACCGGTGGGCGCTGCCAGCGCGATCTCCCCGGGCGGCACTCCCATTCGAACCAGCAATCGAAGTATCGCGATAATGATCGAGGTCTTCCCGGTGCCGGGACCACCGGAAATGATCGTCAGCGGCGCGATGCAGGCGCACACCACAGCTTCGCACTGCTCCGCGGACAAGCCGGCGCCACCGCGAATAGTCACTTGCGATAGCAAGTCGCGAATCTTCGTGATCTCGATAGAGGCAGGCGAAGTAGCTATCAGATCAGCTAGTCCTCGCGCGAGCTTCATTTCTGCGAGTCGCACGCGATGGTGATAGACGAACGGCGGCGAATATATCAGCGGCTTATATTCAGTCGCGTCGGTTCCGATTACAATCGACGCATCGCCTGAAAGTAGCAATCGCTCAATAGCTACTCTTGCAGCGTCAACCGTGTCGGGCTCAGGCGACTGACTACACAATGGACTGAGTAATCGCCGAATCGGTTCGACAGACTCAAGACCAGTCACCGGGAATCGCGTACTGCCTTCTTGTAGCGCCGCTATCGAAACTACAATCAGCAGGATCAAGGCGATTCTTTGTTCATCATCAAGGTTGGGCGCCAGCGCCGCTATTTCCGCGGCCAGATGCACGTTCTCGACGCCGAGATTTAGCGATGGTGCGCCGGCCTCGATTTCGCGCATCCTGGCTTCAAAGCCGCGAGCGCCATTGCCACGATTGAAGCTGCGCCACGCAGTTTGCATTCCGAGGTTTTCGTAGCGCGCGCTCATGTGACATTTTCCATTTCTGGCACGGCCTCGATCAGCGCACGTTCATACGAACAGATCTCGTCCCAACTGGGGCGTCTAAAATACACTCCGTCGGTTCCGGATCCCTCGGGCTTCATTCCTCGAATGAAAAGATAAAACAGGCCGCCGAAGCGCTGCTCGTATTCCTGTTGATTGCGGATTTGCAGCAGCCGAACAATTCCAACGGAATAGATTCTCGCCTGCAGCTCGTAGTGATCGCGGACGTGCGATTCAATCGGGTCCCGCTCATAAGATGAAAGCAGGTCGCTCTTCCAGTCGGCGAAATAATAGATACCGTCGTGCTCGAAAATAATATCCACGAACCCCTTCAGGTAGCCGCGTTGGACCGACCACGAGCCGTCACCGCTCGATTGCAATAGCTGATGCGCGCGCTCCGGAATCGGGAACACGAATTCCATTTCACGAACCTGACTGGCCCGATACAGCGGACCGACGAACTTGCCGGCGGTGGTCGCGATTCGCGACGTTAGCGCGTTGAAAACGATTTCGGCTCCCCGCTCGAACCAGCGCGGATCGCTCACCAGGTGGCGGCGCATACCATCGGCGAATAGTCTGGCCACGTCTTCGCGTCGCCTCCAGGAGCCAATGTCCCGAGCTTCGGCGATCGAGTTGAGATCCAATTTCTCAATGACCTCGTGAAGAAAAATCCCGATGTTTCGACCGCCTCGCAAGTCCGCCGCATCGGGGACACTCTCGAGGTCGTATTTGAAATCCTCGACTTCGATCTCGGCAGACATCTCGCGCTTCGCGGCCCTGGATTCGAGAGCGGTGTAGGATCGCGTGATCATTGCACGATGCTGCACGCGCAGATCGCGAAAGATTTGCTCGGGCCGGCCGTCCTCTCGATCGGAAATCAACGACGCCGGCGGAATCCATTGCGCGATCTTCTCGGCGAGCCTCGACGCGACACGCTCTGCGTCGTAGGAGGCGTAATGAACATCGGCGATGTCGAACAATTTCGCTGGCGCCTCACCGCTGTCGATTTGCGCGGCCAGTGCGCGCAGCCGATTGTTCAGCGACGCGTAGTATCCGTTGGGTTCTTGCTTCGTGGAGCGTGGCGGATAGATCGGCAAATAGAGTCTGGCGCGGGCACGAGTCGTCGCGACGTATGCGAGCCGTTGGTTTTCCTCGAGCGCCTCTCGGCTGAGAGTCTCGTCCGCGAGTTCTTTTGCAATCTTGCCGATCGCGATCCGCCGTTGCTTATCGCCGTCGTGAAACGCGTACGCGCGAGACGAAATATTCGGCCGCACGGTGCCGCCAAAAAGAAACACCACGTCCGCTTGCAGTCCCTTGCTCATGTGGACGCTCATGATCTGCACCGCGCTGCGCTCGCTTTCGATTCTCTGGATATTGCTTTCGAGGCCGGCCGGGAGTGCGGTTTCCAGGATGTATGATTCGAGGCAGCCGATTATTTCATTGAGCGACAGACTATCTCTGACTAAATGCTCAAGTAGTATTTCGAAGATGTGTAAATAGTTAGTCAATTCGCGTTCGCTATTGGAAAGAAACAATTCGCGACTGACTAATCCACTGCGATGCGTTAGTTCATCGAACAACTGAGCGAAGCGCTCTTCGTTGGCCAGAGCATTCCATTCGTAAAGGCGTTCATTCAGCGGATGATCGGGTGGCGCTTCGGTGAATTCGAACAGCTTCGGATATGGAATCGCAAAAAAAGGCGTGGTCCACGCCTTCAACCGCTTGGAGCGCGAGCCAGGCTCTTCGATGGCTTTCAAAATATCGAGCACATCGTAAGCCTCGGGAGTTTGGAAGAGGCCCTCCTTTTTGTAGAACGCAAAGGGAACTCCAGCCTCGCGAAGATAGACGCCCATCTCGGTTGCCTCGGCGCCAGTGCGAGTGAGTATATAGATGTCCTTTGCGCCGACGCGTCGCGATTCTTTTCCTTCGTGAATGGTCACTACTGAATCGGGGTCAAATAGTATTCGCCGAATCTCCGATGCGATGTATCGTCCGACCGAGGCCCTCATTCGCGCAACGCCGCCAGCCGAGGGACCGGGGCAATATCGGAGCAGCGTGACTGGCGTTATCGCTTTACCCTTCGCGTCATAAGCACGAAGTTCCGGCCGGCCGCACTTGACCGGGTTGTCGTATCCGATGTAGCCGCTGAAAACCGCGGGCTCGCTTTTTTGATCGAGAATCCAGTTGAACGCATCTATGAGATCGCCGGTCGAGCGGAAGTTGTCGGTCAGCCTTACCGGCGGGACATGAGAGGCAAGAATTTCACTTTTCGCTTGCAGATAAGTGAAGACATCGGCACCGCGAAAGGCGTAAATGGCCTGCTTCGGATCGGCGACCACATACAAAATGTTTTTGGCGTCGCTCTCGACAAAGATTCTTCGAAAAATCTTCCATTGCAGATCGTCGGTGTCCTGAAATTCATCCACCAGCCCATAGCGAAAGCGTGCGCGCAAAATCGACACCAGCGATTTGCCGCGCGGACCGTCGAGCGCGTTCCAAACCCATTCGAGCATGTCGCCGTAGTCGATTTCACGGTTCTCGCGTTTCTCTTTTAGCAGGCGTTCACTCAGGTGCGGCAAAAACGCATCGACCACGCGGACCTCGATACTGCTTGCGAGGCGAGCGTTGTCGAGCGCTTCGACAAGCCGCAGCATTCTCGCAGAGCCGCCGCGACTTGCGACGATCGCGCGATTCGGCAGAGGTTCGGAGTCCAACTCCCGCAATGCTTTTCGCAGCTCTTGTGGAGACCGCCGATGCTGTTCGATCAGCGTTTCGAGTTGTTTGATGGAGGCACTAGCTCTGGGCGAAAGCCGTTTAGTTTTGAGCTTGCACGCCTCCGCGAGCAAGTCCCGTTCGAAAACGTCGCCCAACTCAGCGGCGGCCAATTCATTTTGCGCGATATGCTCCGTATCGAGGTAGCGATGGAAATGCGCCTGGTACAAAAGATCTTCCAGCGAATCGACCAGATTTTTTTGGCGGGCGGTTACGCCGTCGCGCATCCATTCGTCGAGCAGCGGACGAGTAGCGGAACTCTTTGCCAGGACCTCGCGCAGCTCAGTTCGGAACGCGCGATGAAAAACGCGGCGCGAATCGATCAGTTGGAGACTGAAACCGCTCGCAGTGTCGAACGCAAGATCGCTGAGGATGCGCTGACAGAACGCGTGAATCGTATAGATGGGTGCGCGATCGAACGCGAAGAGGGCGGTCTCGATTTTGCGCCTTCCGTCACTGTCGATCAGTACCGGCTCGCTATCGCGAGAGCTTTCGCTATTCAGCGATCCGGCGAGAACATTTTCGAGCAGTATGCGAATTCGCATGCGCAATTCCGCAGTCGCTTTTTCCGTGAAAGTTACAACCAGGATCTCTTCGATCGAGCACGAGGTGGTCAGCAGAAGATCCAGAACGAGATGCTCGATGGTGTGAGTCTTGCCGGTGCCCGCGTTCGCTTCGATAACCGCATGACGGTCGTGCGCAATCTGTTTAAGGATCGCGGGTCGGCGATAGGCGAGGGTGGCCAAAATCTAATTCTCCCCCTGGTCGAAAATTGCGTGGAGGATGCCGAAGCGCCGTTCCAGTATGCGTTTCAGCGCCTCAGCGGTCGGTGGATCAAAGCGCCGCGCGTCGCGAATAGGTCCGAAATCCGAAGCGCAGCTTACGAAATCGTTGTCGCGAATTTCATCGATGAGATCGATCGGATCGATAGATTTGCCCTTCGCGATCGCGCTAAGACCGGCTTCCACAGCCTCGATCGGCAGAAAGTAGTGATTCTTTTCGAACAGCAGATCGCTCACCAGCGCGGCGAGATATTCACGCGCCTCCTCTCGAGACGGACACGCGAGAGTCCTGGTTGGGTGGCTGGACTTTTCGCCCTTCGAGCAGAGCACGATCGCATCAAATTTCGGCGCCGTAATTTGCTCTGTCGCTGCGAGAACTATCGCGGATACAAAAGGTCCGAGAAAATCTTTGGCCTTTGCCTTGTCCCTTAACACCGGCCGGATCGAGGCGTCGAGGGCAGGCGACAGAAATCCCGCGCTGCCATAGATCTTGACCCGCAGAGTTTTCTCTTCGCCCGGCACCTGGACTTGCAGGATGAGTTCGTTGGCGATGCGTTCTCCCTTCGCGAACTCGGCAGCCCGACCGAGCTGAATTTCCCGCCACTGAGTGAGATCGTCGCAGCCCGCGAGCTGGGCCTGTTTAATCCACGCTTCAAGAGTCCCGAGATCCGCGTTCTTTGCGGCTTCGGCGAATGGCCCGGCGGGCGCCTGTCCATGAGTCTGCGCGATTTTGAATGCTCTCGAATACTCACTGGCGAGATGCTCGGGTTCGCCGCGCGAATTCCAAAACGCTTCGCGCAGCAACATCGTTCGATCGAGGATCGATTGCGCGATGGGCTCGTCCAGGTACTCCTCGGAATCTCCGCCCTCGTCTTCGAAAATGCCGAGTGCGTATTGCGCGGCGCCTTGCAGCGGGCATTCGAGAAATTTCCGCAGCGCAGAAATCGGCAGCGAAATATCCGCGGCCAAGCTGTCTTCGCGTCGAATGGGCTTTGGGAGCTCCAGCATCCGAAGTGCAGGACGCATTTGTTCCCGCGCGACTCTCGCGAGTTGCTCGAAGATCGAGTCGTCGCGGCCGGGCAATGGAAAATCTCCGCAATGACGTTTGAGGTCCTGCCTTAGCGCCGCCATTCTGGCCGCGCGTCGCGCCTGGCGATCGAAACTGACTAATGGAGTAGCTATTTGATTTTCCCGATCGAGCTCGGGAAAATAGCTGAAGTCGTAGCGGCTGAGCGGATGAGTAATAGTCAGTTGCTTCAAAATATGACTATTCACATAGCCGCGCAAAATATACTGCAGCTCGCGCACAATCGATGACGGTTCGAGTTGATCTCCGGTTTTGAAATCGCGCGCAACGTAACACAGATAGATACGGTCTCGGGCCGCGAGAAGTGTTTCGAGAAAAAGATATCGATCGCGCTCGGTAGTCGAAACGTCGCCGACGCGACGCTTCAGACTCCGCAGATCCATCGGATCCCTGCGTATTTGTTCCGGAAATCGCGATTCATCGAGGCCGAGGAGAAAAATCACTTTGAACGGAATCGCTCGCAGTGCGGTCAGCGGCCCTACCACTATTCCATGTTCGGCGAACTGGCCAAGTTGCGATCCCACCTCGGAAAGCAGATCGGATACCGTTTCATAGGCAATCTGATAGGACACAGGTTCGGATGCCAGTTCGGATCTGGCTATTGACTCAATAGCCAGTACACATCGCTCGCGAGCACGTTCGTCGGCGGAATCCGAAGTATGTATATGAGTGAGTATTAGATCGCCGAGCAGGCGCGACCAGTCTGCGAGCGTTAGTGTTCGAGAGCGAATCTCGATCGCATCCGAAATGAGAGAGCGCGCAGTTTTGATGAAGATCGCGACCCCATCAGTTTCATCCTGCGAAGTCTCATACGGCAGATACTCCGCGCCGTCGGCGGAGCGGAAGAAGGGCGGCTGACGGTCGCGCTCGGCGCCCATGAACACGCCCAGCGCGAGGCGCCGCAAGGCCTGATCCCAATGATAGATGTCGCGCGGAATATAGGTGTCGGCCAAGTCATCTTGATCGGCGCCAAAAAAAACTCCCAGCGCCTCGCATCGTGTGCTCCATTGGTCGAAGCTGTTTTCCGGGTCGCCACTGCGGATAGCGGGATGCTCGAGGAGATGCAGCATCTCGTCGCGCGAGAAGCGGCCGAGCGGCAGCCGCAGCAGTAACGAGATCGCTTCCCGGATCGGGCTTGCGGTGGTGGAGCCGCGGCTCACGATATTGATCGGCAACTGGTGATTGCGCGAAAACGCCGCTTCTATATGGGGCAAATAGTCGTGGTACGACGAGTCCGGCGCGATCACTGCGATTTCGTGAAAACGAATTGGACGGCCAGCGCGCTGATCGCGATCTAGTATCGACCAGATTTCATTGGCGACGATTTCCACTTCGCGCGCGACGCCGGGGCAGGCGAGAAAGCGAATGCTTCCATCGTCGGCAAGTCCGTCATTATCGAGTTTCGGCACTCGCTCGGGCTCCCGATTCAGGATGCTCTCTTGAAGGTGACCCAGGAGCGAAGTTGTCGTATTCAGATCGCGATGAGTGAAATGTGAATCGAAATCGCAATCGGTTAGTTCGTTGAGCAGACGGATATACTCGCGGCCCGGACGGCCCCACAAACGCAGTGCGGGAGTGTCGCCAGCGACATCGAGTGCGAAAGGATCTTCGGCGTCTTCGAGGGCGGTCCCGATTTTTTGATGACGCCGCGTCCACGCGGCGCGCTCGATTCCCGATAATGGATCGACATCTTCCCAAAATTCCAGGCACGGATTGAGCGCGTAGATATTGAGATCGATTTGTTCGCCGTCGGCAGATCGCAACTCTCCGAGTCGCGCAAAGATCCGCGCATATGCCGGCCCCGCGTATGCGAGCCCGAACACATGAACGGCGCCGCGAAGGTCGAGCTTGGAGATTTGCGCTGCTGCCGCTTCAAAAGCGTCGGGCAGTAGCATCCAGTTAAGTTCCGCATCGTTCTTCCATTCGTTTCGCAAATGGCTAGTGGCATCGAAAATCGATCGATACAAATGGCGTTGCCAACGTTCCGTGTCGGAGGATTCGGTATCCGCGCGCGAGGAATTCATCCATCGACGCAACATTGATTGCCGCGTGATTGAGTATTCGCGAAACAGGCGCGCGAGCTGACCCGCGAGATGAAACGCGCGCAAGTCACGATCGGTATCGCTCCCGGCTTCGATATAGCTGCGGGGCTCTTCCAGCCCCAGCGCTTTGTCGCGTACCGCGCGGCGCAGAATCTCGAACAGCACCAACTCCAACTCCTCGACATCGAGGATGCGCGATTTTGGATCGGCAGCTTCGACCATGCCTCTCAGGAATACTCGCAGAAAAGGAAAATCCAGATTCGCAGCGACGCCGATCGCCTCCGCGAGGCGATGCTGCAGGTAGTGCTCCATCGCGCGGCCGGGTACGACGATCGGAATTCGCGTAAGCGGAGCGAGGCGCTGTTGCTCTGAAATCGCATCGGCGAGCGGCGCGATCAGATTCTCGAGACGATTGGCATAGTGAAGACGGATCATGGTGACTAAACTGGCGACTCAACCGGATGCTTGCATAACTTATCAAAAGCGCGTCGCTGAAGTACGCTGGGGCGCGCGTCTTTGTCCCCAATTGTGCACCCCCTTTCTTTCGATCCTGCGTAGGGGAATGCTGCGGGGTTATGGCCGCGCCCTTTTGGCGGCGCATAAAGGACCGATGCAATGTCGGCAAGTCCCGTGATTTTCGATTCCACGATTGCTTTTCATTCCAACCAAACTCGTTCGCGCAGGCGTCCGTTTTCGGCGCGAAGAATCGAAGCGAACCGCCGCAACGCTTTGCAATCGAGCGGGCCGCGAACTCCTGAAGGAAAAGCGCGGGTCGGCAGCAACGCTATCAAGCACGGCTTCTTCGCCGGACCTGCGCGATGGACGCCGGAGCAGCATCGCGATTTCCAGGAACTGCACGAGCAGCTTCGCGGAGAGATGCAGCCGCTCGGAGAGATGGAAGAACATTTGATCGCAGAAATGGCGCTGGCGTGCGCGAAAACCGCGATGGTTATTCGCTACGAGGGGATCGCGGCGCTCAAATTTCATCGCCAGCGCGAGGACGAACTAAACGCGCAAATCGCGGCCGCCGATCCACTCGAGCGCGCGCGCCTCGAGCGTCCGCGCGATCATCTTAAGACTGCGGGGCTATGGGGACCGACGATTCCAGGAGAACGTGATGCGCGGGCGATCACTCGATACGGTTCGAGCCTCGATCGCCGGTTTCATCGCGCGCTGGCGGATTTCGAGGCGTTGAGGGACGGGCGTGAAAGATCGGCGGCAATTTCGAAATCGCAAAAACAAACCCATTCGAGGGACGAGGGTGGAGCGCCACCACCGTCGGGCGAGGACGCCCTTCGGCCCTCACCTGGTCCGGCACGCTTCTCGCGAAATCCAGGAGCGAGAAGCGCGCCGGACCGCCCTCTCCCGTGGCGGGAGAGGGGCTCAGAAAAAACGCAAGAACAAACCCAACTCGCAGGCGGAGCCGAGAGTTGTCCTGAGGCTCTGCGAAGGACCTCAAATGACGCGCACTCGAATACCCAAAACGCAAAAACAAACCCATTGCGAGGCAACGCCGAGCGATGTCCTGAGGCCCTGCGAAGGACCTCAAATGGCACGAACTCGATTGCCGAAAACGCAAAAACAAACCCATTAAGTGCAGCATCTGCGGGCAATCGTCATGAACGACGCCGAGCCGAGGCGCTCGATCGGAAGCGTCGGTCCTCGCATCGAGCGGACCTCGACGGATGATATCGAGATGAGCGTTGCGAGGCTCCCAAGTTGCCGACTCGACGGACCGTCGGAATGGGAAATCGTTATCGGCAAATTTGTAGGTATTAGTGCCTGAACGAACCGCCCGCAAAAAGAACGGCCAGCCTCCCAATGGAGGCCGGCCGCATATCGTTACAACTTCGAGGAGAGCCTACGCGCTTGCCAATGGACCTCGCAGCAGCCGACCCGGCAATGCGCCGGTATGCTCATTGTTCCGCAGCAGCACCTGCCCATTGACGACGGTGGCTTTGAGGCCGGTGGCCTTCTGCTTGAGGCGTCGCGCGCCCGCCGGCAGATCGTGATCCAGCGTCGGCATCATCGGATTGATCTTGTCGGGGTCGAACACGATCACGTCCGCCGCCCATCCTTCGCGAAGGAGGCCACGGTTCTTGAGCCCCCAATACGAGGCCGGCACGAAGGTCAAAAGGCGCATCGCTTCTTCCAGCGTCATCGCCTGCTTGTCGCGGACCCAGTAGCTAAGCAGATGGCTCTGCAGCGAGGAGTCCATGATTTGCGATACGTGCGCGCCCGAATCCGAGAAGGTCACCACCGAGCGCGGATGCTTCATCATCTCGAGCACGTGATCCTGATTCTCGTTGGCGAGCGGCTGCAGGAAGAATTGCTTCAGATGTTTTTCCAATGCGAGATCGATAATGACATCCACCGGATCCTTGCCAGTCGCGTCGGCGATGTCCTGCACCGAGCGATGCGGCGGATTCGGCTTGTCCATAACGAACATCCATTTATAGTTCGCGCCTCGAGGCTCCGCGCCAACCGCGCCTTCACTCCGACGCTCTTCGTGCGCGGCTTTCACCAGCGCGCGGCGCGTCTCGGGATTACGCAGTCCGGCTTCCTGCTCGGCCAGCGGCAGCTTGCGGAATTCACTCCACACCCGAAGGCGGTCGAACGGCATCATGGTTTCGAACGAGAGCACCACGTTGAGCGATCGGCTATGGACCTGGATGAACATGCGGCCGCCGTCTTTGGCGGTGTCATCGGCGAGCTTGAAAAATGGCCGCCAGTAATCGGGAGCGCGCCGCGAGCTGAACATGCCGTATGTGACCGGCACGCCGAAATCGACCGCGAGCGCCTTCAACCGCGCAAGGTAGTCATCGATGCGTTCGGGATTGAGGCTGGTGTCTTCGCCGGCGATCTCAAAAACGCCCGCGCCTTCCTCGCCCATCACGCTGACCAGTTGCCGGACCTCAGCCCAATTCGCGATGCGGCTCGCAACCGGATGTCCATCGGGAGTCTGGTGATTGCGGGTGCGCGAAGTCGTGAAGCCGATCGCGCCGGCACGAATCGCATTGCGCACTTCGCGCTTCATTCCGGAAATATCTTCTTCGCTAGCCTCTTCGGTAAACGCGCGCTCGCCCATCACGTAGGTGCGCAGCGCAGAATGCCCCATGTAGGCCGCGTAGTTGATGCCCTTCGGAGTGCGGTCAACCGCGTCGAGGTATTGCGGGAAAGTTTCCCACGCCCACTTGATGCCCGCCTCCATCGCCTCGGGAGAAATATCTTCGGCGCGCTCCAGGTTGCGCATCACCATCAGCTTGTCTTTCTCGGCGCATGGCGCGAGCGAGAATCCGCAGTTGCCCATCACCACCGAAGTGATGCCGTGCCAGCACGAGCAGGTGCCGATGGGATCCCAGAACACCTGCGCGTCCATGTGCGTATGCGCATCGACGATGCCGGGGGTGACGACGTGCCCGTCCGCATCGATAGTCTCGCGCGCGTTCTCGCGGAGCTTTCCGATCGCGGCAATCTTGCCGCCCGAAAGTACAACGGTTTGATCCTCGCGTGCGGCGGCGCCGGTGCCGTCTATCACGCGGACATGAGCGAGCGCGATAACGGGTGCGTCCTCGCTGATAAATTCTCGCACCTGCGGGCCAAACGTGCCCGCCATCTGCGCCGAAGCACACGTCGCGGCTAGCGCTAACATGCCCAGCCACCAGATCTGGCGAATCATGCGG
>Ga0209420_1001318_pt1 | contig 11861 bp, 11 predicted proteins | sample BlaSpr_A8_OM1_O1_FD_187972 | JGI IMG/M metagenome (GOLD analysis project Ga0209420, IMG submission 187972) | Forest soil microbial communities from Thunder Bay, Ontario, Canada - Black Spruce, Ontario site 2_A8_OM1_O1 (SPAdes) (version 2) | ecosystem: Environmental > Terrestrial > Soil > Boreal...
CCGCCGAGCTCGAAACTCGGCTGGACGGTCTCCCGCTGCCCACCGTACATTTCGATGTTGTCGTTATCGGGCCCGCCGTCGGTGCATCCGTCCTTGGTGTGAATGTCGATGATGCCTTCGTTGCGATAGCCGATCTCCGCCGGCAGCACGCCCGTCAGCAGCGTGATGCTATGTACGAAGCGCGGGCTGAAAATCTCGCCGAAGCTGGTCACCGCCTCGGGCAGAAAAATATCGTTGATGCGATACTGGATGCCACCGCCGTTTTCGCCGTGGATATGAATCTGCTCCTGACCCTGCGCGTACGCATCCTGGCTGACTCCCGGCGCCTGCTGCAGCACCTGCGCGAGGTTGGTGTTCTGCCCCTCAGGCAGCTTTTGAATCGCCGCCTGATCGAAACGATAAGCGGTCGCGCCGATATCAGGCGCCAGGTCGTTGCGCGCCTTGTTAAGCCGCTCGGTGATCACCTTGAGCGTCAGCGGCGCGGTCGCCTCCATAGTCACCGCCATCGGCTCGCGCTGCTTTCCGGAACTCACGATGACGACCTCGAGCGTCCGCTTGAATCCCTGCTTGTTCACACTGAAGTCGTAGGTGCCCACTGCAACCGGCTTGAAGTGGAACGTGCCCGCGGCGTCGGTATGCGTCCGCGCAACCAGGTGCCCGCCCTGTTCCAGCCGCACCTCGGCGCCGGCGATCGGTCGTCCGAGCACGTCCTTTGTTGAGCCGCTCAATTCCGGCCGACGCAACGCGGCAACGTTCGAGTAACCGCCGGCGACGCATACATCAGGTGAAAGTAAAAGTAAGATCGCGCCCGCAACCACTGTCAGAATGAAGATGACGATGACGCCACAACTGCGGTGATCAATCGCCTCGCGAGGCATCCCACGATTCCCCCTGCCCATACGCTCAGCGAATTAACCCTAACCCGGTTGAATACCGCAAGCGGTTTGGCAACACTCCAAAATGTCGAGGAAGCTTTAATGCCGGGCCTGTTTGAATCAAACGATCTGCTCGAGCCGATTCAGATCTTCGACGGTGAAGTCTATTACCTGAACGAGCTGAAGCTGGGACGGGCGCCCGACACAATTTTGCGGCACTTGATCGCTGCCGTGCCTTGGCGACAGGAAAATATCGTCGTGTGGGGCAAACTGTACTCGCAGCCGAGGCTGATTGCGTGGTACGGCGATCGCGGGATCGATTACACCTATTCAGGCATCACATTGACTCCAATCCCATGGACCGATTTGTTGCTCGACATCAAGCGACGTATTGAGACCGTGACCGCGGAGAGTTTCAACAGCGTGCTGCTCAACTACTACCGTGACAATCGGGACAGCATGGGATTCCACAGCGACGATGAACCCCAGCTTGGCCGGGCACCGGCGATCGCGTCGCTCAGTCTGGGCGAAGAGCGAACGTTCATTCTGAAGCACAAGCTGAACAGGCTCGCCAAGCCTGTCCGGCTAAGGCTGGCGTCGGGGAGTCTGTTGCTGATGAAAGGTGAAACGCAGCGATATTGGAAGCACGGGATCCTGAAGGAGACGCGTCCGTGCGGGCCGCGGATCAACCTGACGTTTCGCCGCATTGTTTCTCAAGCGAATGTGTTAGATAGATAACTACGCTGTAAAGGAGCTACACCATGATTGTTGTCCATCACCTTAACGATTCGCGTTCACAACGAATCCTTTGGCTACTGGAAGAGCTGGGTCTGCCTTATGAGATCAAGCCCTACCAGCGCGATGCGCAAACTCGGCTGGCACCACCGGAATTGCAGAAGGTTCATCCGCTAGGCAAGTCGCCAGTCATCACCGACGGGAATAAGACCATCATCGAGTCAGGCGCGATCATCGATTACATAATTCGACGGCACGGCGGAGGGCGTCTGCAACCCGCGCCCGAGACGCCGGCGTACGATGAATACCAACAGTGGATGCACTATGCGGAAGGATCCGCGATGCTCCCGTTGATGCTCAACCTATATGTCTTGCGGCTGGGTGATGCGGGCGCTCCGCTTATGCCGCGAGTCGATGGCGAGATCGCGAATCATCTGAGTTACATCGATGGTGCTTTAAAGGGCCGGCAGTTCCTGGTGGGAGACAAACTTACGGGGGCCGATATCCAGATGAGCTTCGTCGGCGAGGTGGCAGGCGCGTTCGGCAAGCGCGCTCAGTATCCAAATCTCGATGCATGGACGAAGCGCTTGCACGATCGGCCGGCATACAAGAAGGCACTCGAGAAAGGCGGCGCGTACAACCTTGCGAACTAGTCAATTGCGCGGCGTGATCCTTACGGTGCACAAAAGACCGCTATGGTCGGAATAGGGGACGTCGGTGCTCTGGTTCGCGATTAGCTCGAGGTTCGCCGAAACAGTCCAAGGGTGCGAGTTGGCTGCGACGATGTAGTCGATCCATTCGGGACGCCCGCCGCGCGGGTTAGCAGTCGTTCCGGGATTCCCTGGCACACGCGCCTCGACTGTCAGATCCGTGCCGAGGGCCTCGACGCGGGAATAGAGTGATTCGCGGCAGTCGGTATTGAAATCTCCCGCAACTATCGTGAGTCGCGAAGGATGGAATCGCGAGACGAACTCGCGAAGCTCGATGAGCTGCGCTTCGCGAACGTCGTCATAGTTACTGCCCGAATATTGTGACTGGAGATGAGTATTGACCGCGCAGATGCGCTGTTCGCCGCGCTCGAGGTCGACGGCCAGGACGCCTTTTCCGCCCAGTCCATCACCCTCCCAGATTTTCCACACCGGCGCGCTTACACCAAAGGCTTGAAACTCCGGCGGAACGATAGCCTGCCATCCAGCGGAAGCGCGGACGTAAGTTAGCAATCCGCCGCGAGGACCACCGCCACGGCGCTTGCTACATATTGGAGTCCAATCTGGTTGCAGCGCCGTGCTAAGACGATCGGCGTGCGATCCGAGCCATACTTCCTGCAACAGCACCACGTCCGGCGACAGCTCGCGCACTTTCGCGCTCACGCGATCCATTCGGCCGCCAGGATCCCTGGACAACGGCCACGCCAGTCCGTGAAGATTCCATGACAGGACCTTGAGGCATATCTCGCGCATCCCGTGTTATCTAGTTAGAGAGTTCGCCGGTGGCCTCTTTGAGAAACAGGGGACGAGTGCGATGGCGTCCTGTGAAATCAAACAGGTTGGTGAGCGGTCCGGCGATTGCGTCGAAGGAGCCTCCGCCTATCCTGCCAAGTGACCAGTTGTCTTCGATGAATCGCGTGATCGAAGTCAGGTCGGTGATCGCATGGTCAACGGAGTTAGGCCTCGCATAAGGCGAGATGACCAGCAACGGCAATCGCGGACCATAACCGCATCGCAGCTCCGCGGGGCCTAGCGAAGGATCGCCTGAGCCGCAGATACCTTCACCGCTTAGCGCATCGAGTGGCGAGGTCGAACCGTTGAAGATAGGACTCATCTGATGATCATAGTCGCCGTCGCTGTCGTCGAAGGCGATCACGATAGCCATGCTCTTCCACTGCCGCGTTTTCTCAAGCGCGTTGATCGTCTGGACCAGGAACATCTGCTCGTTCAGCGGATCCGATATGCCGCCCGCATGCCCGGTTTGATAGCGCACCGCTTTGACATAGCTAACCGCCGGCAGGTTATCGGCCTTGGCAGCGACGATCAGGTCGTCGAGGTCGTACTCATGGTTGGCCGCGCCGGCATGCCCTATCTCGGAGACGTCGGCGGGCCGCGTGTGCGGCAGGTTGCTCGTCTGAGGGTAGTACTGAAACGGAGTGTACTGGCCGTTGTAGTCGGCGATCAGCATGCCACTTACGGGATTGGTATGGCTGCGCATGCATCCGGTGGTGCCGTTAGGATTGACCGTCTGCAGGTTGAAACCGCCCTCGAACGAACCCCAGCTTATCGCCTTATTGTTCAACAGGTCGCCGATGTTCGTTCCCGCCATTTGAACCGTCTGAGGGGCGCTGGCGAAGCATACGTCGCCGGTCGGCTGCGCATTGGCGACGAGCGTGCCGTCCAGAACGATCTTGGTATTAGGCGGAGTCGCTGTCGCGCCGCTGGTATTGCCCGAAACCAGGTTGATATGGCCTAGCAGGGTGCTACCAAAGGTACTGCCATAAGAGTTATCGCTCATTGCAAAATGCTGCGCGTAATTCCACAACGCAGTCACGGTGTTACCGTCGAAATATCCCATTATGAACCCAGTGCCATGACCGTAGTCGGGACATCCTGGCGGAAGCTTGGTAAAGTCGGGGAACTTGTCCATCAGGCCCATGTCGTACTGCTGCTGCTCGGCGAGGTAACCGTTGTCGCCGTCGCAGGTAAACGCTTGCGAGCGATCGTAACGGAACGGATTTACCTTATTAGGATTGAAGTTCAGCAGCGTCGGCGTGAGTCCGTTAATCGACGGCGTGTCGTGAGCCGGATGGAACTCGGGCTCGCCGGGAGGATTGGCGGCGTTAGGGTAAGTCCCGAAATAGTGATCAAAGGTCTCGTTTTCCTGGAAAATAATCACCAGGTGTTTGATAGGTGTGGTGGTAGAAAAACTATCCGCCTCGTCGGCGATAGCTCGTGTCACTGCCCGGTTCGCAAACAATCCTGCGGTCAGCGCAATTGCGCACAGCGATCCGGAAATCGATCGATGCATTCACGTCCCCCTCGCTGCGCCGAATAAATTCGGCGCTGGGAACACTCTTATCAGAGCCGGACCGGTCGAACGAGACGTTCCCCAAATCCGCGGGCGTTTCAGGTCACTGGAATCAGGTTCGGCAAATGGTAATAGATTCAATTGAGAGTTATCTTATTGAGATAATGGAATCAGCAGCCAAAAGAGAATCGGTTCAAGAAGACATACCGGAGATCTCACGCGAGGAACTCAAGCGCCATCTCCACGACGGCTCGCTCACGATCGTTGATGTCCTGCCCGCGGAGTCTTACGCCACCGCGCATATTCCGGGCGCGCTCAGCATTCCGCTCGAAGTGGTCGCCACCCGCGCGCCCGAGCTGCTGCGCGATCATGCCGCCGAAATCGTAGTCTACTGCGGCAAGCTGACCTGCGACCGCAGCGAGCAGGCACTCGAGCAACTGCAAAAACTCGGCTACTCGAATGTGCGCGACTATCGTGCAGGCATTGCCGACTGGGTCGAATCCGGAGAGGCGACGGAGAGCGCGGCCTCCGATCCGAAAACAGCGGCAGAGACCCTGGATGCGGCAGCGACAGTGGATGGACCTTCGCTGACGGTTTCATCAACCGGAGAAGCTGGAAGAGTCCCGGCACGCGTGTCGCAAATGCGCCGATTGGACAACTCGGTCCTGGGCTTTGTCCAACAACAGTCCACTTTGCAGTTGTTCCTCACCTGGATCGTAATGATCCTGCTGTGCGGCGCCGGCTACTGGCTTATCGGGGTGGCCGGCGATCGCAGCCTGGTCGAAGCGGGAGCGCCGATCGGCACCGACCTCAAGGGGCTGGTAAGCGCGATTTATTTCAGCTTCGTGACCGCGACTTCCGTCGGTTACGGCGACGTCCTTCCAATCGGCTTCGCGCGCGCGATCGCAGTCGCGGAGGCTGTCAGCGCGCTGCTCATCTTTGGCGCGGTGGTCGCCAAGTTCGTTTCGCATCGCCAAGAGCAACTGGTGCTCGAAATCCACCGGGTCACGTTTGAAGAGCGGCTCGATCGGGTCCAGACCAACCTCCACACGGTGATTTCGGACCTGCTGTCGATTGCCGATATCTTTCAAGCTGGGGCGTCGCTGAACGGAATCTCTGCGCGGTTAGACAGCTCCGTCATAATGTTTCTCGGTGAGATGCGCACGACTCACGATCTCCTTTATCAGCCGCGGCTGACAGTGGAAGAGCGGGCGCTGTCCCCGATTCTTGCGAATACATCTTCAGCCCTGACGATATTGTCGGAGCTTCTCGCGCATTTGCCGCCAGGCTTTGTGCGTTCGGAGCCGCTCCGGGTTTCGCTCGAGAACCTCGAGCGTCTGGCTGAGGAGATCTGCGCCGACTGCTTGCCCTACGACTACACGCCCAGGCTCGTATTCTGGATGGAGCGCATCCAGGCGACCGCGCAGAAAATCAAGTAAGGCCGCGCATGCCGCTCCCGAAGTTCGCCGATACCGTCGTCATCGGTGGCGGCACCGCCGGCGCGGCGATTGCCGGTCTTCTCGCGGAAAATTCCGCACAGTCCGTGCTGCTGCTCGAGGCCGGTCCTGACTACGGTCCTTTCGCCGCGGGACGATGGCCAGCTGAGCTTACCGATGCCGGCGCGATACCCACGACGCACGACTGGGGCTATCGGAGCGGCGAGGAGTACGCGCCGCGCGTCATCGGCTACGAGCGCGCGCGTGTGATCGGCGGATGCTCGTCGCATAACGGATGCGCCGCCATTTGGGGCAGCCGCGTCGATTACGACGGATGGGCCGCGCTCGGAAATCCGGGATGGTCCACTGACGAACTGCGGCCGCTGTTCCGCGCGGGCTCCGAACGTCTGCGAGTTCGAATTCCGGGGCAAGGTCAGATCACTCCCTTTCAGAGCACGACACTGGACGCCGCCGCCGAAGCCGGAATCCCGCGCGTCGCAGACCTGAACAATCTCGATGAGAACCTTGGCATGGCGCCGAGTCCCGCCAATATCGTGGACGGCATCCGCTGGAACACCGCGTTCGCCTATCTGGATCCGGTCCGCGAACGAGCGAACCTGACGATCGTGGGCAACTCGCCCTGCGATCGCCTCGAAATCAGATCAGGACGCGTGAGTGCGGTAGTCGTCGCCGCGCGCGAGGGTCCGGTTCGCGTCGAAGCCGCACGGATAATCGTGGCCGCGGGCACCTACGGATCGCCCTCGATTCTTTTGCGCTCAGGTATCGGCGATCCATCTGAACTTCGATCCGCCGGCATCGCGCCGGCGCTCGACCTGCCCGGAGTCGGCCGTAACCTGCATGATCATCCGCGGGTCACGCTCAGCTACGCGGGGACGCGCGAGCTCGAACAGATGATGGCGGCGTTTGCGCGCGATCACTGGATGCCCGAGGAGCAGACGATCGCCAAGGCACAATCCTCGCGATGCGTGAGCGCGTTCGATCTGCACATCTATCCTGTCGGCGGACCCGACGCATCGACTCGGATCGGTTGGCGATGGACGCTCGAAGCGGCGTGCATGACGCCGCAGTCTCGCGGCGCGCTCACGATTACGAGCGCCGACAGCAGCGCGCCGCCGCTGATCGATCATCGCTACCTGTCGGATCCTGGGAAGGAAGATTTGCGCGTACTCGCCGACGGAGTCGCTCTTGCCCGCGAGATAGCCGCGAAGCCCGCGCTGTCCCGTCTGATTGGCAGCGAGATTTCACCCGCCAGCGGCATCGTGACTCGCGCCCAGCTCGAGTCGTTCGTCAGGGCAAATTGCTGGCACTACTACCATCCAGTGGGCACGTGCATGATGGGTCCAGCGAGCGATCGAGCCGCAGTCGTCGATTCGCGCGGCAGGATTCATGGGCTCGACAACGCTTACGTCGCTGACGCGTCGATCATGCCCGTGATACCTCGCGCCAACACCAACATTCCGGCGTTGGTGGTCGGCGAGCGAATCGCGCGCTGGCTGCTGTAGCGCCTGAGCGGCTTAGTTCGACTTACCCGATTCAGTCCTAAACCGAGACCGCATCATTTTACTCCCGACAGTTCGGAAAGTCTTATTCGCGGGAATTTTCTCTCGCCTGTCGAGTCCTACCAGTGAAAGCGCTCATCAGCGCGAAAAATGATTCTTGATGGAAAGCAAATTCAATCGCAGATCGTTCCTGAGCTCTCGGGAACCGCGAATAGAAGCTCAAGGTGATGAACGGGTCGAAGGAATCGATGAGCGGAGTAGATTCGACTCGAGGAATCTAACGCCGAAGGAGTTGGCGGGCACCGAAGGAGGGGGGAGTCTCCCAGATGCCCGCCGTTTCACCCATCCCCTCGCGGCGAGCGCCGCTCGGTTGCTGGAAGAATTACGCTTACAAAGCTCCAGAAGTGTTCTGGTAGCTGCCTAGCTGTAACCTGAAGGTCAAAGGCCGCCGCGGCCAAGCAGCAACCAGACCACGACTATGACAAGTACGAGAGGTACCAGGCCGCCGGGAGCACCATAGTTACTGTAGCCGTAGTAACCACCGCCGCCGCCAAAGAGCAGCACCAAGATAATTATTAATAGCAACATGACATTCTCCTTCTACCAGTCTGCAGGCTAATCACGACCTGCTCGAAGCCTCTAATAAGGCGACGCATAGGTGGTTGTGGTTTGCTTCTGCACTGTCCCTTCATCCGGATCGGTCGTTACCGTGGTAGTGCTCTGACTCGGAGACGAATAGGAAGACGAATACGGAGTCACATACGGAGCAGGCTGCGTATAGGTGCGCTGAACGGTGCCGTTGTTGTACTGAGTGGTCGTGGTCGTGTTGGCCTCCGCGACCGGCGCAGCCATAATCGGCGGAGTGGTAGTATCATACGACCTGGTCGTCGTGGTTTCGGTGACGTGAGTGGTAGGCGCGCAAGCGACCATGCATGTCATTGCGATACCAGCATAAATCGCGATGACGGAATTGGCTTTGAATTTCATTGTTCAGTCTCCTGCATACTGTTTTACTCTCTTCTGAATTCATAAACACCGCTGTTAGTTGAACTGCGTCCTTTGAGGAACCAACTTGGAAGAACTAAATGGAATTTACATACTGCAACGTGCTGGAAAGATCTCTCTCAGGCGAATGCAATGTTAGTCTCGCCGAGATGAGCGGGATTTTCCGGTAGAAGCCCTGCCGCTACGGAAGTGCTGCTCGCGCCGGGAAATGAACGTTCAGTATAGTTCCCCGCGTAACGCACCGCCGGTCGCGTCAGCCGCGCATAGTTATTAAAGAGTGATCGTCGGTTCTCCAATCCCTCGCGAGAGCCGAAGGCACGCTTGGACATATGCCCTCATGGTGAAGCCAAAGCGTGCCTTTTTTTGGCTTGCTTTGAGTTGCTGCTGCCCAAGGGCCCTACTGCTTCTGAGCTGCCGCATCCAGTACGGCTTGGACGTCTGTTATCCAGACGAGCTTCTGATTCTTGAAATTTTCCAAAACTCCGCGCAATGCTGCGGCACCGTCCGGGGTCCCGACTACAAAAGGATGGATCCCGATCGCAACCACAGTGGCCTCACGATCAGGATGATTCTCAGCCTCTCCTGCCAGTTCGGTTACGTAATCGATCCACAGCTTCGCTATCTGAGCTGGGTCCTTCGAGCGTTCCAAAGATTGCCCCATGTCGACTGTGACTACCGGATAAGGAATCAAGACCAGCGGGCCTGACTGGGTAGTGAGGGTGGACAGTACGTCGGAGTCCATGCTGTCGAGCGTATAGGTGATGCCTTCAGCGGCGGCGGCTCTGAACGTATCGGCGTTGGGGTATACGCTAGGGCTTGACCATCCGCGCGACTTCACGCCGGTCTCTTTCTCGATCAAGTCCAGCGTCCGTCTGATGTAGGCCTCCTGTTGGTTTAGCCCATGGCCAAGTGGAAGCATGTCGGTCGAATTGTTGATGCCGTGCGCAATAATCGGTGCGTCGGGAACGAGAGAATGAAACTCCTTCCATACTTCGGGATGCTGTTCGGGAAACTGAGCATTCAAGGCGAGACTCAACGGGATCCCTTGCTCGTGGAACAGCCTGCCCACCCGAGGAATGCCCCAATTGATCCCGTATTGGCGAAACCCCTCATCAACAAGATCGGGGTCTCGAGCAGCCATATCCGGGCGGAAGTTCGGGCCATGTCCGAAACCCCACACCTCGACATAGAGAACGAAGCATACCGCAACTTTCTTGCCTCGCGGCCATGCGGCTACGTGAATTGGTGCTCGCGGCAATCCTGTAACCCAGTCGTTGGCGCCTCCGCTGGATGCTGGACCGACTGAGATGAGCAATCCGATGAGTGCCAGGAAGACTGTGTGTCCCGTGCAGAACCTTCTTCGATTGCTCTTGCGAATCTTCACTATCCGATCCTGTACTCGGTTAACAGATTGTGAGCGTCTGCCCGTAATTGTACCGAACGTGACAGCATTTTCATGAAAGCCGCCAATCTCCGCAACCCGGATTATTCTCCACGGCTCAGGAACGTGCTAGATTTGCACAGACCTCAGCGAAACTTGACGTAAGCTTTACTGCCGCCTCTTAAGCAACCATCTCTGGCTTAAACCGTACGCTCTTGGGGGAACTGCGTGGACTTAAACACGATTGGTGAAATTGCGCGTCCTGATGCCCGAGACGCGATTGATTGGCGCGAAGGAGACGCGTGGCTCGCCGGCGGCACCTGGCTTTTCTCGGAACCGCAGCCGCATCTGCGCCGTCTGATCGATCTGCAAGGGCTTGGCTGGGAGCCGTTGACTGTCAGTGAACGAGGCCTCGAAATTGCCGCGACCTGCCAGATTGCCAAGCTGGTCTCGCTGACAGCGCCGCCGGATTGGATTGCTGCGCCGCTGATTGGCGAGTGCTGCCGCGCGTTCCTCTCATCGTTCAAAATCTGGAACACGGCGACCGTCGGCGGCAATGTCTGCATGTCGTTGCCGGCTGGCCCGATGATTTCGCTGACGGTAGCGCTTGAAGGTGTCTGCCGGATCATGAATCGCGATGCTGTCGAGCGGAGGGTGACAGTCGAGGACTTCGTCACCGGCAACCATAAGAATGTATTGCAGCCGGGCGACCTGCTGAGAAGCATCGAATTACCGGCGGCAGCTTTGCGAAAGCGATTCTGCTTTCGCCGGGTGTCTCTGACCCATCTCGGGCGATCCACTGCGCTGCTGGCCGGCACTCTGGATGCGCGGGATGGAGTCTTCATGCTGACGATTTCCGCCTCGACCGAACGGCCCCTTCGGCTGAAGTTTCCCCGTCTTCCTGACGCTGACGATTTGCGCACGCGGATCGAACGCGAAATTCCACAATTCTTCGACGACGTTCATGGCACGCCGGAATATCGCCGCCATATGACGTTTTATTTCGCCGAAGAGATCCGTCGCGAACTATCGGGCGGGGTGCAGGCGTGAGTTATCTCGTCAACGGTAAAACCTTTTCGGAAGAGCCGCATCCCGGACAATGCCTGCGAACTTTTCTGCGCGACATAGGATGGTTCGGCGTCAAAAAAGGTTGCGACGCCGGCGACTGCGGCGCGTGCACCGTGTGGCTCGACGGCGTCCCGGTTCATAGCTGTCTGATTCCCGCCTTTCGCGCCGACGGCCACCAGGTGACCACCATCGAAGGCCTCGCGCAGAATGGCGATCTGCATCCGATGCAGCATGCGTTTATGCAGGCTGCCGGCTTCCAGTGCGGTTTCTGCACGGCGGGCATGGTCATGACCGCCGCTAGTTTGACCGAGGAACAGATCAAGGATCTGCCGCGCTACCTCAAGGGCAATCTCTGTAGATGTACCGGCTATCACTCGATCGAAAACGCGATCCACGGCGTCACGTCTATCGAGGAAGATAAACCCGGCCAATCTTGTGGAGCGGGATTGCTGGCGCCCGCGGCAGAAGCGATCGTCACCGGTAAGGCTCGTTACACCCTCGACACCACGATGGAGGGCTTGCTGCATCTGAAACTGCTGAGATCACCGCATGCGCACGCGCGCATCAAGGCGATCCTCAAGGATGCCGCCCTCGCTGTTCCGGGCGTGCACGGAGTTTACACATGGGAGGATGTGCCGCGCCTGCTGTTCACGTCCGCCACCCACGACGATTATCACGTCGATCCCAATGACACCTACCTGCTCGACAACGTCGTGCGCTTCGTGGGCCAGCGGGTTGCGGCGGTCGTCGCGGAAACCGTGGGCGCGGCGGAAGAAGGATGCCGCAAAATCGAGATCGATTACGAAGTGCTGCCGGCGGTCTT
>Ga0209420_1001319_pt1 | contig 11856 bp, 5 predicted proteins | sample BlaSpr_A8_OM1_O1_FD_187972 | JGI IMG/M metagenome (GOLD analysis project Ga0209420, IMG submission 187972) | Forest soil microbial communities from Thunder Bay, Ontario, Canada - Black Spruce, Ontario site 2_A8_OM1_O1 (SPAdes) (version 2) | ecosystem: Environmental > Terrestrial > Soil > Boreal...
TGTCTTCGACCACGAACACCGGCCCATCTCCCTGAATTCCGCCGGGAGCCTTTACGTCCGTAGTGATCAACGCCATCTGCTGATCGAGAACGCTCTTGTCCAGGATCGGCTTCACGGTGATGTCCCGCATCAGTTGAAAGGTCCAACCGGTGTCGTCATAAGGACGCGGGTTCTGCGGCGGATAATTCTGCACGGAGAAATACATATCCGCGAGCGTGCGGCAGGGCTGATCGCCGCGAACAATGTAATCCCCGGCTGCGACGCTGATTTTGCCCGCCGTGAAGGCCGAATTCGCGCGGCTGATCTCGAGGCCCTGATGGCGCAAATCGTTTACCGCATCTGCCGTATCTGACTTGCGGCGCTGGTTCGCCGGGATAAGCCAGCCGTAGATCGGGCCGTCTTTGCCTTTTTGCACGGCGCGCTTGTTTTTGATCCAGTAATTATCGAGATACAGGTCTTTGTTTTTTGCCACGCTATTCATGGCAAAAAGAATCGCCGATTCCTGAATATTCGTGTTGTTACGCGGACCCCATTTGATCGAGGCGAGGGGGGGATTCGGACGGAACCACTCCCGGCTGGTCACTGAAGCTGCCGGCTTCACTTCGTATGGATCGGGACCGTAGCTTTGCACTTCATAGAAGCGCCCGATGGCGTTGTGGCCGTGCGCGATGAAGAACATGTAGTTGGGCACCCAACCGTCGTAGAACCCGTAGGTCCACACGCCGGGCACGCCACGCTTGGTCATTTCCATCACATCGTTTTCCGCGAGCATCCACCATTCGTCGATAGTAATCGGGTCAAGCGCGTCATTGTACGGGCCGGTGCCGGTGGACGCGTAAAGATAGGTTTGCGCTTCGTGCAGATCGTGGAGCACGGTGGGATTCCACTCGTTCTGCATTTTCATGATGGCTTGCGTCAGTTTCAGGAACTGGCCCATGCCATCGCGGTTGTTGTCATGCTGCACGTACTTGCCCCAATACATCAGCGGCAGGCGCGCATCATCCTTGGCGCGCTTCTTGTTGAAATAGTACGTATCCACTTGCGCTTCGCGGCCATCGACTTCGATCACCGGCGTGATCAGCGTAATCACATTGTTACGGATGTTCTGAATGAATGGAGTTTCTTCCACGATCAAGCGATAGGCCAGCTCGATCAGCATCTCGGGGCCGCCGGTCTCGGGCGAATGCATGCCGCTGACGATGTAATAGATCGGCTTTGCGGTCTTGAGCAGCGCTTGCGCCTGGTCTTCACTGGTTTTGCGCGGATCGGAAAGGGAAGCGAGCATGCCCTTGTAGTTATCGAGTGACTTGATCGTCGCTTCATTCGCGATCGCCAGGCACACGATGTCGCGGCCTTCCTCCGTGGTACCGATCTTCCAGAACTTCGCGCGCGGCGAAGCTTTGGCCAGCGCTTCGTAATATCGGTAAATGTCTTTTGCGTAGGTTAGTTCGCCGGGCGTCCCGGGGATGCGTCCGAGAAACTTCAACGGCGAAGGCACGGTATCCGACGCCGGCATATGATCCACCAGTTCCGTGGTAATGCGCGGATCGGAAAGGTATTGCTTGATCAGCTTGTTATATTCCTCGTCCTGCTTCTGCGGCTGCGTGGCCGCGTTCGCGGACGATTTGTGCTGTGCCCGCAGTGGTGTGGCGCCGAGCATCAGAGCCAAAGCCAGAATTGCGCTACCAAAAAACGTAAAACGAGACTTCATAAGGCCATCCTCCGATTGGAAAAATGACTTCGAATACTTCTACAGCTTGATCCAGCACCATTCTTTCGAATACGGTACGCGGCTCATGCGATAACCAGACTTCAATCCGGTGACGACGTGGTCGCTCCAGTTAAACCCGCAACCGTTCTCGGGATCGTAAAGCCCCGGCTCCTCCGAAAAGCACATGCCGCGATGCAATACCGTGTTGTCGCCAAGGGCCATGTACGGCGGCTGATGCCCTTCAGAACCCTCGCCGTGCGCGGGGCGATGATAGATATATCTAGCGACGCCGTTGTCGATCTGATATTTGTGAATTTTATAGGCGATGTTTGAGCAGACGGCGCCCTCGACTTGCAACTCCACCTGCATATCGCAGGTGTGCTGGCTCACTTCCCAAAGCTTCTGCATGTGCGCATCAAAGTTGCCTGCGGAATCCGCGATGATGCCGGAGCGGTAGTTTTCGCCGCCGTGGCCGCCGACGTAAGAATCGCCCTCGATTTGAAAGGCCATTCCGCGCTCGACGCGATGGTAGAGCGGCTGGTTCGGGTGCGCGTACGCGGTAAGCGGTCCGACTCGGACCTGCAGCCCGACTTCGCTGGCCACACCGTGATGTGAGGCTCCGTTGGCGAGATCGAGTTCGGATAAGAGAATGTCGTTGATCCAGAGCGTAGTGGCCGCGCCAACTTCGTAATCGGTCACGTCGGTGCCGTGCGTGAGCATGTAATCCCGAGCGAACGCATGGGCGCGGTCGAAATAAGTGTAGGCACGCCGCGTCAGAGCCAATTCCTCCGGAGTTTTCATAATGCGCATATTGAGGATGATGTCGCCGACGTCCTCCCACTCGATTTCCAGCAATAACTCTTTCGCCTTGGCCAACTCCTCGGGATAAAACTCACCGTCGAGACCAATCTTCTTGCCCTGAATGCCGTGTTTCTTGATGCCTTCGAGCATGAACTTGAAAAGGTCCACGGTCTTGCCTTGCGTTAGCTTGCCTTCGTTCGGGAATCCGCCTTCGGAGTGCTTGTAGTCGAAATACATCAGACCGTCGCCAAACCACCAGCTCTCCACCAAATCCCGATCGAGCGCGGGGTAGAGGTACCAGGGATCGGCGTCCTTCTCATTCATGAAGGTGGCTTGCGGGCGCTCGGTGGTGGTGTGCCAGTAGCCTGTGAGATACGTCACGTTCAGCGGATCGCGCATCAGAAAGGCTTCCACGCCGCGCGCTTTGAGCTTGTCTTTGAAGCGGCGCACGGTCTGTTTATTCCAGGAAAGAGGAAGCCGGTCGGCGGTGGTTGGCTGCGGCGGCCCTTCTTCGCCGGGCGTGGGGCCGAGCAGTAAGCTTTGGCTGGGGCCAGAACCTTGCGATTTCAACGCAGCGGTGAAATTTGGGGTGGGCGCGCTCTGCTGCATCGCCGCCACCCTATCCATCCTCGAAAACAAGCCGCCGCCCAGCAAAGCCACGCTGCCGCTCTTCAGGATTTCACGGCGATTGCGCTTCATGATTCCTCCGGCACACCGAAACAGTATTCCAGTAAGGCATTCGAGTGGAAGCTGCGGATGCTAACACATTCACGCTCACGCGAATCGCAGAAGTTGTTCCAGATTGCTGGAACCGGGCGATTACAATGCCGGGCGCGTAATACTACCAGCCACCGTTGTTGGCGCAGGGTGAGAAGTGCTGCGTCTGCCGATCGCCTTCAGCTCAATGGCGGATGCTTCGTATGCCAGTCTGTGTGCGCCTGAAAGAGATTGGCCGCTTCGAGCGCGCGGTGATCGTCGAGTGTGCGCGCCATGAACTGGATACCGTAGGGCAAATGAAGGTCGGCGCTGAAGCCGCACGGCACCGAGGCGGCCGGCAAGCTACACAAGCTCGAGATGCCGTCCGGCTGCGCCTGCGCCGAACGCTGCTGATTGCCGCGCCCGCCGCCCCTTCCTCCGCGGCCGCCCTCTGGCGGCGTGCGTTCCAATTTTGGCGCGGCTGAGCTAGCGCTGGGCGCCGTCAACACGTCATATTTATCGAACACCGCCTCAATGCGATTCTGCAGGATCGTTCGAATGCGCTGGCATTGCAGGTAATCCCACGAAGAAAATTCCATGCTGGCATAGCCGTTGATCTGTCCGACGGGATCCTCGAGTTCCGAGCAGCGTCCGGAATTCACCAAATCCCAGAACGCCGAGGGTGCGTCCATCAAGATGATCAGCTCGCACACATCCTCGAACGGACCTTCCGGAACATCCGCATCTTCCACGTGCGCCCCATTTTGCTCCATCACCTTGAGGGCGGAATCCATCGCGGACTGCAAATCGGCATTGTTCGCGCCGGCGGCATTCTTAATGCGGCCAATGCGGAGCGGTTTGGAGGGCGTCTCCTTCGCGGAATATAGGAACTTTGCTTGTTCCGGCGGCAGGGAATCGTGGTCCTTGGGATCGGTTCCCGCCATCGCTGCGAGCACCAGCCCGCAGCAATCCGCGGTCCGTCCCATCGGCCCTACCTTATCGAGTGACCAGGAGATCGACATCACGCCCGTGCGCGGCACCCGGCCAAAACTCGGACGCATCGTGGAAACACCGCACATCCCGCCGGGGCAAATGATGGAGCCACGCGTATCCGAGCCGAGCGCAAACGCGGCCAATCCGGCCGCCATGATGGCGCCAGAGCCGCTCGACGAACCGCAGGTCCAGTAGTCCGTGTTCCATGGATTGCGCGCCGGTCCAGTGACCGACGCAAAGCCATTCGAATAGCCCAACCCGCCCGCCAGCTCGATCATGGCGGCTTTGCCGATCAAGGTCGCGCCAGCCGCATCCAGGCGTTGGATAACCGTGGCGTCGTAATCAAATGTGCGGTCTTTATAGGGCGCGGCTCCCCAGGTGGTGGGATAACCTTTTACGGCTAGCATGTCTTTCGCCGCGTAAGGAATACCATGCAGGGGCCCGCGGTAATGTCCAGCCGCAATTTCCTTTTCGCAGGCGCGCGCCTGCGCCATGGCGCGGTCGCGTGTGAGCGTCACGTAGGCGTTGAATTTCGAATTCAAGCGCTCGCTGCGATCGAGATAGCTCTCGGTCAATTCCACGGGAGAAATCTTGTGCGTTCGAATGCGCTCGCCTAGTTCGCGAACCGGCAAATAGAGAATTTCTTCGCCCAACATGGCTACTCCTCCTCGTGGCTGGTGGGCTTGGCGCTCTGTGCCCGTTTCGGGGCACGCGATTTTGAATGCGAGTCTGCGGCGCCCCTTTCTTCCAGAATGCGCAAGACGGGAGCCGGCGGATCGCCGTTCTCCAGCGGGAAGCTGCGCACGGATTCCAGCATGCGCACGTGGCGCGTCACGGTCGCGCGAAGACGCGTGCGCTGATCTTCCGAGAGACGATCGCCCCAACGCGCGATGATGTGTTGCACCTTGGCATCAATTTCGGCGCGCGCTGCGGCGGAAAGATCGGCGGCCTGATCCTGCTGCAACAGCGTCAAGTCGCCGGCGCGCACGCTTCGAGGCAGCATGAGTCCTGCGGGTGCCAGGGTGGCGCTTGCCAGCGCCACCGCAACGCCCCTGCCAAAATCCCGCCGCGATTCATTCGGGCTGTCGCTTTTCTCAGTTTTCCTGGCCATGTTCTTCCCTCCGAGTCGCGAGTCGTCCTGTTCCGATATCGCAGCCGATTTATGCAACCGATGGGCGCGGCGTAACCGCAGCAGCGTGGATCGTCACGGTCGCGCTCTGCAAGCCGTCTGCTTTCGCAGCGAGCACGATCTCGCCGCCTTGCTTCTGGGACTGCACAATCACCTGCGCCAGTCCATTAAACACTTTGCGCTTGCTGCCCTTGTCCGGTTCGTGGCTACTCGGATTGCCGTTGCCTACTCCGATGATTTTGCCCGGCCCATCGACCGTGAAGGTTACTTCGTTCTCTGCGACCGGCACGAGGCGGCCTTGCGAGTCCATCACACCGACCGTTACCACCGAGACGTCTTCGCCGTCGCCATCGATCGTGCCGCGGTCCGGCGTGAGCTTTACGCCGGCCGGATCACCGGTGGTTTCGATGCGCTCTTCAGCACTCGTTTTGCCACCATTGAAGCCGCGCGCCACCAAAGTGCCCGGCGCATAAGGCACCTGCCACTCGAGGTGCGAATTGCGCCGCATCGTCTTCCTGCCGAGGCTCGTGCCATTCAACAGCAGCTCGATCTCTTCGCAGTTGCTGTGCACCCACACTTCAATTGGCGTGCCCTCTCTACCACGCCAATTCCAGTGAGGCAACACGTGCACCATGGGCTGCGGCGTCCACCACGCCTGGTAATAGAAAAAATTGTCTTTGGCGAAGCCGCAGGTGTCCATGATTCCAAAGTGCGAACTGATACACGGCCACGAGTAGGGCGAAGGCTCGCCGCGATAATCGAATCCGGTCCACACAAAAGCGCCCGCGATCCACGGACGCACGCTGTAATACGTCCACCATTCTTCCGCGCCGCATCCGTAGCTGGGCCGGTTCACGTCGTAGGCGCTGATGTAGCCCCGCTCTTTGTCATTTTCATAAATGCCGCGCGTGCAAAATGTGCTGGCCTCCTCGCTACCGATGCACGGCTTCGCGAGAAAATCCTGATGAAATTGATCGGTATTGCCATTCTTTTCGTAATTAAATCCCTGCACGTCCACCACGTTCGAAACGCCCTTGCCCCAGCCGCCATTCATCGCTTCCGTCACCGGGCGCGTCGTGTCGAGTTCACGGATCAGGCGCTTCATCGTCGCGGCGATGCGCTGCCCGCGTTCGGTGGCTTGCACCGGCTCTTCATTTCCCACCGACCACAAGATCACGCACGGATGATTGCGATCGCGGCGCACCAGGCGTTCGAGCTGGCTCAAGCCTTCAGAACTCGAGGAAAATAGCCTCGTCTCGTCCATCACCAGCATGCCGAGCCGGTCGCAGGCGTCGAGCAATTCCGGCGTGGGAGGATTGTGCGAGGTGCGGTAGGCATTTGATCCCATGTCTTTGAGGCGCTGAATGCGGTAATACTGCAAGCGATCCGGCAGCGCCGAGCCAACGCCGGCGTGATCCTGGTGATTGCAGGTACCCTTCACCACTACGGGCTGGCCATTCAGCAAAAAGCCCTTGTTCGCGTCGAGTTGGATGGTGCGAATGCCAAACACATTTTCATATTCATCCACGACCCCGCTATCCGTTTGGACTCGCGTTCGGAGTTTGTACAGTTGCGGGTTTTCCACCGACCAAAGCGCAACGTGATTCACATGGATTTGCACCTGAGCCGTATAGCGGCCGCCGGCCGCAATCTGCTCGCGGGATGAACGCGCCGTGCCAAACCTTCTGCCCTCGGAATCCGTGACCGTGGACTCCACAAAGCAACTCGTCTCGGAATCCCCGTCGTTTTCAATGTCCGTGGATATCGAAAGTATCGCGGACGCGCCTTGCACATCCGAAACCACATACGTGCCCCATTGCGCGACGTGCAGCGGATCGGTCTTCACCAGCCAGACATGCCGGTAGATTCCCGCTCCCTCGTAGAACCATCCCTCGGTCTCGGTGGCGTCCACGCGAACAACGAGATAGTTTGCGCCGCCGTAATTCAGGAAGTCCGTGATGTCGTAACGAAACGGTGCGTAGCCGCTCAAATTACGGCCGAGGAAATGTCCGTTAAGTGCCACGATCGAGTCGCGAAAAACGCCGTCAAATTCAAGCGACAACCTGCGCCCCGCATCGGTCGCTGGAATCTGGAAGACGCGCCGGTACCACCCGATGCTCGTCGCCGGATAGGAGCGGCCTAAAGGCTTTGCGCCGTGCTCGATCAGCGTTTCTTCATTTTCGAATGGCAGCTCGACAGCAAAATCATGCGGCAAATCCACGGCGCGCCACTGGCTATCGTCGAATCGCTGCGTGGCTATGTCTGTGAATTCGTTGGATTTCGCAAAAAGGCTGCGCTCGCCAAACCCGAAATCCTTACTCGGATCGTTAGCGTGGCCCAGCGCGAATCGCCAGCCAAAATCGAATAGCAGCCGCTCTCGTTTGCCGGAGAGGGCAGGTGCCGGGGACTCCTGCGGGACTGTTTCAGCCGCCGATTCGAAAAGTGCTTGGTTCGGAGCCGCGAAAGCGCTGACAGCGGGCACGAGCGCCCCGATTTTCAGAAGGTCGCGTCTGGTCCAGTCGGTCATTTGGAGCACCCCAATTTGCAGTAGCGCAAGCAGGCGATGGAATCTGTTGAAGCGGGCCTATATTACTCGAACGGAAGGAGACGTCAGTAGGATTCCGTGAGGAGCCGGCGCGCCTTAGACGTCCTTGATTTCCACCGTGCGAGCATAAAAACCGCTATCGAGCCGGCGCGTTCGAACGCCGGTATCCGCTACGCGCATGCGCAACACGTAGCGCCCCGGCTTTTCCGGCGCCCACGCGAAGGTCCAGAATCCCCAGGAACGGCTGGTCGCCGCCCTTGCAATCTCAACCGGGAAACTTTTCCCAGCGGGATCGACATCGATCATCAGGTTCTTCACCGGCTCGGCGCCACCCCAGACGATTCCCACTACGCGATATTTCACGCGTCCGGCCGCGCTCCATTTTTCGATGCGAATGGGCATCGCGGCGGGATCGAGCACGGCGGGCTCGTAATCGCGCGCCAAATCGGGCATTCCGTGCTGATGCGTGCGGGATGCGTATTCCTTCATTTGTGATGTTGCGGGCGCCGCATCGTCGGTAAACGAAATTTCGTTCAGCCACTTGATGCAGGTACAGCCATACCAATTCGGCGCGATCAGCCGCACCGGCGCGCCATGATCGCGCGTGAGTAGTTGCCCATTCATTTTGGTAGCAAGGAATGCGCCGGCATCCAGCAGTTGCTCGCGAGTAAAAATCCAGCTCGCGCCGGGAGTGGACGTAGTGCTCTTCGTCGCATAAGTATCGAAGCCGGAGATGAGAACGCGATTCCCGGTTCCGGACGACAGGCGGTTCAGCACGCTCGCGATGGGTACGCCCTCCCAATCCGCCACTCCCAACATCCCGAAATGCGCGGAAAGCGAATTCCCGGCGCATTCCATCAGGTGCAAACCTTGGGGTTGCGTCCCGTGCATTAGGTCTTCCATCGCGATTGTCACCGGCGCGTTTGCTGCACCCAGACGGATCACCCACGGTTTCCGGAGATCCAAAAGTTGCGACCCACGCGTGCGGATGTAAAACCTATCGGTAGGAATCACCGCATCATTTGGCGTCATTTTCGAAAGATCGGTAAAAAGCCTGCCGTCAAGCTCCTCGCCTAACGGCTGATCCATTGGCGGCTTACCTTCACCATAAAACTCGACGGTGCCTAGGAGCTTTCCACCTGCAAACGACTCACCCTGCATACTCCCGGCGAATAAGTTGGCCGGAAGCAAGTCGAGACCGCATAGCAGCGTCCCACTCGCCAAAAACGTCGCCGTGAGCCATTCGCGGCGGCTCATTTCGAATGGAAGCGGCCGCGGAAGGCCCTGGACGCGATCTCTAAACCGATCCTTCATAGTCTTGCGTAGGTTCTATCTTATCTGACTGGTGTAAATGAACGGTCGAATTCTATCGCTCCCGCAGGGTCGCTTCGAAAGCGGAATGAACTCCTCACGGACGTTGCTTTCCCACCAGGAATTGCATATGTTCTCGACGTTTTGATGTTCGCACCGGAGCAGTCTTACAAAACCAAGGCTTTACGTGACATCTGCGGGGTGATCATGCGCAAAGTGATGCGAAATGCGCTTTCATTTGAAAAACTGCTGGGCCGTGTCACGGCCGTTGCGGCGCTGCTCACCCTCTCTTTTTTGCCAGCCCTTCGGGCGCGCGCGCAGTCTAGCTCGGCAAACGCCCCCAAGCCGCAATCTCCGAAAGGTAAGGCCGCAGGATCCGTTTCGAAAACGCAGGGATCCAACATATCGCCGCGCGGCGCACATCCGGATCTGACCAAGCAGCCCACGCTCTACGTGGTGGCCTACGCGCATCTCGATACGCAATGGCGTTGGGAGTACCCGCAGACGATCAACGAGTACCTGACCAAAACGATGCGCAACAACTTCGACTTTTTCGAAAAGTATCCGCATTACATTTTCAACTTCACGGGCGCCAATCGTTTCATGATGATGAAGGAGTATTTTCCCTCTGACTTTGCCAAGTTGAAGCACTACGCCACCGCGGGACGCTGGTTCCCGGCAGGATCGTCGGTCGAGGAAAATGACGTTAATTCGCCAAACGCGGAATCCATCCTGCGTCAGGTTTTGTATGGGAACGAATTCTTCCGCCACGAATTTGGCGTAGCCAGTTTCGAATACATGCTGCCCGATTGCTTTGGTTTTCCCGCTTCGCTGCCGAGCATTTTGGCGCATGCGGGGCTTAAAGGTTTTTCCACGCAGAAACTGAATTCCGGCTGGCAGCCGGCCGCGCGCGTGGGCGGTCCGGATTCTCCGGAGAAAACGCCGGAAGGCATTCCGTTCAACGTGGGGGTGTGGATCGGTCCGGATGGAAATAGCATCATCGCGGCGCTGAATCCCGGCGACTACACCGGCCAAGCTTTCACCGACCTCAGCAAAACAAATCCCACCCCGGAAGTAAATCCAGCGAATAGCGATTATGTGTGGGATTGGCCCGGGCGGCTGGACATCGATGGCAAGCTCACCGGCGTTTACGCGGATTATCACTACGTCGGAACGGGCGACATTGGGGGCGCGCCAAACGAAAATTCCGTGAAGCTGATGGAAGCCATCATGGATCACGCGGTGACGACGCTGCCGCCTCCGCCACGCCGCGGACAGCGGAATGCCGCGCCGCCTGAGCTCGGTCCGGCGGTGAAGGTGGGCGATGGATCGGTACACGTAGAGTGGTCGCGCGCGGACCAAATGTTCCTGGATATCAAGCCGGACGAAACTTCCCGTATGCCCACTTATCAAGGCGATCTCGAGCTGATCAACCACTCGGCCGGTTCGATCTCGTCGCAGGCGTACCACAAGCGCTGGAATCGCGAAAATGAGGTTCTAGCGAATGCTGCGGAGGTAGCTTCGGTGGGCGCGGCATGGCTCGGCGCCCGTGCCTATCCGCAACAGCGGCTCACCAACGCCTGGCGCCTCGTGCTGGGCGGCCAGTTCCACGACATTATGGCCGGCACCGCGACTCCGCGCTCCTACAACTATTCGTGGAATGACGATGTGCTGGCGATGAACCAGTTCGCGCAGGTGATCACCAGCGCGACCGAAGGCATCGCTTCAGGAATGGATACGCAAGGGCAGGGAACTTCGATCGTCGTCTACAACCCGCTGAACATTCGGCGGCAAGACGTCGTCGAGGCCGCGATTTCGTTCGAGGGCGGCGCGCCGTCAGGTGTCCGCGTCACCGATCCACATGGCAAAGAAGTGCCGGCGCAGATCGAAGCGGGCGCGGATGGCACTTCAAAGGTTGTGTTTCTGGCGGACGTTCCGTCGGCGGGCTATGCAGTGTTTGACGTGCAGCCGGGTAGTGGTTCGGCGGCCTCGGCGCTCAAAGCCAGCGAGAACTCGCTGGAAAATGACCGCTATCGCGTCAAGATTGACAATCACGGCGACGTTTCGAACATTTTCGATAAGAAACTGAATCGCGAGCTGCTTTCGAATCCCATCCGGCTCGCGATCATCACGGATAACCCCGAGCACTGGCCTGCCTGGAATATGGATTTCGAAGACGAGCAACGGGCGCCGCGTGCGTATGTCGGCGGTCATGCTGAGATGCGCATAATCGAAAACGGCCCGGCTCGTGTGGCCGTCGAGGTCAGCCGCGAAACCGAGGATTCGAAATTCGTCCAGACGATTCGTCTTTCGGCGGGCGACGCCGGCGATCGCGTGGAATTTGGGAATGTGATCGATTGGCATGCTAAAGCCGCGAACTTGAAGGCCACGTTCCCATTCACCGCTTCGAACAAGATGGCCACTTACAACTGGGATATCGGCACCATCGAGCGGCCCAATGAAGACGAGCGGCAATTCGAAGTTGCCTCTCACCAGTGGATCGATCTGACGGACCAAGGCGGATCGTACGGCGTCACCGTGCTCACGGATGACAAAAACGCATCGGACAAGCCAGGCGACAATACGCTCCGGCTCACGCTTGTTCGCACTCCGGGCACCCGGGGTGGCTACACGGATCAGGGCTCGCAAGATTGGGGGCACCACGAGTTC
>Ga0209420_1001321_pt1 | contig 11851 bp, 10 predicted proteins | sample BlaSpr_A8_OM1_O1_FD_187972 | JGI IMG/M metagenome (GOLD analysis project Ga0209420, IMG submission 187972) | Forest soil microbial communities from Thunder Bay, Ontario, Canada - Black Spruce, Ontario site 2_A8_OM1_O1 (SPAdes) (version 2) | ecosystem: Environmental > Terrestrial > Soil > Boreal...
AAACTCCTTGGGGGGCGTAAAATGCGTCTTCAACTAGGAAATCGACTTTTCGTTGTGGCCGATCTGCTCCAATATGGACGTACGTACTGATTGGGTCAAGCGCGGACAATCTCCTTCAGCAAACCGACCGGAATGTCTTCTAAAATCTGGTTCCCCTTTCCCGTCGGGGAGGGATTGGGTTTCTAATTTGATCGCTGCACCCGATCTTGCCAGAATCAATTACACCGATGCTCGAAATTCCCGAGAAACCTCAGGACCTCTTCGAAATCAAGGGTGTACTGACGAAGTTCATGCGGATGCTGTTTCCGCTTGAGTTCCGCATCGACTCGATCGCCAACAGCGGCCCGATGCTGCCGTTTCACTATCCGCTGCTGCCGGGAGAAATGATCTACCTGCCCGAGAAGCTCGAACCCTTCGGCTCTCGCGGCGACGCCTACATCTATTATTTCGTCACCACCGCGCATCTCGCGGCGCGCCACGACTTCGGCACCTTCAAGCTGAAGCTCGCGGACATCGCGGGCTTCGAAGAGCGTGGCGAGACCGGCGTTGAAGCGATCGACAGCTTCGTCGCGTCGTTCGACGATCCCGGCCTGGCGGGCGCCCTGATGCGGCTGGCGGAATCGGCGCGAATCGACGCTGAACTGGCACGCCGCTATCGCGGGCTCGCACCGCGCATTGCGACGCTCAATCGTTCTCTCCTCGAACGGCTTCATCCCGAGTCGCTCAGCACGATGCTGGTGCGCGCGGCGCTCGATCTCGACGCAACCGGCGAAGCGCTGGAATCCCCGCTGGTGCGGCTGGCGTCGCTTCACTTCGCGCCCGTGCGCGCGCGCGGCGCTGACGTCATGACCAGCGTCCACCAGGTCACCGCTCTCTACAATTGGCTCCAGGAGCTGATCCGCCAGGCGCGCGAGCGCGGCGAAGGCGATCCGCTCACCGAGGAAGAAGCCGAGCGGATGCGCAACGACCTGATCAAAGGAATGAAAGGATCGGAATCGCAGACCGCCGGCGAGGGCGAGGACGGCGAGCAGGGCGACGGCGGCGGCGAGACCGACCAGAACGTCCAGATGGATGTCTCGGGCAAGCAGTCCAAGGGCGGACAGGGCAGGGCGCTCTCGCCCGAAGAATTGCGCAAGCTCATCGAGCAGGGTGCCGAGATCAAACCGTCGCAGGGCGACGGCAGTGCCGACGGCGACGGCATGTACCTGACGCAGCTCACCGGCAAGCAGCTCAACGAACTCGAGCAGATGCGCGAGCAGCTCGGCGAAGTCGGCTCCGTCACCGGGCAGGGACGCCTGATGATCGGCCGCGGCCGGCAGGACTCCTACTACGCGTACGACGAATGGGATTACGTGCTGAACGACTACCGCCGCAACTGGTGCCGGCTGCGCGAAATTCCACTGACCGGCGACGAAGGCGATTTTTTCGAGAACACGCTCATCCGCTACGCCGAGATGCTGCCCGGCGTGCGCCGCAACTTCCAGCGCATCCGCCCGGCGTCGTACCGGATGGTGCGCGGACTCGAGGACGGCGAGGAAATCGACATCGACCGCACCATCGAGGCTCGCGTCGCGCGTCTGATGGGCGAGACACCCGACGGACGCTTCTACAAGGCGCGCAAGAAAGAAGCGCGCGACGTCGCGACGCTGTTCCTGCTCGACATGTCGGCCTCGACCGACGAGCCGGTGCATCGCGAGCCCCGCAAGCATACCGACGATGACGACACCGACGACTGGATGAAGGCATGGCAGCGCCGCCCGCAGACCGCGAACCGGCCGCGCCGCATCATCGACGTGAACAAGGAAGCGCTCGTCATCATGGCGCAGGCACTCGAGGAAATCGGCGACGCCTACGCAATCATGGGCTTCTCCGGGCACGGCCGCGACAACGTCGAGTTCTACGTCATCAAGGAGTTCGATCAGGAATTGAGCGACGAGGTGAAGGCTCGCGTCGGCGCGGTCGAGCCCAAGCGCTCAACCCGGATGGGCGCGGCCATTCGTCACGTGCGCGAGAAGTTCAAGGACGTGGCCTCGCGGGCCAAGCACATGATCCTGCTGAGCGATGGCTTCCCCCAGGATTTCGACTACGGTCACGACCGACGCTCGAACGCCTACGGCATCCAGGACACGATGGTCGCGCTGAAGGAACTCGAACTCGCCGGCGTCCTCCCATTCTGCATCACGGTCGACAAAACCGGCCACGACTACCTGCGCCAGATGTGCCAATCCTCGCGGTACCTGGTAATCGAGGACATCGCGTCCCTCCCGCGCCAGCTCCCAAAAATCTACGAGCAAGTAATCCGCTGGTAGCCTAGTCAGCGCGCAGTCTCGATCCTCAAATCGCGGCCCGTCATCTCAACCGGCGCCTTCACCCCAAGAGTCGCGAGCAACGTTGGCGCGACATCCGCGAGCGTCCCGCCGTGCTCGAGCCGCCCCTTGAATTTCGGATCGTAGAGAATCAGCGGCACCGGATTCGTCGTATGCGCCGTATGCGCCTGCCCGGTCGCGGGATCGGCCATGAACTCCGCATTGCCGTGATCCGCCGTGATCAGCGCCACGCCGCCGCGCTTCTCGAGCGCGTCGATCACGACGCCGAGCGCCGCATCCGTCACCTCGACCGCCGCCACCGTCGCCTCAAACTTGCCGGTATGCCCGACCATGTCGGGATTGGCGAAGTTCATAACGATCACGTCGAACTTGCCGCCCTGGATTTCCTCGGCGACGCGCGTCGCGATCGCCGCCGCTTTCATCGCGGGCTCCAGGTCATAGGTCGCGACCTTCGACGACGGAATCAGCGCGCGCTCTTCGAGCGGGAACGCCTTCTCGACACCGCCGTTCAGAAAGTACGTAACGTGCGCATACTTCTCGGTCTCGGCGACGCGCAAATTCCTGAGCCCCGCATGCGCCATCACCTCGGCCAGCGTGTTGCGCACGTCTTCGGGACCGAAGGCCAGCGGCAGCGCGAACGATCGATCGTACTCCGTCATGCATACGTAGCCGGTCTTCGGGATGCGCGGGCGACGGAATTCCGAGAATCCGTCGATCGCGATCGCGGCCGTCAGTTCGCGCGCCCGATCGGCGCGGAAGTTGAAGCAGATGACCTGGTCGTCGTCCGCCATCGGCGCGGGCTCCCCGATCACGTGCGGCTCGACGAACTCATCGCTCTTGTCCGCCGCGTACGACTTTTCGACCGCCTCGCGCGCGCTCGACGCCGCCACGCCGTCAGCGTCGACTATCGCGCGCCACGCCCGCTCGACTCGCTCCCATCGCTTGTCGCGATCCATCGCGTAGTAGCGCCCGATCACCGTCACGATTCGTCTGCGCCCGAGCTGCTTCAGCCTCGCTTCGAGCTGATCGACAAACGCGAGCGCCGAGCGCGGCGGCTTGTCGCGCCCGTCGAGCAAGGCATGAACCGCAATCCGGCGCGCGTCATTCGCAGCCGCAACGTCGAGCAAAGCCATCAGATGATCGATATGACTGTGCACGCTGCCGTCGGAAAGCAGTCCCCAGATGTGCAGCGTAGTGCCGAGCGTCACAGTCTTTTTTATTGCATCGACGATCGCCGGGTTGCGCGCGAAGGCGCCGCTCTCGATCGCTTTCGTGATTCGCATCAGGTCCTGGTAGATGACGCGGCCCGATCCGATCGTGAGATGCCCGACTTCGGAATTGCCCATCACCCCGGGCGGCAGGCCCACCGCCTCGCCCGACGCGTCGAGCTCGGTATGCGCCTGCGTCGCGTAGAGCCGGTCCATCACCGGAGTCTTCGCCGCCGCGATCGCATTCGACACGCCGCGCTCGCCGATTCCCCATCCGTCGAAAATTATCAGCGCTGCAACGGGCGGCCTCGTGGGCATCAGGACTTCCCGCGCTTGAACGCCGCGGCGCCCGGATACGTCGCCTTGGCGCCGAGCTCTTCGGCAATTCTGAGCAGCCGGTTGTATTTCGCGTTGCGCTCGCTGCGGCTCATCGATCCGGTTTTGATTTGCCCCGCGCCGGTAGCGACCACCAGGTCTGCGATAGTCGTGTCCTCGGTCTCGCCCGAGCGATGAGAAATCACGCTGGTGTAGCCGGCCGCGCGCGCCATGTCGATGGTGGCGAGCGTTTCGGTCAGCGTGCCGATTTGGTTGAGCTTGATCAGGATCGAATTCGCGACGTGCTCGTCGATCCCGCGTTTCAGAAATTTTGGATTGGTGACGAAGATGTCGTCGCCGACCAGTTGGGTCTTCGCACCAAGCTCGCGCGTCAGAATTTTCCAACCCGCCCAGTCGTCTTCCGCCAGCGGGTCTTCGAGCGAGACGATCGGATATTTCTTGAGCCAGGCTCCGTAGAACTCGACCATCTGCTCTGCGCTGCGCGAGCTCTTATCGCCGCGCGCGAATACGTACTTGCCGTCTTCAAAAAATTCACTCGATGCCGGATCGAGCGCGATCGACACGTCGACGCCGGGACGGTAGCCAGCCTTGGCGATCGCCTCAAGCAGCAATTCGAGCGGCTCTTCGTTGCTCTTGAGATTCGGTGCGAAGCCCCCTTCGTCGCCGACGTTGGTCGAATGCCCGAGCTTCTTGAGTACTGCGGCCAGCGCGTGAAAGACCTCGGAACCCATCCGGACCGCCTCGGCCATGCTCGGCGCTCCGACCGGCATGATCATGAACTCCTGCATATCGACGTTCGAGTCCGCATGGCGCCCGCCGTTGACCACGTTCATCATCGGCACCGGCATCACGTGCGCGCCGGGATTCAGATACCGATATAGCGGAACTCCGTTGGCCGCCGCCGACGCGTGCGCGGCCGCGAGCGATACGCCGAGCGTCGCGTTGGCGCCGAGCTTCGACTTGTTCGCGGTGCCGTCCAGATCGATCAGCGTGCGATCGATCGCGCTTTGATTGGTCGCGTCCGCGCCCTTGAGCTTACTAGCGATCGTCCCGTTGACATTGGCGACCGCCTTCAGCACGCCCTTGCCGCCGTAGCGTTTGGGGTCGCCGTCGCGAAGCTCGAGCGCTTCGTGAACGCCAGTTGATGCGCCCGAGGGCACCGCCGCTCGGCCAAGTGCGCCGCCGCGAAGCCGTACGTCAACTTCGACCGTGGGGTTGCCGCGCGAGTCGAGAATCTCGCGCGCTTTTATCTCGACGATTTCCGTAGATGCCGCCATCGACTCACCCTCACCGCATTTGAGGTCCGCATTCTAGAGCAGGCCGGCCCAGCTTGTCACGCAGGTGCTCCCGATTCATCTCTTGAGCGGCTGCTCGATCTCGAAGGTCAAAGCTCCCGGGGCTTTCACGTAAGCGGCGCGCGAGCCGTACGGCTTGTCCTCGGGCGCGCTCACGGTCTCCGCGCCGCGGGCGGTCACGCGATTGTAGTCGCGATCGCAATCGTCGCTGACAAATCCGACGGTGGCGCGCGAGTCGTGATCCTCCGCGTCCAGGAACAGCTGGAACTCGCCGACTGCGAAAATCGCTATCTGAGGAATTTGAAATACCGGCTTCAGCTCCCACACACGCTCGAGCCAGCTGACGGCTGCCGGCAGATCGCGGAAGCCAACATGAACATGATTTGCCCTCATCGCGCGAACCTCCCCTGGTGTTATTCAGAGGTAGCGCACCGGCAGAGCTTTTTCGACAACTGCGCCCTTGCTGAGCACGACGCGCATCGCGCGCGCTTTCGGCCGCGACGAGACTACTTCCTTGAGCCGCGTTCCGACAAAATGCGCCGCGGCTCCCTCATCGAGCGCGAGCGTCGAAGGGAATCCGCGCTTGATCAATCGGAGCAGCACGGGGCGTCTTTCTTTTTCGCCGTCGTAATGCGGACAACACGCGCCGCGCACGAATCCGAGCCCGTCATTGAGGCGGCGATACGGCATGCCGAACGAATCCGTCAGGCCGTCTTCAAACCAGCAGATCGCGCCCGCGCTGATGCCCGCCATCACGACGCCCGCCTTCCAGGCCGCTCGCAATGCTTTGTCGAGGCCATGCAAGCGCCACACTGCGAGCAGGTTCGCGCTGCTGCCGCCACCGACGTAGATAACGTCCTGATCCATCACGAACGCTTTGAGATCGCGAACGGTACGCTCGAAGAAAGTGAGATGGGTCGCGGCGGCACGCGACGGCGGAAAGGCTGCATGGAAGCGCGTGATGTAGGTATCGCTGTCGCCGCTGGCGGTTCCGACGAAGCAAATCCGCGGACGCCGCTTGCGCCGCGCGAGGCTCAACACAAAATCGTCGAGCCGCGGGTTGCGCGGCTCCATCGAGAATCCCCCGCCGCCCATGGCAACGATATGCCTCTCCGCCATGCGCTAGAGCTACACGACGCCGCTGTCGCGTAGCGCGCCGATCTCTTCCCACGTGTAGCCGAGTTCGAGCAGCACTTCCTCGGTATGCTGCCCGTGTTCGGGCGCGGCTTCCGCTGCCGTCGTAACTTCGCCGTTGATCGTTATCGGCGTGCCCGACACGAGCACCTTGCCTGCGACCGGGTGGTCGAGTTCGAGCAGGTATCCGTTGACGCGCGCCTGCTCGCTCTTCAGCATCGTGCGATAATCGACGACCTCGGTCGCGAGGATGTCGGCGTCGGTAAGTTCCTTTAGCCATTCTTTGCTGGTCTTCTTCGGAAAGATCTCGTCGAGCACTTTCTGAATCTTGTCACCGTGAAAGTTACGAATCACGTTGTCCGAGTACTCGGGATCTTTCTCGAGATGCTGAATGCCGGCGATCTTGCAGAACGACGGCCAGCGCTTCTCGTCCACGCCCGCGATGCAGATGAACCCGTCGAGGGTCGGGAACGCGCCCCAGACGCCGCGCAGAAACTGATGCCCGCGGCCGGCGCGCTCGGGCTCGACCCCGGTGATCGAAGTGTAATTGATCTCCATGCCCTGCATCGCGATCATCGTGCCGTAGATCGACGCGTCGACCTTCTGCCCCTTGCCGGTGCGCTCGCGCGCGAACAGCGCCGCCAGCACTCCGCTCGCAAGGCTGAGCGCGCCCGAATGATCCGCAATGAACATCCCGGCCGCCAGCGGCGGGTCGTCAGGCATCCCCGTCTTCGCCATCACGCCGCTGGCCGCCTGCGCGAGAGTATCGCGGCTGGGCCGCGTGACCCACGGTCCGCGCGGCCCCCACGAACTGCCCTGCGCGTAGACGATGCGCGGATTTATTTTGCGCGCGTCGTCGTAGCCGAGTCCGAGACGGTCGAGCACGCCGGGCCGGTAGTTGGTGACGAGCACGTCGTAGGATTTCACCATCCGCCGCACCATCTCGATCGCGTCGGGCTTTTTCAGATCGGCGGTGATACTCCGTTTGCCGCGATTCATCGCGATAAAGTAATGCGACACCGTCGCGTTCTTTACGTCCGGACCACCAATCAGCGCGGTCAGCATCCAGCGGCTGAGGTCCCCAGTCTCCTTGTTCTCGACCTTGACGACGTTGGCGCCCATGTCGGCCAGGATCAGCGAGGCGAACGGCCCCTGGATTTCCTGCGCGATCTCGACGACCTTGATTCCCTCGAGCGGCTTGCTCATTTCGGCTAACTCCTAAACGGTCGTTCAGGAACTGAGATGCGCGGGCATTATCCCAATGTTCGCCGCAAAATCTCAAGCGTCGATCTCGAAGCGCGCCATCGGTACGCTCATCGCCGATGGAACCGAGCATCTACGAATATCCCGACGTCTTCCGCCGCGCGCATTTGGAAAGTCCCGGCGAAATTCCGGCCGAAGTGGTTTTTCTGCAACAGGTCTGGACGCGGCTGCGCAAAAATCCGACGCGCCGCGTGCTGGACATTGCGTGTGGCGACTCGCCGCACGGGCGTCTGCTGGCGGGAGACGGATTCCAGGTGGTCGGAATCGATCGCTCGCCCACGATGATCGCGGCAGGGCGCCGCAAAGCAGACGCATTGCCGAACCTTCGTTTCTATCGCAAGCAGATCGAAAAATTTACTCTTCGCGAGCGTCCCTTCGACGCGGCAATTTTCATGTCCGAAACATTTCCGGTGATCGTCGACAACCCGGACTTGCTCTCGCACCTGAGGTCAGTGGGCCGGGCGCTCAAGCGCGGCGGCTTGTACTGCATCGATATCGATCGCCAGGATCCCCTTCCGCGCGTGCCGCGGCGCACGATGTGGCGCGAGCGCACGGCGCGCGCCGCGGGAGTTGCGCTCGACATCCGCGAGTTCCATCGCCCGATCGCGTGGTACTCGCCGTTGCACTCAATCTACGAGCTCGAATGCACGATCAACTTTCCCGCCGGGGCCGTGACGACTCGCGATTTGATCCCGGTGCGCTACATCACGCCCGCGACGCTGGAACTCGCCGCGCTCGCGTCGGGGATGTTCCAAATGGCCGCCGCGTACTGCGACCTGTCATTCACCAAGCCGCTCGATAGATGCCGCTACCGCTGGACGGGAGTGCTGCGCCGCGTATGAGTTCAGGTGTCGTCGAGGTGATCGATCAGGTCGAGCGCCTCGGCATGCCAGCCGCCGTCGAACCGAAGAATGTGAATCGAGCCGAGCTCGACGGTCGGTTCGTGATTCGTGAGCTTGCGCACGATCGCGCGAATCACGCCACGGTGCGCGACCAGCAGCGCGTCACTATCACGCGGCGTCCACAGCGCCAGCATGCGTTCCAGGCCACGCTCGACGCGATTGGTAAAACTGGCGCGGCTCTCGCCCGCGGGATAGGTGTAGCCGGGCGCAAGCCGATCTGCGTTCCATCGCGCGAACTCGTCGGGATAGCGATCGCGAATTTCGTCAGCGGTGAGACCTTCGAACAATCCGAAGTGCACTTCGACGAATTCATCGATTGTGACGAGCGGTGCCGAGGCGTTCGTCACGATTCGCGCGCCCTCGGACGCGCGCACGAGCGGACTCGAAAACACGCGCGCGAAAGTTCCGCCTCCGCGCCGCGTTTCGATCGCGCGGCTCGCGAGGCGCATCTGCGCGCGCCCCGGTTCCGAGAGCGGCACGTCGTTGCGGCCGTGATACCTGATGCTCGACTCGCCCTCGGTCTCGCCGTGGCGGACGAGGATCAACCGCGCGCCGCGATTCATTGGTCGTCGAACAGCGGATTCATCACGAGGCCGGTGAGGAGCTTGGGATGGAAGTAGGTCGATTTCTCGGGCATCGTCGCGCCCGCGTCGCTCACCCGCTCGACATCTTGAATCGACGGCGGATTCATGAGGAACGCGCCGTCAGCGTGTCCGTTTGCGACCGCGCCAAGTGCGCCGCCAACTTCGATCGTATATTCAATATTTCCGCCTTTGCGAATCTCGTCGGCGCGGAGCCCGAATATTCGATCGAACACCAGCGCGTGCAAGACTGACACGTCGAGGCGGCGCACCTCGGACGGTGCGTCGGGCAGCGCGGCATCCATCGCGGTTTTGCTGCGCAGCCACAGAATCAGGTAATGGGGAATCCCCTTCAACGTCACGCCGATTGCGCCGGTGCCCGCATCGTTCAGGCGCGCACGAAATTCGTCGCGATGCGCGATTTCGTCGACCTCGAACACTTCCCGCGCGCGTTGGGCGAACGACGCGATGGCCTCGGCGGGCAGCGATTTCACCACCCGATGCGTCGGCAAAATCACGAGCCCCGGATCGTCGCACGCCACCAGCGTCATCATCGTGTAGTCGTACGGCTCGGGCGCACTCGATACGTTTTCGTGACGGCGTGCGCGGCGGTAGTTCAGCGCGGTTTCGTAACGATGGTGTCCGTCGGCGATCAAAATGCGCGGCGCTTCGAGCTCGCGCTGAATGATCGCAATCTCGTCGGCGGCTTCGATCGGCCGTAGCTCGTTGCGGATTCCCAGGTCATCGACCAGATCGATCAACGGCTCGCGCGCCGCGACCTGATCGCGCAATCGATCGAGCTCGGGATGGGCGCCCGAGTACAGTCCGAAGATCGAGCTGGTGTTGATCCGCAGCGCGGTCAGCAGGCGTAGACGGTCCTCTTTGGCGGCGGGAAAAGTTTTCTCGTGCGGCACGATGCGTCCGCGATCGAATTCTTCGAGCCGGACGCGGGCGATGAATCCTGTGCGATGCAACAGCCGCCCGTCGACGTCGAAAGTCTGCGTGTACTGAAAAATGGCGGGACGCGCCGGCCGCTCGAGGATCCCCGACGCCAGCCAATCCGCGAGCGTCTTTTCCGCCGCGCCGTAGCGATCGGTCTCGCGCGCGAGTTCGAGCCGCACGACATTGTACGGACTGCGTTCGTAGAGTTGATTCTGGCGCGCGGCGCCGATCAAATCGTACGGCGGCGCCACGACTCGCGCCGGCTCGCCGGTGAGTTGCCGGTTATACATCAGCGAGCGAAACGGCTCGATCCGCTGGCTGAGCCCGATCACTTCAACGCCGCCGCGATCTGGTTTTCTGAAATCGCTCCCACTCGCACCATTTTCCACCCGCTGGAGTTGACCGCGACGACCGTACTGGGCGCCGGCGCCGTCAATTGACCACCTTCAAGGTAAACTTTAACTTTTTCACCAAGCACCGCGCGCGCCTCGTCGAGCTGACGGGCGGGCGCCGCTCCGCTCACGTTCGCGCTGGTCGCCGTGATCGGTTTCCCGAGTCCCGCGCTGAGAACGCGCGCGACCTGATTCGGCGATACGCGCACGCCGACGCCATCTGGTCCGGCCAGCTCATCCGCAATCTCGTCGCGCGCCGGCATCACGATCGTTAGAGGTCCCGGCCAGAACGCGACCGCGAGCCGTCGCGCGACGTTCGGTACTTCGCGCGCCACCGAAAACGCCATCGCAGTATCCGCTGCGATCAAGCCAACCGGTCGTCCGGGCTCACGCCCTTTCACCTGGAAGAGGCGTCGCAAGGCGGCCGCTGAAAAGGCGTCGGCGCCGATCGCATAGAAGGTCTCGGTCGGATAAACGACCAGCTCGCCGGCTAACAATGCCGCAATTCCGTCCTCGAGCCGAACCATCGCGACTATCCGAGCGCACGGCGCGCGATGTCGCGCCGGAAGTGACGCCCCTCGAACTCGATCATTTCCGCCGCCTCGTAAGCCGCGGCGACCGCCGTCGCGAGATCCGGCGCCATCGCGGTCACCGTCAACACGCGCCCGCCGTCGGTCACCAGATTCCCGTCGCGCATCGCGGTGCCCGAGTGGAAAACCTTGACGCGAATCTTTTTCATCGCCCACTTGATCTTGATGTCCGACGGGACGTTGCCTTCGAGCCGGTCCAGGCCACGAATCGGGATGCCCCTTTTGTATTCGCCGGGATATCCAGCCGACGCGAGCACCACCGCCGCTGCGCTCCGTGGTGAAAGCCTGATCGCCGCATTCGCGACGTTGCCGTCGGCGGACGCGAGCAGGATTTCCGCCAGGTCGCTGTCCAGCCGCATCATGAGCGCTTCGCATTCCGGATCGCCGAAGCGCGCATTGAACTCGATCACGTTGATTCGTTCGCCGTCCGTCATCAGTCCCGCGAACAGCAGCCCGCGAAACGGAGTCCCGCGCGCGTTCATCGCGGCAAGCGTGGGCGCGATTACTTCGCTCATCACGCGCGCTTCCATCGCGGGACCGAATTGCGGGACCGGCGAATACGCGCCCATGCCGCCGGTGTTGGGGCCGCGATCGCCGTCGAAGATTGCCTTGTGATCCTGAAAGGTCCCGAGCGGGATCGCGGTTTCGCCGTCGCACAGCGCAAAGAATGAAACTTCCTCGCCGGTGAGGAATTCTTCGACAATCACGCGATTGCCCGCCGCGCCGAAGCGTCGCCGCTCCATCGCGTCCGCGATCGCTTCCAGAGCCGTCTTGACGTCGTGACAGACCGTGACTCCCTTTCCAAGCGCAAGCCCGTCCGCCTTTACGACCATCGAGCCGGTGCGCGACTTCACGTAGCGCCGCGCGGATTCGGCGTCGTC
>Ga0209420_1001323_pt1 | contig 11846 bp, 10 predicted proteins | sample BlaSpr_A8_OM1_O1_FD_187972 | JGI IMG/M metagenome (GOLD analysis project Ga0209420, IMG submission 187972) | Forest soil microbial communities from Thunder Bay, Ontario, Canada - Black Spruce, Ontario site 2_A8_OM1_O1 (SPAdes) (version 2) | ecosystem: Environmental > Terrestrial > Soil > Boreal...
GTCGTCGTCATCCGATCGGGTGGGCCGGAGGGTCGGGCAGGTCGCCGGGCGGGCGGGGCCAGGCGATGGGCGTGACGTCGCTGGCGATCACCGCGCCCATGGCGATGCCGGCCCGCTCGACCGAGGGGTGGGGGAACCGGCCCTGGCCCCGGGTCGAACCGTCGGCGAAATAGATGGCGGTGTGCACCCGACGGACGGTACCGGTGGTGTTGGGCCGCGCCAAGTGGAAGGTGAGGCCGTGGTGGAAGGCGACGGCGCCGGGCGGGACCTCGACCCAGACGGGCTCCAGTCCGGCCAGCTCGGCGTGGGCGGCCAACGGGTCGTCGCCGGGGCGGGGCGTGGGGGTGAAGATGTTGACGAACGCGCGCAGCCCCAGCCGGTGGCTGCCCGGGAGGTAGCCCATGGCGCCGCTCTCGAGGGTGGAGCCGTCGAAGGGGATCCAGGCGGTGACCGTGTCGGTCTCGACAATGGGCCAGTACGGGTGGTCCTGGTGGGGGTCGGTCTCCCGGCCGCCGGCTTCCTTGTACAGCGCCTGGTCGTGCCAGAGCCGCACGGCCTCGACGCCCAGCAGGCGGGCGGCGGTGCCGCCGACGAGAGGGTGGAAGCTGAGCGGGCGGACGTCGGGGGAGTCCTCCCAGAGGTTCTGGCACTGGAGGAAGGACTGCTCGTATCGAGTCTTCTGGGCCAGGGGACGGGTGTCGTGGCGGCTGCGCCTGGCCACGGCCTCGTCGACGGCGGCGCCGTAGCGCTCGAGCTCGTCGGGCCGGAGGAGGTCGGGGACGACGACGAAGCCCTCGCGACGGAAGGCCTCGACGAGGTGGGGCGACGTGGTCTCGGTCACCGTGGTCACGCGTCCTCGCGCACCTCGCGGATGGGACCGACGAGCTCGCGCACGCTGGGCGACTCGATCCACGGGGTCAGGTCGATGTCCCAGCGCTCGGTGGGGGACGGGCCCTCGTCGAGGTGGTGCGGCTCGGAGGCCATGAAGCGACCGCGGACGACGCGGACCTCGGTCAGGAGCTCGGCGTAGGGGAGCGCGGTGGCCGAGGCCGAACCGAACCCGAAGACCCGCTCGGAGCCCATGATCGCGTTGGCGGCGGCCCGGCCCGAGAGGAAGCGCTGGTAGTCGTTGCGCTCGAGCTCGCCGCCATAGGCGTCGAGGATGTGCGCGGCCCGGGACATGACCCGGTCGTCGAAGGCGTAGAAGACGTTGGGGGCCGGCAGGTCGCCCCACACGCCCCACATCCACCAGCGGGTGTTCGGGGGGAGGGCGGCCATGGCCTGCTGCACGGCCCGGCCTACGGTCTCGTGCCCGTGGTGCACGTCGTGCGGCGAGGGCGAGACGACGATGGACGCCTGGTGCTCCTCGACGATGGGCGGCAGCTCGGTGGCGAGACGTCGGGCGGCCAGCGCCCGGTCCGCCTCGAGGTCGAGATTCAGCGGCGGGTCGAGGAAGACGGGGACGAAACCGGCCCGCCCGGCGGCCTCCTCGGCTTCGGAGCGCCGACGCTCGTGTTGGCCCTCGAAGCCGAGGCTGGAGATGACGCTGACCACGGTCCAGCCCCGGTCGCGCAGGTGGAGCAGGGCGCCGGGGCAGCCGACGGCCTCGTCGTCGGGGTGCGGGGCGATGTGGAGGACCGTGGGGGCCATGAGAGCGCAGGTTACGCCCCTGATCGGGCGAGTTCCCCCGGGAACCCGGCCCTCGAGCTCGGGTAACCCGGTGCTTCTCAGAGCACTCTTTACAGATTACTCTGAACAGAGTAATCTGGCCGGCATGCCGAGATGGTCCCGGTCGAATCCTCTGGCCCTGGCGGTGCTGGTCTGTCTCTACGAGAAGCCGATGCACCCCTACGAGGTGGCGCAGACGCTGCGCAGCCGGGCCAAGGAGCAGAGCGTGCGCCTCAACTACGGGTCGCTCTACGCCGTGGTGGAGTCGCTCGAGAAGAGGGGCTTCATCAAGGCGACCGGCACGGTGCGCGAGGGCAAGCGCCCGGAGCGGACCGTCTACGAGATCACCGACGACGGCCTGGTCGAGATGACGGACTGGATGACCGAGCTCCTCGGGACGCCGGCCAAGGAGTACCCGGCGTTCATGGCCGGCCTGTCGTTCATCCCGTCGCTGGCGCCGGACGAGGCGCTGGCGGCGTTGCGGCGCCGGGCGGACGCGCTCAGCGTGAAGTTGGTGGGCATGCGCGGCGCCATGAAGGCGGCGTTGGAGGCCGGGCTGCCGCGACTGTTCGAGCTCGAAGGCGAGTACGAGGAAGGCCAGCTGGTGGCCGAGCTCAGGTTCGTCAAGGCCCTGGTGGACGAAATCGCCAACGGCACGCTCGAGGGACTCGACATGTGGCGCCTCTTCCACACGGCGGACTTCAACCCCGAGGAGGTGTACTTCACCTTCGAGATGCCCAAGGAATGACCCGGGGCCGCGTGTTGCACCACGCGGCCCCGAATCGACACAACCACGAGCCCGATCCCGGAAGACCTTCGCCCGAGGCAGCACTCGAAGCGTAGGCCACCTTTCGTCGGCCGGGCTCTGCATGGCAGCGCGTTGCGCTGAACCGACAGAACCGACAGCAGAACCAACGACGAAAGGAGGGGCGCGCATGCACCCCCTGATAGAGGCCGACGGCCTCTCCAAGCGCTTCGGGAAGGTCCAGGCCCTCTCGGAGCTGACCCTGACCCTGCCGGCCGGGCAGGCCGTGGCCATCCTCGGGCCCAACGGCGCCGGCAAGACCACCTTCATCCGCATGGTGGCGACGTTGGTCACGCCCGACGCGGGGACGCTGCGCGTCGACGGCTACGACGTGGTGCGAGACCCCATGGCGGTGCGCCGCATGATCGGCCTGGCCGGCCAGTCGGCTGCGGTCGAGGAGATGATGACGGGCCGGGAGAACGTGGCGATGGTGGCCCGCCTGTACGGCCAGGGGCGGAAGGAGGCGGCGGCCTCGGCCGAAAGGATCTTGGAGCTGATGAGCCTGACCGAGGCGGGCGGCAGGCTGGTGAAGACGTACTCGGGCGGCATGCGGCGGCGGCTCGACCTGGGGGCGTCGCTGGTGGGTTCGCCCCGGCTGCTGCTGCTCGACGAGCCGACGACGGGGCTCGACCCGGGCAGCCGCAACGAGGTGTGGGACGCCATCGGGGCCATGGGGCGGGGCGGGACCGACATGCTGCTGACGACGCAGTATCTCGATGAGGCCGATCGTTTGGCGGCGTCCGTCGTCATCATCGACGAGGGCCGGGTCATCGCCCTGGGCACGCCGGACGAGCTGAAGTCGCGGGTGGGGGCCGACATGGTGGAGCTGCACACGGCCGACGTGGCGACCATGGAGCGGGCCGCCGCGGTGTTGGGTGCTCTGGGTGTGGCCGAGCCGCAGACCGATGCCTCGACGCGGCGGTGTTCCCTCGCCGCGCCGGGCGGGGCGAAGCTCCTGCCGGCGGTGGTGCGGGCGCTCGACGACGCCTCGGTGGAGGTGGAGGACATCTCGCTGCGGCGACCCACGTTGGACGAGGTGTTCCTGGCGCTGACGGGACAGACGACGACCGCGAAGGAGGACACCGCGGCATGACCAGCATCGACATTGCAGTGCAGAGCCCGCCCGGCACAGGCGACGGCGGGCCGGTCGGCGCCGGCGTGGTGAACCGGGGGGCGTCCTATGTGACGGCCTCGGGCCAGGTGGCGTTGCGGACGCTGAAGAAGTTCGTGCGCACGCCGGCGTTGATCGTGGCCAGCACGGCGCAGGGGATCCTGTTCCTGTTGATCTTCCGCTATGTCTTCGGCGGCGCGGTGTCGGGCACGGGCGACCTGTCGTACGTCGATTACCTGGTGCCGGGCTTCGTGGTGACGGGCGTGCTGTTCTCCGGCATGGAGGCGTCGACCGGGGTGGCCGAGGACCTGCTGGGCGGTCTGTTCGACCGGCTACGCAGCTTGCCCATCCGGCTGCTGTCCATCGTGTCGGGGCGGGTGAGCGCGGACACGACGCTCGTGGCCTGGGGCACCTTCGTCATGACGGTGGTCGGCTTCGCCGTCGGCTTCCGATTGGGCGGCAGCGTGGCCGACGGGCTGGCCGCCTTCGGGTTGACGCTGCTCTTCGGCTTCGCCTTCGTGTGGATGTTCATCGCCATGGGGCTCCTGGCCGGCTCACCTCAAGCGGCGCAGAGTTTGGCGTTCCTGGTCTTCCCGCTCAGCTTCGTGTCGTCGGCCTACGTGCCGGTGTCGACCATGCCGGGGTGGATGCAGGGTTTTGCCACCAACCAGCCGCTGACGAAGATGGTCGACACGGTCCGGCTGCTCACGGGCGGGCCGGCGGCGCAGCAGCTGCTCGGGCACCCGGTCTCGTACTACCTGTGGCCGTCGCTGGCCTGGTCGGCGGGCATCGTGCTGGTGTTCGCGCCGCTGGCGGTGTGGAAGTTGAAGAACTCATAGGCGGCCGAACGGGGGTACCCCAAGGCCCGGGTCCGGCAGCAGACCCGTGTCCGGCAGTGCGAGGTGGCGTGACGGGAGGGGAGATTCGACGACGTGTTCAGCGCCGGGTCCAGCTGGACCCGTCCGCCCCCGTCGTGTCGCCGCCCAGGGCGCCGTTGATGGCCTGGCGCAGCCGCTCCTGCGAGGCGATCATCCAGCTGATGTAGGCGTCGTGGTCCTCGACCTTGGTGACGTCGCCCATGGAGTAGTCGGCGATGCGGCAGGCGAAGCGGTCGGGCAGCTTCTCCCACGACAGCTCGGAGCCGTAGATCGTCTCCACCAGCTCGGACTGCTGGTGGAGCGACTGGAACTGGGCCAGCGACGACTCCTGGTTGCCGGCGTCGATGTAGAGCTCGGAGCGGATGCGGCCGCCGGCCGAGAAGCTGAGCCCGTAGTGCGTGCCGTTTATGGGGGAGGGCAGGGTGATCCAGCTCTGGGCGGGCAGCGTCGACATCTGGGTCCAGTGGCCGTGCTCGACCCGAATGCGGTCGAGCCAGCGCGACCAGAACTCGCGGTAGAGCGCGCCCTTGCCGCCGCTGAGCGGCCCGGCCAGCTCGACCAGCGTCCAGCCGGCAGGGTCGCGCCACCACTGGGTGCCGAAGAAGTCGCGGCTGACGCCGGTGGCCAGCTCGACGATGTGGCGCACCAGTCCCGAGGGCGTGTACGACTGCTTGTCGGCGTCCCACACCATCGGCGCGTTGACGCGGTTCTGCCAGTGCGCCGTCCGGCGGACCGGGTCGGCGTGCAGCCAATCGTCGAGCTGGTTCCGCAGCTCGTTGGTCAGGTCGCTCCTCGGGGCGATGGTGAAGATGGTGCCGTCGGCCACAGACTCGGCGCCGACCAGCCGGCGCACCGTGCTGGCGTCCTGCACCCGCTTCTTGGAGTCGGCGGCGGCGCGGGCCAGCTGGCGCTCGGGGCTGATGGTGAACTCCGCTACCTCGCGCAGCGGGTAGAGCTGGCTCACGGAGATCATCGGCACGTTGTCGGCTCCGGACGTGCCGTAGACGTAGGAGCGGAAGGCGCTGATCTGGACGAGGGTGATGTCGAGGCCCATCTCGTTCAGCCAGACCACACTGGCCGTCACGACGGGCGAGAAGTTCCGGGCCAGCAGCGTGATACGGGGCTTGCGCAAGGTCTCCTGCGACATGTCCGGGGCGTGGGCCTGCAGCTCGGCCAGGGCCTCATCGATGCCGACCACGTTGCCGCGGGAGCTGTGGAACCGGGAGAAGAGCTCGGCCAGGGACTCGGGCGCCAGCCGGCTGGCCATGGCGGCGTACTTCAGCGCCGAGACCTCGGCGTCCGGCGTCCTGCCGTGCTTCAGCTCGGCCACGACGATGCGCCCGTCGCCCTCGAGTCCGAGGATGTGCAGACGATCGGGCGGCATGGCAGGCCCACCCCAGCCGCGTTCGAAGTCGAGCGTGACGATCCTGACCGCGTTCCCCAGGATCTGGGGATTGGAGAGGATCCACTCCTGGAGATCGGCGCGGTCCTCCAACCCCGCTTCCTCGAGCGAAATCATCTCCGCGGGCATCGCAACCGACCCCGCGACGGTGAACAGCATGTCCTCCCCCATGCGTGGCCAGGCTATGCCAGACGCGCGTGGGCGCGACGGAGTAGGGAATGGTGTCGAAGTCTCAAAAGTCTCTGAAAATGCCTGCAATTGGAGGGATTAGGGCCGCTCTCGGTGTTCACGCCGCCATTTTGGAGCGCATACGGGTGGTGCCCTCCCGCCTGTCGGTTCAAACGCAGGTCCGCCTTTTTGGCGGTGAGGAGGACCGATGGCGCCGGCGTCGGGACCAGGCTGGGCGGGTTGGCCGACGTCGCCGGGAACGACGCATGGCGCGGACACCGATGGAGCCCGCGCGGGCGGCCGCGGCGACGTCGACGCGGCTCCGCGGTCGCCGGGGCATGGTGATTCCCCGAGCAACTACGAGCCATCACGGTCATCCCTGTCTCCGATCGCCAAACCGCCTCAGGGTGAGACGAAAACCCTACTGCCGAAGTGGGTGTCCTCCACAAGGGGGCGGCGACCGATGGCGCCGATTCGTCGCCCCAAGTGAGCAGAATTGTTGTTCCGTTGACAATATAGGGACGCTGTTGCGCCCCGGCCTGTCCCAGGGTCAGCTCAGGTGGGCGCACCGGGGGCCACCAGGGGCCACGGGCGTTCCAGCTCGACCACCCGGGCCAGTTCGAGCAGAAGCTGCTCGGCGTGGCGGCGTCCGATGATCTGCATGGAGACCGGCTGCCCGTCGACCAGCCCGATCGGAATGGCCACCGCCGGGTGCCCGGTCGTGTTGGCCGGGATGGTGAGCGCACCGTTGTTGCCCAGCGCGGCCTCGAACCCGAGCTCGCTGATGAGGTCGACGCCGTCGATGGTGGTCGGCATCGGGCCCTGGGCGGGGAAGGCCACGTCGGGGTTGGTGGCGCAGATGATGAAGTCCACCTGGTCGAAGATCTGCGCCACCTGCACGATCATGGTGCGGCGGAACTCCTCGATGCTCTTGGCCGTGTCGATGGTGAAGTGGTTGGTGGCGATGTTGGCGGCCAGCATGATTTCGGGGGTGAACTCGGACTCGCAGGCAGGGTAGAGGTCGCCCAGGCCGACCAGCAGGCTGGCCGTGCCGGCCATGGCCCATTCGAGGCCCCCACGGGGGAGCTCCATCGGCACGTCGACCTGCTCGAGCTCGGCGTCCTTGACCAGGAAACCGGCCGCCTCCTCGACCTTCTCGCGCACGGCGGAGGCGATGACGGCCGCCCCCAGGTCGGCGCAGACGGCGACCCGCATGCCGCGGACGTCCTGGTGCCCCAGCCCGGACTCCCAACCCTCGACCCGGGGCAGCGAGTAGGGGTCGTACTCGTCGTAGCCGTTGCAGACGTCGTACCAGCGGGCGGTGTCGCGCACCGACCGGGACAGGCACCCGATGACGGCGGTCAGCGGCTCGATCTCGGTGTGGGGGCCCTTGGGGATGCGCCCGAAGGTCGCCTTCAGGCCGAACAGCCCGGTGAAGCCGGCGGGGATGCGGATCGACCCGCCGCCGTCACCGCCGGTGCAGATGGGGAACAGCCCCCCGGACACGGAGGCCGCCGAGCCACCCGACGAGCCGCCGGGCGTGCGCTCCAGGTCGTACGGGTTCGACGTGGCGCCGTGGAGCCGGGTGTAGGTGCAGTTGATGCCGCCGAACTCCGACGCCGTCGTCTGCCCGACCAGCACAGCACCGGCCGAACGCAGCCGGGAGGTCATGGTGCCGTCGTACTCGGCGATGCGGTCCTTGAGCACGAGCGACGCCTCGGTCTGCGGCCACCCCTTGACCGGATCGAGCTCCTTCACGCCCATGGGCACGCCGCCGAACGGCAAGCTCACGTCCGCGGACGCCGCCGCCTGACGCGCCTTCTCCTCGTCCATGAAGCACACCGCGTTCAACGACGATTTTTCAATAGCCGCCAGCGATCCCTCGAGTGCCTCGGTGGGAGAGAGCTCTCCGTCCCGGAAGGCATCGACGAGCGAGCAGGCGTCGCCCAGCCAAGGTTGTCCCGTCACACACACGAAATTAGCAACGGCCGGAGGTACCGGAATTTGGCGGCACCGGGCATGTGAGCAGCGTGCAACGGAGTCGAGGAGCCGATGCGCGCGAAGCGTCCGCTACGCACATTTTTGGGTCTCCCGGTGGTATTCGACGCCGATCGTCAGCGCATGGTCACCAAGGCGGGGCGAGCGCGGCAGACCAGCCGTGCGTTGCTCCCGTTCGCACGTCGACGCCAAAGAGAAAGAACTTGCACTCCTACTGTCGTTATTTCGGCGGGCGTTCGCGGGCCCCGGCTCGAGCAACGCGGGGTTTGTGCTATCAGTCCCTCGGGTAGGCCCCTGAAGCACCTTTCGCGGTGGCCGCGCCGAAGGCCGGCGTGGTCGATATCGCTGGGAACGCGGCGACGAGAGCCGACTGCAGGGGAGTACGTGTGCAGGCATCCGACGAGACCGACGTGCAGTGGGCTTCGCCCACCGAACGCTCGGAGGCTGAGCGGAACAACCGGAACGTGAGTGACCTGCTCCAGGAGCTGCGGGTGGCGGGACTCGGGGTCCAGATGCTCTTCGGGTTTCTGCTGGCGCTGCCTTTCACGGTGCGCTTCACCGGACTGAACGGCGGTCAGCGGGACCTCTACCGGGTCAGCCTGTTGTCGGCGGCCGCCGCTACGGTCCTGCTCATCAGCCCGGTGGCGTACCACCGCTGGGTCTTCCGACGCCACGAGAAGAGCAGGTTGCTCAAGCTGGCCAACGTCGAGGCCCTCGTCGGCCTGGCCATGGTGGCGCTCGCCATCTGCACGGCCGTCTGCCTCATCCTCACCGTGGTCGGGAGCGGCTGGCTCTTCTCCGCCCTGGCCGCACTCGTGGTGGCCGCCTTCGTGTTCTTCTGGTTCGCCCTGCCCATCTTCGACCGCATCACCGACGACCTCCACCAGGACAGCCCGGCCGCCGGGCCGGACCGCTAGGAAAGGGCCAGCACCATGGCACCAACGAAGTTCTCGCCGTCCCACCTGATTGCCGTCGTCCGGACGGGTAACGGCGAGCTGGTCGAGGACGTCGTACACCGCCAGGCGATCGAAGAGGACGGCGGGACGCCCCACGGGACCGTCGTCGACGCCGGCCCCATGCCCGAGGCCGAAGGCCGATCGCACCCGACCGATCGCCACCCGGGGACGCTGCCCCGCTCCTGAGGAAAGGGAACGGCGATCGGACCGAGTATGCGACTCGTGCCGGGTGCTGGACATGGTCACGAGCGGGACGGCGTCGACTCCTCGTCGAATGCCAATGCGATGGCGTTAGAAGTGATGCTCTCGTACAGCGGGCGCAGCGCGTCGATGGCGCCGGCCACGTCAACGAGCGGTGACGGGTCGAGTTGTCGAAGGACCAGGTCGGCTGCAACAGCCAAACGTGGTCGGACCGCAACGGCCGACATGTCGTCCGCGCTGCCCCAGAACGACACCTGATCGTTGTTCCTCCGTTCCGAATCGAACGTGGGCCATCCAAATTTGCCGACTTCGACACTGTCGTCCGATGTCTCAGTCCCGGACCCATCCGCGCCCGGGCCGTGCCTTCGCGTCCTCAGCTCGGCGAGCAACCTTTCCTTGTCTCGGCCGCGCCAGGCAAAGATGAGGAAGGGGTCGTCATCGAAGGACTCCGCCATCAGGTAGAAGACCGCGGCCACGTGCTTGCACGGATTCTCCCAATCGGGGCACGAACACGCGGAGACGAGGTCGTCGTCCGAGGCGGGGAACAGCGTGGTCGAGGATTCGACGAAAGCCTCTTCGATCTCCTCGGGCATCTCTCCGGACAGGAGTTTGGCCAAGAAGACCGCCCGCGAAGCCATGACGTCCTCGATGCCGCCCCATTCAGAATCGGTCAAGATCTCGGTCTCGATGAACACCCGGTACGGCCTGGACCGCGAGCCCTGAACCGAAGCGCGGACCTGACCCGGGACGATCTCCAGACTCAGCACCTGACCGGCGCGGGCATACCGCTTGCCCCTCTGAAGACGACTCCCGATACCAAACGACTCGAGCACACTGATGAAGCGCCGCGACCACCAGGTGCCGCCGATCTCTCCTCGCTTGCTGCGGGCCGCTATGCCCCCCTCGACCACGATCGGCTTCGAGGCCGGTGGCCACCAGCCATCGGGGGGTCGACCGGATCGGCCCGATGGACGATGTGACGGCATCAGTCGTCGTCTCCCACAGCGTCAGTGGACAGCGCGACCACCTCACGAAGCTGATCGGTCGACAGCTCGGTGAGCCAGCGCTCGCCGCTTCCGACGATCCGATCCGCCAATGCTCGCTTCGCCTCGATCATGACATCAATACGCTCCTCCAGCGTCCCCCCGCACACGAACTTGCGGACTTGCACATTGTGCTTCTGACCGATCCGATACGCCCGGTCGGTCGCCTGGTCCTCCACCGCCGGGTTCCACCATCGGTCGAAGTGCACGACCTGGGTCGCCGCCGTCAGGTTGAGGCCCGTCCCCCCGGCCTTCAGCGAAAGAAGGAACACAGGTGGTCCGTCGACGTCCTGGAAACGCTCGACCATGGAGTCGCGCGCCCGCTTCGTCACTCCGCCGTGAAGCCACAGCACATCGCAACGCAATCGATGACGCAGATACCGCTCGAGCATGCTGCCCATCTCCGTGAACTGCGTGAAGACGAGCGATCGGTCACCCTCGGCTATCGCTTCGCCGAGTACCTCTACGAGGCGCGTCACCTTGCCGGAACGGCCCGACAGAGATGAACCGTCGGCCAGAAAATGGGCCGGATGGTTGCAGACTTGCTTCAGCTTCATCATGGTGGCCAGAACCAGGCCTCGGCGCTCGATTCCTTCCGCTTCGTCGATCCGGGCCAGCATGTCGTCGACGACAGCCTGGTAGAGAGTGGCCTGCTCGCGAGTCAGGAGACAGAATTCCTTCATCTCGAGCTTGTCGGGAAGATCCGCGATGATCGTCCGATCGGTCTTGAGCCGGCGGAGTACGAACGGACCGGTGATATGGCGCAGCTTGGTCGCCACCTCGTCGTCACCCCCGCGCTCGATGGGATCGGCGAAGTACTCCCGGAAGGTCCGCTCGGACCCAAGGATGCCGGGGTTGAGGAACTCCATGATCGACCACAGCTCGCTCAGTCGGTTCTCGACGGGCGTGCCCGTCATGGCTATGCGCCGCTCGGCCGGAATCGACCGGACGCTCTGGGTCGTACGGGCTGCACTGTTCTTGATCTGCTGTGCCTCGTCGAGAACCATGCGGCGCCAGTGGACGCCGGCCAGCGACTCCCGGTCGCGCGCCGCCAGACCGTAGGTCGACAAGACTAGGTCCACCTGGCCGGCGTGCCGGGTGAACGCCTTTCCTGCGAGTCGGTCAGGCCCATGGTGGACGTACACCTCCAATTTCGGTGCGAAACGAGCGGCCTCGCGCTGCCAGTTTCCGACCAGGGACATCGGGCACAGCACCAGCGTCGGGCCCAGTCTGGGTCGGCGCGTTCGAACAGCCGTCCCCGAGGTGCCCGACCGGCGCCGGCCCTTCGGTGGGGGAGCGGCTCGGGCACGCTCGTCGACCAGCAGCGCGAGAAGCTGAGCCGTCTTGCCCAGTCCCATGTCGTCCGCCAGGCACGCCCCAAGACCGAGCTCGCCGAGAAAGGTGAGCCATGCCAGCCCACGTTCTTGATACGGGCGGAGCTGGCCGGCGAATCCGTCGGGAGTCGGAGTGGGCTCGAGCTTCCGGTCTTCGGCACCGGAGAGCAGGTTGCCCAGCCAGCCGTCTGCTACCACCTCCACGACCGGCAGTTCGCCCGAACCCTGCTCGAATCCCAGGGCGGATCGGAGGACCTCTCCGGCCGACCTGACCTCGCCGGT
>Ga0209420_1001324_pt1 | contig 11846 bp, 8 predicted proteins | sample BlaSpr_A8_OM1_O1_FD_187972 | JGI IMG/M metagenome (GOLD analysis project Ga0209420, IMG submission 187972) | Forest soil microbial communities from Thunder Bay, Ontario, Canada - Black Spruce, Ontario site 2_A8_OM1_O1 (SPAdes) (version 2) | ecosystem: Environmental > Terrestrial > Soil > Boreal...
TGGCCACCGGGCTGATTTGGCTGGCGGTGATGGATTTCCCGAAGCTGGATTGAATCATATTGATGATCCCTTGCGCGCTGCGATCGTTGGTAAGGCCCAGCGGCACGGTGACATCCTGAGTGGCTGTGGCGGCGTCGGCGATACGAACCCCTTGGTAGGAGAGAAAGTAAAAGAGCTTGTCTTTCTTAATGGGGCCGCCGATCACGCCACCGAACTGGTTCTGATTCAGAACCTGCTTGGTAGTGGCGCTGAGGGGGTTGTTGCGATTGTAGAAGAAATCATTCGCGTTGAAGTCATTGCTGCGATAGAACTCAAAAATTCCGCCGTGAAGTTTGTCCGTGCCCGACCGCAACACAACGTTAATGTTGCCGCCGGAGCCGCGCCCCTGGCTCGCGTCATACATGCTGGTGCTGACGCGAAATTCCCCGACCGCGTCTGGACTGGGCACAGGAACACCCGAAAGACTATTCCCGCTAAAGCTATTTGCGTCCACGCCGTCCAAGACCAGGTTATTGGAAGTAGACCTTGACCCGGCCACGTTCAACGTGGGAGAGCCGCGGCCTACGGTTGCGGCGCTCTGGATGGTTGCCGAAACGCCTGCTTGCAGCGTGGTCAGGTCCAGGAAGCTGCGCGTGGGCAGCGGGATGCTGATAATTTGCTTGTTCTCGATCACGTCGCCGGTAGTCGCGGTGCGTGTGTCGATCGCCTCGGCGGCCTCCGTCACAGTAACCTGAGTAGAGACGGCTCCCAATTGCAGCTTGGCATTAGCAACCGTTACCTTTGTGACGTCCACTCTAATGTTGTCGAGCACGGTGGAATCGAATCCCTGGGCCTGGACTTCGACCTTATAGGTGCCCGGAGGAAGCAGTGGGAACACGTAGCCGCCATCGGATTGCGTAGTGCCTTTGGCAACCTGCACACCAGTGTCGATGTTTGTCAGGAGGACAACGGCGCCGGCCACGGTTGCGTTCTGTGGATCCGTCACCGCGCCCTGAATGGCGCCCGTCGACGAGCTAATCTGCGCTCGCGCCGTGGACGTCAATAACAACGCCAATGCCAGCGTACCAATAGCATAGAAAAAGCGAGAGGCCCCGCCACTGCGTATGCGTTGATCCATGTTATCTCCGGCGGTCTGCCAGCCTACCGCGGCTGCAGACAGTTCATATACACGGCCAAGACAAACCGGTATGCCCTATAAATGTCAGTGCGCGGGATTGAACACCCGGCGCCGCGAGTTGTCAACCGATAATTAACGGTTTCTATTTTATTTTCGAAATGCGCGAGAGCAAATTCGGGGATCGTCTTCCGAGAAAACCGCAGAGGCTCCCTTCGATGTACAATGGGCCCCGAGAGAAAACCCCCGCAAGGAGTCCGCATGACAGCCACGCCCATGACTACGCCGAACACGCTCGAAATCGTTCGAGACAAAGCACGGTTGCTTCGCATCCACTCGATCCGCGCCACGACAGCGGCAGCTTCCGGCCACCCTACGTCGTGCCTTTCGTGCGCGGAGCTCGTGTCCGCCACTTTCTTTCACGCGATGCACTTCGATCCGGCGCATCCCAATGCGATTGCCGGTGATCGGTTTGTTCTCTCGAAGGGCCACGCAGCTCCCATTCTCTATGCAGCGCTGGCCGAATCGGGGGTCTTTCCGGTTTCCCGCCTGTTGACGTTGCGGCAATTGAATAGCGAGCTTGAGGGCCATCCAACACCGCTGATTCCAGGCGTGGATGCGGCTACGGGATCTCTCGGTCAAGGCCTTTCGGTCGGCGCTGGTTTGGCGATGGGAGCACGGATGGCCGGTTCGACGGCACGCGTGTACGTGTTAATGGGTGACGGCGAATTGGCGGAAGGCAGTGTGTGGGAGGCCGCCGCCTTTGCCGCTCACTCGGGCATCGAGAATCTCACTGCGCTGGCGGACATTAACGCGCTGGGTCAAAGCGGGCCCACGATGTATCGGCACGACATGGAAGTTTACCGCGCGAAATTTGAAGCCCAAGGTTGGCATACGGAAGTGATCGATGGGCATGACGCAGCGGCGGTGATCGCGGCACTGGACCGCGCACGCACGATTCCCAATCGCCCTCAAGCGATCATCGCGCGGACCGACAAGGGGCACGGCGTTAGTTTCCTTTCCGGCAAGGAAGGCTGGCACGGAAAACCGCTGAATCAAGAGCAAATGGAAAAAGCGCTTGCAGAGCTCAAGCCCGTGCCGCCCGTGATTCCGGATGATGGACGCTCGTACGCGCGCAAGTCTTTGCCTGAACCGCCGGATTTTCCGGCCCCCGAGGCGCCAAACTATCAGCCTGGACAAACGATTGCGACACGTGAAGCGTATGGCGTGGCGCTCGAGAAGCTTGCGGCTGTAAATCCCAAGGTCGTCGCGGTGGATGGCGACGTAAAGAATTCCACATTTTCTGAAACGATCGAGAAAACCGATCCGAAACGCCTGATCGAAGGCTACATTGCCGAACAGAATATGGTAGGGCTGTCGCTCGGACTGGAGGCGCAGGGGATCGTGCCCTTTGCCGCGACGTTTGCGTGCTTTCTTTCCCGTGCCTATGACCAGGTGCGCATGAGCGCAGTTAGCCGAGCTTCGATCAATCTGTGCGGCTCGCATTGCGGGATCAGCATTGGCGAGGATGGACCGTCGCAAATGGGCTTGGAGGATTTGGCGATGTTTCGCGCGATTCCGGGCGCCACGGTCCTTTATCCGTCCGATGCCGTCGCGGCTGAACGGCTTACCGAACTCGCGGCGCGCACCCATGGAATCTGTTACATCCGAACCTCCCGGCCCAAGACCGCGATTCTCTATTCGAACGCCGAAAAATTCACGGCGCCCGGCTACAAGGTCCTCCGGCAAAGTGATGCCGACCAGGCGACGATCGTGAGCGCCGGTGTAACGCTCTACGAAGCGTTAAAGGCTTACGACCAGCTCAAGGCAAAAGGCGTTGCGGTTCGCGTGGTGGATTTGTACTGCGTGAAACCGATCGACGGCGCAAAGCTAGCAGGCGAGATTCGCGCAGCGAAAGGCCGCCTGATTGTTGTGGAAGATCACTACTCCGAAGGTGGCATCGGCGAGGCCGTTCTCGCCGCTATGGCCGAGGCAAACGCGATGCCCTCGGCTTTTTGCCATCTCGCGGTGCGGCACGTGCCGCATTCGGGTAAGGCCGAGGAGCTTCTCGATAGGTTCGGCATATCAGCGAAACATATCGCCACGGCGGCCGAATCGCTCAATCGATAGAAATACGCGTTGCAGTCTTGCACGCGTTTGATGTTGGCCCTGCGCTCCGAAATCGCTGACGTACTTGCTTCGCAAGCGTTTCTCTCTTTCAATGCTCGCGAAATGGAGCGGCATCCCGTGTAATTGCAAAGCGAATATGCTATCGTGGCATTTCTCGTTGACGGTTCATCGCGTCGCCGAACTATCCACTCGATCGAAACTATGGCTGAAAAATTTATATTGGTTGGAATTGTTCCCGAGGTTATCGCCATCGGGCCGCATGATCAGGCGGTGTGGGTTTGCGACGCGGGAAATCTAAAGATTGAATTTGATCCAAACCGCTGCCCTTTTCTTTCGAACGTATTTCAAGGGCCTGTGGGAGCCCACGTGCAGAGCGGGACCGCGCGCCCAGGTACAAAACCGGGCGCTTACAAATATAGTCTTTTCTTGAACGACGCGCGGGTCGGCACGGGCGAAGTGATGCTGCGCGAAAAATAATCAGCTTCGGCCGCCAACGGCCTGTTAAGCAGATTTACGACTGCCGCGTCAGCTGCTGCACAACCTCGTTGTTGTAAACGACTTTACCTTCGCTCTTCATCTGCGCTTCGAGCGCCTCGCGAAAAGATCGGAACGCGAGATCGCGCTTTTCATCCAGAAGCTGCTGCTCGATGTCTTTCTGCTGTTTGGCAAAATCTTCCAGGTTCGGCTGCTGATGGTCGGTGACGCGGTAAACGAGCCAATTCGTTCCTAGATCGATCGGCGGCGCGATCTTCCCTTCGGGCTGGTTGAAAGCCGCGAGAAATTGTTTTGCGGAGCCTACGCCACTGACGTCTCCATCGCGCGCGAATGCATCGCTTGACTTCATTTCCAGCCCGAGCGATTTGGCGGCTGTCGCGAGATTTCCATTGCCTTCGGCGCGCTTTGCCAATTCCGCCGCTTCCGTCTTCGCCAGTTCGAGCGCCTTGTCGTGCCGGAAATCGGCCGCAACACGATCGCGAACTTCCTGGAACGTGCCTTGGTGCGCGGGCAGAACCTGCGTGACCGATAGGATCGTATAGCCGCGGTCGGTGCGAATCGGCTGGCTAATCTCGCCGGGACGCAATTGAAAGATCACGTCGTGAATTTCGGGAGCCGTACCTAATTCCGGAACGCTGTCATTGGCGCCAATGGGCTTGGTTTGCCCGGGCGTGATGCCAAACTGGCTGCCGAGTTGATCGATCGTCACCTTTCCGGTCTCACGGATTTTCTCCCCAACCTTTTGCGCCTCATCGTCGGCTTGTTGCTGCGCCCTTTGCTCAACGAGCGTAGACATGATCGTCGGCAGCATTTCTTCGTAGGACTTGGTGTGCGCCGTTTCCTTGTCCAGAATCTTGATGATGTGGAATCCAAACTGGGACTTAACTAGATCGGAAATTGCGCCCTTGGGCAGGCTAAATGCGGCCTTGTCAAACTCCGGCACGGTTTGGCCGTGCGTCAACCAGCCAAGATCACCGCCATTGTCTTTGCTCGTATCGTCCGAATATTTTTTGGCCAGATCGGCAAAATTCGCGCCGCTCTTGGCCTGTTTTAGTACGTCTTCCGCCTTCTTCTGGATTTCAGCGGCTTCGGCATCGGTCTTGCCGGTAGTCTTGAACAGAATGTGCGCCGCGTGGACGCGATCTTCTACTTTGTAGTCGTTGATATGATCCTGATAATACTTGCGAAGCTCCGCTTCCGGAATCGTGGTTTTCTGTTCGATTTGGCCGAGATCGACCTGCAAGTAACGCACCACGCGTTCTTCAGGAACCAAGTACTTCGTCTTGTTCTTCTCGTAATAGGCGGTAAGATCGGCGTCCGAAAATTGTATCTTGGAAGCCAAGTTATCCGGATTTAACAGGACATAGTCCATCTTCAGCTTTTCGTTACGGCGGTCGAATTCCTTTTTCACGTCAGCCGGTGAAACGGTGACAGCAGCCGTAACAAGTTTCTCGATTTTGTCTTGAATCAGACTCTGGCGCACGAGCTCTTCGAATTGATCCACGGTCATCTGGAACCGTGCCTGCACTTCGGCTTGATAGCGGTCCATACCCACGAACGTGTCGCCCTCGACGGCGGTGGGCAGCAGTTGCCTGATGCGGTCCACGCGCTCCTGGTCGGAAACCTGAATGCCGAGTCTTTTTGCTTCCAGCTCCAGCATGCGCTCGAAAACGAGACCGTCAATCACGCTCTTGGCGTAGATCGGCAGCATCGCGGCGGGTAATTGTCCGGTACCCTGCATGCGCCGCAACTGTTCCTGTACTTCGGTAGCGCGGACCGGCTGGCCTCCCACTTGGGCGACAATCTCCGGGCTGGCGATATTGTCCTGCCCTTGACCGGGCACCAGATAGAGCAGCATGCCCAAACCCAAAATGCCCACGATCACGCCCAACAGAATCCGGACGCCAAGTTGCTTGCCTTTCACACCATTAGCCATTCAGCGCATCCTTCACAGTTATGTTGAAAGCCCTATTATAAGTGACCCCGACGCCGCACTCAACTGAATCCCCTATTGCCGTACCGGCCGCTGCCCGCTCTGCTGATGGCGGATTAGGCACGAAAACGGGTGTTGCTGAGGCCGAAATCACCACGCTGCCGTTGTCTTGCGACGCCATGGTGCCCATGCTAGATTCCAAAAGGCCATAAAAATCAATGCATTTTCGATGCGTGACGCGCAACAATTCGGGTCGCCGCGGCCCAAGCTTTCCCGGGTCGAGGTCTATTGGCATTCGGTTTCCTACCGCATGCTCGTCCTGTACGTTTTGCTCTTCATCTCGGTGGTCTTGGCAGTGATGTATTCCGTTTCCCCAGGAGTGTTTACCGGGGCGCTCGACCGCCTCGATCGCATGGTGGGGAACCCCACGGACGCCTCAGCACCTCTGAAACCGGGCCAGATTCGCTTCGTGAATCTGGATGGCGACGTACAAGTGAAGAAGGCGAATTCGGTTCGTTGGCAACAAGCCGACTATCGCAGCACGCTCGATACGGGCGACCTGATCCAGACAGGCCCGGAAGGTGCGGCGCGCCTTTCCTTTCCAGACGGCACGACGTACACGGTGAAGGGCGAAACTCTTGTTACCGTCGAAGAGAACTCCGTAGCGCGCGATCGCTCCACGGAAGTCGGCATGCAGGTAAGCACCGGCGCGGTGGATTTGGCCACACCAGCATGGGATTCGCCCAGCTCGAAGGCGGAGATCTCCTTTGCGGATGCGCGCGCTTCCGTGCTTCGCAACAGCCGCGCGGATGTAAGGAGTGACGCTTCTCATACCGAAGGCGACATCACGATTCTCGCGGGCGCTGCGGAAGTGAAGCAGGGCAATCAGACGGTGGAACTTGGTAAGTGGGAGCGGGCTGCTGTGACGAAAGGCGCGGCCATCTCTAAGTCGAACGTACTGGCACCCCCCGATCTGCTAGCGCCGCTGAATTTCGCCCCGCTCATCGAGCCCGATCCGAAGCAGGCGAGCGTTCATTTCGAATGGGCGCAGGTGCCGGACGCAACCGGCTACACGCTGCACGTCAGTTCTGCTTCAACCTTTAATAAACTGTCAGCGGAGCGCCACCTCACCACCAATAGCACCGATGTGGTGGGGCTGGAGGCGGGCGAGTATTTTTGGAATGTTACGGCGATCGATGCCAACAAGAAAGAAAGCGAACCGAGCGATACGTACAAGTTTACGCTGGTCGCACAAGGTAAGACGCAGGAGATGTTGCTCGAAGTGGACCAAACGGTCCTGCATGGAAGCGTCGTGGAGGTGATCGGTCGCACCGAACCGGGCGCCGCCTTAATCATCAATGGTCAAGCCGTGGCCGACATTGCCGCGGATGGTAAGTTTCGATTCTTTACCGACCCACTCGCGCGCGGTAGCCAGACTATTTCGATTACGGGCCAGAACCGTCGCGGCGGTACGGCTACGCAACGCGTACAGATCGTAATTCCCTAAGGACGAAGCAATCTTGTGATCCGCCGGCGCGCTCGGCTCGCCCGCACTGAGGGTAGACATGGCTAAGAATGGTTACAACCTTCGCTCGGTCTTCAGTTTGTTTTCTTCCGACCTGGCGATCGATCTAGGAACGGCGAATACGCTCGTCTACTCGAAGGGCAAAGGTATTGTGGTCAACGAGCCGTCGATCGTAGCCATCAATAAGAATAGCGGCGAAGTGGTAGCCGTCGGACGCGAAGCGAAGGACATGCTGGGCCGCACTCCCGGTAACGTGGTCGCGATCAAGCCCATGAAAGACGGCGTAATCGCGGATTTCAAGGTGACCGAGAAGATGCTCACCTATTTCATTCAAAAGGCGCATAACCGCCGCGTCTTGGTACATCCGCGGATTGTAATCGGCGTACCCAGCGAAATCACACCGGTGGAAAAACGCGCGGTACAGGATTCCGCGTATCGGGCGCATGCCAGCGAGGTGTATCTTGTGGAGCAGGCCATGGCTGCCGCGATCGGCGCCGGCTTGCCCATCGAAGAACCCAGCGGCAACATGGTGGTGGATATCGGCGGCGGCACCACCGACATCGCCGTGATTTCCATGAGCGGTATCGTCTATTCGCGTTCTGTGCGCGTGGCCGGCAACGTGATGGACGAGGCGGTAATGCATTATCTCAAGCGCAAGTACAACCTGCTCGTGGGCGAACGCACCGCCGAACAAATCAAGATGGAGATTGGTTCGGCCTACCCGCTCGAAAAACCGCTCACGATGGAAGTGAAAGGCCGCAACCTAATCGAAGGCGTGCCGCGCACGGTCACCATTGACGACAGCGAAATCCGCGAGGCGCTCTCGGAATGCATTTCCACAATTCTCAATGCCATTCGAGTCGCTTTGGAGCGCACGCCTCCGGAGCTTTCCGCCGATATCAGCGATCGCGGCATCGTGTTGACCGGTGGCGGAGCCCTCGTGAAGAATCTCGATAAGCGCATCCGCGAGGAGACCGGCTTGCCAGTATCGGTCGCCGATGATCCGCTGGCTTCCGTGGTGCTCGGCACCGGAAAAATGTTGTCCGATTTCCACCTGCTGCGTCTTGTTTCCATTGACTGATGTCGATGAACCCGTGCGTCTTCCACAACCCTTCAGCGCCTCCGAGGCACTGATCGAAAAGTAGGGTCAGTTAAGAATCGGAACTGAAAACCAATGCTTGCCGTCCCGGGCCGACACCGTTCGATTACGCTGCTGATCGTCACGTTAGTCGCTCAGCTGTTGATGCTGGCCGTGCAGGTCCGGCGTAACACTCACGTGCGGTTGATCCGCGTGTGGACCGTGGACTCGGTAACGCCCTTCGAACGCGGTGGCACCTGGATCGTCCGCAAAGTGCATGGCGTCTTCACCGGCTACGTTGACTTGATACACGTCCACCGGGACAACTTGGTTCTGCACGATCAGTTGAATCAGCTTGAACTGCGGAATGCGGCGCTCGAAGGTGAAGCCGCCGAAGCACAACGTTTGAATGGACTTCTCGGCTTCCGCACGGATCACCAGGAAGTTCCGATGCTCGCAGCGCGCGTGATTGCCACGAGCGCGGACACCGCGAGCCATGTGGTTTTCATTAATCGCGGGACGCGAGATGGCATCAAGAGCAACATGGCCGTGATCCTGCCGGATGGTGTGGTCGGTAAGATATTTGAAGCTTACGGTAGCGTTTCCGAGGTGCTGCTGGCGACGGATAAGGATAGCGGTGTGGGCGGATTGCTCGAAGGTACACGCACCCAGGGAGTCGTCGGCGGCACAGGTGATCCTACCCTCACCATGAAGTATGTGAGCAATGACGAAAATGTTCCCATCGGCCAGCGGGTTCTGACCTCTGGCGAGGACCAGATTTTTCCGAAAGATCTTCCGATTGGCACGGTAATGCAGGTGAAGCCCGGGAATCCGTTCAAACAGATTCAGGTGCGGCCCGCGGCGCGGCTCGATCGCCTGGAAGAAGTGCTAGTGTTGCTGACTCGCGAAGAAATTCTGCCGAAGGCACCGCCTGCGCAAACCGTTCCTGTGCCGCATCCGGCGACGCCGGCTGCCGCGCCTCCGGCAAAACCATCCATGCCACCCGTCAAGCCAGCGGGTGAGCGGGGCCCAAGCCAATGAGTACTTTTATGTCCGCCCCGCTCACCGCCGAACAAAATATCGAAGTCTTTCAGTTCCGCGCCGGCAGCGTCGTTGGCGTCACGGCTCTTGCGCTTTTGTTGCAAGCATTCCTGCCGGTTTATTTTCCGCGCATGCGCATGCTTGATTTGCCGCTGTTGGTTACGATTTATTTCGGATTCAGCCGAAGAAACCCCTCCACCGGACTTCTGATGGGCGCGACCATTGGATTGATCCAAGATAGCTTGGGTCGTTCACCGCTCGGGCTATTCGGGATTGCGAAGACGCTCGTGGGATTTCTGGCTTCTTCGCTGGGTTCGCGGATTGACGTGGAAAACCCGATCAGCCGCTTTGGCCTCGCGGTCGGTTTTTATCTCTTCCATCAGGCTGTATATATCCTGACGCGCCGTTGGTTGCTCGCACAGCCCGAATCAATTTTGGGAGCGCAGCTTTGGATCGCCGCTGCCGTCAATGGCGTCCTGGCAGTGCTAATCTTTCCGCTGCTCGATCATCTTCGCAAGCCTAGCTAGAGCAAGGTCGTCGACCGGGACCCGGATCGCAAATCTTCTCGACGGCCACAAAAACGCTGCGGATGGGCTGGCTGGCAATCGAGGTTTGTGCGCGAAGAAGCGAAAACGCATAAAGATTGCCCCTCATTTTCGGAGTAACAGCTAGGCGGCACCCGGAACGTGCGAGCATCTCAGTTTTTCCACGAGTTCCGCGTGTAAAACTCGTCAGAAACGAAGATCATCTCAAAAGCGGAGGTCCGCACCCCGATGCGTTTGTGTCTGGGGCGCGCAACTGAAATAAAGCGCGGAGGCGATGATCAACACACCGCCCAGGATCGCCGAAACTCCCAGCGTCTCGTGAAGGATCCAGACCCCCAGCAGCGGTCCCACCAGCGGCTCCAGGTTTAGGAACACGCCGGCGCGTGAAGCCGGTACGCGCGCGAGCCCCCAATTCCAGCAGACGTACGCAATCGCGGTCGCGATGATTCCCTGCGCCGCGACCGCCAGCCAGACACTCCACGAGAAATGGATACGTACCGGCTGCGTGGCCAAAGAACAGCCGGCCAACATCACGGTGCCTAAAATCAGCATTGCGGCCGTGACATAGAGCGGATCGTGTTCGAGCATTAGGCGTTTAGTCGCCAGAATCATCACTACGGACGCAAAAAGGGAGACAAAAACGAGGAGGTCGCCTTGGATACTGGCTTGCGGACCGCGCGACGAGCTTTTGGAAACTGCGATCAACACAACACCTGCGGCCGAAAGAACCAGCGAGGCCCATTCGATCCAGCCAAGCCGTTCGCGCAAAAACAAAACCGAGCTGAGGGCTACCAGCATCGGGAGGGTCCCGATCATCAGCGCGGCGTGCGAAACTGTAGTCAGTTCAAGCCCCTTGAATTGCACCAGAAATTGCAGTGGCACGCCGATCGCGCTCGCTCCTGCAAGTAGCCAGAAATCTCGCCGGGAGAATTTCCGCAGGCGGCAAAAGAGTACGGGCACAAGCACCGCTGATGCGAAGAGAAACCGGAAAAGCACATTTTCGAATACCGTCATCTCGCCGAACGCGATTTTCGCGAAGAAAAAGCCCGTTCCCCAAGAACCGCCGGCAATTGCCAGAGACAGATTGGCGAGCAATTGGCTAGAATCCTGGCGGTTTGTTCGTCCTAGGGCGGCGCGATGGTCCGTCACAAAGAGTGCTCTACCTCACCGATCTTCGCATAGAGTTTGCAGTAACAGAAATCCACAGGCTTTCAGACGAAACTCTCGCTGCTCACACAAGAGACACGTGCAGAATCCAGAAACCCGCCCCCTGGTACAGTTGCACCGGATGTGCGCAAATGCTACTGTGAACAGCACTTCCATCCATGGGGAAGGACGGTCGTTTGACCGGTTTTGCCCGTCGCGGGCATTCCGCAACCTCCCCGAATTGGTATGCGCGCGGATTCGGACACGCGATTTCGAATGCCGTCCGGAATCCAGCGCGCGGAACGAGCGGTAAGACGTGTCGTCTTTGTTTGGCAGTGACAACCGATTGCCCCAGGGGCGTCTCGCCGCCGTCTCCTACCTCATCGTTGGTATGATCCTGCTCTTGCTGGTGGGGTTCTGGAAGCTGCAAGTGATTGATTCCAATCACTATGAGCAGTTGGCGGAAAAGAACCGCGTTCGCACGATTCCACTGATTGCGCCCCGGGGCAAGATGATTGATCGCGAAGGCCGCGTAATCGTGGACAATTACCCTTCTTTCAGCGTCCTGCTCCTTCGCGACGATATAGGACAGGCAGAGCAGGCCCTTCCCGAAGTCGCTCAGGGATTGGGTGTATCAGTTGACGATCTTCAGCAGCAGATCGAAGCCTCGAAGTTCTTGCCGAAATACGAGCCAATCGTCATCAAGCCGGAAGCCAGCCCGGCAGATATCGCCTTCATTGAATCGCACCGCCCAGATTTGCCGATGCTCGAAATGGTGATGATGCACCGCCGGCGATACCCTCCAAACTCATTTCTTGCGAGCGCGATTGGCTACGTGG
>Ga0209420_1001325_pt1 | contig 11846 bp, 6 predicted proteins | sample BlaSpr_A8_OM1_O1_FD_187972 | JGI IMG/M metagenome (GOLD analysis project Ga0209420, IMG submission 187972) | Forest soil microbial communities from Thunder Bay, Ontario, Canada - Black Spruce, Ontario site 2_A8_OM1_O1 (SPAdes) (version 2) | ecosystem: Environmental > Terrestrial > Soil > Boreal...
CGCCCGCCGATGGGAATGTGGTCCGGAAGGCGCCGTGCCGGGCGGCGATGCGCGCAACCGCCCGGTCAAGGGCGTCAGCCGGCAGCGGCCCGGACACGTCCACGGCGTGGCAGAGGTGATACGCCCGGCTCTGCGGCGCGAGCCGCTGCAGGAACCACATCGCGCTTTCGTTGCTGGTGAGCGCCGACCCGGCCTCCGGTGGCTCACCCGATCTGGCACTCGATGGCTCGCCCGAAACGGCGGCAGCCGCGGCTGCGGCCAGCTCGGCACAGCTCGCTCCGGCCAGGAGCTCGCGCAGCGGCAGCAGCAGGCCGGTGCCGCACTGCACGGCGGCCCGCAGCTCGAGCGCGGCGACCGAGTCCAGCCCAATGCCGCCGAGCGGCCGGTCGGATGTCACCTGTTCCGGCGGCAGCCCCAGCACACGCGCCGCGGCCGCCCGGACTGCCTCGACGGGCTCCGTCCGGTCCGGCATATCGGCCGGCAGCTCGCCGGTACCGACCACCGTGAACGTGTGGTCGGCCAGCGCCTGCCGGCAGGCGCGACGGCGAACCTTGCCGCTGGAGGTCTTCGGCAGCTGGCCCTTGGCGATCAGCGCGACCGTGTCCACAGCCAGGCCGTGCGCCTCGACGACGGCGGCACGGATCTTCTCGGTCAGCGCCGCGGCGTCAGACGGCGTGAGGCCGGCGGCACCGTCGACCTCCTGCACCACGCACAGCCTGGCACCGGTATCGGAGTCCACCGTGAACGCGGCACCGCAGCCGGGCCGCAGCCGCGAGTCGCAGCCGGCGACGGCCAGCTCGATATCGGCCGGATCGTAGTTCCGGCCCCGGATGATCACGACGTCCGAGATCCGGTCGGTCGGGAACAACTCGCCGTCCCAGCAAAATCCCCGGTCGCCGGTGCGCAGGTACGGGCCGTCCTGCCCGTCGCAGCGTCCGTCGAAGGCCGCAGGCCGTCCTGGTGTGGACCAGTATCCGCCCGCGACGCTCGCCCCGCGCACCCAGATCTCCCCGATCTCGCCGTCGTTCAAGGGGCACCCGGACGGGCCGACGATTCGGACGTCATGACCTGGCGCAGCGGTGCCGCAGCCCACCAGCTCGCGGCCACTAGACCCCGCCCGCGGGGTGACGGTGCCGCGAGTGAGCTGATCCGGGTCGACCCGCAGTACCGTTGGCGGCCGACCCTCATATCCCCCGGTCACCATCAGGGTGGCCTCGGCGAGGCCGTAACAGGGATAGAAGGCTTCCGGCCGGAAACCGGATACCGCGAAGGCGTCGGAGAAAGCCCGCATCGTCTGCGCGCGCACTGGCTCGGAGCCGGTGAACGCGAGGCTCCAGGAGCTCAGGTCAAGCTCTTCGCGGCGCTCGGGAGCGATCTTGCGCACGCACAGGTCGAAGGCGAAGTTCGGCCCACCGCTGGTCGTCGCGCGGTAGCGCCCGATCGCCTCCAGCCAGCGGACCGGGTCGTACAAGAAAGCCAGGGGCGACATGAGCGTCACCGGGAAACCGGAATACACCGGCTGCAGAATGCCGCCGATCAGTCCCATGTCGTGGTAAGGCGGCAGCCAGATCACGCCACTGCTGTCCGGCGTGTGACCAAACCGGTCGGCGATGAACGCCGAATTGGCGAGCAGGTTCTGGTGGCTCACCCGTACGCCCTTCGGATCACCGGTCGTGCCTGACGTGTATTGCAGGAATGCGACGGTGTGGGCGTCGGCTGACGGCGCCGTCCAACCGTCCGCATCGACGGCCTTGTCGTCGGTGGCCAGCCACCGGACGGCGAGGTCTTCCTGGGCGGTCACAAGTTCGCGGATCGCGGGAAGGGTCGCTCCCGTCGACAGGACGAGCGCCGGCTTGGCATCGCGGATGATACCCAGCAGCTTGGCCACCTGGGCTTGGCTGACCGGCGGGTAGGCGGGCACCGCTATAACGCCCGCGTAAAGCGCGCCGAAGAACGCCTCGACGTAATCCACGCCGGGAGCGAACAGCAGGATCGCCCTGTCCCCTGGCCGGGCGTGCTCCCGCAGCCCCGCCGCTATGGCCTGGGCCGCGACGTCGAGGTCGCGGTATGTCAGCTCCTGCGGCTCCATGCCCCCGACGAGGAACCGGCATGCGAGCCGGTCCGGCGTCTGCTCGGCACGCGTCCGCAGAATCTCGGCGAAAGACTCCCAATCCGTCATGTCGGCCTCAGCATTCTCACGCGAGCGCGGCCCATCTGGGCCAGCACGTCGCTTGCGGTCATGGAGTTCGAATGGCTCATTCGCAGGCTGACCACGCGATTGCCGTTGAACCGATCGCACACATGGACGTGGGCGGCGTAGGTGTCCTCGGCCGAGCGCACGAACTCGGCGAAAAACGCACCGAGTTCGCCCTCGAGGTGGGCGACCAATGGCCGGATCTCATGGAAGCAACCGATCATCCGGTGATGATCGGCCGACATGAGCCCGCTCAGGCCCTGGGGAGTTCCCGGCGGCGTCATCGACGGCCGCACCTCACGGGCGTAGGCGGCGGGCGAGAAGTCCGCGGCGTATTCCAATGCGCGGGCAGACGCACGCATCACCTCGGTCGTGAAGACCGCCGATTCCTTCGCACCGTCGCCGTCTGCCGCGAGAATTGCGGCGGCAAGGCAGCGCAGGCCCACGAGGATGGCTTGAATGAGCGGAAAAAACACCTGGTGGCCCGACCGCCAGCGGCGATGAGGATCACGCGGACGGTAGCCGGACGGGACGGCGAACTGAGGTGCGCCAGCCCGGCGAGAGCCACCCGCGAACCGTATGGCCGCCTCGAGGCCACCGCAGAGCTCGTTCCACTGAGCCGCGTCAAGATCCGTGCCGAACTCGACCGTGTCGGCCAGCAACGTCCGATAGGCGATCGCCGCCGAATGACCGAACATTTCCGGCGCGCCGGCCGCGACCCGGAATACGCCGAAGTAACGATCGAGGATCGCGAACTGTTCGGTGCGGCGGGTCAACGGGTGCCACGCCCACCGGTCCAGCTTCACCCCGTCCGGCCGCAACGGCGCATGACCCAGTATGCCGAGCAGCTCCGCGGGCGACCGGCTCACCTTGGCGAGCGGGCCTTCCAGCGCAGCGACGGCCGGGCTGGGCGCGGCGCGCACCGCATCAAGCGTTCCCGGCAGGTCGTCAGGAAACATCATCAGCAGCCTCATCGCGCCACCCCGGCCAGCTGACCGCCGGTCCGCTCCCGGGTCGCGGGATCGGGCAGTCGTGGGTAGTCGATCTTTCCGCTGACGGTGCGCGGCATCCGATCAACGACCACGTACCTGTGTGGCACCATGTGATCTGGCAGCCGCGACGACAGGTAGCTAACCATCGCCAGTTCGGTAAAGCTGCTGGCGTCCAGCGGCCGCACGTAGCCGACGAGCGTTGACGTACCGGCGACGGTCCGGACGGCGACGGTCGCCTCCACGATGGCGGGATGCGACTGCAGGACGGCTTCGATTTCACCGAGCTCGATACGGTAGCCACGGACCTTCACCTGCGTGTCGGCTCGACCGGCGAACTCGATCGCGCCGTCGTCCAGTTCGCGGGCGATGTCGCCGGTGCGATACATGCGCGCGCCCGGCCGGCCGGAATACGGGTCAGGCAGGAACCGTTCGGCGGTCAGGGCCGGCCGGGCCAGGTATCCACGGGCCACGCCAGCACCACCGACGTACATCTCGCCGCATTCGCCCCGGGCGACCCGGGAGAGACCGTCGTCGAGCAAGTACGTCCGCGCGCCGGGAATCGCGTGCCCAATCGATACGGGTCCCTCCGGGAGCGCCGAATCCGGGTACAGCACGTTGGTCGTGCTCCAGATGGTGGCTTCCGTCGGCCCGTAATTGTTCTCGAACACGCAGTCGGGCAAGAGCCTGCGGTGGCGCCGGACGAGCTGCGGCGGGCACACCTCACCGCCCACCTGGACGCAACGCAGACTGCGAACAGGGTCGGCGTCGGCACCAAGGACCAGGTCGTACAGCGACGGCGTGCAATCGATGTGCGTGATCCCGTATCGCGCGATCAGCGCCCGCAACTGCTCGGCGTCACGGTGCGCGCCATCCTCGGGCAGGACGACGCAGCCGCCTGCCGTCAGTGTCCAGTAAATGCCGACGGCGCTTGCGTCGAAGGAAAACGAGATCGGCATCAGGAATGCCTCCGGCCACGGCCGCTCGACCGCATACTGCGCGGAGGTCGAGTGGACGATCTGCCGGTGCGTGATGGCGACACCCTTCGGGGTGCCGGTAGACCCGGACGTGTAGATGACGTAGGCGAGGTTGTCCGCCCGGACCGTCGTCTGCGGGGGCGTGCGTATCGCCTCGGTGCCCCGCCGACCGGGGTCGTCGGACAGCAGCACCCACCGGGGACCGACCGGAACGACGCCCACGAGCCGGCGCGGGCTTATCACCACGTCGACGCCCGCGTCGTCTAGCAGGTATGCGCGGCGGTCCTCGGGATAGTCCGGGTCGAGCGGCAGGTACGCCGCGCCGGCTTTCAGGACGGCGAGCATCGACACGATCGTGTCGACCGATCGGTCGGCCATGATCGCGAGCCGGTTGTCGGGACGGATCCCGGTCGCCACCAGCTGCGCGGCCAGCTCGTTCGCCGCCGACTCCAGACCGCGGTAGTCAAGGGTCCGGTTTCCCGCAACGACCGCCAGCGCATCCGGCGTACGCGCGGCCTGCTCGCTCACCCAGTCGTGCAGCGATCGCTCACCGCCGCGGTCGATCGGGCACCGTACCTCCAGAGGTCGCTCGTGGTCGGCGATGTAATACTGCTTCCACTCGAAGTTCGAGGCATCGCCGTAGTCGCCCAGGACCGGGTGCGGCGGCACGCTGTCCCAGTGCCGCAGCTTGTCCCGGATGCGACGCCGCGCCGCCGTCCCGCTCGGCGTCCCGCCTTCAATGTGGTGAAAGACGTTTCTGGGCTGGAACAGCATCACCAGGCCAGGACCGAGCCGCCGGCTGCGACGCTCGATGTGAGTCGGCGCCGCGCCGAACACGAACATCGCCTCGCCGGCGAACGTGAACTCCCAGCGAGGGTCGTCCGGCGAATCCGGATATGCGGCCGGTCTCGATGTGTCGTCCAGGTCACCCAGCTCGCGCAGCACAGACCAGAAACGGTCGCTATACCATTCGTGCGGGTGCTCGCGATATCGGTCCGGCTCCAGGAACACTGCCAGGATGATCCGCCTGGCCGGGAAGGGCCCGGTGATCTCCAGGAACTCACGGAGGTCCCTCGCGAGCGTCGCCACGTGCTCGTCGCGGCTCAGCCACGTCGCGATGAGCTCCCCGTCGCGGAGTGCGCGGTGACCGAAGTAGCACGGGTAATCGCGATTTCCGACCTGCTCGCTGAAGCACGACAAGGAGTCTCGGAGCCAGGCAGGCTCAGGTGTCCTGGATCGCCCGGCGCCTACTGCGAACAGGCGGTCGGAGGTCACGTTGTCCGCTGGAAGCACGCGTCGAGGCTCGTTCATCGAATTCTCGACCGCCGCTCAGCCATACTGCCCGTTGATTTCCGGGGTAATGACTGGCTGGTGGTACACGCAGGTCCCGGACATCACCACCGAACCGTGCAGGCGATGCATAGGGACGTACATCGCATCCCCGGGGCCGAACTTGTGCATCTCGCCGAAACAGTTCCAGAACTCCATCTCGCCGCTCTCGATGACCACCAGCCGGTCATCGTCGTGGACGTGAGCCGTCGAGCACTCTTCCCACGACTCGACGAAGGTGTCCAGCTCGACCGGGATGTTGTGCTCCGTTATTGCCGACTGGAGTCGACGCGCCTTCTCCTGGTACATCCGGCCGGCGTCCAACCAGAGCAGCTGGCTCGTGAGATCCTTGTGGTGCGCGTCGACGAGAGTGGCATACTCCAGGACCCCGGTGACGAATTCCCGCAGCGAGCGGGCGCCGTAGCGAGGCCATATCTCGTCGATGACGTAATCCTGCAGCCAGCACAGCGTCCGCTCGACTGCGGAGCCGCGCGCCCCAGTTGCGGCACGTGACTTCCCGGGGTTCACGTCGGTGCGCCAATCGATCAAAGATTCGGACATCAACGTGCGGGCGGCCATCGCCCCGACAAACCGGAATACATCCGCCGGCTCGCGGCCGCAGTAGCTCAGGTAGTTCATGAGCGACAGGGTCGTCGGCAGGTAAAACTGGAAATACCGATGGGCCTGCCACCCGAGGTTGTGCTGTCGCGCCAGGTCGCTGACCGCTGGGTCGACTCGAGCTGAGCAGTCCTTTGCCGCGTCGGCGGTGACCGGCTGACCCTTGTTGTCCAGGCACTGCGCCACCAGAGAAGCGGTCAGCCGGAGTGGAGCCGATATCCGCTGGCCCACCAGCTGGATAGTGAGCATCCGGCAGATCCGGGCCGGGTTCTCCGCCTCCGACTCGATCCGATGCAGCTCTTGGGCTTGCCGGTCGCATTGCTCAGCGACACTCAGAAGGATCTTGTGGACTGCGTTGGGCTCGATGGCACGGTCCGGCTCGCCGTCGACCGCTGCTCGCCAGACGTAGTGGAACAGATGGCGCTCCAGCAGCTGACGGATGCGTTCGCCGCGGGCCCGCGTCGCCGGGCTATAAAACTCGTCGAAATCCCGCCATTTCTCGTCGGTCATCTGTGCGGGAAGCAGGCGACGCTCGGAATCGTAGATGCTGAGCAGCATCCGATGACCGAGCAGCGCGCTGAGCTCTGCCGCCGTGTCCGGTCCGATCGGCTCGTCGAAGCGCAACCACTCGAGGTCCTCTGGCCGCACGGGGCGCCGGTAAGGATTGTCTTCGATCACCAATTCTTCGATGCGTGCGCTGCGGAACAATGGTGCCGCGACATAGTCAAGAATCGCTTCAACCGCCGCCGGTGAAGTCGGTTCATCCGCTGCTATCGGTTCGGGAACGATCTGCGCCGCAGGGACCATCGTCGCCGCCTTTAGCCGAAGGGACAGTTTCCCGTATTGCTTGACGGAAGCAATGTTGGCGGCGCAGAGCAGCGCATTTCTACGTCACTCGGGCGAATTGACCACTACTGGTCAGCCACTGGCCAGTAGCGGTCACGGGGGTGAGGGCGCTCACCCCGACAGCATGGGCACAGGTGGAGCTCCACGACCACCGAGGCGGCCAGGCCGCTGTCCGCGGGGCGGTATCTTGTGTCGAATCCCGGCGCCCAGAATGCGTCGCGTGGCTCGGCCGGCCTCTGGCCGGGCAGATAGCTGGTCACCGGCTCGAGGTCTAGGCCGAGCAGACGTCTCCGCTCATCTCGTTCCACGCCGATGAGGGGAGTGCTTATCGGCATCGACGCGACCGGGCCGGTGAGGGAGATCACCAGCCGTGCGCCGGCCGCGCTGGGGCCTTGGGTCTCCTAGACGCCCGCTGAGCGTGATCACATGAACTGGGCCCCGATTTGGCTCTAATGTCACGGGGCTGCGCCGCGCCGACGGGAAGGTCATGGTGTACCTGTCCGCGAGCGCTAAGGCAGTCGATCGCCGGATCGTGGACTACTCCCCCGCCGACTGGTCCGCGCGACTGCCTGTTCGAATCCAGGTTCGCTACCCCTCATTAGGGAGCGATCGGGAACACGCAAAAAAACCGCCTGGAGCTTCCCTGACACGGAAGAGGTCGCTGATCTCAAAGCACTCTGGGACTGGGCTAGACGGACCGACACGGGCGGCGGATGCCGGCTCCTGGACGGCGAGCTCACCGTCGTGGCCCTGTTGCCGCGCTAGGGGGCGTCCTGCCCGATGACCAGGGAGGCGGGGCTGTGCTGTGGCCTGAGCGTCGTGACGGCCAGCCGGCTAGCACCCGGGTGCCACGACGCTAGCTGCACCTTGGTCGTGAAGCTCAGCTCGGCCACCAGGCTGTCGCTGCTGGCGGGCCAGCCGAAGCCGATCAGGGCGGTGCTGCTGACCTGGGTCTGCGGCACAGCCGTCAGGCGGCCGCTGGCCATGGACACCACCTCAAGTTGCACCGCCAGCTCGCCGTCGTCGGAGTCGTCGCTGACGCTCACCTGGACCGCCAGGAACCTGCCGTCGGGGCTGAAGGCTGCGCTGGCTGCCGCACTCGCCGCTGGCAGCTCGACCGATACCTGCCGGCCGGTGGCCAGATTCAGTACCTGCACACCGCAGCGTGCGGCACACGGCGGCGCCCAGGCGATCTCGGTTGCGCTCGCCGCGATCACTGCGGCAAGGCTGCCACTGGGCTGCGGAGCGGCCGGATCCCACAACATGCCGGGCATTGTCCCCGAATCCTGGGCCACGGGGGCCAGCAGCAGGCCGCGGTCGGTTCCCTGCTCGACCTGGTACCCGGCCGGAAGCCTGACCTGCGGCCCGAGCGGCCGGCCCGTGACGCTGACTTCCCGCGCCAGGCCCGCGGCAGTACGCGGCTCGGCATCAGGGGGGTAGCTGGTCAGCCACAGCGCGCCGCCGGCGCCCGGCGCAACCGCGTCCGCCACCCCTACCTGGGTGACCGCCTGCCCATGATCAGCCAGGAAGTAGACCGCACGCCGCGGTCCAGCGCACAGGCCGCAGCCGGCCGGGGCAGCCGGACCAGCCTGCACCGCCCAGCCGTCCCTCACGCGGACGAGCTGGTAGCCAGCAGGTTGCCGCGGCAGGCCGCCGATCAGCGCCACCCGGCCCGTAGCCGGCCAGAACCACGCCGGCTGCTGTCCGGCCGCAGGCAGCCGCAGACCGCCAGGCCAGGACAAGGCCTGACCCGTGATCCCGCCGGGTCCGGCCGCCGCCCCCACCTCACCCGGAACCGCCGCCGGCCGCGCAGCCGCGGTGACAGCCGCCCGGACCGGCCGCACCGTCCCGGGCCGCGACCGCGGCAGGTAATGCACGACCGTCACCGCCACCAGCACGAGCACGGCCGCCGCCGCCACGCGGCGCGGCCACGGGCCGGCCGCACGGCCCCCGCCTTGGCTCAGGACATCAGGCACAGCCCCTCACCGCCACGAGCACTGATCTCTGGATACGACCATAGCTGCACGACGGCCAGCCAGTCGCGATGCGCCCAGGTGAACTCGCGTCGCGAGTTCGAATCCTGCCGGGCGCGCTAGCTATTTCGTGAGCGATCGCCAATTCAGCTGGGGTGCTGGGGGCCGGTTGGAAAATGGTGGCCGTGGTCAGGTATCAGGTCCTGCTGTAGCGCGTCTGTCCAGACAAAGCCGTGAAGCGGCTCAGGTGGCGGCAGCCCGCAGGACAGGAGTGGCAGATGAGAGTGAATGCGCGCAGCGCTGCAGGTGGGGTGTCAACCGGCGGGGGCGATTCAGCGTCATGACCGTCCATCCGGCCACTATCACCCTCGAGGGCATCCAATGAACGCATTCATCTCCCGGTACCTCCCGGTTCTGCTGGCTGGGCTGGCCTTCCTCGCGGCGGGTTGCTCGGCCGCCAGCAGCACCAGCAGCGGGCCGGTGTCGGCCGCCAGTGCCAGCGCGCGGCCGGCCTCGTCCGCGGCGGGCCAGCCGACTGGCGTCCCGGTGTGCACGACGGGTCAGCTGACCCTGCGGCTCGGCGGCGGGCTGGCCAGCGGCGGCGCGGACATTTACTATCTCTACTTCACCAACGCCAGCCGCACAGAATGCCTGCTGCGCGGTTATCCGGGCGTCTCAGCGGTGACCGGGCCCGGCACCCCGGCCAGCCCGATCGGCCCCGGCGCCCAGCAGGCGCCAACCTGGCCGGCGCACCTGCAGCTGCTGACGCCGGGCCGCGCCGCGCAGGCGACACTGCGATTCGCCCGGACCGGGAACTTCGCCGCGCCGCAGTGCCACCACGTGAGCGTCCTGTTCCTGAAGATCGTCCCGCCTGGTGACACGACGGCCGCCTACGCCGGAGGCATCGACGAGCAGATCTGCGCCCAGGCCGCACTGCCGACTATGACCATTACCACGGTCATCCCGGACTCGTAAGTGATCCGGGCAGACCGGCCGGGCGGCCAGCGGTCAAGCGCGCCGCCGGGCCTGCTCGTCCGTACTGTCGTCGCCCTCTCGCCAGTTCCGGGCCAGGGCGACGAGGCCGCGAACCACGTCGGGGGGCAGCCCAGGAGTGCTCGCGATGTGCCACAGCGTCTCGTCCTCATACTCGGCAGGCCCGACGTCCGGCGACCCCGCGCTAGGTTCGCCGCCTGCCAGGATCCGTCGGCACGAACCCGGTGCCCACCCGAGCCGGTTCTCGACCATACCGAGGGTGCTGGGGGAAACGCGCTGGCCGTTCTCGAGCTTTCCCAGCGTTCGCTCGGTCACCCCGGTCGCCTCGGCAAAGGCCCGCCTGTCCCGCATGCCTAGCTGGACCCGGCGTGCGATGACGTAATCGGCGAGCCGCTGCCAGTCCTCACCGGTCATATGACCGTCCTTCCCGCGAGCCGCCGTCAGTCTCGCCGCCGGTTACGTGACCATCCTTACCCGAAGAAGTTAGAAGAGTCTAGCTCTCCCGCGGGCAGTTCACGGCACAGATCTGCATCTCTTTTCTTAGCTCATCTTATGAACGCTCTTTACTTCCTGCCTGTGCTCCCTTAGAGTGCCTAAGTCAGCTGATTACTTCTTATCTCTTCCTACACGTACCAAGATCTGCCAGTTTCTGGAACCACCGGAGTCGGAGCGGTGACCCAGGCCTGGAGCCTTGATGGGCAGCACCGTTGACCCACAGCGGTGAGCCCAGCCCGGCGCGCTGTGGGCCGGTGGCGTCCTCGCGCATACGAGGAGGGGAGCGCAAGGGCGCTCCGGCCACGCAGCGCAGCCGGACGTGTAGACGGGAGGACGGCGCCTGGCCGCACCCTGCGGCGGCTAGTCGTGGTGGTGGCCCGGTCGGCGGCCAGGCATCACCATCTCTGGGGAGGGCAGCGGGCGGTTAGCCGGGGACGGCGGGGCCCGCTGTCCCCGCCCGGCCATCAGCCAGGACCAGCCCCGGAACTCGAGTAGCTAAGCGGGCTCGGCGCACCATACCCGAGCCTCAGCACGGCTTGGCCAGTACGCAGCGGGACCTGTTGGATCCAGGCAGGCTGGTACTCGGCTCGCTGGCTGCTGATGAACGACTGCATCCACCTGAGATACGCCGCGGGCGCGAGGTGCGCCGCCGGAACGGTCGTCGCCAGGTCCACCCATCGCAGCAGGCTGGCGGGCCCGCCGCCAGGCGACTGGCTGGCAAAGTCCACGATCCGCAGCGGATGGCTATGAGCCATGACGGCGATGAGCTCCGGCAGCGAAGGGTCAACCTGGCCGCTGAGGAGCTGCGCCTTGGCTGCGGCGGAGAACCCGATATTGCTGTTGGTCAGCAGCTGGGCATCGGCAGCTTTCCTGGCGCTCAGCGTCGCGGGCAGGGCGGCCTTATACGCCGCGGCGCCGTAGGGGTAGAGCCACCTGATGTCGATCTTGGCGTTTCCGGTGCCGAAGCTCGCGATGACGGCCGGAGCGTAGACGCCCAGACGGCTGCCGAACTGGTTCCGGACGGTGGCAGTGGCCACCACCAGCTGGGAGCCGAGGGGGTCGTTCGACCCGGGCCCGAGCGTCACCACCTGGGCGGACGGGAAGCCGCTGCTGACCAGATCCGCGCATACCTGGGCATCGCATGACACCTCCGCGCCGGGGCTGACCTGGTGCACTATCCAGTAGATGGCCGCTGTTCTAGCCGCAGCCTCAGCGGTGAGTTGCTGGTTGCCCGCCAGCCGGTCCGACAGTGCGCCGCGCCCGTGAAGCTTGACCACAAGCACGCCGGTCCCGGCAACCAGCAGAATCGCGGCCAGGAGCATAGCCACCCGCCGACGCCGCAAGGTGCGACTACGCTCGCGCCGCGTCTGCCGTGACCTGGACTCCGGCCGGGCGCCGAGCAGGCCATCGCCGTTGCCGTACGGCGGCTCGG
>Ga0209420_1001326_pt1 | contig 11843 bp, 12 predicted proteins | sample BlaSpr_A8_OM1_O1_FD_187972 | JGI IMG/M metagenome (GOLD analysis project Ga0209420, IMG submission 187972) | Forest soil microbial communities from Thunder Bay, Ontario, Canada - Black Spruce, Ontario site 2_A8_OM1_O1 (SPAdes) (version 2) | ecosystem: Environmental > Terrestrial > Soil > Boreal...
GAGATTCCAGGCACAGACCGGCGTTGAAAGTTTGGCCAGCAACCACATGGTCGGGATGGTGAAGACGGACGTGATCTGGAACGGCTGGCGCAGACTTTCGCCAAACGGCGCGTTGGTAAGGTGCGTGAAGCCGGGAATGGGGCTTGATTTATCGGCCCAGGTGAGCCAGGTGAGGCCGGCGGTGGCGTCGCCGGGCAGCGTTGTGAGCATGTGGGTATTGCACGAGGTGAGCGCTGAGCCCATGTAGAACCAGGTGATGAGAGCAAACAAGAGGCTCACACCGGTAAAGAGCGTGAGCGTGCGGCGCCGGGGGGTCGCGGTCAGAATTTCGCGCGCAGTATCCACCATTTGGCAAAATTTTACCATGAAGGCGCTCGTGGTAGTATCAGGTTAACGTAAGGAACGAGGCAGCAGTGCAGCAACGACCCGCCAAGCCGGTCATCAGTCTGGTTATTCCGGTGTTTAACGAGGAAACCAATGTGCCGCGTTTTTATCCGAAGCTGACGGCCTTTTTTCGTGAGCAAGATCTGGATTACGAGCTCGTTTATGTGCGTGACGGCGGCAGTGATGGTTCGGAGGCCGAAATCCGCAAGCTGGCGGCTCAGGACAAGCGCGTGCGATTTGTGATTTTTTCGCGCTGGTTTGGTAAGGAGGCGGCCACGAGCGCGGGGCTTAAGAAAGCGACTGGTGATGCGGTGGTGTTGTACGACGCCGACGGACAGTTTCCGCTGGAGCTGATTGCAACGTTTGTGTCCAGGTGGCGCGAGGGCGCGGACGTGGTGATTGGCGTGCGCAAATCGAACCGCGATGAGGGACCAATGAAGCGGTATGGCTCAAAACTGTTTAACTGGATGCTCCAGCCGCTCACCGACGGCCGCTCGGTGCCGGGCGAGACTGATTTCCGACTGATTGACCGCGCAGTGGTGGACAAATTTAACGAGTTGACCGAACGCACGCGTATTACCCGCGGGTTGATTGACTGGCTGGGATACGAGCGGGCACTGATTCCGTTTCACGCCAACGCCCGCGAGGAGGGGCCGGCCGGCATGGATTTTCGTAAATTGCTGCGGCTGGCCCTGCACTCGTTTGTGTCGCAGTCAACGAAGCCGCTCAAGTTTACCGGTGTGCTGGGCTTTATTGTGATGGTGATTTCACTGGTGCTGGGTCTGTTTATTCTGGTGGAGAAATACCTGCTGCCCGACCCGCTGCATCTGGCAATTACCGGTACGGCGGCGCTGGCGGTGTTTTTGAGTTTTCTGATCGGTATCGTGCTGGTGTGCCAGGGCCTGTTGGCGCTTTATATTGAGAGCATCCATACTGAGGCGCAGAACCGGCCGCTGTACGTGATTCGAGATGAGAGCTAGATTGAGCGGCGCTCGTGGTTGGTCGGTGAGCCGATTAACAACCAGGCTGCGCGAACCCCGCTACCTGGTTTATGGACTTATCCTTGTCATCGGCCTCATTAACGTTATCTCCTACACAGACTTCAGCCACAATGCAACCAGCCACGCCGCCTCCACCCCCGGCGATGCCCGCTATTACATCGCGATGTCAAAGCATACGTTTGCGCGGGTGCCGAATCCGTATGCGTTTCGGCTGCTGTCGCCGCTGGTGGTGCATGAACTGCAGAAATTGCCATTTCTGGGCCTGGGCAGCTCCTGGTTTCTGCTAACCTTTGTGGCGACAAATTTGGCTGTGATCGTGTTTTTCAAATTACTGCGCGATCACTTTAAACTTGGTTTGTTCACCAGCGCAACACTCTCTATCATGCTGGCCTGCACATACAATTACACGTCATACAACTACATGGATATGTGGCTGGTTGATCCGGTTAATAATCTGGTTTACATGCTGGCGCTGTACTTTGCCCTGGAGCGGCGGCTGGCGCTGTTCATGGTGACAGTCGTGATTGGCAGTATTAATAAAGAGACAGCGATTTTGCTCGCGCCACTTTACCCGATCCTGGAGTGGGTGCGGAGCGGCACATGGAAGCAGAGGGTGGTGGTGCGCAGCGGCGTGACAACGGTGGCCGCAGTGGGGTTATATCTGGTATTTCATGCTCTGATGCTGGCGAAGTTGGGGGTGGCCGGCTACCAATTTGGCTCGGGCATAAACGGCCATAGCGTGCTCGATAATATCCGATTTTCATTGAGCTTACGTCAAAACGTTGAGCAAGCGGCCATATTCGGCGTGTTTCAGTTCTTGTGGTTTGTTTTTGGGTACGGCTTGTACCGGCTTTACAAACTCCGGGGTATGCGGCACGAATTATTTATCGTGAGCGCATATTTCCTGGCCGTGGCGCTGGTGGGGAGATTGTTCGCAACTGATACCGAGCGCGTGTACGTGATGATGGCGCCGGTGGTAGCGGGAGTAGCTGCGCTCATATTTGACCGATTCCAGAGCGAGCAACAGCGAATGTGGCTATGGTTGCTGGCGTTCACATACCTGGCATTGAATTTCCAATGGATGCACGGGGATGCGGCGTGGCTGACCAACGTGGCCGCGCTGGTGGCCTTTATTGTGGCACTTGAACCGGCAAAACTTGATTACCGGAAGGTTTTTGCGGTTTCGGCCGGCCGGCTGTGATAGGCTTTTAACCATAATGGTTGTGAATTGGCTGAAACTGCTGAGGCCGAAGCATTGGGTTAAAAACTTGCTGCTGGGGGCGCCGATGGTGTTTTCGTTCGCGTACACGGCGGAGAATGTGGCGCGGCTGGCGGCGGCGTTTGTGGCGTTTTGCGCGTTGAGTTCGGCCGTGTATATCGTGAACGACATTGCCGACCGCGAGTCCGACCGGCACCATCCCAAAAAGCGCAAACGGCCGATCGCGGCCGGCAGAATCAGCGTGAAAGCCGCCACGATGGCCGCGATGGGGCTGGCGGTGGCCGGCCTGATTGTGGCGGGCGTGGCCAGTATCAAGGTACTGGTGGTGGCGATGATCTACGTGCTTATGAATCTGGCGTATTCGAGCCGGCTTAAGCACGTGCCAATCCTGGATGTGATGCTGGTGGCGTTGGGGTTTGTGCTCCGGGTGATGGCGGGCGCGTATGCGATTCGCGTGCCATTGTCGCATTGGATTTTGTTGTGCACGTTTTTTGGGGCGCTGTTTATTGCTTTTGGCAAGCGCAAAAACGAGATGGGATTGCCGGAGGAGGAGAAGAAACGGCACCGCAAATCGGCGAGCGAGTATACAGACCGGTTTATTGATCAGATGCTGGCGCTGTCGGCCGGGATTGCAGTGGTGTTTTACGCGTTTTACACGATTGATCCCGAGGTGGTGAAGCGTTTTGGCAGCCAGCGGCTGGTGTACACGACGCCGATCGTGGTGTTTGGGGTGCTGCGGTATTACTACCTGCTTTATAATCGCGATGAAGGCGGCGATCCGGTGGCGCTGGCGCTGGAGGACCGGCCGCTGATTTTGTGCTTGCTGGTATGGCTGGCCAGTGTAATTTTCATCTATTTGTATGGCAATCACCGACTTTTCTCTTAAAGGACTGGTCTCGAAAGCGATCTGGCCGATCGCGGCCGGGGTGTTTTTGTACGTGGCGGTGTCGGTGTGGCTGCTGCATGGACGGCATGAGCTGGCAAGTTTCCGGTGGGATTATTTGCCGCTGCTGCTCACGTTATCGCTCGGCAATTACTTTTTCCGGTTTTTGAAATGGCAATATTATCTGCGGACGCTTGAGATTAAGTTGCCGCTGCGGGACTCGGTCCTGATATTTATGAGCGGGCTGGGGCTTTCGATTACGCCGAGCAAATTGGGGGAGGTGGTGCGGTCGCACTTTTTGAAGGAGGGTTTTGGCGTGCCGGTGGCGCAGTCGGCGCCGATCGTGCTGGCGGACCGCTTGAGCGATCTGGTGGCACTGATTTTTTTGTGCGCGGCCGGTGTGTACAGCTACCACTACGGCGTGGGTGTGGTGTGGGCCGTGGCGGTGGTGGTGCTGGTGATTTTTATGGCTATAACGGTGCGGCCGCTGGGGGCGCTATTGATGAATCTGCTGCAAAATTTGATGCCGCGTCTGAGCTGGCATCGGCTGGAGCGGCTGGAGCAGCTCTACCGTTCATCGGCGACGCTGCTCAATTTTCGCCGGGTACTGGTACCGGTGGCGCTGGCGGTGGTGGCGTGGGGTTGTGAAGGCACTGGATTCTTCCTGACCTTAAAAGGCCTGAATCTGCACGAAAGCCTGTTGGTTGCGATTTTTATTTATACGTTTTCAACCATTATCGGTGCGGTAACGCTGCTGCCGGGCGGGTTGGGGACGACCGAGGGTTCGCTTACCGGTTTGCTGCATGTGCTTGGTATCGGCACGGATACCGCGGCGCTGGCGGCCATTATTATCCGGGCCGCCACGTTGTGGTTTGGCGTGGCGCTCGGGGCGGTGTGTTTGATCGGGGCCGAGCGATTTTATAATGAAAGAAGAATGAAGCATGGCAATAACTTCCCAACGGCCCATTCTTCTACGGGGTAATACAACCAACCGATGAAAACACAGCCGTGTTCGGCCTGATACCCCAATCGCTCTGGCATTTGCTCGCCATTATTCCGCCGATCGTATTTTGGTGGCTTGTCAGGCCGTGGGCCAGAAAGCGTCATACCGTCCGTTGGCTTAATGCGTCTCTCGGTGTTTCGTTGTGGGAAGAAGTTCTGTTCCGCGGCATTATCTATGGCGCAAATCTCACGCTGACTCACAATACAGTCGTCGCAATTATTAGTTCATCATTGCTGTTTGGTTTATTCCATCTGCGCAATCTCTGGTGGGCTGACCGGCGTCGTGTGACTGTCAATTGTCTTTACACCGGTCTCGTTGCCGGACCAATTTTTGCACTTGTTCGTCTCTGGAGTGGTGACATCTATCTCTGTATCCTCGTTCACTTCCTGCACAATCTCATCCACATGAAGTTCGCTCACAACACACCGACCGATGAATTTCTGGCGTCCAAACGATCCAATCAAAACTGGTTTGAACGATTCTTCGCCGGCGACTGGCTAAAGGAAACTTGACGCCGCCATATAGGCAGGCGCATCAGCTCTTAAGCTTGAGCTATAATAAGGATTGAATGAATTGATGGAGTGGAGAAGTTGATGGAGCAGCCTGGGCAACAGACGGTGTTTATTACGGGTGGCGCCGGATTTTTAGGGATTAATCTGGTGCGGCAGCTGCTGGCCAAAGGTTACCGGGTGGTGAGCTACGACGTGCTGCCGTTTGATTACCCGGAGAAAGATAAAATTGCCGAGGTAACAGGTGATATTCGGGATAAAGCGGCGCTCACCCGAGCGATGGCGGGGAGCGATTATGTGGTGCACACGGCGGCGGCGCTGCCGCTGTATAGCGAGCACGATATTCGCACGACTGATGTGGACGGCACGCGCAATGTAATGGAGGCGGCACTTGAGAACAAGGTGAAGCGGGTGGTGTATATTTCATCGACGGCCGTGTACGGCGTGCCGGATCATCACCCGCTGTACGAGACTGATCCAATGATTGGTGTGGGGCCTTACGGCAAGGCCAAGATTGAGGCGGAGAGACTGGCGGCCAGTTTTCGGGACAAAGGTCTGGTGGTTTCGATTGTGCGGCCCAAATCGTTTGTGGGACCGGAGCGGCTCGGGGTGTTTGCGCTGTTTTACGATTGGGCGCGCGACGGCCACAACTTCCCTATTCTCGGTAATGGCAGGAATCGCTATCAGCTGCTCGATGTGGGGGATTTGTGCGAAGCGATTTGGTTATGCTTGACCAGGCCGGTTGAGAATGTGAACGATGTGTTTAATATCGGCGCCAAAGACTACACGACCATGCGTGAGGATTATCAGGCGGTGTTGGATGAGGCCGGCCATGGCAAGCACATTATTGGCCTGCCGGCGGGCCCGGCAATTTTCACCTTGCGCGTACTGGAGGCACTGCACATCTCCCCGCTTTACAAATGGGTGTATGAGACGGCCTCGAAAGATTCGTTTGTATCGATCGAGAAGGCGCAGGAAAAATTGGGTTATGCGCCCAGGTATTCGAATAAACAGGCCATGGTGCGGAATTATCAATGGTACCTGGCGAACTACGACAAATTTGCGCATCAATCCGGGGTAACGCACCGGGTGCCATGGAAGCAGGGCATTTTGGGCGTGGCCAAGCGGGTATTTTAGCGGGAATCATGGTGAATGGCCGGTTGCTGCGCATGGAACTGCACTGTCATAGTTGCTATTCGAAGGATTCGAATTTAAAGCTCGACCGGCTGGTGGCGGCGTGCCGGAAGGCCGGTGTGGACGTGGTGGCGCTGACGGATCACAACGAAATCGCGGGGGCAGTGCGTTTGCGCGAGATGGCGCCGGCGGCACTAACCGTGATTGTGGGCGAGGAGATTGCCACAGCCGAGGGCGATTTGATTGGCCTGTTTCTTACTGAGCGGATCGAGCCGCGACTGCCGATTGAGGAAACAATCCGGCAGATTCATGCGCAAAGGGGCCTTGTTATGGTCCCCCATCCGTTTGACCGGCTGCGCCATGAGGCCATGGGCGGGAAGGTGCTCGAGCACATCAGGAACGAGGTGGATTTTGTGGAGGTATTTAACGCGCGCTGCGTGTTTGCGGCCGATAATGAGGCGGCGGCCAAATTTGTGGCAGCCAACGGTTTGCATGGTTATGTATGCAGTGATGCGCATTGGACGAGCGAGTATGGCAACGCCACATGCCTGATTGAGCCGTTCACTGACGCGGCCGGCTTTGCTCGTAATTTGCAGCAGGCAAAATTCGAGAGCAGGCGGGCTAACATGTTCGTGCACGCGGGAACCGCGGTGGTGAAGCGGGCCAAGCAGTTGCGGCGCAAGCACAAGAGGCCGGGCGCATGAAGATCGTGATTGACGCCCGTATGTATGGCCCGCGACGGTGGACCGGGATTGGCCGCTATTTGCAGCATTTGGTGGCTGAGCTGGAGCAGCTTGACACCACGAATCAATATGTGGTGCTGGTGGGCCGCGAAAACTGGGACGATTATGTGCCCGGTGCGCCCAATTTTACCAAGCTGCTCTCCCCTGCCCTGCCCTATTCGCCGGGTGAGCAGCTGCAATTGGCGTGGCAGCTGGCGAGGTTGCGGCCGGATGTGGTGCACTTTGCGGCGCCGAATGCTCCCCTGCTCTACTTGGGCCGACGCGTTACCACAGTGCATGATCTGACCTTGTTGATGTATTCGACGGCGCGAGGGGAGGGGTTTGAAAAATGGCTTCATGATGCTAAAAAGCTGCCATTTCAAATGGTATTATGGCGAGGTGCGCGGGGATCACAGGCGCTCATTACTCCGACTGAGTACGTGAAGCGGCAACTGGTGCAACGTTATGATGTGCCGCCGCAGCGCGTTACGGTAACGCCTGAAGCAATGGACGAGGGGCAAACGCCGGCCGGAGCGGAAGGCGCCGATTTAATTGGCGCACTTGGGCTCGTGGCCGGTAATTACATCCTGCATGTGGGGAATTGCTATCCGTACAAGAATGTGGACCGGCTGGTGGAGGCGTTTAGCGAAGTGGTGGGCACGCGAGCTGGTGTGAAGTTGGTGCTGGTGGGTCGTGACGATTATTTTCGCGATCTGGTGCGCCGGAAGGTGGCGGCGCTGAAACTTGGCGAGCGCGTAGTGTTTACCGGCGCGGTGAGCGATGAGGAACTGGCGCAGCTTTATGCTCAGGCAGCTTTGTACGTGAATCCGTCGCTGTCCGAGGGTTTTGGTTTGCAGGGGCTGGAGGCGATGGCGGCCGGCGTGCCGGTGCTGGCCGCGCGGGCATCGTGTTTACCGGAGGTTTACGCGGATGCGGCCGAGTATTTTGATCCCGGCAGCACGGCTGAGCTGGTGACAAAGACGGCGGCGCTTTTGCGTGACGATAAGCTCCGGCTCACCCTCACGACGCGCGGGCTTAAGCGCGTAACCGAGTTTTCGTGGCGCGCGGCCGCCGAAGCGACACTGGCGGTATATCAGGCGGCTGGTGCGGGCGGCGTCCGGATCAGGAAGCAGCAGGCTTGATCACAATGCGGCGCTGGCGGTCGGTGCCGCGGGATTCGGTCTCCACGCCGTCGATTTCGCGCAGGGCGATGTGCACGATGCGGCGTTCGGCCGGATTCATGGGTTTGAGTTCCTCTTCGGTACCGGTGGATTTAACGCGCTCGGCAATGTCAGCGGCCAGTTGCATCAGTGACTCACGGCGCGCCTGTTTGTAGCCTGCGATATCAACGAGGATGCGGGGTGCTTCCGGATCGTGGCGTTTCACCATTTGGCTGACCAGGAATTCGAGTGCGCGCAGGGTGTCGCCACGATGGCCGATGAGCCGGGGGCTGACCGGCGTTGAGCCAATGGCGAGTTCAATCCCGTCGTCGGTGAGTTTTGCCTCCACGTCGACGTTGGCGCCAAAAAATGCGACCAGTTCTTCGAGCCGGGTTTTGGCAAATTCAGTTGTATCTGTCATGCTTTCGCCTCCTTCTTCTTGTCTGAACCGCGTGATTTGGGGCGCTTCGGCTTTGAGGCCTGCGCGTCGATCGCCTCCTCTAACTCTTCAACATCGCGGTTGAGCACAAGGTATTGTTGCAGAATAGCCATGAGGCTGGCGGCTGTCCAGTAGAGCGCCAGTGCGGCCGGCAGCCGGAGGCCGATGAAAAATGTGAGCAGCGGGAAAATGTAGATCATGCCGGCCATCATTTGAGCCTGCTGGTCGCCGGGTTCGGCTTTGGGCGTGATCTGCCGGGTTTGCACAAATTGGGCCAGTCCGGCGAGCAGCGCCAGGACCCACGATGGTTTGGTAAGGAGGATGGCGCCGAGGAAGGTGGGCCGGAAACTGGTGCTGTGGCGAATGATGTTGGTAATGGGGCCAAGGTGCTTCACCGGAGCATAGGCGAGATGAGCGATTTCGCCCGGTTTTACCACGTCTTTGAGCACCACGAAGAGCGCGAAGAAGATCGGCAGCTGGATCAGGAGCGGCAGGAAGGAGGCAAACGGGTTGATCTCGCGCTCCTTATAAAGCTCCATGGTAAGTTTGCCTTCGAGCTGGCGGTCGCCACCGGCTTTTTCTTTGATGCGCTTGAGTTCGGGTTGGAGCTCCTGCAGGGCTTTTTGGGAATGGAGTTGACGCGTTACCAGCGGCCACAGCAGCCCGCGGATGATGACGGTGAGAATAATGATGGCAAGGCCAAAATCGTGCACCAGGCTATAAACAAGGGCCAGAAGATTAAAGATCGGCTGGACCAAAATAACGGTGAACCACATGAGCGCAACTACTCCAAAAGCTTATAAATTCAGACCGGCCCGGGTAAGCGCGGTGGCGAGATGCTCCTGGATCCCGGCCGCCGGCAACGAGCTGATATCTGAATGGACATTTACCACTATATCGTAACCGGGCCTCAGTGTCGCCCAGCGGCGTTCGAGTTCACCGGAGAGGCGGCGTCGGATACGGTTGCGGACAACGGCGCGCTTGTCGACTTTTTTGCTCACCACCACCACCGCGCGCGACTGGCTGCGGCCGGAGGGCGCGGCTTTCACCGACAACACCCCATGACTGGCGCCATAGACACCACGTTTATAAACGCGCGCGATATCGGCGGTTTTGCGCAGGCGATTGGCCCTGGCGAGCACGGCTTTTAGTCCGCTTAAATAGCGACGCGCTGGCGGCCTTTGAGGCGGCGGCGCTTCAATACCAACCGTCCGGCCCGGGTGGCCATGCGGCTCATGAAGCCGTGGACGCGCTGGCGGCGGCGTTTCTTGGGTTGGTACGTTCGCTTTGACATAACTCGGGTAGTTTACGATATCTGGGGTGATTCGTCAATTAGCAGGTTGCAGCCAATTAAGATAACCCCGAAACGGGGTTATCGCGGACAATAACGGTTGCTCACAAGCAAGAGAGGTGAGGACCGGCCGGGGAAGGTCGTGCACGAGAGGGTATCTAAGCCACGAGGAGTAGCTTTAGTGTTTCTCTACCTGAAAGCTCAAGCATTATAACTTGGGCGCTCGGATGGTGCTCCCGACATCACGTCCCACAAGGGACGTGATGTCGGGAGGGGCGGCTATCTCCGCTAAGGCTCGCTGACCCGGCAAGAGATGCCATTGATGGCAAACCACTGGGCAGCCCAGCCGATCATCCTGGCCGGTCCGACGGCCGTCCAGACGCCGTCGGTCCCGCGAGGGCGTGGGACCAGCGACATTCGGCCGGGTTTGGCCGCCTTTTCGAGGACTCCGGCAGCGTCGTCGTACGATGGTGCATCGAACTCGATGCACATATACCGAGGCTGACCGTCGGGAGTCTCGTGGTAATGCTGTTCTTCACGTTCTTCGCTCTGTCCGCTGAGCCACTGAATGAACTCCGCATCCGGCAGGTGGCTGTTCCACCATTCAGATAGAGGGCCGCGGGCTTCAATATCCATCGGACCTGACACCATGGGTCCGTCGAGGCGAATGCGGAAGTTGTGAGCCTCCCCGGTGCCGGGGTTTCCCCACTGCGACCCTTGTAGCGTAATGCTTATCCAAAGGTAGCGGGTGCCATCCAGAGCAATCTCTTCGTGCACGTAGGCAGACAGACCTACGAGGCCGGTGATTTTGTTCTCATCTGAGTCGCGGTCAATTATGCCGTGCCTAGCGGCGACGGGGGCCATGGGGGCCGCCTTTCCGGAGCCGTGGCTCCATTCTTGTCGGTAAGCTTTCTCGATCCGGCGGTGACGGCCAGAATGTCAAAACGAACAATAAATATTATAATTCTTATGCTCATATATGTCAAGTTTCCTCAAGCTATCCCCTGCCTTTGTCCCCAAACAGGCACCCGGTTATCCACTGATGCTCTATCTGTAAGCGTTCGGTTTTGGTGGATAAATCAGACCACGAAAATGGGTGGTGTGTCAGCGTTGTGGAAAAAGCTTGGGCTCTCTATGATTGGAAGTAACGTTTGAGGAGTGGTGCGAAAGAGCATGCAAGATGTGAAGGGGTTGTGGCGGTCTGTCCTTGGTGAGCTGGAGATCAGTGTGACCCGGGGACACTACCTGACATGGTTGAAGCCTACCTATATCGTTTCCAACGAAGCCGGCCGGGTGGTGGTGGGTGTGCCCAATATCTTTAACAAGCAATGGCTTGAGAACAAGTATCACAGCCAGATTAAAGAGGCGCTGGCCAAGCTCGACGGCCAGATTCACACGGTGGAGTACCGGGTGGTGGGTAAAGCGGAAGGGCCGGCTGCGACCGCCACCAGGCCCGCCGGCAGCACGAAGCCGGCCGGGCGTGCAGTGGAGCACAATCCCGCGCAAACGAGCCTGCCGGCCGCTCCTGCGCCCAGGACCAATCTGAACCCCCGCTATGTGTTTGACACCTTTGTGGTGGGCTCGTCGAATGATTTTGCGCACGCGGCGGCCCAGGCGGTGGCTAAAAATCCGGGTACCAAGTACAATCCGTTGTTTATCTACGGCGGAGTGGGACTCGGTAAGACCCATCTGATGCAGGCGGTGGGTAATGAGATTTTGCGGCACGATCCCACCAAGCGGATTGAGTACGTCAGTATCGAGTCGTTTACGAACGAGTTCATTAATGCGATCCAGAAGAAGAAGAATTCGGCCTTTACTGATAAGTACCGCAATGTGGACGTGCTGATTATTGATGATATGCAGTTTCTGGCCGGCAAGGAGAAGACGCAGGACGAGTTTTTCCATACCTTTAACGCGCTCCACGAGGCTAATAAGCAGATTATTATCTCGAGCGATAAGCCGCCGCAACAGCTGATGCAGCTGGAGGACCGGCTGCGCTCGCGGTTTGCCATGGGGATTACGGTGGATATTCAGGCGCCGGATCTGGAAATGCGGTCGGCGATTATTCAGGCCAAGGTGCAGGCGCAAGGAGTGGTGC
>Ga0209420_1001327_pt1 | contig 11843 bp, 12 predicted proteins | sample BlaSpr_A8_OM1_O1_FD_187972 | JGI IMG/M metagenome (GOLD analysis project Ga0209420, IMG submission 187972) | Forest soil microbial communities from Thunder Bay, Ontario, Canada - Black Spruce, Ontario site 2_A8_OM1_O1 (SPAdes) (version 2) | ecosystem: Environmental > Terrestrial > Soil > Boreal...
ACCAGCCGGTCGCGAATCATCATGGCGCGGCTCATCGAAAGCTGCTGATTGTGCGGCGGATTGCCAAGCGTGTCGGTATGCCCGATGACCTCGACTTCGTACACTTGCCGGCGCTTGATGTCCGTGAACACGGCCTGGTACTGACGCGCCGATGGCGGCGTCAGAGTGTCGCTGTCCCTTTCGAAATAGAGCACGAAGTGGCTGGGCAGGACGGGCTGCGCGGCGAGCGCGTTGCCGAAAATCTGCTGGACCTGCGCCTGGTCAACCTGCACTGGCGCGGGGACGCCGCCGCGCACCTCGCCGGCCGCGTACGGATGATCGAGTAGCACCGACTTCTGGCCGTCCTCGATGGTGACCGCACCCGAGCTGCCGTCCGGATTCGGCAGGACCACGAAGAGCGACTGGCGGCTGGAGCATGACGCGAGGGTCAGAACTGCCAGCACGAGTGCGATGCGGCGCATGATCAACGATTGTCTTTGACCTGGATTACGAACCGGGTTCCGCGCACGCCGAGAATCGCCGAGGGCGTTTTGACTTTCATCGCGCCGGGCGAGCTGCGCGCGATGTCGCCGGAGATCATCGAGACCGTGCCGCGGTTCATGTCGGTCAGCATCGAGCCTTTGAAATCACTCGAGTTGAATTTGTAATCCTCAAGCACGATCTCACTGTTCGGGCCGCTCGACATGACGGTGTTGTCGATGAAGGTGATTCCGATCGAGCCGTCGCCGCCGGTATCGATGGTGTCTTTTTCGTAAAGCGGATCGCCGATCCTGGCGGCGACGCGGGCGCCGTTGCGGACGATCTCAGCTTGCCCGGATACGGTCTTTATCTGCGCGACCTGTGAATTGTCCGCGTTCGCGGCCGAGTGCGAGACGGCCAGCAGTGTCAGGATGAAGGTGATACTGGCGGCGGCACGCCAAGCCCGATTTACCGGATTCATTTGTCCTCCCTAACGAACGCTGGCACGATTCGGCGTGCAGATTATATCCGAGCAGCGCCAGATGCCAGCCGTGGCAACCGTGGCCAGAGGCCGATAATCTGGTCTGTGCCTGATTAGGCTGAGCAAGCGATGCGATCCTGTCTCACCGTCCGAGCCGATTCCAGCGCGATGCGCCAGGTGGACGATTTCGTCGCGGCATTCGTCAGCGAACAAGGAATCGCGGCTGACGAGGCGGCGCGGATTCTGATCTTGCTCGAAGAGCTGCTTACCAACGTGATGAAATATGGATATCCGGATCGAGCGGAGCCGGGACAGGCTGAGATCGTGCTCGAGCTCGAGGGCAGTCGGCTGGAAATCGAATTCGTCGACGACGGCTGCGCGTTCGATCCCTTCGCAGTCGCGGCGCCCAATCTCGACGAGCCGTTGGAAGCCAGGCCGGTCGGCGGCCTCGGTCTGCATATCCTGCGCTCGATGACCGACGAGGCACGCTACGAACGCCGCAACGAAACCAACGTGATTCGGCTGTCGCGGATGGTCGTCAAACTTTCCTGACGGCTCGTGCGGCGATGGTGCGCGGCCGCGGGCGCGCTGGTCGCATAGTCGCTGCGGCGTCTGCGGCTACCACTATCTCGCGGGGCTGGCTTGGATCGATTCGCTGCTCAACGCGTCGATGATCCTCGGGGGCATGGGCCCGGTCGATACGATCAAAGGCAATGCAGCGAAAATCTTCGCATCGATGTACGCGCTCTACAGCGGACTCGCGCTGATCGCGGTGGTCGGACTCATGCTCACGCCGGTCCTGCATCGCGTGCTGCACAAGTTACTACGATCGGAAACAGATCGAGGGCGGGCCGCTGCCGGTCCGCCCTCACGAATTTACTCCAACGAAATTTCAGTACGGGGCGCTGTGCGGCGACGCGACCGCTTTGTCGACGTCGCTGAGCGGGAAGTCCTCCCCATTCTTGAGCTTGGCCATCAGGGCTTTGATCTCGTCGATTTTTTTATCGTAGCCCGCCTGCGTCAACGGTTCCTGCGACCATCCCGCACGCGCGATCCTGTCGTGTTTCCTGGCTTCCACGAGCTTTTTCATCAGCGCGTCCTTGTCAGCCGCCGACAGACTGGACGCCATCGCCTGGGTCGCCATCGCACCCGGCGCCGGCTGCGCGAATGACACCCCCGGATGCAGCGGCGCACTCACCCCGGCCAACGCTATGACAGCTACTATCGCGGTCTTCCGCATGCCCATGATTTCTCCTTCCTCCCGATGGTAGCGTCCGGTTATTGGCCGCACCAGCGTGTCTGTCCTGCCAAATCGAGGTTACCGAAACATTAACGGCTTGTTGACGAAGGGTGAAATAGCGCGGCGGTTTGATCGCCGCAGCTATTGTGATAGCTATCTAATTAGATGCAGGTCTAATTGAGGGGCGCGTCGAACTCCTCCCTGAAACAACCGGCGAGGGACAGGACAGATCGATGGAACCGCAAGCACCCGAAATCATGTTGCAGTTCTGCAAGGCGATGGCCGACGAGAGCCGCCTCAAGATAGTCGGTCTGCTCTCGACCGCCGAGCACAGCGTCCAGCAGCTCGCGTCGATGCTCGAGCTGAAGGAACCGACCGTCTCGCATCACCTCGCGGTGCTGAAGCAACTCGATCTCCTGAAGCTGCGCGCGGACGGCAATTTCCGATGGTACCGCCTGAATGAAGAGGTGCTCGGAAAGATCAGCCGCGCCGTTTTCAGCCGCGACAGTATTGCCCGCCTGGCTCTATCGGCGGAGGCCCGCGGCTCCGAGCGAAAAATCCTAGACAACTTTATCGACGGAGAACGTCTGCTCGAAATTCCCGTCAGCTACAAAAAACGATTAGTGATCCTGAAGTGGCTGATCAATTTTTTCGAGCCTGGCATTAGCTACGCAGAATCGCAGGTCAACGCCATCCTCAAGCTGCACCATCACGACTGCGCCACGCTGCGTCGTGAAATGATCGGATGCGCGATGCTGGCGCGCGACAAAGGCATCTACCGGCGCAGGCCGGAATCCGAGTGGCGAACCGCGATCAAATAGGTCGTGGCGCCGCGCAGAACCCGGTGCCTCTCGGAACGCAACAGGGTAAATCGAGCATGTTTGTAAGTAGTGGATTTGACATCCGTATCTGGTCGTTCTAATAGCTGCATGAGGTGTGAAAAATTCGCACCGATAGGCTGTTACCCGGGCCGGAAGACGAAAAAACATTCAGGGTTACGGAGGTTGGAATGCATTTGGGGACAATGGGGATTCGCAGAACGTTGGTCGTCGGGGGCATCACGTTGCTCGCCCTCGTGGCCTTGAGCTTGCCAGGGGAGGCAGGCGTCAAGCCCGGCGATTTCATCACTCCTGAAAACGCAGCGCAGGTGAAGGACCTGGTCTCACCCGGAGTGTACTACAAGGTGCAACACGGGATGACGATGAAGATCACGCCGTCGTCGCGGGTGGACTGGCCGCCGCCTTACAAGGACGCGACCGAAAAGTATTCTTCGCAGGTCCAGCTCTCGAAGGATCATCGCACCGTCATCGGCTATGTCGCGGGGCAGCCTTTCCCGCTCATCGACGCGAACGATCCGGACGTCGCAACCAAGATCATCTGGAACAATGTGTGGCGCCCGATTCAGTCGGACGACTACGATCTCCGATATTTTGATTGCGACACGGTCTACACAGGCTATAACAAGGCGTTCTTTGAGATCGCATACGGACAGCTCGGCCACTATGCCGGCTATGATCTCGTGGGCCGAACCGAAGTCGAGCCGCTGCCAATCGACCCCGACTTCAAGAACACCAACCGGCTGTGGCTGTTCCTGCTCGGTCCTGAACTTGCGCCCGAGGACTCACGCGGCACCAGCCTGCTGCGCTATCGTTACGGCGATCCCAATCATGGCGATGATACCTGGACCTGGCAGACCGGCTCGCGCCGCCTGCGTCGCCTGAACGAAGCGATCAATTCGAGTGCAACCGGTGCGCAGACCTTCGACCCCGATCACTATTCGGGTTTCAATCCGAAGACCGAGCAGTACGATTACAAGTTCCTCGGCGAGAAGGAGATGTTGGCGACGGTTGAAGCCGAGCACTCCCCGGAAATCCGCTGTGCTACTGACGGCGGCGCCAGCGCCTGCCCGGAACGATGGCAGATGCGCCACATGTATATTGTGAGTGCAATGCCTCGGCGCAACACCAACAACCCCTCCGCGCTCGATTCCAAGACCGTCATCTACGAAGATTCTGAAATGTGGTTCGAGCCGTACATCGACACCTACGATCGTCGCGGCGAGCTGTTCCGCAACCACATTTACTGGCTGGCGTATCGCGACCGGCCGGTGCCCGACGCGAAAGTCGCCATCTATCCTTTCAAACGCGAATTCGTTGTCGGCGCTTCCTCTCAGGACGTCCAGAGCGGCGAAGACACGATGTGCTACCTGCCGGGCCTCGAGACGCCTGAGCGTGAGTGCTGGTACATCAACATGGGCGCTGTGGATAAAGCGTTCTTCACCACGGAGGCGATGGTGAAGATGTCCGAAGTCGGCCACATGTAACACGCGGCCGCTGAGCGAGTCGCCTCGCGATTCGTGACGCACAACAACGCCGGCGGGAGCATCCACTCCCGCCGGCGTTTTCTTTTCTCGCGCGCGCGTCCCCCGATTCATGCGACGTTCTTCGACCGCCCCATCGCGATATCAATTTCATTCCGGCGGTCGCCTGCCGGACCCGTCGCCGCGATGCAAATTAAACTGATTGACATCCGCATCCAGCGAGCCTAATACCTGACTATACGGGGTGAAAAGGTCATTCCGGGATAGTTTAATAGCCGAGTGGGGAAAAACGATCTCATGGAGGTTTGGAATGCAACTCGGGACAATGGGGATTCGCGTCAGAAGCGTAAGCGTCGGGGGCATAGCGTTGCTGGCCCTGATGGCTATGAGCCTGCCAGGGGAGGCAGGCGTCAAGCCCGGCGACTTCATCACTCCGGAAAACGGGGCGCAGGTGAGAGATTTGGTCTCACCGGGCGTGTACTACAAAGTGCAGCACGGAATGACGATGAAAATCGTTCCGACGCTCCGCGTGGATTGGCCGCCTCCTTATAAGGATGCGACCGAAAAGTATTCTTCGCAGGTCGCGCTCTCGAAGGATCATCGCACGGTGGTCGGCTATGTCGCGGGACAGCCGTTCCCGCTGATCGATGCGAACGATCCTGACGTCGCAACCAAGGTCGTGTGGAACAACGTGTTCCGCCCGATTCAGTCGGATGACTACGACCTCCGATATTTCGACTGCGACACCGTTTACACCGGTTACAACAAGCCGTTCTTTGAAATCGCGTACGGTCAGCTGGGCCACTACGCCGGTTACGACCTGGTCGGCCGGACCGAAGTCGAGCCGCTTCCCACCGACCCCGATTTCAAGGTTACCAACCGCCTGTGGCTGTTCCTGCTCGGTCCCGAGCTCGCGCCCCAGGACGCCCGCGGCACCAGCCTGCTGCGCTATCGTTACGCCGATCCGGCGCATGGCGACGATACGTGGACCTGGACGACCGGCGCGCGGCGCCTGCGCCGTCTGAACGAGGCGATTAACTCGAGCGCTACCGGCGCGCAGACCTGGGATCCCGATCACTATTCGGGGTTCAATCCGAAGACCGAACAGTACGACTACAAGTTCCTGGGCGAGAAGGAGATGCTCGCGACGGTTGACGCCGAGCATTCACCTGAAATGCGATGCGCCACCGACGGCGGCGCCAGCGCCTGCCCCGAGCGTTGGCAGATGCGCCACATGTACATCGTGACCGCGGAGCCGCGGCGCATCATGGGCGGTGAGAGCGCAGGATCCGCCATCGATTCCAAGACGGTGATCTACATGGATTCTGAAATGTGGTTCGAGCCGTACATCGATACCTACGATCGCAAAGGCGAGCTGTTCCGCAACCATATTTACTGGCTGGCGTATCGCGATCGTCCAGTGCCTGACGCGAAAGTCGCAATCTATCCGTTCAAGCGCGAATTCGTCGTCGGCGCCTGCTCGACCGACGTGCAGAGCACCGAAGCCACCATGTGCTACCTGCCCGGCATCGAGACGCCCGAGCGTGAATGCTGGTACATCAACATGGGCGCTGTCGATAAAGCATTCTTCACCACCCAGGCGATGGTGAAGATGTCCGAAACCGGACACATGTAGCGCAACAACTCTGATTGAACGAACGCCGGTAGGAGTAGATGCTCCTGCCGGCGTTTTCTTTTCTCTCACGCGCTGGGTATAGATTCCCGCGCGCTTAGCTCAGCAACAGGTAGACGGCGCCGCCTAACAGCACCAGCACGCCGGGATTGACGTGGCGCCACAGCAGTATCCCGAACACCACCCCTGCGATCGCCAGCGTGTGCAGGTCCACGATCGAGAGCCGCGCGATCGCATACGTCCCCGACGTCATCAGTCCTATCGCGACCGGCGCGAGCCCGCGTTGAATCGACGTGCGCCACGGCCATCCGCCCAGATGCACCCACCATCGATTGACGAACAGCGTGATGATGCAGTCGGGCAGAAAAAATGCGATTCCCACCACGACCATCCCGGCCCATCCCGCGAGCTGGTAGCCGATCACCAGCACCATCAACATGTTCGGTCCCGGCGCGACTTGCCCGAGGCTGTAGATGTTGCGGAACTGCGCGTCGCTCAGCCAGTGGAACGTATGGACCGTCATGTGCTGCATCTCCGGCAGCACCGCCGTGCCGCCGCCTACCGCGAGCACCGACAGCAGCGCGAAGACCAGGAACAGATGTATCAATCGTGTCATGCGTACTTGAATTCCACCCCTGGCTAATGACGGAACAAGTGATGGCGCGAGCCGCGATGAAACGGCAGATGCTCGTCTTTTGCGCGCGGTTCCGAAACATGCGGACGGTACAGCCACACCGATATTGGCCCGACACCCAGCAGCACCGCGAACAGCGGTACCTTAAGGAAGCTGACGGCTAGGAACGTCACTGCGATGACGGCGATGTCGGGTAGCTGGCGAAATTGACGCCGCCCGATTTGCAGCGTTACCGCTGAAAGAAGACCGACCGCCGCGGCCGCGATTCCCAGGAGGAAACGCTTCACGTCGGGGTTAGTGTGATTCGATTGGTACAGTATCCCGAGGATCATCACGACGATCGATCCCGGCAGCAGCATCCCGACGACCGATACCGCCGCGCCCGCGAGGCCGCGCAGGTTGTCGCCCATGATGATCGCCATGTTGACGGCGTTGAGTCCGGGCAGCGTCTCGCTTATCTCCATCGCGCCGAGAAAGCCCTCGTCGTCGAGCCAGCCTTCCTCGCGCACCAGGTACTCGCGCAGATACGCCACGGCGCCGCCGCCGAAGCTCAGCCCTCCCGCGAGCAGGAAAATCCTGAACAGCGTCAGCAGGCTCGGATGAAGATCGGGCTCACTCTTGGTGTTTGAGACTGGCGTTTCCGTATCCGTAGATAAGGGCGGTTTTGGTTGTTCCACGCTGCACCCAGTCTGTGGCCCGCGATTGCAGGGCCGTGTAGAAGAACTCCGAAAGCTCGCGCTGCTTGCGCCGCACCGCTTCGGGACTGTCGAACTTCAACTGATAGGCGAACTCCGCGACGATCGGCGTATTGGTCTCGCGCACTCGCCATACCGCAAGGTTGGCCTTTGCCTCGAGCTTGTGGCCGAAGTCCAGCATCCCGAGATCGACCAGATATTCCTCGATCGTTACGCCGTTGACCACGCTCAGGGGCGCCTTCGGATTGGCGTCGATGTGCTTGAGCGCGGGAAATGCATCGGCGGTCGTCTCGAATCGTTGCGTCAATATGATGTTGGGCGTGTCGAGCTCGCAGTTATGCGAATACACCAGTCGCATCCCGAGTGCGCCATCCTTGGGCAGGAGGATCTCCTCCTTGAACTTCAGCGTGTACTCGCACGGCAACAGCGGACGCGGATCCACCGCCAGCGCTACCTTCTTTTCCGGATGCCGGAATTTGATCACCAGCTCGTGCCGCGCGTCGGGCGCGCCGTGATGATAGAAGGTGCGCTTTCTGAGGATGAAGCCGTGATTGTAGAGCTTGAAGTGCGGCGTGTCGTAAAACACTACTTCGCGTAGATGCGGCTTGATCGTCTCGGACATCTTCTCGAGCTTGATGTCCAGCGACTTGGCCGCGTGATGCGCCAGCTTCCAGAATTTGTGAAACGATTTCTCGTCGGGAAACCGATCCGGCTTCAGCAGCAGCTTGTACTCGCGATACTGAATCTGATCCGACGGCACGATCGGTTGGTAAAGTTTTGAACTTTCGGCCTGCGTGCTCATTTGCAGCTCTTCGTTTCGAATCCTTGGAACCGGGAGTTCAACCTGGAGCAACAAGACGCCGCCGGCTCATCCCCCTTCCCCATACATCGAAGTATCAATCCGTAAAGTCGGGGTCAATTATGACTGATTTGCTGGCGGGTCCGAAACTGTTAATCAATCGCTAATGAGCAGCTCAACCACTGTAGCCGAGCGCATCGCCGCCGCAATTCCACGCGGCGTCAGCGTGCCAATTCCAATCCTCGCCCATCACGCGTCGGGCGCTGAAATCTGGGACGCCGACGGCCGCCGCTACATCGACTTCGGCGGCGGAATCGCGGTGCTCAACGTCGGCCATCGCCATCCGCACGTCATCGCGGCCGTGCAGGCTCAAATCGATGCCTTCACTCACACCTGTTTCGGCGTGACGCCGTACGAACCCTACATCAAGCTGGCCGAGCGGATGAATCAGCTCGCGCCGATCGCGGGGCCGAAGAAAAGCATCTTTCTTACGACCGGCGCCGAGGCGGTGGAGAACGCCGTGAAAATCGCGCGTCACGCGACCGGCCGCTCCGCGATCATTTCTTTCACCGGCGGATTTCACGGCCGCACGCTGATGGCGCTGGCGCTCACCGGCAAAATGAATCCCTACAAGGCGGGCTTCGGGCCGTTTCCCGCCGATACTTTTCACGCGCCGTTCCCCGACGCCTATCGCGACGGCAGCACGAAGAAGAGCCTCGCCGCCATTGAGACGCTGTTCAAGTCGTCGGTCGAGCCGTCGCGCGTCGCCGCAATTATCATCGAGCCGGTGCAAGGGGAGGGCGGCTTCAACGTCGCGCCGTTCGAGTTTCTGCGCGAGCTGCGCGCGCTGTGCGATCGCCACGGCATCGTCTTCATCGCCGACGAGATTCAGACCGGCTTCGGCCGCACCGGCAGGATGTTCGCGGTCGAGCACGCCGGCGTCGAACCCGACCTGATCACGGTCGCCAAGAGTCTGGCCGGAGGCTTCCCGCTCTCGGGCGTCATCGGCCGCGCCGCAATCATGGACAGCGTCGCACCCGGCGGTCTTGGCGGCACCTTCGCCGGCAGTCCCGTGTCATGCGCGGCGGCGCTCGCCGTGCTCGACGTGTTCCGCGACGAGCACGTGCTCGCGCGCGCCGAAAAGCAGGGAGTGCTGGTGCGCGCGCGCCTCGAAGTGCTGCGCGAGCGGTTCCCCGTGATCGGCGACGTCCGCGGCCTCGGCGCGATGCTCGCGATCGAACTGGTGCGCGACCGCGCGAGCAAGGAGCCGGCGCCCGAGCTCGCCAGCCGCCTCGCGAAGGTCGCGTCGGAGCGCGGCCTGATCCTGTTGACCGCCGGAATCTATTCCAACGTCATCCGCATTCTCGCGCCGTTGACGGCGTCCCCAGAGCTGATGGACGAAGGCATGACAATCCTTGAGCAATCAGTCGCCGATCTACGCCTCACTAAATGAGCTGCTCGATCGCGAACACGGCGGCCAATACCACCAGCATCGTACCGGCGGCGCGCTCTGCCCCGCGCTCATAGCGCTCGCCCAGGCGTGCGCCGAATGCCAATCCGGCGAAGGTAAACAGGCTGGTCGTGATCGACAAGGTAATCAGCAGTGGCAAAAGTGGAATCCCGGCCGCCGGCAGGGCGATTCCTACCCCGAGCGAATCGAGACTGATCGATAGTGCAGTGATCAATAGTCCGGCACCGCGGGTGACGTCGAGTTTCGGCTCTGACTGGTGTCGAAAGGAGTTTCGAAGCATCAGGCAGCCGATAAATGCGAGCAGGGCAAGTCCGATCCAGGTGGCAACCTGGCCCAACATCCTTCCAGCGCCCGCCCCGAGTAAATAGCCGACGACCTGCATCGCGATTTCCGCACCGGCGAATGCGAACCCCAGCCGCATCCGCGCGTCGAGCGCGAGCTGCATAACGCCGACGCCAACTGAGATCGCGAATACGTCCAGTCCAACGGCGACCGCTACGCCGAGAATCTTGAAGGTCAGAACCAGGTCATGGGGAATTGACAAGCTAACCTCCGAATAACCGGTCAAGCCGAAACGAGTACCCGATCCCGAAAAAGTGATCAGGAGAACTGCTATTCAGCCCGAAGCCGACATGAAAATCGAGTTGCTGAAGTCTTGTCACTCGCCAGGAGCCGCCGCCGTCGAGGATCTGGCTGGGTCTCGCATGGTTGGGATAGTCGCCGACGTACTCGACAAACAAGTCGCTGGTCGGCCCCAGGTCACGCTCGAGCGACAGGGTCGGCTCGAAGGTCGGATTGAATGCATGCTGGCTCGTAAACCAGGTGACGGTGAACATCCCGTGGAGCGACCAATCTTCCTTCAATCGTCGCGACCACGGGAATTGAATGTACGGATCGTAGCCGTGGCTGGAAATCTTGCTGGCGCCCGTGGGAAATCCCAAACCGCCGGTCGCAGATAGATGGAAGCCGAAGGGAACCGGCAGTTCCCGCTTAATGGAGACGAAGAGGTCGGAAAATCCGGACGACGCGCGGCCGTTCAGCGAGTAGAAATACGTCGGCACGTCGGCCAGCACTTCGGTACATTGCGCGACGCCTAGGCGCAGCCGTGTCTCGGTTCCGCTGAGGACGTCCGAGCCTTGGCGGACGGTCCAATCCACGCCGTTCTCCGCTTGCAGGCTTCCGTACGGAACGACCCGGCTCGAATTGGTGACGTCGGGACGATCGGTATTAATCTCGGAGTCGGTGTTGGGACAAGTGTCGGCGGCAAAAGTCAGCGACGCGCTACTCAGCGCGGCGACAAAGACGCCAGCAACTGCACAACAGCGAATCAAGGTGACTGGAACTCGCGACATTCCCGGCCTCCTGCTGGCCGGGATTCGGATGAACGAGCCTCGGCCAGGATTTTACCTGGTCCGAAGGTCTCGTTCGCCTCGATGAGGTTGGGGGACCGAGCCCGAAGGCTGGTATGTCGATCTCCCCGACGCCGTTTTTGTTGTCGGCGTGAACTACTCCCCTTTGGAGTGTGCTCACTAAATCTTTCCCGAGCGTTCGTGTCAATGGACTAAATTGATGCTCTAAGGCATGACGCAATCGGTGGCGGCCTGCGCTGGCGCCGCACGCTTAATTCGTATGAAATACCAGCGATGAGGCTCCCCGACGTTATCGGAATCGGGCCGCCGCGCACTGGTTCGACCTGGCTCTACAACGCGCTGCGCGACGCGGTGGATATGCCCGACGGCGTCAAGGAGCCGCAGTTTTTCAACCGGTTCTACGACAAGGGCATCGACTGGTACGCGCGTCATTTCCGCTTCGCGAGCGGCCGCCGTCCAATCGCGGAAATCTCTCCGCCGTACTTTTTCCATGCGGAGACGCCCGCCCGCATCAAGACTCACATGCCGAACTGCAAGATCGTCGCGACCATGCGCAATCCGGTCGATCGAATCTATTCGGCGTACAAGCTGATGCGTCATTATGGATGGGTGCGGCGCGGCACGCTCGACGAGGTCCTGCAAGCCAACCCCAATCTCGGCGGTGGCAACCGCTACGCGGCGCGTCTCGAAACGTGGTTCGATACCTTCGGCCGCGAGAACGTGCTGCTTACGATGTACGAT
>Ga0209420_1001329_pt1 | contig 11816 bp, 7 predicted proteins | sample BlaSpr_A8_OM1_O1_FD_187972 | JGI IMG/M metagenome (GOLD analysis project Ga0209420, IMG submission 187972) | Forest soil microbial communities from Thunder Bay, Ontario, Canada - Black Spruce, Ontario site 2_A8_OM1_O1 (SPAdes) (version 2) | ecosystem: Environmental > Terrestrial > Soil > Boreal...
GACGTGCTCGCGAACGGTGTACGAAATGACGCCGATCCACGCCTTCGACGGAGCGGTGACGCGTTTGCCGAACTTGATCAACTCGTCACGAGTCTGCAGAACGCATTCGCCGGGTATAGCGAGGATCACGCGGCCCATATCGGCGAAGTTCAAATACGAAACTCCGATCACTTCGCCGCGCGAATTGCAGACCGGCCCTCCGGACAATCCGATATTGAGCGAGCTCGCGGTCACGCAGAGGCAGCGGTCGAGCACGAATTCCCAGACCGCATCGAAGGGGCCGGTGTAGGTGATCATTCCGGTATCGGCGCAGCGTTTCTCGCCGCCGAGGCTGGCGACGCTGAACACTTCCTGGCCCGGCATGCAGTTTTCCGCGCTGACGACCTCGAGGCGAGGATAATTGCTACCTTCGATTTTCAGCAGTCCGAGTCCGGTGTGATAATCCTTCGCGATTATTTTTGCGGGAAGCTGATCGCCATTGACCAACGTGACGATGACGCTATTGGCGCCCAGCAGCATGTAGTGCACGGTCAGAATCAGGCCGTCGCTGCTCACCAGAGTGCCAGTTCCGCGACGATCGGTGCCGAGACCGATCGCGGCCGACACGTGTGATTCGGGAACCTGCGAATGCACACCCACGGTGGCGCGCGCGACTTTCTCCAGCAATCGAGGATTGGCGTTCACGGTAGTCGCTCTGGAAGGGCGCCGCGCAGATGGAACTTCATCGTCACTTGGTCAAGCCTTAAGCAAATGGCGGATGGATTCAAGCCGCGCCGAGCTTGCGCTTCGAGGTGTAACCGGCACGCGAAAATAAAAGGCGGCCTCGCATTGAGACCGCCTTCGAAAAAAATTCCTGTTAGCTATTTGCCGGAAGACGAATGCGCCAGGTTGCTAGCATCGGGACGCAGTGCGAGCAATTGCAACGCGGTCCCGAGATCGAGCTCGCTATATTTCTGATTGTTGTACAGAGTGTCGAGTCGATTGACGACATCGTCGGGCGTCACTTCCGACATCGAGAGCTGCGTCTCGACCTCATGAATGATTTTGCGCGATCCTTTCCAGTGAAACAGATCGCCCGCAGTCGTGAGGGTATCCACTTTGGAAACACTGACCCGCATGGCGTCGGCGTAGCCATTCACGTAGCCGTCTTTTGCCGCACGATTGAGTTTGTTCCAGAACAAGCCGTTGTGGTTCGCGTTCGACGATGCGAACGCAAACGCGCAGCTTGCGACAAACCCCACCACCACCCCTGCAACAAATCTCTTCATTTCGAGCGCTCCCTCAACAAACCCGTAGTGATTCCTTTAGCAAATATACGTACTCAGTGCAAAAGTGGTTACAAACAGTCATCTTTTCGTGGAGAACGTCCAGCAAGACACATGGCTCACTGGTCCATTAGAACCTATTAGCGGCACTAGACGCAATAAGGTAGAAGCACCGCCAGCCGCGCCGACGGCTTCGAGTTATCGATCCACGGGAGGACTCACGACGACACTTAGGAAAACTCAGAATCAATTAAATGACCGGCACGAGGCGCGGTCATTTGATCACCTTGCTGCTGCGCAACTCCTCGATCTGCGCGCGATCGAAACCGGCCTCGCGAAGAACTTCCTCGGTATGCTCGCCAAGCTTGGGCGGCACTCGCCACATCTTGGCCGGCGTTTCACTGAAGCGCGGCCCCGGCGTCACGGTGCGAACTTTCCCGGCCACTGGATGTTCATAGATGGTGAAGCTGTCATTTGCGACGATCTCTTCATCTTCAAAGAGCGTCTCGTAGTTATGCATCGGGCCCGAAGGAATGTCCGCTTCAAGCAGGATCGCGAGCCACTCCGCCGTGGTTCTTTCGAGAAACAATTTTGCGAGGCCACGCATGATGCCGCGCAGACGCTCGAGGCGATCCTCGACACCGGTCCACCATTCGGGATGCCCCACCGCCGCGCACAAGCGTTCGTATTGCGCGTCGGTGAACGGCGCCATCGTGAGCCATCCGTCCTTGGTCTTGAAAGGATCCAGCGTGGTGCTTCTCGGCGCCTGACCTTTGAATTCCGCTTCGGGCAAAAATGTGTAGCCGTAGATCGTGTCGTTAGCCGCGAAGCTCATCATCGCTTCGAGCATCGGAACTTTGATGTACTGGCCGACGCCGCGCACCCGCGCCGCATGCAACGCGCTGACGATGCCAAGTGCCGCGGTCATGCCGCTGACTTTATCCGCCAAGGCCATTTTGACCGCGGTGGGCTTGCCGGCTTTTCCGCCCTGCACGGAAGCCATGCCCGAGTAGCCCTGGATAACGGGATCGTAGGCGGGAAGGTTCGCCATTTTGCCTTTCGGCGGAAATCCACAAATCGAGCAATAAACGATTTTCGGATTGGCGCGACGGATGTCCGCGTAGCCGATACCGAGGCGATCGGCGACGCCGGGCCGATTGTTTTCCACTATCGCATCGGCGCGAGTCGCGAGCCGTCGTACCAGGTCGCGTCCGTGCTCCTTCTTGATATCGATTACGATGCTGCGTTTGTTGCGATTGAAATTCAGGAAGCCCGCATTGAACCCGCTCCGCTCGGGACGCCCACTGCGGCGCATGGAGTCGCCTTCCGGCGCTTCAATTTTCATCACGTCGGCGCCCAGATCGCCGAGTAACTGCGTGCAAAACGGCCCCGATATCACTTGCGTGAGATCGAGAATTCGAACACCAGCGAGAGGCCCATCAGCCATACGAAAGATTCCTTAGATGCGTCCGAGAGAAACGAAAAGGATACTATATGGCGCGAAACATTAGGTCACGCGAAATCGATTTCATCGATAATGCCACGTCATCCCGCGCGAGAATATTGGCATCGTGAGCGAGTCTCTGCGGTTTGTCGCAGTGCGTTGTAGCACGTGACCGCGCAATAAGTCGCGACTCTCTGAGGATGACAACGGAGCGGCTTTTCGATGCAGGATCGAGGCGCGGAGTTACGCCGGCGCGATGGGGTCGCGAGGGAAATCAGATGCCACTTCGGCATCATCGGAAGGCGAGCCGGCTTTGGCGCGCTGGTCGGCCGCTAAGACCGAGGCGCCGGAATGCGGCTTCTGAGTTGCGTGCTCGATCGCGCCGAGGAGCGTCGTTTTCTTGACCGGCTTGCTTACGTGCATATCGCAGCCGGCCTCTTTGGCGCGCAGCACATCTTCGTCGAGGGCGGAGGCGGTCAGCGCGATGATCGGGGTTCTTTTGCGATTGTTCTCGAGCTCCCATTTTCGAATCGCACGCACCGCGCCATAGCCGTCAAGAATCGGCATTTGCACGTCCATTAAAACCAGGTCGTATTTGCGATCGACAAACAGGTCGAGTGCGATCTGGCCATCCTCCGCCTCGTCGATCGCGCAGCCCGTTTTTTTCAAATACGCGCGGACCAGCAATCGGTTATCGGGCGAATCGTCAGCGAGCAAAATCTTAAGCGGCGGATCGCCTCCATTGGCAGTAGAGGCGCTGGGCGAAATGCCATTCGCCGCATGCTCCTCGATGAGATGGGCGGGCGCTATTCCGCGCGCCATCGCGGCGGCGATGGCCGCGTACAGCTCGCGCTCCTTGATCGGCTTCGTAGTGTAGTACCGCACGTCGAGCTCTCGCATCCGGCTCAGCTTGGTGGTGAGTCCATTGAGACTCATCAGGAGCACCAGCGCGGCATTTTTGTCGATGCTTCGCGCGCGCTGGATCATCGCAAAGTCACCCGCCATGCTGATTTCTGAATCGAATAGAAACAAGCCAAAGTCCGCCTGCTCGCGATGCGCATTCTCGATTGCCTCGAGGCCTTGCGCTCCCGATTCCGTTTCGGTTACCAGCGCACCCTTCGCGGTCAACATCTCACGCACGATGGTTCGGGTGGTCGCGTTATCCTCGACCAGCAGTGCGCGGACTCCATGGAGCGCGACATCGGCAATCGGGCGAGCTTCGAGAGTCGGTGTTTCGGGCGCGCTCAATGCGATAGTGAAGTTGAAGGTGCTGCCGTTGCCGGGCTCGCTCTCCGCCCAAACCCGGCCTCCCATTAATGCGACCAGGCGCTCGACGATCGCCAAGCCAAGACCGCTGCCGCCATATTTTCGAGTGGTCGAGGAATCGGCTTGAGTGAAACTCGAGAAAATGCTGTCGATTTTATCGGGAGCTATTCCGATGCCGCTGTCGCGCACCGAAAACAACAGATTGCCGGGGACCGCAGGATCGGGGTTTGGCCCGACCGTAACCACAATCTCGCCGTGCTCGGTAAACTTGATCGCATTGCCGATCAGGTTGGTCAGGATCTGGCGCAGCCGCAGCGGATCGCCAATCGAGATCGGCGCAACGCCGGGTTCGAACCGGAGCGCGAGTTCGACTTCCTTTTCATGGGCGCGCAGCGCCAGCGTATCAGCGACCCGCTCGGTCAATTCGGCGAGATCGAACTCGACCGCTTCGAGGCTCAAACGGCCGCTCTCGACTTTAGCGAGATCGAGGATGCTGTTGATCAGCTCGAGCAACGCGTTGCCATTGCGGATGACGGTATCGAGGTAGCGCCGCTGCTCGACGCTTAGTTCGCTTTCGCCGATCAGATCCGCCATTCCAAGAATCGAATTCATGGGAGTGCGGATCTCGTGCGACATGCTGGAAAGGAATTCGGTTTTGGCGCGCGAGGCGGAGAGCGCGGCCTGGCGAGCAGCTTCGAGGTCGGTAACATCGCGCGCGATCGAAAGCACGCAGCGGCGGCCTCCGAGTTCCACCACTACGGCGGAAACCAGCCCAGGGAAAGTGCTGCCGTCGCGGACGCGGTAGGACATTTCGAAATTGCGTACCTCGCCATCGTGGATAAGATTCCTGGCGAAGAGTTTTTGGCGCGCCGGATCGGCGAAAAAGTCGAGTTCCTCGAGGCGCTTGCCAATGATTTCATTTTTCGAATAACCCATCCGTCGGACAAGCTCATTGTTAACGTCGATTACCTGATTGCTGGCCAAGTCCACGACCGAAATATTGTCGAGGCTGGAATCGAATATCTCCCGCAACATCGCCTCGCTGCTGCGGAGCTTTGCTTCGGCGATCTCGAATTCAGTGATATCCCGCGCAACGGCAATGCAACATGGCTTGCCCCATAACTCGACCACCACGCCGGAAAGCAGGGAGGCCTTGATAGTACCGTCCTTGGAGCGAAACTCAGTCCGTAGATTCTTGACCCCGCCGTCGCGAATCAGTTTGCGGTTAAACTTTTGCCATTCTTTCTCATTGGGCAAAATCCCGAGCAGCATTATGTTGCTGCCAATGACTTCCTCGCGGCTATATCCGGTGAATTTGACGAATGCCTCATTGCAATCGAGGTAGGCGCCGGTCGCGATCTCGCTGATGATCATGGCATCGGCGCCGGCGTCGAAGATCCGGCGCATGGTCGCCTCGCTGTTGAGGAGTTTAGCCTCAGCCGCCTTGAGATCGGTTACATCGCGCGCAATCAAGAGTATGCAGCGCCGGCCTCCCAGTTCCAGCACCACGGCGGAAACCAACACCGGGAAGGTGCTGCCGTCACGGGTGCGGAAGGGGGTTTCAAAATTGCGCACCTCCCCATTGCGCAGGAGATTCTTGACGAAAACTTGCTGGCCGGCCTTGTCGGCCCACATATTATCAACGTCGCCGGGACCCTTGCCGATCAGTTCTTCTTTCTTAAAACCTATCCTGCGCGCGAGTTCATTGTTGACGTCGATCACCGCAGCGGTGGCCAGATCGATGATTGCAATGTTGTCGAGGCTGGAATCGAAGATCTCGCGCAACATCGCCTCGCTGCTGCGCAGTTTGGCGTCTGCGGCCATAAGTTCGGAGATGTTCTGCGCGGTGGAAATGCAGCAGAGCTTGCCCCATAGCTCGACTTGGGTTCCCGAAACCAGACAGGGAAGTATCCCGCCGTTCTTGGTGCGGAGGTTGGTCTGCTGATTCTTGACCGCTCCGGTCGTCCTCAAGGTATCCTCAAACTGTTGCTGATCGCTGTCAGGTAGTAGTCCGAAGCTGCGGAAGATATTTCCGTTGAATTCCTCGCGAGAGTAGCCAGTAGTTCGCGAGAATTCCTCATTGATATCGAGACAGATGCCGGTGGCGATCTCGGTGATCGCCATGGCATCCACGCCGGCCTCGAAGATCCTGCGCAAGGTTGCTTCGCTCTCCTCGAGTTTGGCGCGCGATCTTTTCCTATCGGTGACGTCGCGCGCATTCGTCATCAGCGAGAGCCTGCCGTTGATAGTTACGATGGTCGAGGAGACCAGGCACGGTAACGCGGTTCCATCGCGCAGACGGATGTCGGCTTCCATGTTTCGGACCGTGCGGCCAGCAACGACTTCCTGGACAAAACGCTCCTCAGTTGCCGGGTCGGCCCAAATACCGATCTCATGGGCAGTTTTGCCAATGATCTCCTCGCGCTGGTATCCGGTTTGAGTGGTGAATTGGGCGTTTATATCGACGATGCGCCGGGTTTGAGAATCGATCAGTGTAATGCTGTCGGTATTAGCGTCAAAAATCCGGCGCAGCGCCACTTGGCTCTCCATGATTCGCCTCGCGGAGGCTTCCTGTTCCCGCATATAGCGGTTACGCAGAAAGCAGCTGAACTCTGCGAGCGCGGCGGCGAGTCCCAAAGTGATCAGATCGTTAAGCTCAGGGGCTCGTGTCCCAGGCATCCACACACTTCGCGCCAACCAGCATCCGATGGAAACCGCGCTGTAGGAGGCTTGCATCCGCGAGGCCCACGGCAGCAGCGAACCCGTCCCAACGATCAATAGCACCAGCCCGATCAGGGCCATATTCGACGCGGTTCCGAGCGGCGAATTTAACGTGGAGGAGGCCGTAATCGCGACCGCCATGATCCATACCGTCGGCTGCCAGTGGCGGGCAAACCACTTTGAAAAGCTCAAAACGAAGGTGATCGTGCTGATTGTGATATTGATCAGGTCGCAAAGAGTGTTCAACGAAAGATAGGATTCTCGGCTACCGACAAATCGAAGGAGATCGATCGACGGGGCCGCCATCGCCAATAGGCAGCCCGCCCGAATCATCAATAAGAGCGAGCGGCCACGAGCACTGGTCGCATTAATGGCGGTGGAGTGGTTCTCTGGAATGAGGTTCGACTGTTCGTTCACGGGCCATATCCGCCAGCCGCATTCTCATTTGGTCAGCTTCGAGCGGCGCCAGACCTGCCGGTTCCCAAAAAAACCGCTTAGGGTCACTAAACTAGCAATCCGAGGGCCAACGACTGCGCTACACTCTTTAGCTGTGTGGGGCTGCTAAGAAAGCTTCTGCCATCATGCCGATGCGGTCTGCGTGCGTAAGTGTTTCACCGCTGCACCTCATTAAACGCTTGCGCTCACCAAATGACCGCTGCTTCGAGCTGACCATGCCCATCTTCGAAGTCCCGAACTGGACGGTAACGTTCCGGACAAATTCCCACACCGCTTCGCCTTGATCATGGTAAACAACGGCCCTCGAACTCAGTCCGTAAGTGGCTAGCTGTTCGGTAAACAAAAACCCGCTACAATGCGTCTGTATCTATACGTGGGGCAATTGGTTTTAACGCCCCTTACCCAGGAGGTAAGTGGATGAGGCTTAGAGTTATTCCTTTTCTTATCGCGATGCTGTGCTTGGCATATGTCGCACCCGCATTCGCTCAGAGTCCGCGAACGGAGGCCGAACTGCAGAACTGGATGGCGAGGGATCCACGATTACAGGCGGATCCGCATCTGATGGAGAATCCCGAATATCTGCGCAACCATCCCAACTTTGCGACTTGGCTCTCACAGCATCCCGGCGCGCAGAGGCAGATCACCCTGATGGGTGACTACGATGAGCACCACATCTGGCATGACCGCTATTGGTGGCATCAGAATCATCCAGACTGGCTCTACGCAAACCATCCGGAGTGGGCCTACAACAATCCCCAATGGCGTGGCGAAGGCGATTGGGATGAACATCACGTGTGGCACGATCGTGGATGGTGGGCGGCCAACAACAGTGCTTGGGTGGCGCAGCATCATCCTGACTGGGCTGCGGTTCACGCCGAAGAACACCATGAGGCCGTGGTTGCGCATCATGAAAACGTAGTCGCGCATCACGAGGCCGAAGTCGCACATCACGAAGCCGTCGTGCAGCATCATGAGGAAGTCCGTCATGAGCACGAGATGGAACATCATTAATCAACGCGCCTGAAAGGCTTTAGTTCGCGATGCGGCCGGGACGTTGAAATGGCGCCCGGCCGCACTTTTTAGCGTCGCTCCATGAGAGATCCATTGCCGGTAAATCCTACCCCTGCTTCATACGATCATCCGGATCATGTCGTGATCGCCACCGCGGCCTCGATGCCACCACGCATCGCCCTCATCGGGCTCATCGGCTTTTTCATTTTGCTAGCTTCCATTCTGCTCGTAACTTCGGCGTCCGCTCGAGAATCGGATGAAGTCCAGCAGGAGCAAGAAAGTCTTCCCAGCGGAGTCGAAAATCCTTTGATCTCAAACCGTACCCAAGTCACCTTCTCAGGAACCGGCGCCGCTAACTTTGCGCCACGTAATCTCTATGGCGAGATCCCCGGTCCGCCTCCGCCTCCAACCTGCGTAGCGAAGAACACCCAGGTCGGCTTTCAAATCCATTGCATCAGCGATCCCGAAACCAGGAGCTCTTCGACCTGCACCGGATCGATAAGTTTTTACGGGTTCAATGAGACTACTAACGTCAGTGGTGAAATTACCGCGCAGGCAGACGGTTCGTATATGCTGAAGCTGCATTCCGCCGACGGTAAGATCGACGCCTGCCAACTCGGCAATGTGATCCCGGTTTCATCCAGCCTCGGCAACGTCATCATGATGCCGGGATGCGGGTTAACTGTGGACAGCTGTATTGGAGATCTGACCGGCGCGGGGGCCAGCGGTACTCTGACCACCAGCGCGGCGGTCATTGTCACACCGTTAGAGTGACTGCCACGATTACACCTCATCGTAACCGGTAAGACGCGAAGCTCTGTAGTCGCATCGCAGCCGCGCCGGACCAGCGCGCAGCGGAGCGGATTCCGAGGGATGCGGTTGAATTGCGGTTTCAACGGTATCGTCTAAAGTCGTAGCCTGCGTACCGTTCTGCTTCTGTCACCTCGGTAATTTGTTGGAACATCTCATAATTTTGTTGGAGTATTTTCGTAATTTGTTGGAGTATTTTTCTCATGGCGACACTCGATGAGATTAGAAAACGCTTTGCGAAGGGAAGTCTAAACGGGATGGAGGAGCAAGGCGTTCCGTCAGGAAACAATGGCGCCGCAGGCGCGTTTAGTTCAGGCTCAACATCTACCTTCACCGAAGCGACGCTCAAGATATTCGATCCGTTGAAGCGGTTCGAAGTGCAGGTCTCAGAGATCGCGCAGGTCGCGGAACCGCTCGAGCGAGTCCTGAACCGCACCGCCCGCATTTTAGACGAAATCAGGAAGTTCCATAGCGAGATGGAGCGTCTGGCCAACGCCTACGACGGAATTCGCACCTTCCAGGCTGCGCTCAACGTCGATGGGGCGCGCGAACTTCGCCATCAATTCGATGGCATCGAGAAGATTTTCTTCGAGAACTTATCCGCCGTCGCGGCACTGCTTGAGCCGGCCCGCGAGTTTCAAGCACGGATTTCGGAGCTGGCGAAAATCTTCGATGGACTCAAGCCGCTGCAGGATCAGTTCATCAGGCTGGCGGACAACTTCAAACCCGCGGCAATGGAACCCAAGGGCACCATCGTGCTCGACCAACCCGCTGCTACGCCGGCTGGAGCTTCCGCATCGGTGAACGACTTCTTTAGTACCCACAGCCGCTAGCTTTTTCTTAGAATTCCTTGGTCGCCGGTGCGCTCCGCCTCGGGCCGCTGCGCGGCGGCTAGGCCCGCTTCGCGCCTCACTCTCAACTTCCTTTTGCTAACAGCGCGAAGCGCGCATCTTTCTTTAACCCGGTACGTCTCGAGATCACCGCACACTTCCTAATCTTCTCGACGGGAAGTCCGAAACCCGCTCGGGGTTTCGGATCTCTTTTGCCGCCCTGTCGAATTCGCCCCAAGTTTGATAGCCTCAAGCTGTCTCGACGGGCAGTCGATGACGCTCGAACGATTCCGATTCGCGGGAGACATGATGATGGGCGCAGCAACCTTCGATCTGATTCCAACTACCTTCGATACTCTATGGCAGCGCTCCTATGCTTCCGAAGCGCCCGATCTGCGCGGTCTCTATGAAAAAGCAAAGCGCGATCAATGGAACGCCTCGCGCGATATCGATTGGAGCGCGCCTATCGACCTTGACAAGGGAATCTTCGCCGACGAGTTGATCGACGGTTACAACACCGACGCCCTCGCCCATCTCGACGCGAAAACCTTCTCGCGCCTCAATGTTGAATTCTCATGCTGGCGCATCTCGCAGCTGCTTCACGGTGAAGAAGGCGCGATGCTTGCGTGCAGCCAGTTGGTCGATATGGTGCCCGGCAACGACGCCAAGTTTTTCCAATCGACTCAGGTCGTCGATGAGGCCCGGCACACCGAAGTGCTGAGCCGCTATCTGCTCGAGAAATGCGGCGGCAGGATTTATCCGGTCTCGCCGAATCTGAAAAAGCTTTTCGACTACATCCTCGGCAATGGAAAATGGTTCGTCAAAACCGTGGGCCTGCAGCTGATCGCGGAAACTTTTGCAGTCGCGCTGTTTCGCCTGCTCGGCGAAACCGCGAAGGATCCCATCCTCAGTCAAATCTGCAAACGCATTCTGGCCGATGAATCGCGCCACATGGGATTTTCGATCTTGAGCCTGCCCGATGAAATCCGCTCGCTCGGTTCCAACGATATGCGCGAGCTCGAAGACTTCACTCGCGAAGCGATCTTGCTGGTGCTCAGCGGCCAGTTTCCGAAAGAAGCCTACGAGACTATCGGGATGAGCGCGGCGGAAATCGAGCGGGTCAAAAAAGTCCGCAAGGAAACCGCTCTCAGCAATGACCACACCATCTTCCGCAGACTCTTCAAGCGCGAGATGCATACCACGGTGGTCGGCAACATGAAGAAAGTCGGACTGCTCAATGAGCGCATGTCCGGGTTCCTCAGCGAAATGGGTATCGATCCCACGCTCGGCCAAGTAGCCGCTTAAACCAAAAAGGGGAGCTCGAATGGCGACTGCGCCCAGCCTCACGCATAACCATGACTGGCGCGCGCAGCTCGGCTCGCGCCTGGTCGCGCCCGACGAAGCCGTCAGCCACATCAAATCCGGCGATCGAATCGTAGTGTCGATTGCGCAGGCCACTCCGCTCACCTTATGCACCGCGCTCTCGGGCCGTCTGATGGAAATCGAAAACGTGGTGGTCAATCACGGCGCCGCGGGATTCAACTGGGATCTGCCGGGCCTCGGCGAACGATACCGTCTCGAAAGTAATTACGTGTCGCCCTATGACCGCGAGGTTTATGCGGCCGGTCGCGCGGAGTTCACCCCTATCTCGTACTATCGCGAGGGCCATCTGCCCCCCAGCCTCGAAAATTTCAACGTCGCACTGGCCAAGGTCAGCCCGCCCGATGAAAACGGCTTCGTCAATTTCGGCGACATCCAGATCATGTGCAAGATGCTGTGCCGCAAGGCCGATCTGGTGATTGCCGAAATCGAGCCGAACTATATTCGGGTCGGCGGCGACAACCAGATGCACATTTCGGAGTTCGATTACTTCGTCGAGAAGGCGATCGATTTCCCGAGCGTTATCGGTCCGCCGCAGAGCGAAGAAGAGACTCGCGCGACTGCGACCGTCTGCGCGACTATCGCCAAGGAACTGGTCCACGATCGCGACACGATTCAAATCGGCGTCGGCTC
>Ga0209420_1001330_pt1 | contig 11815 bp, 13 predicted proteins | sample BlaSpr_A8_OM1_O1_FD_187972 | JGI IMG/M metagenome (GOLD analysis project Ga0209420, IMG submission 187972) | Forest soil microbial communities from Thunder Bay, Ontario, Canada - Black Spruce, Ontario site 2_A8_OM1_O1 (SPAdes) (version 2) | ecosystem: Environmental > Terrestrial > Soil > Boreal...
GGGCGTACAAGCCGTCGCCCCGGGTCTACCAGTACGCGGCGAAGCGCCTGGGCCGGGCCGCCGGGCTCTTGCGCTTGGTGTCCGGCAACGCTTTCGACATTGCCGGGGCTGGCGCCGCCGGGTTGCGGACGGCCTGGGTGAATCGCACGGGCGTGCCGTTCGACACCATCGGCAGGCCGCCGGAGGTCATCGTCTCCGGTCTGGGGCAGCTGCCGGATGCCCTGGCCGGCTGAACCGGCCTGGCACCGGGGCCGGGGCAGGGCCGTCGAGTCAGCCGGCGGAGCGTCGGCTGCCGCCGTGCCAGTCTTCCTCCGCTCCGGCCTGATCGGGTCCGGCGCCGAAGCTGGCGAGCTGGGGGCGTTCGCGGAGGCTGCGCTTGAGTTCGGCGAAGCCGGGGAACGCGGCCAGCCCGGTGACGTGGTCCCAGAGACGGACGGCGTCCTGGTCGCCGGGCACACGGCTGATGACCGGGCCGAAGAAAGCGACGCCGTCGGGTGGCTGGAACTGGATGATCGGGGTTCCGACGTCCCGGCCGGTGAGGGACAGGGCATGGTCGGTTTCGGCCTGGATCTCAGTGTCCCAGCTGGTGTCGTCAAGGGCGTCGGCGAGGCCGGCGGGCAGGCCGGCTCTGGCGAGCAGGGGCTCGGCGAATTCGCGGCTGCCCCGTACCTGGGGGGTGAGCTGCGCGGCTCTGGGTGAGTCGAAGATCTCGCTGCTGAACGCCTCATACAGCGGGCCGATGACGTCGGGTCCGTGCTCGGAGCGGGTCCGTGCGGCGACGCGCAGCAGCCGGAGCCCGGATGTGTGGCCGTCTTCGTAGCCGGCCGGGAAGTGGGTGGCGTAGTCGACGTCGGCGTTGATTAGCCGCAGGGAGATGAACCGCCAGTCGACCGTGTAGTCGCGCTGGGCGGCGACCTTGCGGATCCACTGGCTGGTGATCCAGGCGAACGGGCATACCGGGTCGAACCAGAAGCTGATGTCGGCCGCGCGGGCCGGTGTCGTGGTTGTCATGGGTCAGGCCGTGGCGTGCTGGCGTAGGTAGCGGACCAGGCCGGTGACGTCGTCGGGGACGAGCCGGCCGATGGCGCCGCTGGAGTAGACGCTGACGACGACCTGCCCGGCGGGGTCCAGGACGAAGCCGGTGGACTGCAGATAGACCGGCTCGGGGTTGATGAACGCTCCGGTGAGTTCGGCGATGGCACGGGCGTCGGCGCTGTACCCGACGGGGAAGGTCAGGCCGTATTTGGCGATCAGGCCGGCGGTGGTGGGCTCGTCGTCCACAGACAGTGCCGCGACCTTGATCCCGGTTTCGGCGAGGCTGGCGGAGGCTCGCTGGAATCCGCGCAGCTGTGCGTTGCAGTAGGGGCACCAGGAGCCGCGGAAGAACAGCACGACAGCGAAGTCACCGGCGAACGCGTCCGGCAGCGTGAGGGCCGGCTGGCCGGGCGGGGTCAGCGGCAGGGCAGGGAACGTGGCTCCCGGGCCGAGCAGCGGCATGACAGTCTCCTTCATCGGCTATCTCGTTGGTCGGCTTGTCTGGTGGCCGCGATCAGCATCGTTGCCTATGCCGGCCGTCAGCCGGTTAGCGGCGTGCCGCCTGGGGGTCTTACCCCGGGATCGTCCTGAGATTTCTGCGAGCGGGCGGTAAGACTGCCGCCGCCCTAGGCGCCAACGGTGAGACGGGGCTACGCCACCGCGTGTGGCTGCTGCCGGCTGGCGTAGGGGCGGCCAGGGGCGACAGGTGCTGGAAGGGAGCGAGTGATGGCAGAGAGCCTGGCCGGCAGGACGGCCCTGGTGACCGGGGCGGGGCGCGGGATTGGCCGGGCGATCGCGATCGGTCTCGCGCAGGCCGGGGCGGACGTGCTGGTGACGGCACGGTCGGCGGACGAGGTGGCATATACGGTCGCGGCGATCGAGGCGGCCGCGCCCGGGGCCGGCAAGGCCAGCATGATGACCGCGGACATCGCTGATAACCGGCAGCGGCAGCAGGTTATCGATGCCGGGCTGGCCCGCGGCCGGGTCGACGTGCTGATTAACAATGCCGCGACGGTGGAACCGCTGGGCGCGTCCGCCGCGATCTGGGCCGGGGACCTGCGCCAGGCCTTCGAGGTCAACGTGATCGCGCCGGCCGTTCTGGCGGCGGCGATCGTCCCGGGCATGGTCGCGGCTGGCTGGGGACGGATCGTCAACGTCTCCAGCGCTATCGTGGACAGTCCCGCTGCCATGGTCGGCGGAAACGCCTACGCCGCTACCAAGTCGGCGCTCGAGGCACACAGCCGCAACCTGGCCGCCGAGCTGGCCGGCACCGGGGTCACCGTCAACATCTACCGCCCCGGCGGCGTGGACACGGCCATGCAGGCGTGGATCCGTTCCCAGGACCCGGCGCGAATCGGGGCCGCGTTGCGCGACCGGTTCCTGGAAAGCTACGCCAGCGGGTCGCTGCTGACACCACAGGCCTCCGCGGCGGCGCTGCTGGCTCACTTGCTGGGCCCGGACGCAGAGCGGACCGGCGCGATCTGGGACCTCGGAAAGACCGTGTCAGCGGACGCCAGCCCCAGCGCCGCATAGGGGCGCGTTCCCAGCCAGCCGGACCGGTGCGGGCCCGGCCGAATGAGCCGGCCCCGGCCGGGCTCATTTCCTCCGCGAGCCGCCGGAACCAGGCTGGGGGGCTGGTCAGCGGCGCAGCTGAGTCCACCGCGTGGCGACTTCCAGTCGGCCGGCGATCTCCAGGACGGTGGGCGGCTGGCGGTTAGTGAGCCACAGCAGCAGATCGGAGCGGGTGGCCCGGATGGCGGTGTCAGCCTTGCGGTGGCCGGCTACGGCGACCGCGCGGTCCTTGTCGTCGAGGCTGACCCACCACTGGCTGGTGCCGTCGGTGGCGTGCAGGTGCACCAAACCGGTGAGGCCCGCGATGCCGGGCTGGGAGAGCAGGCCGGGCAGGAACTCGGTCACGAACTCCTCGATACCCGCAGCGGCGACACTGCCGTCGACCGCGGCGACCGTTGGCCCGGTGCCCGGGACGGCGGCGTGCTGGGCGTCCCAGCGGTGGATGGCCAGCTCAACGGCGAGCCGGCGGCGCCACCAGCCGGCCCGGTGGTCACCGACACAGGAGAAGGTCCACACGGGAAACTCGGGCGGCGCGGCCGTCAGGACCGCGATGGTCTTGTCCAGGTGCGTGGCGTACCAGGCTGTTAGCGCTTCCTGGTCGGCGGGCGGGATTTCCCGGTCGCGGCGCGGCACGGCTTGGCCGGTGGTGACGATCTTTGCCATCCAGCCCAGGATCGCGCCCATGTGACCGACCAGGTCGGCGGCTGTCCAGCCGGGGCAGTCAGGGACCGGACGTGCCCAGTCGCCCTCCGCTGCGGTGAGCAGATCCTGGCCGTCGGCTGCCGCGACGGTCAGCAGGTCTGCCTCAGGTGTCATCATCGCCAGCCCTCCCCGCGGCCGCGAGCAGGCCGTCGTAGTCGTCGGCGCACGGCCCGCAGGCCAGCAGGTGCGCCGTAACCCCCGGATAACGCCGGGCTGCCGCCTCCGCGGTGTCACTGAGCACAAGGTCGACGTAGACATCCAAGATCCGCAGCGCCTGGTCGCAGCCCACATCGCGCGGGTCGGTGCGCAGGAACGCCTCCAGCTCCGGCCAGCCCGTCATGACGATCGCCTCACCCAGTCCAGGTCGGCCGGCCCATCGGCGGGTGCGGCCAGATACCCGTTAGCGGCCAGCGCGGCGCGGAGCTTACGCCGCGCGTCGAACATCGTCTTGTAGATCGTGTTCCGGCTGGACCCGAGCTGGGCCACTAGCGCATCCAGCGGCACGCCGTCGACCACGATGGCGGTGAACACGTGCCGCTGACGTTCGGTGAGATCCTCGGCGACGGCCCGGCGCAGCGCCGCGAGCAGCTCAGCGTGCTCGGCCAGCTCATCGGGCCGCAACCCCAGCCGGTCCGGCAGCTGATCCCACTGCCCGGCCTCAAGCTTCACCGCAGGCCGCTGCCAGAAATGACGGCCCAGCTTCGCTGAGACCTCCAGCACCGCGAACTTATAAGCCCAGGTGGTGAACCGGCTCTCGCCGCGAAACCTGCCAAGCTTGGCCATCACCGCCACCAGGGCGTCATCGGCGGCCTGGTGCGCCAGGTCGTCCAGCTCCGGGCCGGCGACGGGATGCCGGCCCTCGCGGCGGCGGAGTTCGGACCGGGCCACCCGCAGCAAGAGCGCATGCAGCCGGGCCAGTGCCAGCTCGCGGGCCGGGCCGGAGCTGCGAAGGTCTTCCACCCAGCACGCCGACTCGGCGTCAAGCTCTCGCCCGCCGTTCACGCCCGGCACCACTGCACCCGGATGGGCACAGCCTCCGGGGCATCAGCAGGCAGCACACCCCGATGCTAACAACCGCCCGGCGAGCCCGAAGCCGATCACCCCAGGCATCCATCTCTGCGCGGCGCGGTGCCGCGAGCCTACGGGCGTGCCCTGCCAGCCGTTTAAGTGACGTGGCCTGACGATCGGCCGCAGAATGCGGCTCGCGGACGAACACGCGATGTCAGACACGGCGATCGTGCCTGCCAAGCACGACAATGGGCATCGACGGCCTTGGCCCAGCGGCGTGACATCGGTTTCGAGGATTGCAGGCGGTCAGTGCCCCGGACGTGCTCGCTCAAGTTGTGCGCTGGGTTGCCCGCGGCACACCTGGCTTGAGCCATCAGGACACCCAGGCGAGCCACACAGCCGGGCCACCTAGTTGGCGCCATAGCTACCTGATCTGTGCGCCGTCTCGCGTGCCGTTACGGGCTGCCGTCAGCCGACCAGAGTCGGCAGGGATCCGGTGCGCGCCAATGGTTGCTCGGCTGGCGGTTGTGGCGGTGGCTTGTGACCAGGAGTAACGGCCTTCGTCGTCTTACGGGCACGGTGTAACCGTCGCTGGGCCTCGGCCGCTCAGCCTTCCCGATCCGTGACCTCGCCTTACGGTTCTGTGACGGAAGCGGCCTGGTCGTGTCCACGCTGGCGCCTATGGGGGTCCACTGGAGCGGGGTTCCGGGATCACAGCAGATCCACCCCTTGACCCAAGGAGATGGACATGCGCAAGGGCGTTTGCCTGGCAGCGGGCGGCAGCCTGCTCGCGGCAACGATTGGCCTGTTCGGCGGGGCAGCCGTTGCCGGCGCCAGCACGGCCTCACCGGTCGTCGGTTACACCTACGTCAACGACAACACCGCGACCGCCAATACCATCGCCGGGTTCGACCGGCACGCGGACGGCTCGCTCACTCCCATCCCTGGCTCCCCGTTCACCATCGGCGGCGCGGGCCTGGGCGTCGGCCTGGGTTCGCAAGGCGCGATCCAGGTGACCCAGGGCGGCCGGTACCTGCTGGCCGTCGACGCCGGCAGCAACCAGATCTCGGTACTGCGCGTCACCGCCACTGGCGTGCCCGTGCAAGTAGGCCAGCCAGTCTCCTCCGGGGGCCTGGAGCCCGTCAGCGTCGCGATCTCTCCCGACGGTCTCGTCTACGTCGCGAACTCTGACGCGGGCGGCAGCGACGGCAACTTCACCGGCTTCCGCCTAGGCTTCGACGGCACGCTGACGCCGGTGCGCGGCTCGACGGTCGCAGCCCCGGCAGGCTCCGGCCCGGCCGACGTGCTGTTCAACGCCACCGGTACGCGCCTGGTCGGCACCCTCGTCGACACCTCGCAGATCGACAGCTTCGTGGTGCTGCCGAACGGCCGCCTGTTCGCCGCACCGGGCTCGCCTTTCACCGCGCAGGGCCTCGGCCAGATCGGCGCGGAGTTCCGGCCTACCAATCCCTCGCAGCTGTTTGTCACGAACGCGCACAACGGCGCCGGCCTGGGCACGGTATCCGCATTCCGCGACGGCTTCTTGGGTCAGCTCACCTCGATCGGGTCCTCGCCCTACGCCGACTTCCAGACCGCGCCGTGCTGGGTGGAGATCAGCCACGACGGCCGCTACCTGTTCGCCGTCAACACCGCGTCGGGCAACATCTCCAGCTACTCCATCAATCGGCACGGCTCACTCGTCCTGATCGGCAGCTTTACTATCGCTGGCGGCGGAGCTGACATCGACGCCCGGCTGTCCCCGGACGGCAAGTACCTGCTGGTCGACGGCGCTGGCCACAATTTCGTGTCGGTGTTCGCCGTCAACGGCGGCAACCTCACCGAGCTGCCCAGCTCACCGACCCCGCTTCCCGCCGGGGCCAGCTCATCCGGGATCGTGAACACCTAGGAACATAGGCCGACTACCAGCCGGCGGTCCCGGGCCCACCCAACCAGGCGGGTCCGGGACCGCGTATGTGCTAACGGCCAGATCCCTGTTCGGGCGCTTCCGCCGGAGAGACGGTGTCAGCCCGGGTGCGCACAGGATGAGCGGATGTTAATCCGGATGCTGGATGCCTGGTCGGCTGGCATGCCGCGGCTAGCTCGCGCGCATGTATCCACCGAAGCCTCAGCCGATGACGCGGCGCAGGAGACATTGCTGGCGGTGATCAATGGGTGGGCCGGCTTGAGGACCGTGCGACACTGAAGACCTGGATCTACTGGGCTCCCGGTGAACAGGGCCAAGCATCGCGGACAGCGCAGCCTCCTGTGATCACGCTGCGCGATGTGGAAAGCTACAACACCGAGGAGGTCTGTTCGGTCTTGGGCATCTCGCCGGGGAAGCAGCGGGTGCTGCTGCATCGCGCCCGCGCAGCCGTCCGGGCACCGCTGGAAGACTACTTCGCCGCCGCGTCCTTCGGTGGGCTAGGACCAGTCCGATGACAGGCCTGAGCTGCAGCGAGTTTGTCGAGCTGGTCACTAGTCACCTGGAAGGCAAGCTCGATCGCGACACCGAGCGCCGGTTCACGGAGCACCTGGCCGAATGTGAGGGCTGCGACCTCTATCTTGACCAGTTCTGCCTAACCATCCGCATGCTCGGCGAACTCCCAGCCGAAAGCCCGCCCGATGACGCGGGCCACCGCCTGCTTTCAGCGTTCCGCGACTGGCGGGGGTCCTGACCGGTCGCCACGCGCGCCGCGCACGCTGTGGATCGCTGCGCTGATTCCGGCAAGTACCGAAGCTGCGCTGGCGTGGCTATGTATCTGCTGCAGGCCGCTGCGGCACGGCTGCACGAGGCCGATACCGTGGCCACGGACGCGCTCTGCCAGAATCCCTTACGAACCGGTGACGGATCGTCCGCCGGATGCTGGGCCGCGCATATCCGGCTACCGTGTCCACTGTGACCTGCTTAACGCGCGCGGCGGCTGGCAGCAGAATGCGGGCGGCCTGAATGCTGAGCAACCCGGATCCGCCCGGCCGGATCATGGTCGTAGACGACGACCGGACGCTGGCCGATGTCGTCGGACGGTACCTGATCCATGACGGCCACCGGGTGGAGTGCGTACATGACGGGCTGGGGGCGCTGCGGCGGATCGAGGAGGAGCTGCCGGACCTGGTGGTGCTGGATTTGATGCTGCCAGGCGCTGGCGGGCTGGAGGTGTGCAGGCAGCTCCGGTCGCGGTGGCCTATCCCGGTGGTCATGCTCACCGCGCTGGGTGAGGAGACCGACAAGATCGTCGGCTTCGAGACCGGTGCTGACGACTACCTGACCAAGCCGTTCAGCCCGCGAGAGCTGGCGCTGCGGGTCAGGTCGGTGCTGCGCCGCGCCCGTGGCGCCGGGCTGCAGGGCACGCCGTCTCAGGGCGTGATCGGTGACGGGGACCTGGCGGTCGACCTGGGGGCGCACGAGGCCAGCCTTGGCAGGCAGCAGGTCGCGCTGACCTCGCGTGAGTATGACCTGCTGGTTTTCCTGATGCGCCATCCGCGGCAGGCATTCACCCGTGAGCAGCTACTGGACCAGGTGTGGAACTGGTCGTTCGGCGATACCTCAACGGTCACCGTGCACGTGCGCAGGCTGCGGGAGAAGCTGGAAGCCGATCCGACACTGCCGCAGCGCATCGTCACTGTCTGGGGCGTGGGCTATAGGTACGAGCCGGAGGCGGCATGATAACGGCAGCCGATCTGTGGACGGTCAGCTATACCGTCGCGGGGATCGCCGCCCTGGCCGCCGCCGCAGGGACGATCGGGCTGCGGCTGCTGGCTGCCCGCTCGGTCGCGACGAGCCTGAACGTGGTCGCGGCGGTGACCGTCGCCGCGACGCTGGCCGGGGTCGTGGTCATCTCGATGGAGATGTTCATCTCCCGCAAGGACCTCGATGTGGTGCTCGCGGTGGTCGCCATAACGGGAATCGCGGGCTTCGCCGTCGCCCTACTCCTCGGCCGGCGGGTGTCGGCGGCGAGCCGCCTGCTCCTGGCCGCTGTCCAGGAGGTGGGCAGGGGCGGCGGGTACCGCCCGCCGACGGCCGTTCTCCCCGCTGAGCTGGCAGCCCTGTCCGCGGAGCTGGAGACGGCGCACGGCCAGCTGGCAGAAGCACGCGATCGTGAGCGGGCGCTGGAGGCAAGCCGCCGGGAGCTCGTCGCATGGGTCAGCCATGACCTCCGCACACCGCTGGCAGGTCTGCGGGCCATGGCCGAGGCGCTCGAGGACGAAGTCGTCACCGACTGGCCGACGATCAGCAGATACCACGCGCAGATCCGCGCCGAGACCGGCCGGCTGACGCTGATGATCGATGACCTGTTCCAGCTGTCCCGCATCCACGCCGGCGCGCTGCGGCTATCTCGGCAGGTCGTCGGCGTCGGTGACCTCATAGGCGAAGCGCTCACCGGCGCCGAGCCGCTGGCACGGGCGAAACGCGTCAGGCTCCGCGGCTCCGCCGCTCCCGGGCTGCCGCCGGTGTCGGTGGACACCGCCGCGGTCGGGCGCGCGCTGCTCAACCTTGTCGTCAACGCGATCCGGCACACTCCTGCGGACGGCGCCGTCGAAGTGCTCGCCGACCACGAGCCGGGCATTGCCACCGTCAGCGTGTCTGATTCCTGCGGCGGGATCCCTGCCGAGCACCTGCCCCGGGTGTTCGACGTGGGGTTCCGCGGCGAGACCGCCCGCACGCCAGTGACCGGCGAGGGTGCGGGGCTCGGGCTCAGCATCGCGCGGGGGATCATCGAGGCGCACCGCGGGCAGATTGGGGTAGGCAACGCAGGAAACGGCTGCCGGTTCGTCATCCGGCTGCCCCTGGCCGCCGGCGCCGTTACCCGCCATGAAGCAGGACACCGCGAGGGGGCAACACGCACCGCCCCGGCCGCGGCGGCTCGGCTGCTCCGGGACTGGGCGGGCCCGGCATAGCCGGGCCCGAGGCCGCACTGCGGCCCGCGCGCAGGCTCCACGGCCTGCCCTGCACGGAAGTGGGCGATTCCCGCGCTCGATGCCGTCTGCGCGGCGAAGCCGATATGGCATAAGGAGGCGGCGCGAGAACTGGCCGTTCTGTGCACCTCACCCTCGGCGAACTCGCCATCGACCGTGAGCGCCTATTCGATCTGTCGCCTTTCGAGGAAACGGGGCAACCGCCAAGGTCTTCGCTTTGCGTAGCGAACGTCGTTTGTACCCAGTGTCGGCCTTGTCTGCATCCAGTGGCGTCCGGCTGGGCATGGCGCTGACCGGGTGTTCGTGGCTGAGTGACGGTTGAGAATCCGGATGAGGAACCGCGGCTCGTATTACCGCAGCTCAGGGGCGTACCGGTGCCGAGCGGGGGGCTCCCTGTAAAACCGTCGCCTTCGTATCGCAGGCTCTTCGGAGCACCATTGGCAGCGGCATCGCTAGGGCCCCCGCTCGGCTGCCACGCGTGACATAGCATAAAACGACTTGATATAGTACCCCGAGCCTGTGACGGTCACACCGGCGTTAGGGCATCGCCTTCGATCGCTCTCATTTTCGAAGGGCAGTCTCAGTAGCCATTAGCTCGTTGGAACAAGATCAAAGTGAGTGTCATGTTGAGTGTCAGAACAGTGCTCGCGAGGGCCTATCTCGAGCTTGTGAGTGTTCGCGTGGGCTCGTGTTCTGCGAGGTCAGCGCGGTCTGCCTGCGGTGATGGAACTTGACGGGTGTTCATGGTAAGGAGAAGGTCTACGGTTCGATTCCGTAAGGGGGCTCCAGGTCGTGAAGATTTTTCGAGCATAGAACCGAGTACCTCACCTGCAGCGAGTGGCACTTTGAGTGGCACTCGGCTCGGATGCGCAAGCGGGTCACCTGGCATTTCATACATGAGGAGCGTCTCCTCTGCCGGGAACAGCTCCCGGATCAGGAGCCTTCGCGGGTCCGGCTGGTGGCGAGGTAACTGGTGGCGGTGGTGGTCGGGGTCTTCACCATGCTCTTTGTAAAGCCCGTTCGGTGGTTCGGATGGTCAGGCGGTGCTGGCTGCGGCTAGTGCGAGCCGGGCGGGCCAGTTAGCTCGTCGATCGCCGGATCACCGAGATGGCGGACCGGGTACTCGGCGACCTACCCAGTGGCGATGAAATGCCTGGCCGCCGACAGCGAGGGCCTGACCGCCTACCTGCGGTTCCCCGTTGAGCACTACCACCGGAGCCGGCTTCACCGGCGACGTACGCCAAGCCGCGGAACTGCTGGAGACCGGATTGGCATCGCTCAGCTGCGGTACCCAGGCCGTCGGGCGCAACGGCCGGGATAACACCTGGCCTCGGTGATCACCGGCTCACTCGAGCTCGGCGAAGTTCTCCGGGACGCTGCCGAGCGCCTGACGATCCTTAAGGGTAGGGGTTACAGAAGGGCACTGTCACGTGGCCGATCGGCTGGTTGTTCGCCCATCCGGTGTTTCGCGCTGGTTCAGTAGCGGACATCCGCTAGCAGGCCGTAGTGGTCGGATATCTGTGCCTGGTCAGGCGGGCTGACTCCGAGTAGCGCGCAGTGGACCGGGTGCCCGACGCCACCGCGGCGCGGCCAGGCGGAGAAGATGTAATCGAAGCGGCGGTCCGGATACAGGCCGATGGCAGCGAGCGGATTGCGGTTGGACCAGGTATAGCCCGCAGAGCCGTCCCCGGCTACCTCCCAGCTGTCATAGAACACCATGCCAGGACCGGCGCTGGCTGCCCGGCCGGTGAGCATCCTGATCTCGTCGGAGTCCGGACCTGCGTTGAAGTCGCCGCAGACGATAACCGGATCGCGGCGGGAAGTGACTTCCTGCACGAACTGGACCAGCTGCCTCACCTGGCCCTGGCGGACAGCGCTGGCGTCCAGCGGGTAGTCGAGCATCACGGCGAACAGCTGGATGATCCCGCGCTCACCGTCGACGGCGACGTGCACGACCTGGCCAGCACCAGCGCCGTCTTCGGAGCGCAGTGCACGCTGGCGCGGTTCGCTCATCGGCCATCGGCAGACCAAGCCGAGCCCCGACACCCAGTCTTCCTGGACCCAGTCGCCCACGAATCGGTGGTATGGCAGCCCCAGCCGATCGGCGATCCGGCCAGGCTGGCTGGACTCGCCATGGCGCCAGGATTCGACCAGGCAGATCACGTCGGGTCCAACCTCTGCAAGGGCGGCTTCCAAGGCCAACTGCCGTGTCTGCCACTCAGATCCGTAGCGGCCCCAGACATTCCAGGTGACCACCCGCACGGCCGACTCAACGACCTGGCCGTACGGAGCATAGGGGTCGAAGCTCACGCGCCAAGTATCCCAATCGCCGCAGCAACAAGGTCATGGGGCCAGGGCGCGGGTCTGCTTACGCATCCGATGGCGGGACATGACGGATGGCCGATCACCCTATCCGCAACCATGGCGAAACAGCGGCAGGCAAGCGGCAGGTACGGTTGCACGCCAAGATGGTCCAACGGTCCTTAGGGTGAGGGACTGCAGAAGGGTGTGAGATCCAGGCGGGTGCTGGCCAGGAACCCGTCGAGGAGGCCGGGCCGGTACTGCATCCGCCTGAGCCGGGTCT
>Ga0209420_1001331_pt1 | contig 11814 bp, 9 predicted proteins | sample BlaSpr_A8_OM1_O1_FD_187972 | JGI IMG/M metagenome (GOLD analysis project Ga0209420, IMG submission 187972) | Forest soil microbial communities from Thunder Bay, Ontario, Canada - Black Spruce, Ontario site 2_A8_OM1_O1 (SPAdes) (version 2) | ecosystem: Environmental > Terrestrial > Soil > Boreal...
GCTGCTCGGCGACCAGCCCGAAACCGCAGCGGCCGAAGCGCAAACCGTGATGCGCATCGAAACCGCTCTGGCTAAGGGTTCGATGACGCGAGTCGAGCGGCGCGACCCCAAGGCTCTGGACCACAAGATGACCAGCGCGGAGCTGGAGAAGATTTCTCCTGAGTTCCGCTGGACGGCTTATTTCGCCAAGGTTGGAATGCCCGCGCTCTCGTCCTTGAATGTCGCCTCGCCCACCTTCTTCAGAAGCATGAACGAAGAACTGGAAAAAGAAAACCTGGCGGATTGGAAAACCTATCTGCGGTGGCATCTGGTGCATGCGGATGCGCCCTCTCTTTCGGCTCCATTTTTGAACGAGAACTTCGCATTTTATGGAAAGACGCTGCGCGGACAGCAGGAACTGCAGGCCCGCTGGAAACGCTGCACCGAAGCGGTCGACCGCTATTTGGGAGAGGATTTAGGCCAGGCGTACGTGGAAAAGTATTTCACTCCGGAGGCCAAGCAGCAGGCGCTGAAAATCGTGAAGGAAATCCAGATAGCCATGGACCAGGACATCAAGAGCTTGCCGTGGATGTCTCCGGCAACCAAGCAACAGGCGCTGGCCAAGCTGCAAGGGATGGCTAACAAGATCGGATATCCCGACAAGTGGCGAGACTACAGCAAACTTGAGATTGTGCGCGGAGACGAACTGGGCAACGTGGAGCGCGCACGCGAGTTCGAATTCAACCGACAGTTAGCCAAAATCGGCAAGCCAGTGGATCGTGGCGAATGGGACATGACGCCGCCGACCGTGAACGCGTATTACGATCCGCAGATGAACGACATCAATTTTCCCGCGGGCGTGCTGCAGCCTCCGGCCTTCGATCCGACCTCCGATGCAGCGCCCAACTACGGTGACACCGGCGGTACCATCGGACACGAACTAACCCACGGGTTCGACGATGAAGGACGGCAGTTCGATGCCCACGGCAACCTGCGCGACTGGTGGACTCCGGAGGACGGAAAGGAATTCGTGAAGCGCGCCAGTTGCGTGTCAGACCAGTATTCGACCTACACCATCATCGATGACATCAAAATCAACGGCAAGCTGACTCTGGGTGAAGATGTGGCCGATCTGGGCGGCCTGCTTCTGGCCTACGCGGCGTGGAAGGATGACACCAAGGACCAAAGGCTGGAGCCGATCGATGGCCTCACCCCCGATCAGCGCTTCTTTGTGGGTTACGGCCAGAGTTGGTGCGGCGAGACTCGGGATGAGACCAAGCGGATGCGGGCCACGGTCGACCCGCATTCTCCGGAAAAATATCGTACGAACGGCGTAGTCTCAAATATGCCGCAATTCCGGGAAGCATTTCACTGCAAGGAGGGCGCGCCTATGGTGAATCAGAACCGTTGCCAAGTGTGGTAACCAATGCGGAAGAACTGCCGATGCCTACACTTCAAGCCCGATGGAGCGCATCAGTTCAAGGCCGTTGCTTTTCGTAACGATGCCATCGCGTAGCTTGTAGTCGAAGGTCATTCGGCCGTTCGCCAGCTCATCTTGAAAATGGACGTTGCGCAACTGGGTCTCGACCGGACCGCCGATGTCGGTCAACGCCAGATCATGCGTGCTCACCAGCCCAATTGCGCCGCGCTTCACCAGCGCGCGTACGATTCCCTCCGCGCCGATGCGGCGATCTTTCGAGTTTGTGCCCTGTAATAGTTCATCCAATAGAAACAGCACCGGCCGATCGCCTCTGGCCAAATCGAAAATCTGTCGTAGACGGGTGATTTCGGCATAGAAACGGGAGCTGCCTTCCCGCAAAGAATCGTTGACGCGAATGCTGGCCCCCAGTTGCAGCGGCGTCAGTGACAGGCGGCGGGCTCGCACGGGCGCACCCGCCATGGCCAGCACAACATTGATTCCCACCGCCCGCAGCAAGGTGCTTTTTCCCGACATGTTGGAACCGCTCACCAGCAGAACCCGTATTTTTCCACAAATGTTGACGTGGTTGCGCACGAAGTCTGCCGCTGGAACGAGCGGATGTCCGAGTTCTTCGGCGTCGAACGCGGCCGGACCACCGGTAAAATCCGGAAACGGATCGGAGGGATGCTCGAAGCTATAACCGGCCAGCGAAACAAGAGCCTCGATCTGTCCCACGGCATTCACCCACAAGGGCAGCGCACTGCGATGAGCGTTGCGCCAGCGTTCGACGGCGAATGCTACTTGCACGGAGTACATGAGCGGGGCGTCGATGATCCGCACAAAGATGTTGTGGCGCGAGTTGATCCGGTCAACTAAAGTTCTGAGGCGCGCGATCGCCTGAGACCCGGGGACGCCGCTCGAGAACAGTTCGCGCTGCAGCGCGAGCAATTGTGGCGACTGGAACGTGTGCGCTTCGACCCGGGCGAGCAGGCCTGAAAGCAGATCCAAGTCGCGGAATGCGTGCTCGGTTTCCCGCAGCACTTCCTCCAATGGTTTCTTGAGCCGGTAGGTGAGTATGGCTTCGATCACCACCATCAGCGCCAGCGGCGTTGCCACTCCCCATACGGCCCACACGATGGCGCCCGCAACCGCCAACGCAGCCAGAAACGGCGACAGCCATCGGATCCACAACGGTTTCATCTGGTTCGACGATTCCGCCCACTTCAGCAGTGCGGCGGGATGCACGCCCACGCCAACATCTTCGCCAAGCACCGCCACATCCTCTCGCAGATCGAGTTGATCGCGCAGTTCGTTCACTGCGGCATGGCGCTCGCGGATCTGTTCCGCTGTGGAGGGAGCGAGTAGCCACTGTGCCAGGGTGTCTTCGCCCATGCGCGTGCGGGCGGTCGAAAGAAGTTGAAATAAGCTTCCCTTCCCGAACAGGTCGAGGTCGCTCGCGTAGGCGTGGTGCGGATCGTCAAAGCGATCGCCGGTTTCTCCGAATTCGGCCCAACGATCTTCAACGCGTGCCAGCCCTTTTTCATAAAATCCGGCGGCACGTTGAGCCAACTCGCGCGCCCGAAGAATCCGCGAATGATGGTCCGCGATGCCTACGAACGCCGCCAGGGGAGCGGCCAGCCACCAGGGTGAGAAATAGTGCCCGGGGAATGACGCCCATGCCATCAATCCGGCGATGAGAGCTAAGAGGAGTCGGAGGTTCCCGAGGCGAAGGTGAATTTTCTGATAATAGGCAACGCGCGACTGACGGAGGTCTCGACGCTGAACGTATTCTTCGGAGGGCAGCACTGGCTAAAAATGTAGCAGGTACATCCAGGGCAAGGAAGGGCGCCTATGGGAGGGGGAGGACGCGACGCTACTGCAAATCAGCTTTGTCGGGATTGTAATAAAAACGGAAGCGGAGCGCGAGATACGGCCCGGTGAATTCGCTGGGTAGTGGGGGGAAAGGATTGGAAGCGGTGATGCTGCCCCATGCCGGGCGATCCAGGGCGGTGTCGCCCGAGGTGGCTATCAGGCGCATGTCCGCGACCTTGCCGTCCTTTGTAATGGCAAACTCAATGGCGAGTTTCCCTTTCTTCATCTCGGCAGACTCGGGAATCAGGTGATACCAGTTCTGTCGCACATCCTCCAAGATACGCTGCAGATAAGGTCCAAAATCTACGCCTTGGGTGTCGCTGAGAATTTCGAAGGGACCCATTTGGGCGCCGTGAGCCCCAGTCCCAAGCCCGAAGTCGCCTCCCTGACCAGCACCGGCTGCCCGGTTGGCTGCCACTCCTTGCGTAGCCTGCTGAATCGCCTCCCCCGGCGTCATCGCACCCGCGTACTTGCTGAAAGAGTTATTGGGACGGGCGGGCGTCTGCAACTGTGCCTGCTGATCGCTCTGGAACTGCGGACGAGGCGGGGGCTGCCCTTGCGGCTGCTGAGAAGGCGGCTGGTTCTGAGCCGCCGCTTGTGGCGGTGCAGGCTGCGGGGCGCGCGGACCCGTCATTCCAGGCGCGCCCGGCGGAGGCGTCGCCAGAATCTTGCGCAATTCCTTGGGATCGAGCGCGGGGTGACGCGAGGTCGCGATGCGATCCTTGTCGGAGGCAATGTTCGTGTTCGGTCTGCGCGTGGGCTTCTGCAAATCCGGCGGCAGTGCAAGGAAGGTAAGGTTCTTATCCTCGGTCGCCATGGGCACAACGACTGCGGTGTGCCAGCCAACGAATTTCTCGATCAGGTTTAAGTTCCACAGAACAATGGTGAGCACCAAGTGCACGATGATCGAAATCCAGATCGCTTCGCGCCAGCGAGAGCGCTCCAGATCGTCCTGCAACTGGATGAGCAGGTGTGGCACATGCGCATCGAGATCACGGTAGGCGGTTTCCCAATCCTGCTGGTCGTAGAGGCCGAGTTGTTCCGGTTGCGGCTTTTCGGGGGGAGCCACCGGATCCTGGAATGGAATTTGCGTGATCGGCATGCGCTGGGCGTAACTGAGAACGCTTAACTGTAAAAGCTTAGCTGTATCCGCCACTCATTAGACACAGGATACACTCGCGGCGTTGCATTCCGGCCTGGCAGGAAGTAACGCAATGCGCGCGCGATGCTCTACAACCAAGTTGCTTCTATTTTCGCATCTTTCGGGGGATTCTGCTCTCCCACTCTCGGGCCACGACTTTAGTGTGTAAACATATGTAAATGAGAGATTTGACGCCTTCCAGTTTGCAGGTTGGGACTCTCGTATCAGGGCTTCAATCCCGAGCCGGGGCGGTTCGGCCGAGCGAGAGCCTCCCCTGCGCACGTCGAAGGGGATCTGGCATGAGAGCCTTGTCAGTCTGCGCGCGAGATGCTTTACTTCCCCTGAAATACGGCTTCGGTCAGGAGGACGCGGCAGGGTTTGACGCGGATCTCCAGAGAACAGTCAGGGTTTTGCTTTGGCGATGCCTGCGAGGTTAACTTTGGTTCCGTGGTCGCGAATTGCATCAACGATCTCCAGCGCCAACGCCAGGGCGCGACGGCCGTCTTCGAGCGGAACCACGGGCGTGGAGCGTTCTCGCACCGCGCGGAGAAAAGCCTTGAGCTCGGCATGCAGCGGTTCTTCCGAGGCGACCGCTGGTTTCGTGACGCCAATCTGAGGATTTACCGAAGGCGATCCGGACATTGCTCCGGACTTTCCTTCCGATACGGCTCCCTCCTGTCCCACGGTGAAGACCAGCACCTCCTGGCGTCCGTAATCGAGCGAAACATACTGCCGCGGCTGAAAAAAACGCAGCTTGCGCACCCGCTCAGTGGAGACGCGGCTGGCCGTAAAGTTCGCAACGCAACCCGATTCGAGCTCCAGCCGCACATTCGCAATGTCCACTTTGCCCGACAAAATGGGCAGTCCGACGGCCCGAACCTCCTTGACCGGCGATTTGGCGAACGCCAGCACAATGTCGAGATCGTGGATCATCAGATCGAGGACAACGTTCACATCGAGTGAACGTGGAGTAAACACGCTGAGCCGGTGCACTTCGAAAAACATAGGTTGCGTCAGCAAAGGAACGGTCGCACGAACCGCTGGATTGAAGCGCTCGAGATGCCCGACCTGCGCGATCCGCTTGTGCGTGGCCGCGAGCGAGACCAGTTCCTCGGCATCCGGCAGCGTTGCCGCCAGCGGCTTTTCGATCAGCACGTCCACTCCGGCCTTCATCAACTCGCGCGCCACAGCCAGGTGATGCACCGTGGGAGCCGCTACCGAGGCGGCTTGCAACTCGCTGCGTGTGGTTAACATCTGCTGGACTGATCCGAAGCCCCTGCATCCAAACTCGCTAGCTACGGCGTCGGCGCGGCTTAAATCCGGATCAACCACCCCCAGCAGGCGTACCGGCTCTCCTTGTTGTTCCAGTTCCTTGTAGACTCGGGCATGATTGCGTCCGAAGACGCCTACGCCGACCACGGCGACGGAAATCGGATTTTGCGAGGGCAGAGAAATTCTCGAGGGCCGGTTGCCGGAAGGAAATTGTAAACGTAAATCAGAGAAAGAGCATCTGCATTAGCTCCGTTGGGCCGGCTGTTCCAGGGTCGGGCATTCCAACGTTACGGAAAATCAACCGCGGAAAGGATTGAATCGGTCCCATGAGGACGATCGTGCTGCTCACCATCTCCAACATCTTCATGACGTTTGCCTGGTATGGACATCTGAAATATCGCGAGGTACCGCTCTACAAAGTAATTCTGATGAGCTGGCTGATCGCGTTCTTTGAATATTGTTTCCAAGTCCCGGCAAACCGCATTGGCTCCTACGAGTTCACCGCGGTTCAACTTAAGACGATCCAGGAAGTCATTACCCTTACTGTCTTCGCCGCGTTCTCCGTGCTGTATCTGAAGCAGCCGCTGCGGTGGAATTACCTCGCAGGGTTCGCGCTGATCGTCGTGGCCGTGGCCGTGATCTTTAAGAAATGGTGACGCAAAGGTCTTGGATGTTGGGTTTGGTCCGAGCTCGAGGTCTGAGGTTCGATGCCATAAATCCAAGACCTACCCCGAAGACTTGCCTTGAAACGCTGCTATCCGCGCGAGCGACCCTGCGCTTTTTTCAGGATCGCAATCTGCCCGGCATGGTAAAGCTCGTGCTGAACAACTCCATATAGCATGTGAGAGAAGTCGTAGCGTTTGCCGGGAACGCGTTCGCCGAAGCGCGAGTCGGGAAGAGCCGCGACGGTTTTGACGAGAGCCTGGTGTATGCGTCTCGTCTCGGCTACGGCCTTGCGCCACGCTGATTCTGTAGGCGCGGACACAGGTGGAAAATTTGCCAGACCGGTAGGTTGACACTTTTCTCCGCTCAACCTGCGGGAGGCTGCGTTGTCCCACACCGCAATGTGCAAGACAAGCTCCCAGATGCTGTGAACTTTGGGCAGGGGCCGGGCCGCGGCCATGGCCGCATCGACATCTTCCAACAGTTCGAGTAGCGAAGGCCCATGCCACGCACTGCCCTCAAAGGCGCGGCGAAGCTGGTCGGCGATGCCAGTAGCTTCCGATCGGGTTCCTGTATGTGGAATTTTCATCGAATCAAACCTTAATTTCTTTATTTTCCTAATTTCCCTCTGCGACAATCGCGATTCCCAGCGCGTTCGCCGTGTGAACAATTTTGTCTCCATCGAGCAGCAGGCACTTTCCTGCATCCAAAGCGAGACAGGACGCTCCCGCCGCCTGCATGACTTCGATTGTCTTCACTCCAATTACCGGTACGTCAAAGCGCATATCCTGATTGGGCTTGGCGATCTTAACCACGGTCAACGCCCGGCTCAGGGTAGACGCTTCGCCATGCAGCGAACGCATGATCTCGCCCGCGCGCTCGATGGTGGCGTCGGTACCCTCCATCGCCTCGACCGCGACGCAGGCGGATTCGGCAATGACTACCGTCTGGCCAATATCATGCTGTGCAAGTTGGCGAGCGATAGCTCGTCCATACTCGATGTTTTTGCGCTCCTGCTCAGTGGGTGCGCGCCGTGTCAACGCGCCAGTTTTCACCAGAAGGGGCTCCAGCAGCCAGGTGGAATTTTCCAGCGTGATGCCCTCATCGGCCAACAATTTCGCGATCGCACCCAGCAGCGAATCGGTGTTGCGGGTGGTGAGCGAGAGCAAAAGCTTGGCCAAGCGCCAGTCTGGCCGTATGCTGGAAAAGATTTGCTTGTGTCTCACCTGTCCCGCCATCACCGCGCGCCGCACACCTGCGCGCTGAAAAGTTTCGATGAGCTTCGATAGTTCCCCCAGCGAGAGCCAATGAACGGAAACCGCGCCCTGCGATTCGATCTCCGGAAAGGCTTCTTCCTTGATCGCCGCCACCACGACCTCATATCCCTGGGCCCGCGCCGCCTCCAGAACGAGAATGGGAAACTTGCCATTGCCGGCGATCAGGCCGAGCTTTTCGGTTTGCGAAGGCATGAGGTCGAAGCCACACGCCAAAAGACCGGCGCGGAGTCAGTCTAGCATTTGGCGATGTAGAAGGAATGTTGCGAGCGGCAGCACCCGAACGAGAGCGCCAATCCGCCGCGCCATCGCTGGTTCACCCGAAGCTGCGGATCAGTTCTTGACGTCCTTCTTGCTGACAGAAGACGGATAGCCCTGCCAGACATACTGCAGCGCCTCGGGAAGCGTCTGTTGTCTCACCGCTCGGTCCACGTGCCCAGCGTTGCGGGCAAACACGAATTGGTAGTGATATCCCTTGGCCGCGAGTACCTTCGCCATCTGCTCGTTGGCCAGAACCCAGTCGTGCATGTTGTCCCGCATCGCGTTCGGATTGAGCAAATCCCGGTCGCCAACTTCCATCCACAGTCGTATCGGTTTCACCGGGCTTTCCGGGATGAGATGCTCGTGAAACTCCCAGGCGCCATGCCGTGCTTGCGGACTGTAAGGCCACTGCTGGTTTACAAATGTTCCCGAATAGGTGAGAACACGGTGATACAACTCAGGGTGATACCACGCCATGATCAACGCGCAGGAGCCTCCGGAGCTGCCACCCGTGGTCGCCCTGCCATCGGGATCTTTCGTCAGTTTCACATGAGCCTCTGATTCCACCAGAGGCAACACTTCCTTTTCCACAAACTCGGCATAGACTCCCGACATTGTGTCGTACTCAAGACCGCGTTCACTCCCTTGCGCGTCCCCGCTTCCGTTGCCGATCGAAATCGCAATCATCACTGGGACCTTGTGTTGGGCGATCAACGTGTCCAGAGTCGAGAAGAGCAACCGGTCAGGCCCGTCCGCCCCCACCATGAAAGGCGCGACGCTGCCCGCGACGTACTGCTTGGGAACATAGACGGCCACCTTCCGCGTATAAGCAGCGGGATGGCTCGTCGTAACCACCAGCTTCGCCGGGTCGGCGGGATCTGGAGTCCCGAAAGTGCCCGCGTTCCGGCCAATGCCGGGATAGATTTTGCTGTCCGACGAGTTCATCGTGAACTCGATCACGGTGCCCGTAGGGCTGCCATCCGGGGCAGCCGCATCGATGTGAACCTCATGCGTCGGCCCGAGGATGAAATTGCCGTCCGCGTTCACGGGCGGGTTTGAGCCGTCGGGCAATTGCTTGGCTGAGACAAAGCCAGCAGTGTTCGGGTCCCACGTGGGCGGCGCCACGCGTTCGGTCGGTTGCGCCGGCGCCGGAGTCTGCCCAGAGACTGGATGGCCGGAAACTGCATTGAGAGCCGGGATCAGGCCCACCAGAAGGCAAGTGCTCAGACAACGGAGGGAAGAAGTCATGCTGTTATTCTGCCGCATTTCACAGAGCGGTCAATGAGTACAATGTCCTCATAACGTCAACCACAGCCAAAAAAAGCCAAGCATTTCGTCTCTGGCGACGTTCTTCTATGATAGAGGGCCACTCCTGATAAAGAGTCTTGCTTTAGCGGATCAATGAATACTTGTCGGAAGATGCTGTCGTTCGGAGCGCTTTTTGTCTGCGCTGCGACTTCGCTCGCGCAGGTTCCTCTCGCGCCGCTCGACGCCAAACACTTCGCCTCCATCGACGATTTCGTCAATCACGAGATGGCCCGCCAGCGTATTCCCGGTCTCGAACTCGGCATCTACAGTCGCGGCAGCGTCCTGCTCGCCAAGGGGTACGGCCTAGCCAACGTCGAGCTCAATGCGCCGGCCAAACCTGAGACCCTCATGCAATCCGGCTCCGTCGGCAAACAGTTCGTCTCTGCCGCCATCATGATGCTCGTCGAAGAAGGCAAAATCTCTCTCGAGGACAGCATCACGAAATACTTCTCCGATGCGCCCACCGCATGGAAGCCCATACTGATCAAAAACCTGCTGTCGCACACGTCGGGTCTGTCAGAGTACGAAAGCCCTGACCGCACTGGTCCGAACGGCCCATTCTATTTCCGCCTCGATTTCACTGAGGATGAGTTGGCAAGGAAGATCGAGTCCCTCCCCATCGAGTGGGCACCGGGCGAGAAATGGGACTATCGCAACACCAACTACGCGCTGCTCGGCATCATCATTCACAAGATCACAGGCATGCCGTATGCGGAGTTTCTCAGCGAGCGCATCTTCAAGCCGCTCGGCATGACCTCAACCCGGCTCATCAGCGACCGCGACATCATCCCCAACCGCGCCGCCGGCTACGAGATCGACCGCAATGGCGAGCTCAAGAACCAGCAATGGGTCTCGCCAACCTTCAACTCCACCGCCGACGGCACGCTCTACTTCAACGTGCTCGACCTGGCCAAGTGGGACGAGGCGTTGTACGGGACGAAGCTGCTGAAGCAATCGAGCCTCGACCGGATCTGGACTGTGTATCCGCTAAATGACGGAAAGCCCAATCCGGCGGGTTACGGCTTCGCTTGGTTCATCGGTGCGCAGGACGGTCACAAGCGCATCGAGCATGGCGGTGCCTGGCAGGGATTCATCTGCAGAATCTCGCGCTATCCGGACGATAGCCTCACCGTTGTGGTGCTTACTAACCTCGAAGCCGGCTATTCCAATCCGAGCGTAATCGCACATGTGGTCGCTGGCCTAGTCAATCCGGCGCTGACCGTACCGAAGCTGGAGACAATTGCCGACGACCAGCCGGAGCTGGCCGAGCGTCTCAAGAAGCTTCTGGACGAAATTGTCTCGGGCAAAGACATCCGCCCCGAAACCACCCCGCAACTGGCAGTACTCTTTACGCCAGACACGTCGAAACGCTGGCAGCAGAGCCTCGCGAAACTCTGGCCCGAAGGAACACTCACGCTCGTGAAGCGCGATAAGGGAACCGAGGGCGAGCCGGAATGGGTCTCTAATTACCGCCTGAGCAAAGGCGGCGATTCTATGCTGCTGGTATTCGGCTTGGGCGCCGACGGAAAAATCGGCATCCTCCACCTGTCGCCGAATCGCGAATACCAGTGAGCGCCTGATGGCCGCTCGCTCTTGTTTCCAGGCACTTTGGCCTCCGTTCCAAGACGGCAGGCTAGTACAGGTGTGCAGCCTCCAGTTGCGGCTACTTGGGTCGCATTACGGTTGATAATGCATTGACAAGCTGGAGTCAAGCGATTGTGTTAGCAGTCGATTTCCCGTTGCCAACCAAAGATCGAAAAGACAGTGAACCACAAGGCCATCCAAACACTGTAAAAGATAGATTGAGTCCACGAGTGGCGTGGCCAGCCGATAATGCTGTGCGAGACGTACCCGAAAAGCCGATCGAAAGTTATCCAGAAGACAAGCAACGCGGCGAAGCGGCGCAGCTTACTCTTGCCTATCCAATTTGAGAAGTTTGCCGTTCTGTTACGTTCCATTTCCACGGCAGTTTACACCTTATAATCATTGCGTTCCCGCACCACAATTCTCGAAAGCCTTTGGGAGCGTAAGAGTTGAAATGACATCCGTCTTTCACGTATTTCTTCTGCTCGCGGTCGCCTCTGTGAGTCTCGCAGCCGATACGACCCGCCTCACTCAAGAGGACGACATTCGCGAGACAGTGTTTCGCTACCAATTCGACCACAACGCTTCTGGCTTGCAGAAGAGTGCGAAGGGTTATTTCCTAGCAATAGGCGAGAAGGGTGTTGACCCGTCAGCCGAGTTCATGAAGCGATTCGCTCACCACAATCCACCGGTCCATAAGGGGTCGGCTTGGCGGACAGGCAACAAGGGCTTGTTCTTTCGGGTTACGAGCATCGCGTGGATTTCTGACACAGAAGTTGAAGTCGTGGGAGGATACTACGAAGGAAATGTAAGCTCTTCAGGCAACACCTACACCGTGAAGAAGGACACTGGCAAATGGCAGGTTACAAATGACAAGATGGGCACCATCTCACACGGACCTGATATCCCGTGTGTTGATTGTTGATAAATTGCCATAACGCGTTTCCTATGACATTAACTCCTAAAATCTTTTTCGTTTGCAAAGATTTTTCATGACGTCTATGCGGCGACCGCGGTTAGTTGGGCTGTAACAGGCGTGA
>Ga0209420_1001332_pt1 | contig 11810 bp, 12 predicted proteins | sample BlaSpr_A8_OM1_O1_FD_187972 | JGI IMG/M metagenome (GOLD analysis project Ga0209420, IMG submission 187972) | Forest soil microbial communities from Thunder Bay, Ontario, Canada - Black Spruce, Ontario site 2_A8_OM1_O1 (SPAdes) (version 2) | ecosystem: Environmental > Terrestrial > Soil > Boreal...
TGTTCGCGGTGGACAAAACCAAGTACGTAGACCCCGTGCTGGTGTCGAGCGTCGATGGCGTCGGGACTAAGCTTAGGATAGCTTTCGAAATGGGGCTGCATTCCACAGTGGGCGCTGACCTGGTGAACCACTGCGTCAACGATATTGCGGTGCAAGGCGCTGCGCCGTTATTTTTTATGGATTATCTGGCGACCGGGAAGCTTGAGCCGACGATCGCGGAGAAAGTTGTGGAGGGTATTGCCGACGCCTGCAAGCATAACGGTTGCGCTCTGATTGGCGGAGAGACGGCGGAGATGCCGGGCTTCTATCCTGATGGCGAATATGATCTGGCGGGATTTATTGTCGGCGTCGTGGAACGCGAACGGATTATTACGGGCAAGGAAGTGCAGATCGGCGACGTTGTGCTTGGCATGGCTTCGAACGGGCTGCACACCAACGGGTACTCGTTGGCGCGCAAGTTGCTTTTTGAGGTGGCAGGCTACTCGCCGGAAGACTACGTGAACGAAATCAAGAATAAAGTGGGCAATGAGTTGATGCGCACGCACAAGAGCTACTGGCCGGCGCTGAAGAAGCTGCTTGATGCGCAATGCGTTTCGGCTCTGGCGCACATTACTGGAGGCGGCATTACGGAAAATCTTCCGCGCGTGCTGCCGCGCGGGACAGCGGCTGCGATTGATCTCGGGTCCTGGCCAGTGCCTCCTTTGTTTGAGCATTTGCGACATCTGGGCAATGTTCCGCAAGATGAAATGCTACGCACTTTCAACATGGGGCTGGGTATGCTGCTGGTCGTCCCGCTGGCGAAATTCAAGAAGGCTCAGACTGTGCTCGAACGGGTGGGCGAGAAGGCTTTCACCGTGGGCAGGATTGTTAAGGGCGAGCGCAAGGTGATCTACAACTGAAGGATTTAGTCACCACGGAGGCACGGAGACACGGAGAAAACCTTTTAGAAGTTGCCGTGCTCGGCCTCACGATCTCCGATCTTGAATTTGCCGGTTTAGAATTCCTCCCTGCCTCCGGGTCTCCGTGGTGAATGTCATTCAAACTCCCATGAATTCCCTCGGCATTCTTCTTTCTGGGCGCGGCTCGAACTTTGTGGCCATCGCCGACAGCATCGATGCGGGCCGCATTGCGGACGCGCGGATTGCGGTTGTTATCTCCAACCGGGCGGAAGCTCCGGGCATCGCCACGGCGCGGCAGCGCGGGTTGAATGCGGTGGTGATTCCATCGAAGGGCAGGTCGCGGGAAGAGCACGACCGCGAAGTTGTCGGGACGCTCACGCAGCACAACGTGGGCCTTATCTGTCTCGCCGGATACATGCGTCTGCTTTCGCCCTGGTTTGTGCAGCAGTTTCCGCAGCGGATTCTGAACATCCATCCTTCGCTGTTGCCTGCTTTCCCTGGGCTGGAGGCGCAGGAGCAGGCTTTCGCTTATGGTGTGAAGGTTTCCGGCTGTACTGTGCATCTTGTGGATGAAGAACTTGATCACGGTGCGATCATTGTGCAGAAGACCGTTCCCGTGCTTGATTCTGACGATGAGCACACTCTCGGCACCCGCATTCTCGAGCAGGAGCATATCGCCTACACGGAAGCGATTGGCATCGTGCTGAGTGGAGGATTCCAGGTCATTGGCCGAAGGCTCAAGAGGAGATAGCGATCGTACCTTTCTAGGGCATGGCAATCTGGGCTGGGAGAAAGTTGCAGATCAAGGGCATCCCGAGTGATCTCCGAATTTCGTCGGCTACGGTCTGATCCTTCAGGATTATGGGATTCTTCTGCTTCTGCCACGCGCGATAGGCGTCGAAGTTCTCATCCGGCAACTCTGTGGTTTCCTCTATCAGAGCGGACGAGCTCTTGCGCATCATTTTCTCGGTCAGGGCGATGTGATCGATGGTCCTTGTCAGATGTATCCCTTGGCATGCCGGTACGGGCACATTATCGACGCGTATGTGGATCACGCGTCCGATCCGATGAACCTCATCCACCTTCAGTACGGTGATCGTCCCGCCGCCGACTAAGAGCCACACCTGCCCCGCTTTGTAATCCGGTTTGTCTTTTCCACCAGGAGCTTGCGCAGAAGCGGTAGAAACGGCAGCCGCTATCATCACGACAGTCCAAAAGACGGATCGACGCATAGGAAATCCCTCGCTCCCGTCCATTCGCTTGCGATGCGCTCAGCCAGTGACGCGGTTGTATTCAGCGAAAGTGGCGAGGCTAATCTCGTTGAATCTTCTTCCCCATCCTGACGATCGCCAGCACTTCACCGTTACCCAGAGGAGCTTGCTGATTCTCAACTGCTGTGTATCCTTTCGCTTTGTAGAAGGCAACGCCGCTCAGGGTTGCTCCCATTTCAAGACGAGTGAATCCGGCTTCTGTGGCAGCGTTCTCACAGGCTTCCAAGATCAGGCTGCCGATGCCGCGGCGGGCCCACTTGGGGTGCACGAAGAAGGCGCGAATCTTTGCTGCATCTTGCTTAGGATCGAGCAGCAAGTCTTCGCGGGATGTGAACTGATCGCCGCCGTATAAGGTCTTGCGCTTGCTCCAGCCGCCGCTGGCTACGATCTCGGGCTTCTGCGACCCGGTCACTTCCGCTACGAGATAAGTTCCATCTGCGATGAGCTGGCTATCCACGCCGTAGATCGACTGCAACGCGCCTTCGATCTGAGCTGGTGAATAGTCCTCCGCCTGCAAGCCTCGCACTGACGCCTCGATCACTTCCCGTAAGCGCGGAACGTCAGCGGGCGTCGCTCTTCGTAGGTGAATGTTCATTCTGTTCCCGGTGAATTCCCGACATTCTAAATGTACGGATTCGGTCTTTGCCGCTGCGTTCCTTATAATGTCCTTTCCCATGGCAAACTTCGCACCCGTCGATGAACAACTGACCTATCTCAAGAAGGGCTCGGCGGAAATCATCCGCGAGTCCGGCCTGCGCGCCAAGCTGGAGAAGTCGCGGACCACGGGCAAGCCGCTGCGGGTGAAGCTTGGCATGGACCCGACTGCTCCTGACTTGCACCTTGGGCATACGGTCGTGCTGCGAAAGCTTAAACACTTTCAGGATCTCGGGCACACCGCGATCTTTTTGATCGGCGACTTCACCGGCATGATTGGGGATCCGACGGGGCGCTCGGCCACCCGGCCTCCGCTCACGCGCGAGCAGATTGAGGAGAACGCCGAGACTTACAAGGCGCAGGTCTTCAAGATTCTTGATCCGAAGAAAACCGTCATCGACTTCAACCGGCGCTGGTTCGCCGAGTTTACGGCCGACGACTTTATTCGGCTAATGGCGAAGTACACGGTTTCGCAATTGCTGGAGCGGGAAGACTTCCACAAACGCTTTCGGGAAGAAAAACCAATCGCGCTGCACGAACTGCTCTATCCGCTGGTGCAGGGATATGACTCCGTGGCGCTCGAAGCCGACGTGGAGCTTGGCGGCACCGACCAGAAATTTAACCTGCTGGTGGGGCGCGAATTGCAGCGGGCTTACGGGCAAGAATCGCAGGTGGTGCTGACCACGCCGATTCTTGAGGGCCTTGACGGCGTGCAGAAGATGTCGAAGTCTTTGGGGAATGCGATTGGGATTCACGAGCCGCCGCTCGAGATGTATGGCAAGGTGATGAGCATTTCGGACGAGATGATGTGGAGGTTTTACGAGTTGCTGACGGATGTGCAGGTGGCTGAGATCGAGAAGATGAAGCGGGAAGCGCATCCGATGCAGGCTAAGAAGGAGTTGGCGCGGAGGATTGTGGAGGATTTTCACTCCGCGGAGATTGCGGCCAAGGCTGCGGAGGATTGGACGAAGCAGTTTCAGAAGGAGGAGGCGCCGGAGGAGATTGAGTCGATAGATGTGCAACTTGAGGATGTTCAAGTCGACTCCCAAGGAAAACAAGCTGATTTGACCATCGGCCGAGGTGCAAGTCCTGCCGGACGATCCATCATTCGTCTTGACAAACTGATTCGACAGATCGGGCTTGCTGGGTCGAATAGCGAAGCCGCTAAGCTCTTGAAAAGCGGAGCCGTTGCCATCGAGGCAGAGGCCGTCGGAGAGAGCACCTTCATCGCGAATCTGCTTCTGGGCCACTACTTCTTCCTGCGGGTTGGCCGGCGAATGAAACGAGTGCGGGTGGTTCACCGCACTGGCGCGAACTAGCAGGTCATGTGGGGCGGCCGTCCCCACAAGTGTTATCTAAGTATGCGGCGGTTCTGCTACCCTCAACCGCGCACATGCGCGCGGCTGCCATTCTCGGGCTCGGATGTTCCGCGAAAAACCTCGTTCCCTTTCAGACAGACGCAGTTGCTCGCGAAATAATTGACTGGCACATCGGGATGCCGGCTGCTGCCGATCAAGTGGAAGTGATCTTGCTGTTTGGCGGCGACGGTACTATTCATCGGCATTTGAATCAACTGGTGAAGCTTGGACTGCCGGTGCTGGTCGTTCCGGCTGGGAGCGGGAATGACTTTGCTCGCGCAATAGGGCTGGGTCGCGTGCGCGACTCGCTCGCCGCTTGGCGGCGCTTCTGTGCCAGGCAAGACAATTTGCGGGCCATCGATCTGGGAGTCATCTTGCCCCCGGGCGCTGACACGGGCGGGGTTCCCGCGCCACATTATTTCTGCAGCGTGGCTGGTCTGGGGCTTGACGGCGAAGTGGCGCGGCGGGCTAACGAGTTGCCGCGCTGGCTGCGGGGGCACGGCGGTTATGCGTTGACTCTGGTTCCAACTATCTTTCGCTTTGCAGCGTTCCCTATGAAGATTGTGACTTCGGAAGAAAGCGCGGGCTGGACGACTCGCAGCGATCAGCCGACGATCCTGGCAGCTTTTGCCAACACTTCCACCTACGGCGGCGGGATGAAGATCGCGCCGCGCGCGCGAATGGATGACGGGCAGCTTGATGTCTGCGTGATTGGCGGAATCGATCCCTTCAAGCTGGCGTGCCTGTTTCCTGCCGTTTACTTTGGCCGACATCTTGGCATCCGCGGCGTGGAGTACTTCCAATCGGCGCGGCTGCGCGTGGAAACCGAAGTGCCGCTCGACGTCTATGCCGATGGCGAGTACTTCTGCCGAACGCCAGTTGAGGTCACCGTCGAGCGCGGGGCACTGCGCGTAATTGTTCAAGCGTCACGGGCGAACCGTTAAGTCACTACGTCACCGAGCGAAGGTGGGCGCGTTTCGCACGCGCCCAGGGATTGGGTTATAGAGCGCGCACGATAAAAACAATGACAACAATCACGATAATCGTTCCCGCCAAACCGTAACCAAACATAATGCCTCCTAGGCCTAAATCTGTTGGATCTAACTAATTATGCTGAATGGAGATGAGTCTTGGCTGGTCACTTGTGCTCACGACTGCTGATTTGGGAAGCCGGCTTTGAGTCCCCGGGAAACCCAGAAACTGGAAACTTCCTCTTCGCTCCGGTGCTAAACTTTCTTCATGCCTGAGAAACGTTCCCACACGCTGCTTTGGATTCTGATCGGGGGAGGAGCATTCTTCCTCTTTGTTCTGGCCGTGTTTTCGCTGGTTTACCTGACGCTGCATGCGGGAACCAATGATGCTGGATTCGGCGGCTTCGGCGACCGCATTGGGGTGGTGGACCTGGAGGGCGTGATTCTTTCGCCGCAGCCGGTGGTTGGCCAGCTCAAGAAGTTTGGCGATGACTCTTCCATCAAGGCCATCATTCTGCACGTGAATTCACCCGGCGGGGGCGTGGCGGCTTCGGAGGAGATTTATCGCGAAGTGAAACGCATTCGCGAGGAAAAAAAGAAACGCGTCGTGGTTTCTATTGAGAGTGTGGGCGCAAGCGGGGCGTATTACGTCGCCTCAGCCTCGAACAAGATTTATGCCGACCAGGGGAGCATCGTGGGCTCGATCGGCGTGATCGCGGAATGGGTGAACTATGGCGACCTGCTGAAGTGGGCCAAGCTGAAGAGTGTCGTGATCAAGACTGGCGAATTCAAGGACACCGGTACTCCCACGCGCGACCTCACTCCCGCCGAGCAGGCTTACATGCAGTCGCTGATCGATAATATGTTTGGGCAGTTTATCCAGGCCGTGGCGGATGGGCGCGGCATGAAGTTCGACGACGTCAAAGCCATCGCCAACGGCAAAGTGTGGAGCGGCAAGGAAGCCCGGTCGATGAAACTGATTGACGATGTGGGCGATTTCGAGGCGGTCGTCAAAGACACGGCGAAATCGGTGGGCATCACGGGGGAGCCGACGCTGGTGCGTCCGGAGAAAGATCGCAAGACAATGCTGGACCTGCTGACCGGTGACGTCTCGCAGTGGATTCCCAGCCGCGAAAAGATGCTGGAAGAGCAGGTGGGGTTCTACTACCTCTGGAAGTAGGAAACAGCTCCTGGGTAGCAGGTCTTAGGTGTTAGGTATTGGGTCTTGGGATTACTTCGCTGTTTTCGCTCTAAGACCTGGGACCTAACGCCTGAGACCTTAAGGCGCGACTCTCCGTCGTGACTTGCGTACAACCCCTGAAATTTGAGAAGGTTATGCAGGGTTCCGATATGGGACCGAAGCCGGTGCCCCAGGTGGCGGCGGCTTAGTGAACGGCCCGAGCCGGAACGAAGGGACATTATGACGAAAGCCGACTTGATTGATGAAGTCTCGCGTTTGGCGGAACTTACGCGCAAAGACAGCGAAGTAATTGTGGAGGCGATCTTTGACAGCGTGGTGCGGTCGTTGCGCGCAGGCGACAAGATCGAGATCCGCGGCTTTGGCAGCTTCCGCACCCGGCAGCGCAAGGCGCGCCTGGGGCGCAATCCCAAGACCGGCGAGAAGGTCGAAGTGCCCGCCAAGAAGATTCCTTTTTTCAAGCCGAGCAAAGAGTTGAAGGATCTGGTGAATGAGGGAATCGCCGGTGCGGCGGCGGCTCCAGCGCCTCCGCCGGCTCCGACGGCTTAGTCCCACTGCTTAGCGAGCCTGCTGCACCAGATATAAGTCTGCAACCTTCAAAGCCAGCTCCTCGGGATTAATGTCAGTACGGTTGGCGAGGATGATGATGGTCAGCTGGTCATCTGGGAAACGCTGAATTGTGGTGAGGAAACCAATCGTCTCGCCGTTGTGTGACATGCGCCGGTGACCCTGGTAGGGATCGAGAAACCAGCCGAAACCGTAGCTCACGGTTGACCCCTCGGGAGATTTTGCCGGTCCGTCTGTTGGTTGCACTGGACTGAGGGCGGGCTGCATCTCGGCCTCACTGAGTAGTGTGTGCAGGCGCAGGGCGCGGTCCCATTTCGCCAGGTCATCGAGAGAAGAGTAGATGCCGCCGTCGCCGAGAACGGCAGAGGTGGGGCTCTGGTCGGTTTCATGCCAGCCGTCGTCGTCCTTCTTCGTATGGCCGTAGGCGCGGTGCTGGACTTCGTTCTTGCCCTTCTCATAGGCCAGCGTGTTCTTCATTTTCAGCGGCGTGAAGATTCTCTCCTGAAGAAATTGGCCAAAGGCTTTGCCGGACACTTTCTCGACGATCATCGCCAACACCGCATAGCCTGAATTGCTGTACTCCCACTTCGTGCCTGCTGGAAACTTCACAGTGGTTTGCTGCTCGAGCAGTTTCAGAACGCCGGCATCGAGTATTTGCGGAATCTTTTCCGGCGGCGTGTCGGGATATTGCTTCAAGAGCAGGTCTTCGTAGTCTTCGAGGCCGGAGGTGTGATTCAGCAGATTGCGCACTGTGATCGAGTTGCCGTATGCGGGGAATTCGGGAAAGAAGTGGGTGAGGCGATCGTCATAGCCCAGCTTGCCGTCACGTGCCAGCAGCATGATGCACGCTGCCGTGAACTGCTTGGTGAATGACGCGAGACGGAAGTTGGTGTGTTCATCGATCTTCCGCAGCGTGCGCAGGTCGGTGACTCCGTATCCGCGGCGAAACACTACCTCGCCATGATGAACCACCAGCGCGGCGGCGCCAGGAGCTGTGACGGACTTCAGGCTGGCGAATACGGCATCGATCTGGCTGGACGATGCTTGTCCGGACCATACTTGGTTACGGGCCGGAGCTGCGTAGATGAGCAGCCACAGCAGGGGCAGGACGCTCGCGTTTCTTGGTCGCAACATAGCTCTATCTCTGGGACTTTCGTTTGTGAGGCGCGGGTTATTTAGACACCTTTCACCCGTCCAAGGGGACCGCATCCGTCGCCGATTCCCACTGCTGCCATCATTCGTCCCGTTTTCCCTTTCTCTGCGCGGTATGAAAATAGCAGGTCGGTGCGGCAGTTGGTGCATAACGGCGACGCTTCGATACTTCTGGGCGGCACACCCGCGGCCAATAGTTGTCGACGATTGGCTTCCACCAGGTCCAGGAAAATCTTTTTCGGCAATTCGCTGTGCCCGGGGGGGCGAGCTGTGAGGAACAGCATGGGATATTTGTCGCGTACTGGATCTGATTCCTCGACTTCCCGGAATAACTTTGCCGCGTAGGCGAACTGCGACTCGAACTGCTCACGAACCTCCTTGCCCACTGGATAGCAGCAGCCATGAATGCCAGGGCCAATCGCGGCTTTGAGATCTCCGGGCCGGGTGCCGAAGCGGCGGCGCATCTCGCCCACTCCTTTCTCGACGATGCGCTTCGCCGTCCCGCGCCAGCCGGCGTGAAACACGCCTACGGCGCGGTGCTTGGAGTCGACGAGAATGATGGGCAGGCAATCGGCGGTCTGAATCGCCAGCAACAAACCGGGAGTCGAGGTGATGAGGCCGTCGCCAACGAGCCGGGATTTGGAGGGGGATTCGACGAACCGAATGGTGTCGGAATGAACCTGGCGCAGCGTGATTAGCGTTCGGAGATCACTGCCGGCGGCGAGTTCGCGCGAGAACGCGGTGCGGTTTCGCTCGACGGCGGCTGTGGAGTCGTCCGGGGTGAACCCCAAGTTGAGTGCTTGGCCGCCGTAGGCACGGGAGAATCCTCCCAGCCGGGTGGAGAATCCGTGGACGAGCCAGGGAAATTTGCTCAGGTTCTCGGCGCGAAGAATTGTGAGTTTGTCTTGCTTGGAGATCCGCTTCGGCACCCATCCATGTTACCCGGCAGACCAGCGTTGCCGCACTCCGGCCAGAAACTTTTCCTTGTCCGCGCGCATTTGCTTTACCAGCGCTTGATTGCCGGTATCTTCGTGGGTGGCGGCCCAGAGCACCATCTCCGTAAGCACCGGCGCCAGATCGATTCCTTTCTTGGTGAGCAAATAAGTTACCTTGCGCCCGTCTGATGGATCCGGTTCCGTGGTGATGATTCCGTACGCAGCGAGTTTGCGCAGGCGGTCGGCCAGGATGTTCGTTGCAATTCCCTCATAACATTCCAGAAAGGCTTTGTAGGTGCGGGCGCCCTGCAGCATCATGTCGCGGATGATCAGCAGCGACCAGCGGTCGCCCAGCATTTCCACTGAAGCGTTCAGCGGGCATCCTGACCTGCGCTTTGGAGCTGTTTTCTTTCGGACCATCTTTAATCGTCTATTGTTCAATACTTACTTGCAAGTCGCAAGTGAAATGTGAATACTGTTCCCTGTGCCATGGGAAGGAAAGTGTCGAAATCACGGGAGAGAATCAATGAATCGAGAGTCAATGAATCGAGAGATAGTCAGGACAATCGCGTGCGGAACTTTCGCGGTGGTGGTCGTGCTGGGAGCGTGGCGGCCCGCACATGCAGCGGACACGCAAACACCGTACCCGAATATGGCTCCTCTTGAGCAGTATCTGATGGCGGACCGAAACGCAGAGATAGCTCTGGCACGGAGCGCGGCGCCGGAATCCATCTCACGGGATGCCGAGGTCATGGTGCTGGGGCGGCATGGTTACGAAATCGCCGTCCCGGGCAAGAACGGTTTCGTGTGCATGGTGGAACGATCATGGACCGCCGGAATCAACGATCCCGTTTTTTGGAATCCCAAGATACGGGGGGCGATCTGCCTCAACCCGCCGGCCGCGCGAACCGTCCTGCCAATCACGCTCAAGAGGACCGAGTTGATATTAGCCGGACGATCGAAAGCTGAAATGTCCGAGGGTATCAAAGACGCATTCGACAAGAAGGAATTGCCGGCACTGGAGTCTGGCGCGATGAGCTACATGATGTCAAAGCAAGCATCCTTAGGCGATAACGCCGGACATTGGCATCCCCACCTGATGTTTTTCGCTCCGCAAACGGACGCTGCAGCATGGGGCGCAGACCTGCCAGGCTCCCCGATTCTGACCTTTGGCTACAGTCAGGATGGGCTGACGGTGTTCATGATTCCGGTCCGCAGGTGGTCGGACGGGACGGCTGACACGGATTAGCATTGCGCGTTCGGGGAGAAGATGCGAAGAGTCATTGTTTCAAATGTGGCATCGCTGGATGGCTTCTTCGAAACACCCGATAAGAAGCTGGACTGGGTTGTGACCGATGCAGAGTTTTTTGATTATGCCGCAGCCATGCTGCGCGCGGCGGACACTCTCTTGTTTGGGCGGGCAACCTACGAACACATGGCCAATTACTGGCCCACCGCTCCGGCCGATGAAATCGCAGACCAGATGAACAGCCTGCCGAAAATTGTCTTTTCCAGGACGCTGCAAAATGTGGAATGGAATAATTCGCGGCTGGCGGAGAAGTGTCCTCCGGAAGAAGTCTCGCAATTGAAAAAACAGCCTGGCCGGGACATTGTAGTTCTCGGCAGCGCTACTGTAGCATCGTCGCTGCTGCAGGCAGGTCTGGTCGATGAGTATCGCGTAATCCTGCAGCCGGTTTTGATCGGCAAAGGAAACTCGCTTTTCAAGGACTTTACCGAAAGAATGCAACTGGAACTTATGGGGGCAACGGCTTTTGGTTCGGGCGTGGTTCTGCTGAGCTACCAGGGGCCCTGACACGCAAGCAGACACGACGGGAGGAAGCGATGAGTGAGGTCCGAGTACTGGTGGGTACCCGCAAGGGGGCGTTCGTGCTGACGGCGGACGGCAAGCGCGACAAGTGGGAGGTCAGCGGTCCGCACTTCGCCGGGTGGGAAATGTATCACGTGAAGGGATCGCCCGCCGATCCGAATCGGGTGTATGCCTCGCAGTCGAGCGGCTGGTTTGGACAGATCATTCAACGCTCCGACGATGGCGGCAAGACGTGGCATCAGCCCGGAACGCCGCCCGGAGAGCCGCCGGCGCCGGGTCCGCCGAAGGCCGCGAGCAACAAGTTTGTTTACGATGCGTCCGATGAAACTGGCAAGCCGCTCACCACGCATCAGTGGTATGACGGCACCCAGCATCCGTGGGAATTCAAGCGGGTGTGGCATCTGGAGCCTTCGCTTACTGATCCCGACACGGTGTATGCGGGCGTGGAAGACGCCGCCATCTTCCGCTCGACCGATGGCGGCGAGAATTGGCAGGAACTTTCCGGGCTGCGCGGGCACGGTACCGGCCCCAACTGGCAGCCGGGCGCGGGAGGGATGTGCCTGCACACGATTATTCTTGATCCCAGCAATCCGCAGAGGATGTGGATTGCGATCTCGGCGGCGGGCGCATTTCGCACTGATGACGCGGGCAAGAGCTGGAAGCCGATCAACCGCGGATTGTATTCGAAGTACATTCCCGACCCGACGGCTGAGGTGGGGCACTGCGTTCACCATGTTGCGATGAACCCGACGCGCCCGGGAGTGCTCTTCATGCAGAAGCACTGGGACGTGATGCGCAGCGATGACGCCGGCGATTCCTGGCAGAAAATCAGCGGGAACCTGCCGACTGATTTTGGATTCGTAATCGATGTGCATGCCCATGAGCCGGAGACTGTTTATGTCGTCCCGATCAAGAGCGACGCGGAGCACTTTGTTCCGGACGGCAAGCTGCGGGTTTTTCGCAGCCGCAGCGGCGGG
>Ga0209420_1001333_pt1 | contig 11810 bp, 10 predicted proteins | sample BlaSpr_A8_OM1_O1_FD_187972 | JGI IMG/M metagenome (GOLD analysis project Ga0209420, IMG submission 187972) | Forest soil microbial communities from Thunder Bay, Ontario, Canada - Black Spruce, Ontario site 2_A8_OM1_O1 (SPAdes) (version 2) | ecosystem: Environmental > Terrestrial > Soil > Boreal...
GGCGATCCACGAGCGCCCCACCCTCCTGGGAGGCCTGGCCACCCTGGCCAAGACGTCGAATGTGACGTTCGATCCCGGCGAGTACAGCACGGCGTACAAGGGAACGCCGAGCTACACCCCTCTGCTCAGCACGGCGGCCGGTGCGACCCTGAACCAGGTGTTCATGGTCAACGGCGCAGACTCCGAAATCATCGCGGCCCCGTCGTTGCCCGACGCCGACAACGACGGCTTCAGCGTGGCCTTCGGCTCTGCCTCGCCTTCCCCGCCAGCGAGCTGACCACCGCCAATCTCCTGCGCGGCGATCATGGGCCCGTGGGGCTCCCTGCCGGCGGCCTTGCTCGGAGCCTTGCCCGGAGTCGGCCTCACAGAAGCGACCTGCTCGATGGGTCCGTGATAGATTCTTGCGCTTACTAGCGTCTCTGGTCTGGGGCAGGCCACGAGGCGAGGGGGTCGACGAGCCAGGAGGGCCGAGTGCGACGTTTCATGCTCCTGCTGGTCGCGACTGCGGCAGTGGCCGGCTTGACGCGTGCAACGACGGACGTCGCCCAGGCCGCCTCCTGTCCGTGGATGAACGCCGCTCAGTCACCTTCGGCTCGAGCGAGCGAACTGCTGGCGGCAATGTCATTGGCCAACAAGATCAGCATGGTCACAGGCGGCGTTCGCTTTGGCGGCGGAAACCCCAACATCGGGTCTCCGGCGTACACCGCTGCGATCCCCTCCCTGTGCGTGCCGGCGCTCGTGATGAACGACGGCAGCAATGGCATCGGCGATGAGCAGAAGTTGACGACGGCCTTCCCGGACACCATCTCCCTGGCCGCGACCTGGGAACCACAGCTGGCGCAGCAGTACGGCCAGGTGCTCGGAGGTGAAGCGTTTGCCAAGGGAGTCAACGTGCTGCTCGCGCCGGGAGTCGACATCGCCCGCAATCCGCTGGGCGGTCGCAACTTCGAATACCTGGGGGAGGATCCGTTCCTGACGGGCCAACTCGCCGCGGCAATGGTCGGCGGCATCCAATCTCGCAACGTGATCTCAACGGTGAAGCACTTCGCGCTCAACGACCAGGAGACCAACCGCAACACCGACTCCTCAGACGCGTCCGAACGCACCATGCAGGAGATCGACCTACCGGCATTTGACGTGGCTACACACGCAGGCGCTGGCGCCGTGATGTGTGCCTACAACCGGATCAACAGTGTGTACGCCTGCGAAAACCCGTCGACGCTCGAACAGGTGCTCGACGACCAGTTCGCCTTCAGCGGCTTCACGATGTCGGATTGGCACGCCACTCATTCCACCGCGCCCTCGGCCGACGCCGGCTTGGACCTGGAGATGCCCGCGGGAGAAAAATACTACGGCGCGGCGCTCCAAGCCGCGGTGACGAAGGGGCAGGTGTCGGAAGCGACGCTCAACGGCATGGTCTCTCGCATCCTGTACTCGATGTTCCGCGTTGGCCTGTTCGACCACGTGCCGAACGAGGGCCAGCAGGCAGCGGCGACGACCGCCACGAACGCGGAAAGCATCGCCACCGCCACAGAGATCGCAGAGAACGGGACGGTCCTGCTCAAGAACGCCAACGCCGTGCTGCCTCTCGGGACGACCTCTGGAAAGCGGATCGCGGTGTTCGGCCCTGCAGCCGGCGGCTTCGGCGCCGCGCTCGCCTCGCAAGGATATGGAAGCGGTCACGTTCCGGTGCTGTGGTACCAGCCGGGCATCGTGCCACCCTTCCAAGCGATAGCTGCTCGCGCGGCTCGCGCCGGCGACACCGCGACCTACTCGGAAGGCTACAACCTCCAAGAAGCCTCGGCGCAGGCCGCCAGCGCGAGCGAGGCCGTCGTGTTCGTCAACGACGTCGAGACCGAGGGTGCCGACAGGCCCAGCCTGGAAGCGCAAATGGGAACCTGCTCCTTTGCATTGCCATTCGTCATGCCCAACTCGTGCATCTACTTCGGCCCCAATCAGAACACGCTGGTGGCGGCGGTCGCCGCGGCTAACCCGCACACGATCGTCGTGGTGCAAAGCGGCGATCCGATCGCGATGCCGTGGATCGAACAGGTACAGGGAGTCGTCGAGAACTGGTACCCGGGGCAGGTGGACGGCAACTCGATCGCGCCGATCCTGTTCGGCGACGTCGATCCGTCGGGCAAGCTCCCGATCACGTTCCCGGTGCGCCTCTCAGAAGACTCGCTGCAGAGCCCTGCTCAGTATCCGGGCGTCATGGAGGCGGGCGACTCGGTGGGTCCACACTCGCTCTACAGCGAAGAACTGCTGGTGGGATACAGGTGGTATGACGCCAAGGGAATCACGCCGCTGTTCCCGTTCGGGTTCGGGCTGTCCTACACCACGTTTGGGTTTTCGGGCCTGTCGGTGACTTCCAGCGGCGATAGCGCGGTGGCAACCTTCACGCTGGCGAACACCGGTTCGCGCCCCGGAGCCGACACGGCGCAGGTATACGTTGGGATGCCAGCGTCGACTGGCGAGCCGCCAAGGCAGCTAAAGGGATTTTCCAAGCTGTCGCTCGAACCGGGGCAGTCGCAGACGGTGTCGATACCCCTGAGCGCGACTTCGTTCGCTCATTGGGAAACCAGCAGTCGCCAATGGGTTGTCAGCGGCGGCACCTACCAGATCTATGTGGGCGACAGCTCGCGCAACCTGCCACTCCATGCGTCATTGGAACTCCCGTCGAGCGAACTAGGAGCCGGGGTGTATTGACGCCTGTCCGGTCGCTGATGGGCCGCGCCGGGTCGATCGGCTGGGGCCGACCTCACGTCCGGGCGTGTCGTCGCCGCCAAACCACCTGCGCGCCGGCGCCCGGTGCGAGCGTCGTGCCCCGTCTGCTGATCGTCTCGTCGCGACGCCATGGGCGCCGGCGTGGCATGGTCGGTTCGAGTTCGCTGAGGATGGTGCGAACGATCAGCTTCACCTCGTGCTGGGCGAATGAAGCGCCTATGCAGCGGCGGATGCCGCCACCGAAGGGGATCCACGAGAACGTCTCGGGAGCGTTCTCCAGGAAGCGCTCGGGACGAAATGCGTCGGGATCCCCATACGCTTGGGCGTTTCGGTTGGTCAGGTAGATCGAGACCAGCACGCGTGTGCCCGCGGGCAGGTCCCATGAGCCTACGCGAAGCTGCTCGGTGAGCACGCGGCCAGCGCGCGGCACCACGGGCCGGACTCGCAGCGTCTCGTTGATGACCGCTGTCAGGTATCGATCGTCCTCGCCCTCGTCGATCTCTGCGATCAGCCGGGCAAGCTTGTCCGGATGCCTGACCAAGCGCTCGAACACCCACGCGATGGACGTCGCCGTGGTGTCATGGCCGGCTACCAGCAAAGTCACCAGCTCATCGCGCAGTTCCGCGTCGCTCATCGCCTCGCCGTCCTCGTCGCGCGCGAGAAGCAACAGCGACAGGATGTCCGCCCGCTCGGCCAGATCGGCGCTCTCGCGACGACTCGCGATCTCGGCGAGGATCAGCGCGTCGAGTCGGCTCAGGGCTTGCGCGAAGGGGCCTGTCGTGGGAGGCGCCATGGCCATCGCGCGGGCGCGAAATGAGGCACGCAGCAACGCGAATGCGCTCGGCGACACGAGCAGAGCCTCGATCGTCTCGCGCAGAGCGCTCATGCGGTCTGCCTCGACCCCGAAGACCGCGCGTAGGATCACCTCCAGGGTGATCGCTCGCGAGCGCGGCTCCACGCTCATCTGCTCGCCCATCGGCCAGCTCGCCATCTCGCGCCGGGTCGCTTGCAAGATCACCTGCTCGTAGTCGCGCATGCGCTCCCCGTGAAACGGCGGCAGCAAGAGCTTGCGCTGGCGCATGTGCTCGGGCCCGGTGAGCACGATGATCGAGTTGGGCCCCATCACGGCGGCCACTGGAGACTCCGCACCCCCCGACAAGGCGACCCCCGCGGTGAAGAGCGTCTTGACCTCGTCCGGGTCGCTGACGATGACCACGCGAACGCCGCTCGGAGCAAACGTCAGCGTGAACGAATCCCCCAGCCGCGACGCGCACGTGCGCATCAGCCATGCGGGGGCGAGCGCCCATAGGAGAGTCTGAGCAATCGCCGGTGCGCGCGGCCCCGGCGGCAGCATGCTCGCCCTGGCTGCGCCATTGGCCGGCGCGACGGTCTCCTGACCCCCCGGAGCTTCAGCCACCATGCGCACTGGATACTAGCCACCGCCGGCCGGCCGTGCGGGGCGGCCGCGGGGCCTTCGAGCGGTTCGGCGCGCTCACGCGGGCCATGCGGCCCGCTACTCTCCGCCGGCCTCGCCGCCGTCGAGCTGCCCCGAAGCGTCGCCGGCAAGCAGCATCACGAAGGCGAGCGTCGCCGCGCCCACCGCCAGCATCGCCAGGACGGCGAGCACAAGCACCACCACGCTTCCCCCCACAGCCGCGACCACGAGCAGCGACACGGGGATGGAGATAGCGAGCACTCCCACTATCAGCGGCAGAGTCTCCTGCATGCCAGCGGGCAGGTTGCGAATGTCACTAAGACGCGGCACTTGACCTCCTGTCGTAAGGGAGCGGTTGCGGCGAGAGCAAGATTACCCACAAGCACATCGACAACGCACCAGCGCTCGGGGGGCGCTAGCGCTCGACCAGCGCCACCAGCACTCCCACCACGGACGGGTCGAACTGGCTACCTGAGTTGGCCTTCAACTCGGCCACCGCCGCCGATGCGGGCAGTGCTTTTCGATAGGGCCGCGTGGTGGTCATCGCGTTGAACGTGTCACAGCAAGACACAATGCGCGCAGCCAGGGGGATCCGCTCTGCGCGCAGCCCGTCGGGGTAGCCGCCACCGTCCCAGCGCTCGTGATGAGAGCGCACGCTCTCGCCCACCTCGCGCATGAAGCCACCAACCCGCGCGAGCATCCGCTGACCCTCCACGGTGTGCGTCTTGATGATCTCCCACTCCTGCTCGTCCAGTGCACCCGGCTTGTTGACGATCTCCTTGGGCACCGCGATCTTGCCGATGTCGTGCAGCAACGCGGTGAACTCCACAAGGCGCTGCTCGTCTGCGCCGAGCCCCATCTCGCGCGCCACCGCCAGCGCCAGGTGCACGACGTCCTTGCAGTGTTCTCCCGTGTAGCTGTCGTCCGCCTCGACCACGTCACCCAGCAACAGCGCCGTGCCGCGATACGCGCTGTTGAGCTCGATCAGCTGCTGCATGCGGGCATGGCGCTCCAAAGACAGCCAGCGCAGGACGCCGAACAGCGGCCCGACCAGCAGCACCACCCACGCGTGGGTCATCGCTGCCAGCGCCACCACCAGGCCAAGCGGCGCCAGCGCCAGGTCGATCAGGTACACCTGACAGACCTCGCCGGCGAGCTCTGCGATCGAGATTCCGCCGCGCAGGCGTTCTCGCGTCGCGTTCGCGCAGAAGTCACACGCGAACTGCGCGCCCAGCGCCAGCACCAGCACCCCCCAATGCCCGTCTGGGCTGTGATCGTGTGCCACCAGCAACACCAGGACTGGCCCCACCGCAAACCAGCTGTTGGCGGGCACCGTCAGGATGCGGCTCAGCGGCACGCGCCCGGCGGCGATCGCCGGGGCCATCGCAAGGGCCAGCGACAGAGCAACCAGCAGCGGCACCAGCGCGACGGGCAGCGCGAAGAGCATCGGCACGAACACCGCCTGCGTGGGCACCGTGAATCCAGCGCCGATGTCAAAGCGAACGCCGCCGATCGCCGCTACCACGATCACGTACAGCAGCGCGACCGCCGGCGACAGCCCGTGACCGCCTCCGCCCGCGAGCACCAGCGCCAGCGCAGCCAGCAAGAAGCCGCTTGCCACCAGCAGCTCCGCGCGGCGCTCGGTGTCGACCAGCGGCTGCTTGCGCCCGGCAAAGGAAGCGCCCAGGCGCTCTGACTCGATGTATGAGTGCGCAGACATAGTTACCTGCTGCACCTATCGTCACCAACTGCGCCGCGATCAAACAAACGCGACGATTTACGCGCATGCGCCGCCTCGGATTCATCTATCCGGAACTATCGACCGCTCAGCGGGCGATTCGCTCGGACGTTCGTCGAGGCCGCTTGCATCGCCCGGGCCCCTGCGCGATCGTGGCCGACTGACCAGATAGACAAACGCTGAAAAGGGCAAACTCGCCGTGAGGCGGGGACGCAAAGCCAGAGGTCTCCAGACAGTGAGACGGCTCAGCCGCCAGTACAACGCTTGGAGGCGCTTGTGTTCTCGCACCTGTCACATCTCAAATCTTCCCCGCTGCTCAGACCGTTGCGTCGGCGGGCATGCTCGCTGGGCCTTGCCTGCGCAACTGCCGGCCTGAGCGTCGCCGCCCTTGCCGCCGCACCCGCGCAGGCCGCGCTCATCAGCACCGGCGCGTGCAACGAAGCAGCGCTGTCGCAACCGTTTGCGCCCTGGGGCGACACCAACCTGTACGAGTTGGTTCCCGGCGCCAGCTTTGAGGGCTCGCTCGCCGGCTGGACATTGAGCGGTGGCGCCCAGCGTGTCTCGGGGAGCGAGCCCTTCGGCGCCACGGGCTCCGTGGGCGCCTACTCGCTGTCTTTGCCCGGCGGAAGCTCCGCCCAAACACCGTTCACGTGCGTCAACGCCAGCTACCCGAGCTTTCGCTTCTTCGCCCGCAACGAAAGTCTCATCTCGACGGTGCTCGTGCAGGTCGTCTACCAGACCGCGCTCGGGGCGGTGGCGCTGCCGCTGGGAACGGTCGCGCTGAGCGCCCAGTGGCAGCCGACGCTGCCGATGCTCACCGGCTCGGTGCTCGGCGGCGCGCTGTCGGGAGGCACCGGTGAGGTGGCGCTGCGCTTCACCGCGCTCACCGGCAGCTCGCGCATCGACGACGTGTTCATCGACCCGCGCATGCGCTGACGCTTGCGCGGGTGAAGCTCACATGCTCGAGTAGCCCAGCAGCGCGTAGGTCTGCAGCGCGGCGTCGACTTCGGCCTCCGCGCCCGCGACCTTCGCCTGAGCGGCTTGCGCCTGGGTCGAGCTTGCGGCGGTGAGCGCGGCCGCGAGCTCCTGGTAGGCGCCGTGTGCAGCCAGCAGGGAGCTCGCCAGCGTGGCCTGGGCCGCGCTGGCCGACTGCGGCGGTTCGAGCGTCCCGATCGACGCGGCCGTACTCGCAAATCGCTTGGCGAGCGCGCCTGCCAGGCTGGCCACCTCGCCAGGTGAGTTGCGCGCGTGCATCTGCTCTCGAAGCGTCAGTCGCTGTCGATCGAGCAGACCCAGTTGCCTGGCCAACTGCGCTGCGTAGGCACCATTTGGGCTCAGCGCATATAGCGACTGTCCCGGCACGGTTATCTGTGCGACGATCTGTTCGCACTGACGCAGGAAGAGCGACGATTGCGCGTTCGCGTAGCAGGCCAGGGCGGTGGGCCCTTCGACAGCGCTGGGGATCACGTAAAGCTCAAGCGCCCGGTCATAGCCGGCGAGATGCAGTTGGCGATACCTGTAGGCCTGTGCGTTGGCGAGGTCCACCACTTCGGTGTGCGGCAGCCCGTGCATGATGCTCACGAACGCAGCCGGCAACAGTCCGGGCGTGCCGGCCGGCAGGCGTCCACTGAGCAGGCCCGCCTCCCCCGCGCGCCCGCCCGGGGCCAGCGTGAGCGAATCGGCGATCGCAAGACCGGGTATCGACGGGGCGGCGCTCGCGGGCCGCCAGGTGGATGGGTATTCGAGCAGAGTGCCCGCTCCCGCAGCGATCTGCGGCTTGCTGGCCGGCGCGCTCGACGTTGCGCTGTTGCCGAGCAGAAAGCCCGCGAGCGCCAGTCCGATGGCAAAGATCACCAGACCCGGGATGATGCTGTCGGCCGCGCGGCGCATGCTGGTCAGCCCGAGCTTTCATACGTGACGGCCACGCTCGCGCGAGGGCGCCTGGCGGGATGCGACGAGGGCGCCGGTGCAGACGTCGCGGGGACTGTCGCCCGTGTCGGCGACGAGCTCGAGGCGACGCGCTGCTGCGAGCCTGGCGGAGCGGACGACGCGACCGGTCCGCTCCCCACCGCTGGGGCCGACGCCTGCAGCGATGGCTCAGGTTCGCGCGCTTGCCCGCCTTCGCTCGGCGCCGCCGCGCGGCGGGGTCGTGCGAGCGCGCGGGACGGGGGCGCAACAGCAACTTCGATCGCGGGAGCTTCGCTGAGGCGAGATGGGATCGCGCTTGAGATCGAGGCCGACGCGACGCTTGGCAACGTCGCTTCCCGCGAAGTCCCAGCAGGGCTGGTCAATCGTCCGATCGCAAAGAACGCGCAGAACACCGCCACGCACAGCGCGCCCGCGAGGATCACCCCGCGACGGCTCACACCCGGGTCCGGTGCGGGGGAATCGAACCGCGCGCCGCGCATCACACAGGGCAGACGATTGGCGCTGTCCCCGTCGGGCTCAGGCACGTGTCCACGCGCACCGGCAACTTGGCGCGACCGATGCTAAAGCGCGTGTACTTGCCGATCTGTCCCGGCTCGGAGACCCCGATCTGAAGGCTTGCCCCGGCTCGCAGGGCGCGATCGAATCGCCGAAAGACGATCAGCACGACGCCTCCCGTCCTGTTCCTGGTTCGCGTTGACGTCGCAACCTCGTCGCGCGCCGCCGCCGGACAGCCGCTCCCCCGACAGGTCACCGTGACTGTCGCGCCCACCGGCGCCTGCACCGACAGCAGGCTGACCTGGACGCGAAGCGCAGTCACCGTGTCGGCGATCCGTACGACCGGAAACGGCGCCATCAGCTTGGGAGGGGCAGCGCTCACGATGATCGTCCTGGTGTCAACACTCGACAGGCCCTGCGCGTCGGTGACGCGCAGGCGCACCACGTGTGTCCCCGGCGTGGCAAACGAGGTGCTCAGCGCCGAGCCTGCCGCGCTGAACGTGCCCGCGCCAGTCAGGTCCCAGGCAAAGCCGGTGATGGCACTGTCGGTATCGGTCGAGGTGGACGCCACCACGAGGCGTTCGCCCGTGCGCGGGTTGGCCGGAAACCACTGAAAGGACGCGGTCGGCGCGGAGGGCGATGATGCCGACGATGTTGTCGAGGAGGATGTGGCCGTGAGCGCCGCGGCGGGTGAGGCCTCTGGCGAGCCGGCAACAACCGGAGCGCTGATCGCAAAGGTCACCGTGCTCGTGCCCACATTGCCAAGTTCGTCGCTCTGTGACACCTGCGCGGTATAGATGCCGTCGGCCAGCTGCGGGCCTGCCGAGCCGGTGGTCCATGCACCGCCGACCGGAGTGACATCCAGCGGCGGGGCGACCGGGTTGCCGGAAACCGAGCTGCCTGAGTAGATCGCCAGGGCGACCGACTGGCGGTCGCCCTTGGCCTGTCCGGCCGTGCCGCTGAACGTCGGCCTGGACACCGTCAGGATCGCGTTGTCGGCGGGCGCGGCTATGACGACGGGCGGCGGCGTCGCGTTGACAGTGAAGCTGACGGTCGGGCTCTTGCCGGTATGCGTGAAGGAGCTGGTCTGTTCCGCAAGCGCCGTGTACTGTCCAGATTTCAGCGCAGTCCCCAGAGCGACCGTCCACGTCGCTTCTGAGGGCAGCGCCAGCAGCCTGACGGGCACCGGCAAGACCGTCGAGCTCTGCACCGGCGAGCCCGTGGCGTTCGCGCCCGCATAGATCTTCAGCGTGACGGTGTCCAGGATGTCGTTGGTCATGCCCGTGAACGTGGGCGTCTGCTGATTGGTCGAGCTCCCGCTGAACGTGTGCGCGATCGTGATGTTTGGCCCAGCCGCCAGCGCGACTCCCCCACTGCCCAGCGCGAGCACGAGCAGCACAGCTGGAACAGCAGCAACCGTGCGCAAAGCAACTCTTGTGGCCTTCATCGAAATGCCTCTCCAAACCATGTTGTGTCAGGTCATCAGCATGTGCCCGGCCGACGCCCCCCGTCGGCCGGGCACATGCGCAACGACCCGCATGCGTACGCGCTTCCGTGCGGCGAACTGGCATGCGTGGTCGAGCCTCTGCGCGAGCCCGCGCTGGCCCGCTCCCGGGCACATCCACATTTGCGTCGCGGAGCGACGCACGCTGGCGCGGTCACGCAACGCTCTGAACGCCAAGCCCTCCGCCGTGAGGAATGTGAATGCACGATCGCCCTCCATGTCGTGTTCACTGGCGGCCGGGCTATCTCATAGAGACCCTGACTTTGCGCCCTCGCCTCGCGACGAGTTTGCCTTTTTCAGTGCTGGCTTTGAATTCCTGGAGAAGTCTAGGCACGGGTGAGTGCGTGCGCAACAGATTGAAGGACCTGCGCAACAAATTGGACGGATGTTCTAGTCGGGCTATATCTCGAGGTAGCGCAACACGACGCGACCCAGCACGATCACATCGCCGCTGTGCAGCTCGGCCTGCGTGACACGACGCCCGTTGACCAGCGTGCCGTTGGAGCTGCGGTCGTCGAGGATGCGTGCGCCCGAAGGACGCGAGACGAGGATCGCATGACGCCGCGACACCGAGCTCTCGTCCAAGCGCAGCCCGGCGCTCAGGCCGCGCCCGATGTGCAGCGCGTCCTTGCCCAAGGGGATCAGCAGCGTCTCGCGCGGGCCCTGGACCTCGATGTAGCGTCCGGGGACCGACTGATCGGTCGGTCGCGCCCGGTGGCGCACGCGCTCGTCCAGGCAGGCGATCGGATCGAACCGCTCGGTCATCCCGTCGGCGGCTGGGGAGCGGATGAGCGTGGGGGCGGTCATACCAGGAGCAAACACCATGCTACTGAGCCCAACCTGAACCGCTGCTAAGAAAAGCCGAAATTGGCTGCGAGAAAGCCCGAAATTGGGCGCGATTACGTGCGCGCGCGGGGGGTCTTGCTGCTACGACCCATCCGCTTGGAGCTCCACCAGCCCCACCCACCCACGGCCAGCACCGGCACGACGTACATCATCGACGTGTACCAGTGCATCAGGCAGGCCAGCGGCATCACGACCGCAGAATCTATCACGTCCGTCACCAGGCCTCCTTGGCCGGCCCCCGCCCCGGCCCCGGCGCGCCGCCGCCGCTGGCCGCCGCTGTGCGCGAGCGCCGGCGGCGCACGAACAGCACGAACAGCAGCCCTGCCACGACGATGAGCGCGCCGATCACGATCGCCGCGGTCGGCGCCTTGGAGCTCTCGGGCGTCCAGAACAGCTGCCCTTCGATCTCGCCCTTGCGCGCTCCGACGGCGATCGGCACCTGCCAGTCGAAGATCAGCGTCAGCTTGCTCTTGTCCTTGACCTGCGGGGGGGTCACCGGGGACATCCAGTGGATCCGGTGGTCGTGCCATTCGAACTGGCCGGTGCGATCGACCACTTCCCACTTGGGCGGGGCGCTCGCGTTGGCCACCGGCGGCACGGTGACGTCGCCATAGAAGTTCGTGTTCAGATAGGTCGCCGGCGAGCGCACGTTCTGCTCGGCGGTGCCGTTGGCCAGCACGCGCGCGTAGGGCTCGCCGGAATAGCCGAAGATCGTGACCGTCTGACCCGTGTGGTTGGTCAGCAGCATGCGATCTGCGAACTCCAGGACCTGCAGGCCCAGCCCCGGCACGTCGGGTGTGACCTTGGTTATGTTCGAGCGGTACTGGTAGTTGCTGCCCTGGTCGTTGATCGGGTTGCCGCTCTCGGCGAGCCGTGAAGCGCTCGAGCTCGCCCCGCCGGAGCCCCCCGCGGCCCCCATCGCGCTCGCGCTCGTGGCCGGCACGAGCAGCGCCGCGCTCAGCAGGGCGATGAGCGGAGCGCGCAGCATGAGCTGCCAACCGTAGCGTAGGCGCGACGTTCCGATGCCGGTAGCGCTCACGTGCCGACCGAGGACAGAAGCCACAGGCCGAAGCTCGTGAACGCGACCATCACGGCGAGCATCCAGTACTGGCTGCGCACCGCCTCTTCGGGGTTGC
>Ga0209420_1001334_pt1 | contig 11809 bp, 13 predicted proteins | sample BlaSpr_A8_OM1_O1_FD_187972 | JGI IMG/M metagenome (GOLD analysis project Ga0209420, IMG submission 187972) | Forest soil microbial communities from Thunder Bay, Ontario, Canada - Black Spruce, Ontario site 2_A8_OM1_O1 (SPAdes) (version 2) | ecosystem: Environmental > Terrestrial > Soil > Boreal...
GCGGCACGAGCTGCAGATCAGGCCCCGCGAGGCTCCGGGGCCCTTCTAGAAGCTGCGCCGCTTGTTCAGATCGAAGAGGTGCGCTCCGGCGCGACCTTGTAGATGACCCGCACCTCGCCCGGCCGGCGATACGGGTACTTGTCCTGCCCGAGGTATTTCTTCGCCATCGCATCGATGTGCTGGTCGGCACCGGTGTGGGTGCGCTCGACCACATGGCCGCGCACCTCAAGATAGCGATAGGGATTGTCGGGATCGGAAATCGACAGCGCCACCCGTCCATCGCGCTGCATGTTCTTGTCCTTCTGGCGGCCTTCGGCCGTATTGATCACCACGTTCTGACCGTCGTAATCGACCCACACGGGCGTCGACTGCGGGTTGCCGTCGGCCATCAAGGTCGCCAGATGCGCGAAGGCCTTCTTCTTGAACAGATCAAGGTGCGAAGCCGGAATGCCTGTCTGAGCCATGAACGCAACCTCCTACTGGCTAGCTTACTGTCGTCAGGACTAACCGCGTCCCATCTGTTTCTGTCCCATGCGCAAGAACCGCCGCCGCTCGTTCCACTGATGCCGCGCATGCAGCCGCTCGGCTTGATTGGTGGCCTCGGGCGGCAAGGCCTGCAGCGCGCGCAGCGCCGCGGCATGCGCCATGGCGACCGCCGGATCGCTCTGCAGCAATGCCCGGTAGTGCTCGAGAAAGGCCTGCTCCACCGCAGCGCCTCCGCCCGAGAGCAGCTCGCGCGCATGCGCGCCGATGGCCGCGCTCTCGCTCGCCGGCAGGTCATGTGCGTGCGCGAGCGCGTGATCCAGATCCGCGATCAGGCGATACAGCGGCTGCAGCCAAGCCCATTCCGGGCTCGTGGTGATCTGTTGCAGCCGCTCGAGCGGAGAGGCGGGCGGGGCGAAATGCCGCTCGGCCTCGAGCAGCGCGCCCAGCACGCCCTGCAGCGCGAGGCTGCTTTCGCGCAGACTGTCCAGCCAGGGACGGTCGGTGGACATGGCCACTAGCGTAACCGCTAGCGAAGATCGGCGCCAGACAACAGCGGCAGCCGGCGCTCGGCCAATTCCCCGATGCTCGCCAGCGTCACCTGTGCCGGCGGCCACGCCGCGAGCTCACGCGCATCGAGGGCATAGTGGCCCTGGCGCACGAACACGCTGGTCAGCCGCTCACGCCAGATCTGCTTCATCGCGGCGAGTATGCGCAGCTTGTCATCGAACATCACGTAGTGCTCGGCCGGATACAGCCGCGCGACGGCATCGAGCATCTGCTCCTTATGCACATAGAGCAGAACCCTGCCCTGCACCGCCTGCCACAGGCCCGCGCGCTGCACCTTGCGCGGCTGGAACACGACGTCGCCGTCGGAGAGGATGACCGTAGGGCCGTCAGCGCGGCAGTGCGCCAGCGCCTCAAGCGCACCCGGGTAGAGCCGGCTCGCGAACGGGTAGTCGAGCAGGAACAGCGAAATGCGCAGCAGCTGCTGATCGTCCTGATGCTCAACGCGGTAGCGTTGCAATGCACCCAGGTAATCCGCGTAGCCGAGCTGCGTACGCAGCTCCTCGAAGATCTGCCAATAACGCTCGCGGTTGCGAACACCGACCTCGCGCTCCAGATGCTCGGTCAGATCAGCCTGCACGGCGTCGTTGTCGAGCAGCGTATTGTCGACGTCGAACAGGAATACGGTCTTCGCCACGCCGCCCATGACGGCAGTGTACGCAAAAGAAAGAGGCCGCGGCGCTCGCGCGCCGCGGCCTCACAGGTTGCGGGGAGAAGGCGGGTCAGCGCGCGCTATAGCCGCGCGCGTCGAGGCAGGCGATCATCGCGCGCCGGTAATCGGCGGCGTTTCCGGACTGCTGCGCGGCGCGCGTCGGATCGAAGCCGCTCTGGTTGACGGCCCAGCTGTGGCACTCGTAGCGATCATTCTGCGTCTGGGTATCGCTCTGGCCGTTACGCGGGTACAGGAACACCCCGGCGCCGCCGCCGGTCGGTGCGCTGTAAGGAGCCGGCTGGCCGGGTGCCGTGGCCGGCGCGGCGGGCGGCTGGCCCGGCGCCGGACTGTAGTCGGCGGGCGCGGCCTGGTTGTACTGTCCGCTGTCATCGGTCGCATCGGCCGGGGTATCGGCCGTGTTGCCCGCGGCCGGCGGCGGGTCGGTGACCACGTAGCCGTTATAGCCCGGGTTCCAGGTGTAATAGACGTTGTTCCAGTAGTAGTACGGCAATCCGCCCCACCAGAACGTGGCATAGCCGAGCGGCAGGATCGGCAGGAACCAGGCAAAGCCCGGATTGAACCAGACATGTGGCCAGAACACCCCGTGCCAGTAGCCCCCGCCCCAGTACCCGCCGCCGTGCCAGTAGGCGTTGCCGCGGGCGAAGCCGGCGCCGGCGTGGAATCCGCCCGGTCCGACGAAGTGACTGCCGGCCACGATCCCGTGGGGCGCGGCGAAGCCGGGGTGGTATCCGCCACCCGGCGCAAAATGCGGGGCCACCGCGTAGTGAGCGCCGCCGATGCCGCCAAAGTGAGCGCCCGGGGCATGGCCGCCGCCGCCAAAGTGAGCGCCACCGCCAAAGTGACCGCCGCCTGAGGCATGGCCGCCGCCGCCGAAGCCGTGCTGGGCATACGTCAAAGCCGGCGCGGCGGCTACCGCAACACCGAGCAGCACGGCTGCAGCGGTCCGCATCACATGTCGCGCACTTGCTCTGTTCACTGTCCTCACCCCATCGTTAGTGGCCAGGCCCCTCGTTTCGAGGGCTCCCGGCTCAATCATTAGACGCCCGCCAACCATCACCGTTCAAGCTCACGTACATTAAAACGCAGCAACTCACTGTGGCGTTGACGTTGTCATAAGACCTGGGGCCGAATCACATTTTTTAAAGCCAGATCAGTGACTAAGCACGCGAACGCGGTTCATCCGCCATTCAGATGCCGCCACGCGGGCGTTCCCGCTCAAAAGACCATGTTCAGGGCAATGGCGGGCGTGACGCTCGCCTCGGTGTTGCGCCCAATCTGGATGATGCGCACGCCCACCAGCACCCCGACCCGGCTGCTGAAGTTGTACTCGATCGCCGGCGCAAAACCGATCGAGTACGAGGATCCCGAGGCGCTCTGGAAAGCGCCATCGGCAGGCTGGCCAAACAGGCTGCCGCTGACTTGCGTATTGCCGTTGTGCTGATACACGACATCGAGCGCGAGCACCCAGTTTCGGGTCAGGCTGTACTCCGCGGAAGCATCGCCGGTAAACGAATCCCCGGGCGAGGCGCGTCCGCTGAAGCCGTTCGCCGTTCCATAGACGCTCAGATTGCGCACGCTGACCGATGAAGAAATCGCGTAGGTCAGATCGAGCCGCACGCGCAGGATGCGCCCGCTGGGCATCCAGAAATAGTCCTGCGAATACACGGAAAATCCGCTGGTGTAAGCGCCGGCGCCGAAGCCATCGCTCGCGCGCGCGAGATTATCGTAGCGCCCGCTCGGCACGGTCTCATCCAGCACCAGCGCGATGGCCGGCACCTGGCGTCCCTCCTGGAACTGAGTCAGGCCGTAGGCGGCCTGCAGGGTGAGATCGCCCACTGCGACGGAGCTGTTGGGGGCGCCGGCCGGCTCATCGTAGAAAAATCGCGGGATCAAGCCCACCGTCACCTGATCGGTGACGCCATAGAGCATGTAGGTGAGTGAGCCGAGCTCGTGATCGTAGGGACCCGCGTGCCGCAGACCGTCCGTGTCGAAATGACTGGCCGTCATCACGTCGAACAGATACGGCTCGATCAGAGCGTGACCCTGCGGCAGCGTCGCCGCGTTGGGCGCGAGCATCGGCCCGGTCCACCAGGCATCCTGCAGCGCCTCATCCGCGCCAGCGCTTGCCGCGCCACCGGCCATCACCACTGCCACGACCATCTGTCTTAGCATGACCTGCGTCGATCCCCCGCTCTTGCCCCGGCGCATCATCCGCGCCCCGCGCTGAGGCCACTGGCCGTTTCCGGACCTGTTTGGGCCGGCTGAGTCTGGCGACACCGCGAACTGTGTCACATTCGCTGCCCGGTTAACTTTTCTTCACACTCGTAAGCACCGCCGAAGCTGCGACGTTGTTAACGCCTAGACGCCGGGCCTTCCGGCTCAATACCGACCGACCTATAAGCTTCAGGAGGAGAGATCCCATGTTCAAGTCCGTTCGTAACGTTTTGACCTGTACTGCACTCGGCCTGGCGCTCATGGGCGTCGCCGCCAATGCGATGGCGGATGACCAGTGGCAGAAGGACCATCCGCGCCGCACTCAGGTCAACAGCCGGTTGAACAACCAGAACGCGCGCATTCACAACGAGGTGAAGGACGGCCAGATCAACAAGGCGCAGGCTGCCAAGCTGCACAGTGAAGATCACGCCATCCGCGGCGAGGAGCGCAGCATGGCCAGCACCAACGGCGGCCATATCACCAAGACTGAGCAGAAGGCGCTCAATCAGCAGGAAAACCAGGTCAGCCAGCAGATCGGCAAGTAATCTGACTGAAACTGGTCGACGGGAGCGCGGCGCACTGCGCTCCCGTTGTTCTTGCCGGCTTGGGCTCTCAGGCGCGCAGTGAGAAGGGCGTGAAGCTGGTGCCCCGGTCGTAGTAGTCCTCCTGCTCGGCGCGCTTAAGGAAGGCGACGATCCGGTAGGTCACCGGCGTCATGAACACCTCCCACGCCGATTTCAGAACGTATTGTGTGGCGGTCACCGCGAGCAGCTGCTCGGCCGGCCAAAGACCTGCGAACGCAATCGTATAGAACAGCCCTGAATCGACCAGCTCCCCGCACAGGGTGGAGCCGATGATGCGGCTCCACAGCCAGCGCCCGGACGTCCAGATCTTCATCTTCGCCAGCACGTAGCTGTTGACGAAGGAGCCGCACCAGAAGGCGATGATGGAGGCGCCGATGATGCGCGGGGTGTTGCCGAAGATCTCCTCCACGGCCGGCTGCTCCGCGCGCCAGAAATCCGCCGGCGGCAGGTGCACGACCACCGCTGCCATCAGCGCTGCGAACATAAGCGCCGCGAAGCCGCACCACACCACGCGCCGGTCACGCGCGTAGCCGTACACCTCGGTGAGGATGTCGCCGAAAATATAGGAAATGGGAAAGAACAGCACGCCGGCCAGGAACGTCACCGGGCCGAAGAGGGGGACGTTAACGGTCGATACCTTGGCCGGACCGATGAGATTCGCACACAGCAGCACGCACACGTACGCGCCGAGGATCAGATCGTAGTAGCGATAGCTCCTCAAGCGCGCACCTTCAGGAGGGCAGCGCGGGAACCACGGTTCCGGCGGCTTCGCCAAAGCCGATCCGCACGAATCCCGCCCGTTCGCACCAGCCGCGCAGCATCACGCGATCGCCATCCTCGAGGAAGGTGCGCGACTCCCCGCCGGGCAGTGCCAGCGCATGCTTTCCGCCCGCGCTGAGCTCGAGCAGCGAGCCGGCCTCTTCGGGCAGGCGCCCCGACTGCGTACCGCTGCCGAACAGATCCCCCGGCGCCAGGTTGCAGCCGTTCACCGTGTGATGCGCGAGCATCTGCGCGACGGTCCACCACGACTCGCGGAACGTGGAGTGCGACAGGCGCTGCGCGCGGATGCCGCCGGCGCGCATGCGGGCGCTGTCGAGCCACGCCTCGAGCTGAATGTCGATGCCGCCGGCGGCCCGGGTGGCGGCATCATCAAGGTAGGCAAGCGGCGCCGCTTCCTCGGCCGGCCGCGCCCAGGCGCTGCGAAACGGCGCCAGCGCCTCGAGCGTGACCACCCAGGGCGAGATCGTGGTGGCGAAGTTCTTGGCCAGGAACGGGCCGAGCGGCTGGTATTCCCAGGCCTGCACGTCGCGCGCCGACCAGTCATTGAGCAGGCACAACCCGAACACGTGGCTCTCGGCCTGCGCCAGGGGGATGCTGCTGCCGAGCGCGTTGCCGCGCCCGATGAATATGCCGATCTCCAGCTCGTAGTCCAGGCGCCGGGTGGGGGCGAGCTGCGGCTGCTGCGCGCCCGCGGGCATCAGCTGGCCGCGCGGCCGGCGAAACTCCTGTCCCGACACGCGCACCGAGGAGGCGCGGCCGTGGTAGGCGATCGGCATCCACTTGTAGTTGGGCAGCAGCGGATTGTCGGGACGAAACAGCCGTCCGACCGCGGTGGCATGATGGATCGAGGCGTAGAAGTCGGTGAAATCCCCGATCGCGGCCGCCACGCGGAACTCGGCGGCGGCCTGCGGAAGCAGCAGCGCTCGCAGGCGCGGCGCGAGTGGCGAATCGGCGCGCAGCGCCGCCGACAGGGCCGCGCGCAGGGCAGCGCTGGCCTCGCGCCCCTGCGCCATGAACGCATTCAGGGTCGGCTGCGCGCACGCGCCGAGCGCCTGCGCCGCGAGCCCTTCGAAGCTGCCAAGATCGTGCAGCGCGCCCAGATCGAGCAGCAGCTCACCGATGGCCACCGCGCCGCGGAAGCTCTCGAGGCTGTCGGCGCGGCGAAAGAGCGCGAACGGCAGGTTCTGCACGGGGAAGTCCGTGCCCGGTACATTGGCGGAAGTGACCCAGCTAGTGTGCGCAGGATCGTGCGTCGCGTTGATCGCGCTCACCGGCGCGGCCGCTCACGCGGCCGCGCGGCCGGGGCAACCAGCGTCGGGGGCGCGGCAAAGTGCTTGGGCAGATCCTGCCACAGCTGCGAATAGCCGCGCTGCAGCAGCGGGCTGTCGAGCGCATAGCGCGTCGGCCGGATCAGCGTGCGCGTCTCGAACATGAAGGCCATGGTATCGGTGAGCCGCACGGGTCGCGAAGTATCCGCATGCCGCGCTTTCTCGTAGGTCGCCGCGTCCGGTCCGTGGCCGCTCATACAGTTGTGCAGCGATGCCCCGCCCGGCATGAAGCCCTCCGCCTTGGCGTCGTAGGCGCCCTCGATCAGTCCCATGAACTCGCTGGCGACATTGCGGTGAAACCACGGCGGCCGCAGCGTGTCCTGCATCGCCAGCCAGCGCGGCGGAAAGATCACGAAGTCGATCGAATCGACCCCGGCAGTATCGCTGATCGACTGCAGCACCAGAAAGATGGACGGGTCCGGATGATCGAAGCTGATCGAGCCGATGGTGTTGAAGCGGCGCAGATCGTAGCGGTAGGGTGCGTTGTTGCCGTGCCACGCCACCACATCAAGCGGTGAGTGGTCGATGCGCGCCGACCACAGCTGGCCGGCGAACTTGGCGATCAGCTCGAAGTCCCCCTCGCGGTCCTCGTACCAGGCGACCGGAGTCTGGAAATCGCGCGGATTGGCCAGTCCGTTCGAACCGATCGGCCCGAGCTCGGGCAGCCGAAACGGCGCGCCGAAGTTCTCGCAGACGTAGCCGCGTGCCGCCTCGTCCGCCAGCTCCACTCGAAAGCGCAGGCCGCGCGGGATGACGGCGATGTGCAGCGGCGGCACTTCGATGCGCCCAAGCTCGCTGGCCAGCTGCAAGGTGCCGGTCTGCGGAACGATCAGCAGCTCCCCGTCGGCATCGTAGAAGAAGCGATCCTGCATGGAGCGGTTGGCCACGTACCAGTGGATGCCGCAGCCCACTTGCGCATCCGGTGAGCCGTTGCCGCCGAGCGTAGCGAGGCCGTCGATGAAGTCGGTGGGCTCGCGTGGCAGCGGTGGCGGGCTCCAGCGCAGCTGGTTCGGCGAGGGCGTCAGCTCGTCAAAGCGGCTGGTGATCTTGCCGCCTTCGCGCGGCACGAAGCTGCCGTGGACCGCGGCCGGGCGTATGCGGTAGAGCCAGCTGCGCCGGTTGGCATGGCGCGGCGCCGTGAAGGCGGTGCCGGAGAACTGCTCCGCGTACAGGCCGTAGGCGGGTCGCTGGGGGGAGTTGCGCCCCTCGGGCAGCGCACCCGGCAGCGCCTCGCTGGCGAGGTGATTGCCGAACCCGGTTTGATAGCGTGCCGGCCCACCCTCCTCGGCCCGTCCCGCACTCATGCCTCAAAGCTCCCCTGCCCTAAACCACCACAGTATAATCTGATTCAAACGGTTGCGCGTGCAACTGTCTTGGGGGTGAACGTGACTGCTCGATCGAGGCGCCGCCCTTCACTGCGGCTGGCCGGATTCGTGCCATTCCGCTTGAACCGCCTCGCCGCCGCAGTGAGCCAGCACCTGTCGGCCGTCTACCGCGCGCGCTTCGCGCTCGAGATCCCCGAATGGCGCGTCATGGCCACCGTCGGCCAGGACCTCGGCTGCACCGCGCAGCACGTGGCCGACAGCACGCGCATGCACAAGACCCGCGTCAGCCGCGCGATCGCGCAGCTCGCCCGACGCGGCCTGATCGAGCGGGTCGCCAGTGAGCGCGACCGGCGCGAGCGCGCGTTGCGCCTGACGCGTGCCGGGCGGCGCCTGTACGCCAAGCTTGTGCCGCTGGCGCTGGCGCGCGAGCGCGCGCTGCTCGCCTGCATGAGTGGCGCCGAGCGGCGCTCGTTGTTGCGCGGGCTCGATCGACTGGAGCAGTTGCTCGGCCTTCACGAGCGGCGCAGCGCCTGAGCCCTGCTAAACTGACCGGCATGCGGGCACTTCACTCGTATCTGGCGATGGGCGTACTGGCGTGCCAGGCCGCGGCGGCGCCGCTGCCGCAACCGCTCTCGCTGCCACCTTCCGCGCAGCTCACCATCGATGGCACTGCCAGCGCTTCGGGCCTCACGCTTCGGCCGCGGGCCACTGTGGCCGGAGCGGTGCTCAGCGTGAACGACCTGTCCGTCGCCATCGATGGGGCGAGCGTGACCGCCACCCGCCAGGCGGATGGTTCCTGGACTGCGCCGCGCGGCCAAGCCGCCGCCGGGGGCGGCAAACTCGAGGTGTTCGTCACGCACGATGGCATTCGCGAGGTGTTGAGCGGCACGCTGCCGGCGATCGCCGCGGGCGATGCTGCACAGGGCAGCAGCCTGCTGCGCGATCACAAACAGATGGCGTGGTGGATCCTCAACATCGGCATCGTGCTGATCGCGGCGATCGCCATTTCACGCCGCATGGGCTGAAGGGGGCGCGCACCGCGCGCGGTGCGCCGGCTGCCATGCACACAGGCCGTCCCAGTGTCACCGCGCAGCGCGTGGCGCTCAGCCATGCGGCACACCAGGTCCTCGATACCCCGCGGGTGCTGGAGGATTCCCTGGCGCTCGCCGTCATCGGCTCACACGCTGCCGCCGAAATTCTCGCCCGGCCGCGCCGCTTCCAGCTGAGTTTCGCGCGCCATCTGCGCGCATTCGTCGTGGCGCGCAGCAGGCTTGCCGAGGATGCGCTGGCGCAGGCGCTCACGCGAGGCGTACGGCAGTACGTCGTCCTGGGCGCAGGACTTGATACCTTCGCCTGCCGCAACCCCTATCCCGCCTCGCTGCTGCGGGTATTCGAGGTCGACCATCCGGCCACGCAGGCATGGAAACGGGGCCGGCTTGCGGCCGCGGCCATTCCAGTGCCGCCCACCCTGAGCTTCGTGCCGATCGATTTCGAGACGCAGACGCTGCCCTCGGCGCTCGCGGCCGGCGGCTTCTCGGCGGCGGCGCCGTCATTCTTCTCCTGGCTCGGCGTCACCATGTATCTGACTCCCGAGACCGTCCTGAGTACGATGAGGTACGTGGCCTCGCTGCCCGCCGGCAGCGGCATCGTGTTCGACTATGCCGTCCCGCCTGCGACCCTGACGCCGCTGCGCCGCTACCTCTATCGCGCGCTGATGCGGCGGGTGGCCTCGGTCGGCGAGCCCTGGAAGGGATTCTTTGAGCCAGCGGCACTGCTCGCCGAGCTTCAGGCGCTCGGTTTTGTAGAAACCGAGGACCTCGGCTCAGAAGCCATCAACGCGCGCTTCTTCCACGGGCGCTCGGATCAGCTTGAGGTGGCAGGGCCTGCCCGCCTGGTCAGTGCCCGCACCGGCAGCGGCGCTCGCCCTTAGGGCAACTCCCGCGCAGTCACGGCGTGGTGATGGCCTTCAGGTAGCGATAGTAGAACGCGTTGCCGTTGTAGAACGAGGCCACCGCCACGCGTTCATCGCGTCCATGGGCACGCACGTCGTCGCGATCGATGGCGATGCCGGCAACCCCATAAGTGGGCAGACCCGCGGCCCGCGTGTAGATGCCGTCGGTGGCGCCCGTGTTCATGAAGGGCACCACCGTGAGATTCGGCCAGATCGCATGCACCGCGCTCTCGAGCGGCCGCCCGAGCTCCGGCACCAGGGCCGAGGGCGGCAGCGCGCGCTGATCGGGGGCCTGGTCCGAGACCTGGCCGTCATCGGCGACGTAGCGAACCACCACACCCGGGTCGGCGAGCACCCTGATCAGCTGCGCGCGCACCTCCTCCTTCGAGTGTCCGGGAAGGATGCGGCAGTTGATCACCGCCTGGGCGCGCTGTGGCAGCGCATTGTTGGCGTGCCCCGCTTCGAGGCGGGTCGCCACGCAGGTCGTGCGCATCATCGAGTTGTAGGCCGGCTGGCGCGACAGTCGCTCGATGGCCGCAGCATCGGGGGCGGCCTTGGTGATGGCGCGCATGTCGGCGGCCACCTCCCCGCTGTTGATCGTCGCCATGCGCTCGAAATAGCCGCGCGTGACGGGATTGAGTTCGAAGGGGAAGGGGTAATTGCCGATCCTGAGCAGGCCTTGCGCCAGCTGGTAGATCGCGTTGTCGGGCCGCGGCAGGGAGCTGTGGCCGCCCTTGTTGGTGACGGTCAGCTGGTAGTCGGCGTACATCTTTTCTGTCGCGGCCAGGTCAAACTCCTGCGGCACGCCATGTTCGGAGATGATCGAGTAGCCCTCGCGGCCGTCGTGGTTCAGCACGAATTCGGCCTCGATCAGCTCGCGATGATTCTTCACCAGCCACTCGACGCCGTTGCAGCAGCCGCCCTCCTCGTCCGCGGTGAGCGCGAGGATGATGTCGCGGTCCGGGCGAAAGCCCTCGCGCTTCATGCGCAGCAGCGTCGTCGCCATGATCGCATCGCCCGCCTTCATGTCGAGCACACCGCGGCCGTAGAAGAAGCCGTCCTTCTCGGTGAGCTTGAACGGATCGGTGCTCCAGTCCTCGCGCCGCGCCTCGACCACATCCAGGTGCCCGATGAGCAGCAGCGGTTTTTTCTGGCCGCTGCCACGCAGGCGCACCACCAGGTTCTTCTTGCGCGCATCGGCTCCGAGCACCGCAACGTCGGCCGCCGCAAAGCCGGCCTCGCGGAAGCGCTGCGCCATGGCCTGCGCCGCCGTGGTGACGTTGCCGACCGAGTCGGTGGTATTGATCTCGATCAGCTGCTTGAAGATCTCGTGCGCGAGTGCGTTGGCCGGATCGTCCGTGGCTGCTGCGCCGTGCGCATCCGGCGCGAGCACGGCAAGCAGCACAGTGGCAGCGAGCGACGACACGCGTAGGGTCATGGGGTCAGCGCTCCGTGAGCAGCTTTAGAAACCGGTAGAAGAACTCGTTACCCTGGTAGAACGATGCGACGCCGAGGCGCTCGTCGCGCCCGTGCGAGCGGTCACCGTCGCGCTCGACGGACAGGCCGGAGAAGGTATAGGTGGGCAGGCCTGCCGCGCTGGTGTACACCGCGTCCGAGGCGCCGGCCGACATCGAGGGGATCACCTCAAGCTTGGGCCACAGCTGCCCGACCACTTGTTCCAGCGGCGCCATCAACTCGGGCAAGAGCGGCGCAGGGGCAAAGCCGCGCTGATCGGGCGCCTTCTCGCTCAGCTTACCCTCCGCGGACAACCAACCGACCGTGATGGCCGGCTCGGCCAGCACCTTGATGAGTACCTGGCGGATCTCCTCGGGGGAGTGGCCCGGCAATATCCGGCAATTGACGATGGCCTCGGCGCGCTGCGGCAGGGCATTGTTAGCGTGCCC
>Ga0209420_1001335_pt1 | contig 11803 bp, 12 predicted proteins | sample BlaSpr_A8_OM1_O1_FD_187972 | JGI IMG/M metagenome (GOLD analysis project Ga0209420, IMG submission 187972) | Forest soil microbial communities from Thunder Bay, Ontario, Canada - Black Spruce, Ontario site 2_A8_OM1_O1 (SPAdes) (version 2) | ecosystem: Environmental > Terrestrial > Soil > Boreal...
GGTTCTGCACAACAATCTGTAAGAGTGCGCATTCTACGCGGCTTTCTGAAAAGCGACGAATTCGGTCTTTGTGGCAGCCAAGCGCTGCGCCTTCAGCAGCAGATAGTTCATGTCTCGATAACCACGGCCGCGACGGAGCAGAGCTTTGATGTTGCCGTTGACGGCTTCCACCACACCCATCGGTACCTTCGTCCGGCAGTAGTTTAGAATGCCCTCGAGATGAGCCAGCAACATGCCGGCCAGTTTCTCCATGGGTTTCAGCCGCTGCCAGCCCAACTGGTCGATCCATTTCTGCAGATAATTCAACATGGCTCCTTCGTAGCTGTAATCCCACAAATGCGAGAGGCTCTCCTTCAGCAGGTAGGCTTTGAGAATGCGCCGGTGCAGAGCAAACAGGGCGTTCAACTGGCGCCGCTTGCCGCGATCCAGATTGAGCCAACTGCTCAAAAGCAGCCAACGCTTGCCTCGTACCAGATCCCGCGCGGCTCCTCCTTTGCGGAAGAACTCTGCCCGCCGCACTTCGTCCACCGCTTGGCTGGCATGCTGCAGAATATGAAACTTGTCGTAGATGATCCGGCACTCCGGCACCCACTGCTCCAGGCTTTGTCGAAACGGTTCCCACATGTCCACACACGCCGCTCGAATCGCACTTCGTTGAAACCCACTCAGATGTTTCTCCAAGAACTCGTCCAGCGTCTGTTTCTTCCGCTCCCCCCCGAACCACAGCGGTTCCCCCGTCTCCAGATTGCTCACCACCGTCAGAAACTTTTGCTTCTTCCCCAGATAGATCTCATCGACTCCCATCTGGCGTAACGCCGGCTTCCTTCGCTCTTCCGACCAGCGACTCAGATACCGCACGTCGATGGCACGCACCGTGCTGCTGGCCAAGCCAAACTGTCGCGCCACTGGTCGCACCGCCGCGCTCTCACAGGCCAACCCCACCGCCTCTTCGAAGCGCTTGCTGAACGGCGCTTTGCTCGGTAACTGCGGCACCTTCTCCGTCTTCACCCCGCAGTCTGGACAGCGCACCCGATACAACTCCACCACCACCGTCGTCCGAAACTCGAAACACGGTAAATCTCGTACCTCGCGCTCGTAGCTGTCATTAGCTTCGGCGAGCTTCCGCCCACACCCCGAGCAAATCAGTTTCCGGTTTCCTCGCTTGCGCCGAACCCACAGCTTCAGCCTCTTGGCCGGCTCATCGATCTCCTGCCGGTAGACCCGATACCCCGGCCATCCCAGCACTTTGCTCCAGTCCGCCTCTCTCATCCTGAGGAGTGTATCCAGAATCCCTAAGAATCAAAACGCCCATTCCATCAGCAGGTGTTACAGTTTCTCGCTCAGAGCCCTTTTTCAAAGCGCCGCTCTGTTCGACTCGTTCACGTTAGGAGACAATCTCGCTCTGCCGCTCCGCCGCCTAGATAAGTCGAGATCTCCGTCAGAGATCAAGCGAGCTGTGGACGAGGCACTTGAACGTGTGGGTCTTGATCTGGATATAGCCAAAATGCCGGCTGAGCTGTCAGGAGGGATGCGCAAGCGCGCTGGTCTGGCGAGAGCGCTCGTTCTCCATCCGAAACTATTACTGGTCGACGAGCCCAGCAGCGGACTCGACCGGATTACGGCCTCGGAGATCGACGACCTCCTCCTCAAAGTAAAGAAGGAGTATCGTGCGACGCTTGTGATCGTAACCCACGATGTGCGGGGTGCGCGAAGAGTCGCCGACCACATTGCCGTGCTTGACCAAGGCTGCCTGATTGGCTTTGGCACAGCAACCGAATTGGAGAAGAGCGATCACGAGATCGTACGACGACTGGTAATGGAGTCCTGAATGAAAATCAACTATGCCGTCGTGGGCGTGTTTGTCCTTTCTGCTGTGCTGTTGTTCAGCGTTGGCTTGTTCCTGATTGGGAATCGGCACAAGGCTTTCTCTCATCATGTGGACTTTTTCACGGCCTTGAATAATGTGAACGGACTCTCGCCGGGGTCTAAAGTCCGAGTGTCAGGCTTCGAGGCGGGCCAAGTAACCAGTATCGAGATACCGGATCGGCCATCAGCGAAATTCAAGCTGAAAGTGCACATCGATAACAAGCTTCACAATCTCGTTCGCAACGATTCGTTTGTGACGGTGGAATCCGATGGTCTGGTGGGGGACAAATTCGTGCTCATTCACGAGGGCAGCGATCAGGAGCAAGAGGCAATTAGCGGGGCGACTCTGCCGGCCAAAGAACCGATCGAACTCTCCGCCGTCATCGCCAAAATGACAGGAGTCATGGACCAGGCAAACGCCGCGATTGGAGATATAAAAACGAAAGCCGATGGCACGCTCGATGCCATCACCACAACGGTCAATAACGCAAATGGAATCGTGACCGGCGTCCGAAGCGGCAAGGGCACAGTAGGCATGTTGCTCGATGATCAACAGACGGCAGCCGCGGTGAAGAACGCCGTGGGGAACGCGCAGGAGGCCGCCGTCAATCTGAATCAGGTTACTGTTCAAGTTAAGCAGGTGATGGCCGACTTTCAGTCGCGGGATCTCTTCGGAAAAGCTGAAGCGACGCTGAACAATACCAAGGACGCGTCCCGGCAGCTTGCCCAAACCTCGCAACAGGTAAGTCTCACCCTGAACGACGCGCTGGGTCCCGACCGCTCCGATGAGAACGCGGCGCAGAACATCAGGGAGACTTTCTCCAACATAAACCTAGCAACGGCGAATATGGCGGACGATACCGAAGCCCTCAAGCATGAATTCTTCTTTCGGGGGTTTTTCAAGAAAAGAGGCTTCTATAGCTTGAAAGAAGTGACGCCCGATCAGTATCGCAGTAACCCCTACTTCAATAGCCAGAGAAATCGGCGAGCATGGCTCAATGCGGCAGATGCTTTCGGGAAAGATTCGAACGGCACTGAAGTCTTGTCTGCCGCAGGCGAACAGGAAATCGATCAGGTCATCGGCACTGCCAAGGACTCGGTTATTGGCCAGCAAATCATCGTTGAAGGCTATTCTAGCCAACCTTCAGCTGCCGATGAGATGGCCACGTCCAGGTCGCGTTCTCTGATTGTTGCTCACTATATGGAAAAGCGTTTCCATCTCAGCCCTAAGAACATCGGGCTGATGCCGCTGAATGCTACCGCGCCCCATTCTCCGGAAAGGACTCTTGGGACGGCGCTTGTATCGTCCTTCTCACAGCTATTGCCGGCACAAGGTGAAGCACATACTGATTCTTGGTAGGAGGTGCGCAGTGTCAGAGAACGCGAGACCCGCATACATCACGAGCTTGATCCGCCATTTCGAGGATCTTCGAGACGGTACACACGGAGGCTCCACAAGTCGAAAGGACAAGGAAGCCCATTTCGAGAAGGCAGTGCAGTTGCTGGATCCCATCGCCCGCCAGGTTCTCACCGAAATGAACACGAGCTTGCTGCTCGACACCGGGCAACTCACCGAAACAGGACTAGGACGCACGGCGGAGGGAGGGCTGAACGCATCCTGGACTTTGAGCTGGCCTGAACAGAGGGCAGCCGGGGTCGAGCCGATCGTGCTCCAAGCTTACTTCGGAGGCGGCTTCCACCACCCTCATCTTCGAGGGACAACAGTCCGCGACTGGCCACTGAACGTGTTCAGCGATGAGGACGCCGCAGCCCAGCTATCCATACTCCGAGCAATCGCGTCCAGCGATCTGCATAATTTGGTCTATCGCGCGGACTATCGGATCGTCCCTGCAGTGACAGCAAGTCCCGCTACGGAAGATGATCGCGCTGTGTCGTAAGGGCGGCGCGCAATCGCTTCAGAAGGTTTTGGAAACGGCGGACTTGTCTGAATCAGTCCGAGGCCTCGGCCCGCCACATAGTGCAATCGCGTTTCTTCTCCTGCTGCAATTGCTAGATGGAGGATGACGCTTGATCACTCAGCCGATCGCTTGTTCGGCAGTATGGCCGCTGATTTCGAGCAGTTCACGCCACGAGGTTGGCCCTTCGTTGCCCGCGGCATAGTTGGGGAAGTCGGGCGGCGGTAATTGCGCCCACGCTTCTTCAATGGGCGTGATGATGCGCCACTCCGCCTCTACTTCGTCTCGGCGCGTAAATAGCGTTGCATCGCCACGCATCGAGTCGAGCAGCAGAGTTTCGTACGCAACCGGCCCCTTCGACCCAAAGCTCGCTACATAAGAGAAGTTGGCCTGAACCGTCACCGTACGCATCTGCGTTCCCGGTCGCTTCGCGTCGAATGCGATCGAGATTCCCTCGTCTGGCTGAATGCTGATTGTTATGACATTCGGATCAATGCCCGACGATGTGCTCGCAAACAAGGCCTGTGGCGTGGGTTTGAGATGCACGCGGATCTCGGTCAGGTTTCGTGCAAGACGCTTCCCAGTTCGGATGTAGAAAGGAACTCCAGCCCAACGCCAGTTCTCAATCTGAAACCTTACTGCTGCGTAGGTTTCCGTTACGGAGCTGCGATTCACGCCTGGCTCTTCCCGATAACCTGGTACTCGTTTCCCGTCAATTACGCCGGAACCATATTGTCCTCGAACGGTGAATCGTGTTACATCCTCGACGCTCATCGGACGAACGGATCGAAATACCTGCACCTTCTGTTCACGCACTGAGTCCGCGTCAAACGCTATGGGCGGCTCCATCGCAGTTAATGCAAGCAACTGAAGCAGATGGTTCGCCACCATATCGCGCAGGGCGCCCGTCTCTTCATAGAACGCCGCGCGGTTTTCGACTCCCACCGTTTCAGCAGCGGTGATCTCTACATAGTCGATGTAGTTCCTGTTCCACACCGGTTCGAACAGCGAATTACTGAAGCGGAAAACGAGGATGTTCTGCACTGTTTCTTTGCCAAGATAGTGGTCAATCCGGTACACCACTTTCTCGTCGAATACGCCGTGCACCACGTCATTCAGTACGTTCGCCGATTCCAGGTCCCGCCCGAAGGGCTTCTCCAGAATAATTCGCGTCCACCCATGCTCGCGGCGGTTCAGTCCTACTGCTCCCAAACCTTCAATGATTGGTCCCGCTACCGACGCGGGCGTCGACACATAGAACAAATGGTTTGGGCTCGAACAATTCTTCTCCATCTCCTCTAGCCGAACGCGCAACCGCGGATAGAACTTCGGATCGTTGATGTCGCCTACCATGTAGTGCAGCCGCTGTTCGAAGTCCTCCCATCCCGAGTCGCTAAAGTCGCGTGTGTCTTTCGACTTGGCGGCTGCCTCCCCCGTCTTCTTGCGAAACTCTTCAGGACTCATTGGCGTGCGGCCAATCCCGAGAACTTCGAACTGTGGGTTCATGCAGCCCTCACATGCCAGGTTGTAGAGGCCTGGGATCAGCTTCCTGTTCGTCAGATCACCCGAAGCTCCAAAAATGGCTAGGACGCACGAATCTCCGGTGGGCAGTGGTTCTTGCGACAACTTCTCGAAGGGGATGGCTTGGATAATTGCAGACATAAGTGTTCTCTTTATAGATGCTCTCGATATGGATTTCGGATCGAAACGGGAAACAAACCTACTCCAGCGAGTTCGTCTGTGCATCTTTGGCTGCAGCTTGGCCGGCGCTCTTTCGCATATGAACGACAACCCCACCTTCTTCGAAGCGCACTTCATCCATCAGCGCTTTCATCAGGTAAATCCCACGACCATGAACGGATCCGGTATTCTCAGGAGCAGTCGGATCCGCAATCTTATTAGCGTCAAATCCTCGTCCCTCGTCTTTTACCGCGATTGAGATTTCACTAGGTTCACAGCGGCAACGAACATAGACGTGTTTTCCGGGGTTCTCATGATTTCCGTGAATGATCGCGTTTGCGAGGGCTTCGCGCAATGCGATCTCAACCCCGCTCTCGCCCTCAGAAACACAGCCGCACTTCCTGAACAAGAGCATGAGCCTATCCACGAAGGGAGAAATCGCAGCCACTTCGCTCGGCAAAGAGCGCTCTAGCTCGATGCAAGGGCCGACCTGATTATGGGCCATCGTCATTCCTAAACCTACCCGTCGAGACTTGTTCTTTTCAAGCGTAGGTCGGGAATGTAGTTCCGAACATGGGCCGCTTGCTTATCGACTGTTCTTCTGTCTTTTCATCCTGAATGACGTCCCAATGCTCGGCAAGGATTCCGTTTTGAATACGCACAATATCTGCGGCAATCCAATTCACGGGAGCACCGAAACCGCTAAACCGCCCGTGGACGATCACGATGTCTCCCTCTGCCACGATCGCTCCCGGTTCGTACTTCAACGTTGGCGGAAGGCTCTTGATGAGATTGAACAGACCGTCGCGGCCAGGTGCGATATGATCGCTGTGCTGGATGTAGTCCGGCGACCAGAGTCGTTCTGCGGCCGCATAATCGCGCTTGTTAAAGAGTGTGTCGAACGCTTCCAAGACGAGGGCCTTGTTTTGTTCTGGTGTAGTCTTCGGCATGTTGATTCCTTTCATGCTTAGGAGATCACTTCGATTGCATCAACCCGTGAGGGATAAAACGCCAGGTACTCCTTAATACTGGCGACTGCCTCATAAGGTTTTTCGTACGTCCAAACAGCGTATTCTGATTTCGATCCGCCGATAGGAATGCTGTGGTAGGTGCAATCACCCTTGTACGGACAATAGGTGTAATGCGTGGTCCGGACGAGAAGCGACATGTCTGCATCGTTGCGCGGCAAGTAGTAGACAGGCGGATATCCCTTTTCCTCCAGGCGAAGTGCTCGCGTCGATTCAGCGACTTTCCTCCCGGCGACCGTTACACGCACCTTGCCCACAGCCGGAGAAATCGTGATGGGATGGTCAGGCCCAGGAATTCTGATCTCCTTGCCTTTGCTCGTCTTTGTCTCCATTGCGCTCCTCGCGGCACTAGTTACAGCTTGGAGCCGCCATCGACTGGAATGCTCGCACCTGTGATCCAGCGCGCCCTATCGGACGCCACAAAAGCGACTACGTCGGCGATGTCTTCAGGTTTGCCGATTCGCTTCAGTGCCTGCATTTCCAGCGCGACCTCGCGGCCCGCTTCTGTCTTCGTAAAATTCGACATATCCGTGTCGATGACTCCTGGTGCAATTCCATTTACGCGTGTGCCGCGGGGCCCTAGAATGGCGGCCCAGTGCTTGACCAGAGTCTCAAGGGCTCCTTTGGTAGAGGCATAAGCAAGAATTGAAGGATTTTCCAAGCCGGGCTTGCCCACCACCGTACGGGCTGTGGCGGAAGAGATAACAACGATGCTTGAGCCTTCTCCAAGAACTGGCAGGAGTTGCTGCACCAGGAAGAATGGCCCGCGAACGTTTGTCGCAAAGAGGTTGTCAAAATCCTCAACCGTGTAATCCGCGATGCGTGCCGCCTTGCTGATTCCGGCATTGAGAACAAGCACATCCAATCGATCGCCCACGATGGAGCGCACCTGTTCGGCGAGCAGCGCAGCGCCGTTCGGAGTTCCTAGATCCGCCGAGATCGCTTGTGCGCGTCCGCCTTTCGCTTGGATCTCGGAGACGAGAGATTCCGCTTCCTGCGCGGAGCGGCCATAGTGAACTAGGACGTGTGCCCCGGCTCTAGCAAGTGCCGCTGCCGTCGCGCGACCAATGCCGCGTGACGCCCCGGTTACCAGTGCTGTTTTGTCTTGAAGCGTAGTCATTTTTGCATTCCCTCTCATTCAGTTCATCAACGGCATGCGGCGCAATAAAATGCAGCCGAACTTTGGCGAGTGGCTTCCAGCGCGATGTCTGTCGGAAAGTTCACCTGACCAGAGGTAATCGATGGTGTCACACTGGCAATCCAGGAGTCGTAGTCACCGGTGTAGCCTACTCGCTCTTGAAAGGCCCGAATCCTCTGCTCGATCGCAGCGACTTCTTGGTATGACAGACTTGGCATAAGCTGGACTTGATCCCGAACAGCCTGGGCTTGCGCCGTTCCTCGGTCTTCCGCGCCCGCGTAAAACCACGCAGACGCTGTGCGCTCGTCCCCGACGCCAATATAGTTTTCGATGAGTTTGGTGGTAACTTCCTGACTGTGTAACAGAGACGAGCGAATATTGCCCTGTCCGGTCACGACATTACCCACTCCGAATACATGATCGGATTCGCCGTGTTGAGGCAGAGTTTCATGGTTGAAATCGTAATATTCGCCCCTCATGGCGACGCCAGGAATCTTCTCAGGCACGGACCCGATCGACGAAATTACCATTGGCGCTCGCAGTTGGTACTCCGAGCCGGCCACGGGTTCTGCTTTTCCCCCTTCCACTTTGGTCTCCGCAACTTTTAAGCCGACTAGCCGCCCATCCTCGATTAGGAGCCCCGTTGCCACCCTGCGATCCTGAACCCGAAATAAGTATTTTTCCTGCGCCAAGCGCAGCATCTTCTGACGCGTCGCCCCTGTCTTGGCAATGTGATCGAGCGTGGCATTTTCTGGAGGCTGAGCCAGCGGCATGTCTTGGCCTCGCCGGCGATAGATCAGTAGGCAGCCTTTAACGCCAAGATCCTCAGGCGCAATGCCGTGCATCCCGCAGACGGCCGGGGCACCTTTCTTTTCGAGTTCATACACATCAGTCTGAACACCGCGTGCTCGAAGAGCACGCTCATAGTTTTCGAGCTGCAGGATCTTCGCGACGTCAATCGACGCAAGCCCACCGCCTACGATCAAGGCTTCGTCAGGAGCCTGGTAACGTGGCCCTGTGTAGTCCTCTTCATTCTTGTGGTTGTACCAATAGATGAACGGATTCTGGTAAACCAAACCCTTGTCGACGAATTCTTCCGCTCCAGGAATTCCCAGTTCTCTGTCCTTCCACGCCCCGTTTGCCAGGATGACCGCAGAAAAACCCCAATTGTCGCAAAGATCGTGAAAGTCGAGGTCGCGGCCGAGCCGAGTGCTGGGAAGGAAGAAAACGCCGGGTTTCCTTAGGCGAGCATCGATGCGGCTGTACTCTTGTTTGCGTTGCTCCAGGTGCCAGCGGGGCAGGCCGTCTTCGATCTTGCCATAAGGCTTTTTGTTCTGTTCAATGACAACCACGTGAATCCCGTTGTCCGCCAATATTTCTGCGGCGACGGAGCCGGCGATCGCTCCTCCAACAATAGCGACAAAGTGATACGGTCTGTGTGTCATGGTCATTCTCGATAGTTTCTATCGATGCTTTGTGCTATCAGACAGCTGAAGTAACCGACTCTGACCTGTGTTCGTAGAACGGATAATCCGTATAGCCCTGAGCGTCGAAGGTATAGAACGTCTTGCGATCGTACGCATTCAGAGGCAGCCCGAGCTGGATACGCTTTGGCAGGTCGGGATTCGCCAGGAAATGACGCCCGAAAGCAACCAGATCGGCATCTCCTTTCTCTACGACTTCCTCGGCCGTTCCGGGTTCGAAGCCCCCGGCTGCGATGATTTTCCCTTTGAATACCTTTCGGAGCCGTGCCGACGCAATCGCATACTGACCCTCTGCGACGACTACGTTCCCTCTTACTCGCGGCTCGATGATGTGCAGATAGGCCAGACCGAATTGATTCAGTTCCTTTACGACAGAGTCGAACAATGCGTCGGGATCACTATCGGACATGCCATTCCACCTGCCGCCCGGCGCGATGCGGACGGCCACGCGATTACCGCCCCACACCGAAACCAGTGCTTCCATCACTTGAAGGAGGAAGCGGGAGCGATTTTCGATCGAACCGCCATACATATCAGTTCGCAGGTTGACGCCATCCTGCAGAAATTGATCAGGCAGGTAGCCGTTACCAGCGTGAAGCTCAACGCCATCGAATCCAGCGGCTTTGGCGTGCTCGGACGCTTTGCGATAATCTTCGACAATCCCCGGAATTTCTGTGATGTCGAGCGCGCGGTGAGGCGAAGGCTGACGCCAACCATGGGGCGTAGACTCCAGTATCGTTGGATCCTGCCAATATTCCGGGTTGACTGAAGAACTGACAGGGGTTGCGCCTTTGGTCGAGTCCACATGCCCGGCACGCCCTGTATGCCAGAGTTGGGAAAACATATACCCACGCTTCTGATGAACGGCGTCCGTGATTCTCTTCCACCCTGCGACCTGCTCCTCCGAATACAGGCCGGGGGCCGCGAACCATCCGCCGCCAGCGACCGAGATCGAAGTCGCTTCAGAAACGATGAGTCCACCGTCTGAGGCTCGTTGCGAATAGTACTCAAGCATCAGATCGCCCGGAATATTCCCCGGCTGAACGGACCGCGAACGAGTTAGCGGGCCCATGACCACGCGGTGCTTCAACTCCATGGGTCCGACTTGAATTGGCGTGAACAGCGTATTTGTGGCTAACGTTTTCATAGTCTAGGTTCCTAGAGCAGCTTCTACTTTCTTCGACATTGTTTTTCTCCTACTGCTTTAATCTAGGGGACGATCCGCATATCGCGCAGTCTGGTGAGCTGTCGCCTAAAGCTCTGATGTGTGTCGATGCAATCCGCAAAACCCGCCTGACGGATCTTGATTGTGCTCAGAATTGTTTCTTCCCGGAAGTTGAGCATCCAGTCCACGAACGCCCAGTTTGCAATCTGCCCGAACGGCGTGGCGTGCAGGCCATAGCGGGTAACTATTGCATCCCACAGGGTAGCCTTCTCGCTCATTTCGGAAACAGTAGACATCGCAAGCGGCTCTGCGATTGGCAGATCGTAGAAGGCGGCGAGTTCACTCCACAGTTGCCTCCAGCGATAGACATCTCCGTTCGACACGTTGAAGATTTCATTGCGTGCTCTGTCTTCCCCTAGGGCCCACAAAGTCGCGCGACCGAACAATTCTGCGTCAGTTGTCTCCTGGAGGGTGTTCCATCCCTCCTTGGTGCCAGGAAAGCGTAAGGGCAACCCGAGTTCGCGAGTCATCGCAGCGTAGGTCGCGAGACTGGTAACCAGGTTCATTGGCGAGTTCAGGCTTGGTCCCATGACTAGATGAGGACGCAAGACGGTCCAGCTTGCTCCGTTCTTGGCGGCCCATTCAGCCACAATGTCTTCTTGCTGGTGGTAGTGGATAGGCGCAATGAGACGGGGCTCCGTCTCCTTCGCTGGAGCATTGAAAGCCCCAAGGCTGAAGCCGTACGACTTGGCACCGCCGGCAAGCACGATGCGCTGAAGAGGCACATTGCGAGCGGCAAGAGCGTGGAGCGTATTTTTCAACATTCTGGCATTTGGCTCGACAGTTTCAGCCATCGTGGGTTTCTCGATATAGGCAGCGAAGACCAAATCGCTCACCTTATTAAGAGACGAAAATGCCTTTGTCGTGCCCTCGCGGTCCATGAGATCGACGATGATGTGAGGGGGAGCGGCCTGAGTCCGATAGGTTGGCGCGGGTCGGCGTGCAGCTGTGGTGATTCCCCATTTTGGGTTCTCTGCGACGGCGTCGATGACACCTGTGCCAAGGACGCCATAGGGTCCCACAATCAGGATCTGGCGCTCCGCGACGGGTGTTTCAGAACTAGCTGACATGGCAAAGTCTCCTCCTTTCAAATCGAGTTAATTAAGCCAAGTACGGAGCTCAAATCGAAACGTCCGAACCACCCGAACCCAAATTCAAGTCGTCCATGGTCAGGGGTCCTCCGATCTGCTGAAGATCGTAGTGGTGCTCGTATACAACCCTGGACGCATTCCATCTCCGAGTGGCATACCATTTCAAGGTGCACCGTCTCCCTCCGACGCCGGTGAAGTCGATCCTCCATGCGGAATGCGTATCGTTGGCTGTGCCTCCAGGAACCGCAGTCCTGTTTATTCCCTTTGGGTCGCCGTTACCCCAGCGGTTTTGCCGTCATCGTCACGCGTTCAAAAAGAGAGTCGCATGTTCAACGAAGAGCTCCGGGTACATGTGGTGCGCGCCGTGATTGGAGT
>Ga0209420_1001336_pt1 | contig 11802 bp, 6 predicted proteins | sample BlaSpr_A8_OM1_O1_FD_187972 | JGI IMG/M metagenome (GOLD analysis project Ga0209420, IMG submission 187972) | Forest soil microbial communities from Thunder Bay, Ontario, Canada - Black Spruce, Ontario site 2_A8_OM1_O1 (SPAdes) (version 2) | ecosystem: Environmental > Terrestrial > Soil > Boreal...
GGGAGGATCTGCTCGTGCTGCGCGAGTCCGACGTCCTCGCCCGCGTCGAGGCATAAGGAGATCTGACAAGACATGGCTCACAAGGAAATCAAGTACGACGCAGAGGCGCGCAAGGCGCTCGAGGTCGGCGTCGATGCGGTCGCGAACGCGGTCAAGGTCACGCTCGGCCCCAAGGGCCGTTATGTGGTGCTCGACAAGAAGTTCGGCGCCCCCACGATCACCAACGACGGCGTGACGATCGCCAGGGAGATCGAGGTCGAGGACGTCTTCGAGAACCAGGGTGCACAGCTGGTGCGCGAGGTCGCCACGGCGACCAACGACGTGGCCGGCGACGGCACCACGACGGCGACCGTGCTGGCCCAGGCGATCGTTCGCCAGGGCCTCAAGAACGTGGCGGCGGGCGCCAACCCGCTGGCGCTCAAGCGCGGCATCGAGAAGGCCGTGGACGAGGTCGTCAAGAACATCGCTGCGCAGTCCAAGGAGGTCTCCGGCAAGGACCAGATCGCCCGCGTGGCGACGATCTCGGCCGGCGACGAGGAGATCGGCGACGTGATCGCGGACGCGATCGAGAAGGTCGGCAAGGACGGCGTGGTCAACGTCGAGGAGGGCCAGACGTTCGGCATGGACCTCGAGTTCACCGAGGGCATGCAGTTCGACAAGGGCTACATCTCGCCCTACATGGTCACCGACCAGGACCGCATGGAGGCGACCCTGGAGGACCCCTACATCCTGATCGCCAACCAGAAGATCGGCTCGGTCCGCGACGTGCTGCCGGTGCTCGAGGCCGTGATCCAGTCGGGCAAGCCGATCCTGATCATCGCCGAGGACGTCGAGGGCGAGTCGCTGGCGACCCTCGTGGTCAACAAGCTGCGCGGGACGTTCACCGGCGTGGCCGTCAAGGCACCCGGCTTCGGCGACCGTCGTAAGCGGATGCTCGAGGACATCGCGATCCTGACCAAGGCCGAGGTGATCACCGAGGAGATGGGCCTGAAGCTGGAGAACACCCAGCTGTCCCAGCTCGGCAGGGCACGACGCGTCGTGGTGGCTAAGGACACCACGACGATCGTCGACGGCGCTGGTGACGCGGCGGCGATCAAGGGCCGCATCAACCAGATCAAAGCCGAAATCGAGAACACCGACTCGGACTTCGACCGCGAGAAGCTGCAGGAGCGCCTGGCAAAGCTCTCCGGCGGCGTGGCCGTGGTCAAGGTCGGTGCGGCGACCGAGACGGAGATGAAGGAGAAGAAGCACCGCGTCGAGGATGCCCTGCAGGCAACAAGGGCGGCCTTGGAGGAGGGCATCGTGCCGGGCGGCGGCGTCGCGCTGCTGCAGGCCTCCTCAGCGGTCAACATCAGCGAGAACGGCGCGACGGTCGACGGCTCAGACGACGAGCGCACGGGTGCGCGGATCGTGCTGCGGGCGCTGGAGGAGCCGCTGCGCCAGCTGGCCGAGAACGCGGGCCTGGAGGGCTCCGTGGTGGTCAACGACGTGCGCAAGGCCAAGAAAGGCCAGGGCCTAAACGCGGCGACAAACGAGATCGTCGATCTTGTCGCGGCGGGCATCATCGACCCGGCCATGGTCACGCGCTCTGCCCTGCAGAACGCGGCGTCGATCGCCAAGAACATCCTCACCACCGAGGCGATCGTCGCCGAGGTGCCCGAGAAGGAAGGCGTAGGCGGTGGCGGCGGCGGCATGCCCGACATGAGCGGGATGATGTAGGCAGGGGCTGGCCCGCGGGCGCAGCTGCGACGAGCGTCCAGCGCGAGCCTCGATACTCGCGCTCGGGCGCTCTTGTACCGATGAGCACAACACAGGGGACCTGGCATGAGGCCGGGTCCTCTGCGTATCTCTGCTTGCCAATTGGAGACAATCCCACGATTCGATTGACCAGGCGCAGAGAGCGATGGATACTCGCAATGAATGCGCCGTATGGGGATCTCGCTTGGCCTTGCACTGGCGCTCACCGTGGCGGCTGCGTGCGTCACCTTGGCGAAATCGCCGGTCGAAGTCATCGCGGCGAACACCTCTGAACAGCAGCGCCTGGAGCTGGCGCGCCATCCGCTGGATGCCTGTCAGTCAAATGAAGTGCTGCCCGCCGATACGCATGCCGTGCGCCTGCAAATCCTGGCTCTGCTCGGCCCCAAGGTCTCGCTGCTGGCGCTGCAGAGCGGTCGCGTGATCACCAGCGGCCAGCGGTCTTCGGGATGGACGGGCGGCGCTGTCACAGTGCCGGTCAAGCCCCTGTCTAGCACCCGATCCGGTGTCGAGCTGTGCTTTGCGCTGCAGCTCAACGGCGACGAAAGCGCGTCTGTTATGGGTGAGCCGTGGCAGGGATCTGAAGCGGCCATTGCCGGTGAAAGCAGCCTGCCGGGACGCGTGAGGGTGGAATACCTGCGACCGGCCCGGTCATCGTGGTGGTCGCTTGTGCCCGCGGTTGCCAGGCACATGGGATTGGGCAACATCGTCGATGGGACGTGGAGCGTGTTCGCGGTGGTTGGGCTGATGGCGAGCGTGGTGTGTCTCAGCTCATACATGGCCCTGCGTTTGCCCAGATGAGTCGCTCGAGCAAAAAGAGGCTGCCTCTAGCGCCCCTGCGTGGGGTTCCCGCCGTTGCCTGGCTGTGTGCGCTTGTCGCCTGCATGAACGCTGTGTCGTGGTCGCTGATCACGCCTCCCTTCCAGGTGCCCGATGAACCCGAGCACGTGGCATACGTCAAGCAGCTGGCTGAGACGGGACACCTGCCCAGCCAGTTCGGGAGCTTCTCGTTCGAAGAGGCGATCGTCATGGAAGACGTCCACCTCCAGACGATCGCCGAGCAACCCCAGAATCAGACGATCTCCACGCCAACGCAGGAGCACAAGCTGCAGCGCGACCTCGCTCGCGGCCTGCGCTCGCCTGAAAAGGGCAGCGAATACGCGGGTGTTGCTGCCTCCGAGCCGCCGCTCTACTACGCGCTGCAGTCAATTCCCTACACGCTGGGGTCGGGCGTCACGCTGCTCGACCGCATCGAGCTGATGCGCCTGCTGTCGGCGATCATGGGCGGTCTGACCGCGCTGTTCACGTTCATGTTCATCCGCGAGACGTTGCCCGGCGCTGCGTGGGCCTGGACCGTCGGCGCTCTGTGCATCGCGCTGGTGCCTCTGCTTGGCTTCATGTCGGGAGCGGTCAATCCCGACGCGATGCTCTACGCAGTCACCGCCGCGCTGTTCTACTGCCTGGCGCACGCCTTCAGACGCGGCTTGACCCCGGCCTGGGCGCTCGCAACAGGCATCCTGATTGCCGTTGGCTTCCTGACCAAGTTGAGCTTCCTCGGCATCGCGCCGGGCGCGCTCGTGGGCCTTGCGGTGTTGAGCGTGAGGGTGCGTCGTAGCGGCGGACGCTCGGCCTACCGCTCGTTGGCTGCGGCGTTCGCGATCGCGCTCAGCCCGCCAATCGCCTACGTCATAGCCCACACGGCCTCTGGTGCCCCCGCACTGGGAATTGCCTCGAAAGGGCTCGATCACACGGGCAACTCGCTGTGGAGCCAGATCAGCTACATATGGCAACTGTATCTGCCGAGGCTGCCCGGGATGCCCGCGGATTTTGCCGGCGTGTTCACCACGCGCCAGATCTGGTTCGATTGGTATGTCGGCCTGTATGGCTGGTTGGACACTACCTTCCCGGGCTGGGTATATGACCTCGCGCTGGTCCCCGCGGGCGTGATCGCCGTCCTGTGCCTGCGCGCCGTGATCGCCCGTCGTGGGGCATTGCGAGCGCGGGGCGCCGAGCTGCTTGTATACGGTGTGATGTGCGTTGGGCTGCTGGTGCTCATCGGCATGGACTCGTATCGAACCTTCCCCAGGCTGGACGCCGAATACGGCGAGGTCCGCTACGTGTTGCCGATGATTCCGCTGCTGGGAGCGGCGCTGGCGCTGGCGGCGAGGGGCGCGGGTCGCAGGTGGAGTCACGCGGTCGGCGCGGTGATGATCGCCCTCTTCTTGGCCCACGACGTGTTCAGCCAACTGCAGGTCGTCGCGCGCTTCTACGGTTGACGTTGCGCGCCGCCGCGGTGGCGGCCGCTGAGGCGGCGCGAACGTCCGTCAGGTGCGTGAGTCGGCCATCTGCTCGAGTAGGACGTCCGGCGAGGTCGGTTCAATTCGCGGAGCCCTGTACCCGGCACAGTCGGGGGCGAGATATCCGCTGCGGCAGTGGGTGCGAGCGGTGTATCGCTTGATGCTCTGCCGGTAGATCGCGATCAGCGCCTGCTCGACCGCCGCCGGCCCGTCGGCGGCGCTGCCCAGTCTCCGCTTGACCAGCTCTTCGAGCTTTTCTTCCAGCACGTTTCGTTTGAGTACGTCCAACTCGTCGGCAAGCGTCCACCGGTGATTGGACAGATAGGCGGCAAACGCGGATTGGGTTGGGAACTGTTCGGCCTTGACTTCCTTGAGCTTCTGCTCGATCTCTGCATCGGTCACCACGATCCCCCGTTCCGCGTCTTCGTCGACGCTGACCACTTCGGCTATCAGATAGGTCACACCCTGGCGCTTGATGCCCGCGTACAGCTGCTGGCATCTTTCCTCGAGCCCGGCGCGGTCGATCGTCGCGGTGGCGTTGACTAACCTCGGTGGGCCGATCGCTTCAATTGCTGATGCGCAGGCCGGGTAGTTTGGGGGATCGGACACGAGCCCTGACGGCGCTCGTCGGCCGATGCTCTCGAAGTAGTCGCCCCCCACGAGCGTGGACATCCAGTGATCGAGCGTGGACCGCGTGATCGCCGTCTTGCCGACGCGGGCTACGACGAGGTTGGCGCTGTCGCCTGCGCCCCCGCACGCCGCGAGCGCGGCGATCGCTAGCAGGGTGCCCATGAGCCAGCAAAGCAGGCGCAACGGTAGTGAATCCACGCAATCGTAAGACATTGGTGAGGACTTGAAAATAGTGTTGGGGGCGGGATTTCAAATCCCGCCCCCAACGATGCTCTGCCTATCTGTCGGCCAAAATGGCTAGGACATCAGTTCCTGTGAGACTTCGAATCCGATCGGGCCTTTACCAGTCTGGCTGGATTTTTCGGGGGTCCCGGTCCCTTCGCTCGTTAACAGGGTTTCTTCTTTTTCTTTAGTACCGCTGTTGCTTACGCAGTTTTTGATTTTCTGCACGCCGGTCGAGCTCTGTTCGAAGTTGGTCGTGTAGCTTTTGCCGCTGCCGGAGATCTTACCGATGACCCAACCTTTTACTAACAGTAATTTACCGGCAACTTCGATGTGTACTTCTTCTGGGTGAATCACGATGCCGACTTCTAACGGGCTGGTGTTGATCGTGCACAGTAACGTTGTGCCGTGCACTAAGATGATGTTTTCTTTGTCACCTAACGAGTGGGCACCGATGATGGCGAATGCCTTGCACGTTTCGAAGTCGATGGTGATGATGCCTTCTTTGTGGTTTGTTCCCGTTACTTCGCCGGTCTCCTTGTTGGTTTTACATTCGATCGTGCCTTTTTTTTCGGTAGCAAGAATCGCTTCTCCGTTGCTACCGGTGTATTTCTGCCCGGCCGTTCCGGGTAAGAATTCAGGCGCTTCAGCGAATGCCGTCGCGGTGATGGCGCCCATGGCAACGATGGCCATGGCCGCAGCCGCGATCATCATAGTGAGTCGTCGCATATTCAATTGACTCCTTGATCTGGTGGTGTCGCCGACTGGCCCGTGGCGCCCGTTGTGATGGTCGGCGCCGTGGCAGCGGTGCCCGGCTAGGCCGGCCCACCGCTCGTCGGCTGGTCAGGCGGCACGTTCGCAGGGCGATCGGTTGTTGTCAAGCGTTCATGTCAATCGTCTCTGACTTTAGTCCCGCGGTTGTCTATCGGCACGCCCGCTTGTCGCTGGTTTTGGCTTGTGCAAGCGGGTCCTGGGAGGGCTGCCAGCTTACTACCAGGTGTCTACTGCCAGTGGCCTGGGCTTGTGTAGTGAGAGACGCCCCTTGTACGACGGTTTGGTGATGCGCCAGAGTTGATTGGTTGTTTGTCGTTGTCAGGCGTCGCTCGTAGTGGGCGAGACGACGCTGGTGCGTCCAGTCCAAGGGCATCGATAGAAGGGATACGAGCGAGTGGGACGTCGATCGGTGGGGTCGGTGGGGTCGGTGATCGGCCTCGGTTGCGCGCGGACGATCGCGTTGCTTGTGTGCATCGCGAGCTTTGGTGTCGTCGTCGCACCGGCGACGGCGGCCGTGGGCCCGTTTGGAAGCGAAGGAGAAGCTGCGGGCCAGTTCAGCCAACCGCGTGGGATCGCCGTCAACCAGGAAAGCGGCGACGTATATGTGGCTGATCGCAACAACAGGCGCGTGGACAAGTTCGGTCCCGATGGCGAATTCCTGCTTGCGTGGGGATGGGGTGTGGCCAACGGCGCGCCAGAAGCGCAGACGTGCGGGCCGGAAGCCTCGTCGCCGTCGGCGACCTGCCAGAGCGGCATCGCAGGCGAAGGGCCTGGCCAGTTTGGCGAACAATCTGCGAGCGGCGTCGCGATCGACAACGACTCGCTCGACATGTCCGACGGCGATGTGTACGTCGAGGACAGCGCGAATCACCGCATCGAGAAGTTCGGCCCCGACGGCGAATTCATCCTCATGTTCGGCGGTGAAGTCAACAGGACCACGAAAGCGGACGTGTGTCTCGACGGCGAAGAATGCAAGGCCGGCGCCGTCGGCGGCGCTCCCGGCGACTTCGACGTGCTTTTGCCGAGCACGATCTCGGCGAGCTCGACGGGTACCGTGTACGTCGGCGACAGCGTCGCTGAAAACGGGAGGGTCCAGGAGTTCGGCGAAGGCGGCTCGCTCGAAGGCGAAATCGCGCTTGCCGGGAGCGGAGGCATCCACGCTGTGGTCGTCGGCTCCGGTGAAGAAGTCTACGTCTTGAGCGAAGTCCTCGATGGCGTGCGCGAGTACGACGCGGCCGGAGGCGAAGTGGGCGAACCCCGGGACCCGTCGGTCACGTCGTTTGGCACCGTGGTCGCACTCGGGCCGTCGAGCGAACTGTACGTCTTCAACGGGGAAAGCGGCCATGTTCTCGAGTACGACTCGGCAGGCACCGAGGTGGCGAGCCTGGACGAAAGCGACGGTGGCGAACCGTCGCAGGGCATCGCGTTCGGCGATGGCGTCAAAGGCCTGTATGTGCTGTACGAATCGACCGTGCGGTTCGCCGTGCCGCCGGCGCCCGGGCCGGTGGCGGGCGGCGAGTCGTCAAGCGAAGTGCTGCCCACGACTGCGACGATTGGTGCTGTCGTGAATGCGGAGGGCCACGAAACGACCTACCACTTCGAATTCGGCGCCACCGAAGCCTATGGGTCGAGCACCGCGACGGAAACGCTGCCCGGAGGGGAAGGATTCGAAGACCAACGTGTGAGCGCGCACTTGACCAACCTGCAGCCGCGCACCGAGTATCACTTCCGGGTCGTGGCGAGCAACGAATGCGAGCCGATCGAACATCCGGGCGCGATCTGCACGGTAGACGGCCCCGACGAGACCTTCGAAACGCTTCCGCCGGTCTCGATCGACAGCGAGTCGCTCTCGCAGGTGACCTCGGTCAGCGTGCGTCTGGAAGCGGCGATCAACCCGCATGGCTTGGCGACCGAGTTCCACTTCGAATACGGGCGCAGCGCATCCTACGAAGCCAGTCTGCCGGTTCCCGCCGGCGAAACGGGGGACGGCACGGCCGACGTATCCGTGAGCCTGCTGGTGGAGGGTCTGACGCCGGGCACCACCTACCACTACCGCGTGGTGGCGGACAACTCGGCGGGGACCGTCGACGGCCCCGACCAGGTATTCGCGACGCAGACCGGCGGAGCAGTCCGTCTGATGGACGGCCGCGCCTGGGAAATGGTCTCGCCGCCCGAAAAGCATGGCTCGTCGCTGGAATCGCTGACCCAGGAAGGCGGGGTCATCCAGGCGGCGCAAGACGGCAGCGGGCTGGCGTATATCGCAAAAGCGCCGGTGGTCACGCAACCGGCTGGCAGTCGCAGCCTGGCGGACACGCAGCTACTGGCGACCCGCACCGGGGGCGTCTGGGGCACCCAGGACATCGCCACCGCGCACGAAGCGGTGGCGGGCATCGTGGCAGGGCGGCTCTCGGAGTACAGGTTGTTCTCACCCGATCTCTCTTCGGCGCTCGTCGAACCGGAAGGCTCGTCGCCGCTCTCCGTGCAAGCTTCCGAACGGACGCCCTACCTGCGTCACGACACGACGTGCCAGGAAAGCCAGGCCACGTGCTATCAGCCGCTGGTCACGGGCTGTCCGCCACCGGGCGAGCTGTGCCAGCCGGCTGTCCAGGAACTCGAGGACGTGCCGCCCGGCACGAAATTCGGCGCCCTCGAAATCGGCGGCGTCCGCAGCGCTTCCACCGGCGTGGAATTCGTCGCCGCGACGCCGGATCTGAGCCATGTGGTGCTTTCGGCGCCCCAGACGCTGACCGAAGGCTTCGACGCCGGCATGGGCGAAGAGGCACTGTACGAGTGGAGTGCCGGCAAGCCGCCGACCGAATCGCTTGCACCGGTCAGCATTCTCCCGGGCGAAGAATCGGCGGCCGCGCAGGGCGGCGCCTCCCTGGGCAGCGGCGGTGCGGACGTGCGCAATGCGATATCGGAAGATGGCTCGCGCGTGTTCTTCGAATCCAACCAGTCGCATTTGTTCGTGAGGGACATGGAAAAAGGACAAACCGTTCAGCTGGATGCTCCCCAGGAAGGCGCTGCGGGCGGTATCAGCGCGGGCGAGTTCGAGGACGCGAGCGCCAACGGCGCGAAGGCGTTCTTCATGGATACCGCTCGACTGACGCCAGGTGCGACGAGCAAGACCAACGAACCGGACCTGTACATGTGCACGGTTGGCGAAGCGGCCGGTCGGCTCACGTGCACGTTGCAGGACCTGACGATAGACCCGCATCCCGGCGAAGCGGCCAATGCACAGGGCGCTGTGCTGGGTGCAAGCGAAACAGGGGAACTCGTCTACTTCGTGGCCAACGGCGCGCTGACGGAAGGGGAAGGCGCGACGCCTGGCGCTTTCAATCTGTATGTGCGCAACACGGTGACCGACCGGACGCGCCTGGTTGCGGTGCTGTCCAACGCCGACGGTCCCGACTGGGAAGCGGGCGGCGGCAACCACAACAACCTCGGTGAGCTGTCGGCGCGGGTTTCCGCGAATGGGCGCTATCTGGCGTTCATGTCGCAGAGGAGCCTCACCGGCTTTGACAACAGGGATGCGATCAGCGGCGAACCCGATGAGGAGGTCTACCTGTATGACGAGGCGACGGGGCGGCTTGCGTGTGCGTCGTGCGATCCGACGGGTGCGCGGCCGGTTGGCGTGTTCGACGTCGAACCTGGGTTTATTCCGCCGCTGCTGGTGGATCGGACGCAGCTGTGGGGGGGGCGCGGACTGGCGGGCTCGATCCCGGGGTGGACGAGCGTCGAAAAAGTCAAGGCCATCTATCAATCGCGCTACCTGGACGACGACGGCAGGCTGTTCTTCGATAGCCCGGTCGACCTCGTGTCCCAGGATGCCAACGGCGTAGAGGACGTATATGAGTACGAGCCCCAGGGGGTGGGACCCCAGGCGGCGCGTTGCGGGCCTGAAGCGGCGAGCGGCAGCGAGGCGTTCAAGCCGGAACGGGTTGCCGAAGTCCAGGGAAGGGCGGTCGCCGAAGGAGCGGGCTGCGTCGGCCTGGTCTCCTCCGGCGCCTCCGGCGAAGAATCGGCGTTCTTGGATGCGAGCGGCATGGGCCCGGGTGGCGAAGAAGGCGAAGACGTGTTCTTCCTGACCGCCGCCAAACTGTCGCCCGCGGACGCGGACAGCGACCTCGACGTGTATGACGCCCATGTCTGCTCCGCGGTCGCGCCGTGCCCCGTCGCGCAGGCGAGCCTACCGCCGGCCTGCGCAGCGGTCGAAGCGTGCAGGGCCGCGGGGTCCTCACAACCGGCCACCGGGAGCGCCCTGCCGACCGCGACATCGGTCGCGCCGGAAGGCAACGTCGCACCGCCGCCGCCCGCCAAGGCGAAGAGCGCGGCGCAGGTGAGAGCAGAAAAACTTGCAAAGGCGCTGAAGGCCTGTCGCGCGAAACGCAACAGACACAAGCGCGAGGCTTGCGAATCGCAGGCCCTCAAGCGATACGGACCGATCAAAGCCGGTCATAGCAAAGCCAAGAAGGCAGGGCGCGGCGCCAGGAGGGGAAAGTGATGCGGTCGATCAAATGGATGCTGGTGTGGACGTTCGTGTCGCTCTCGGCGCTCGGGTGGATCGCTGCTCCGTCTGCGTCTGCGCTGTCGCCGTGGTGGCATGTGACGTCCAACATGAGGCCGGAGGTGCTGCACGAAGAAGGCACGATCGTCTCGCAGGCCTTGAACGTGGGAGACAGGCCTGCGGGGGGTTCGATCACGCTCACCGAGACGCTGCCTGCGGGGGTGACCGTCGCGAAGATCGAAGTCGCGCCGGGCGAACTGGAACCGGAGGTGACCTTCGACGTGTTGGCGGCGTCCCCCGGGCTGGGCGCTCACGAAGAACGACGATTCAATCTTGGCGAACCGGGATTCGGCCCTGGGCAGGAACACGGGTTCGAACATGCCTGCACCGAACCGAAGGCGCGGGAGGTCCGCTGCGTTTACGACGCCGAAAGCTTTGCCTCGGTGGCGCCTTATGAATTCCTCGAAATGGGTGTGGCGGTGAAAGCGGAAGAAGGGGCGGCTTCGGGATCGGCCCGGGTGGAAGTCTCAGGAGGCGAAGCGCCCTCTGTGCACATGGAACGGGAGCTGCCCGTCGGCGACGCGGCGCCCTCGTTCGGCGTCGAAGAATCCTCGTTTTCGTCCGCGCTGGAAGAAGAAGGCGGCAGGGCCGACGTGCAGGCGGGCTCGCATCCTTTTCAGCTGACGACCTCGCTGGCGTTCAACCAGGGTGCGGACCCGCTCAAACCGCCGGCGCTGGCGCGGGACCTGCAGTTCACCCTGCCCGCGGGCCTGGTGGGCAACGCGAGCGCGATCGCGCAATGCAGCGACGCGGACTTCAGGCATCTGCAGGGTGGGATCGTGGACATCTGCCCGAACGACACGGCCGTCGGGGTGGCGACGCTGACGATCGACGAACCCATCTTCGGCGGGGTGCAGACGATCTCCATCCCAGTCTTCAACCTGGCCCCGGAAAGGGGCGAGCCGGCAAGATTCGGCTTCGAGTACGTCGGCACGCCGGTGACGATCGATCCGTCTGTCCGTACGGGCCGCGACTACGGCGTGACGGCCAGCATCAGCAACATCACCGAGCTCGCCAACGTGATCGCGAGCACGGTCACGTTCTGGGGCGTGCCAGGTGCGTCCAGCCACGACGAATCGCGGGGCTGGGGCTGCTTGGCCAACGAGCACTGGGCGAGCCAGGCGGGCCTGTCGTGCACGCCGATTGCGGAAAGCCAGCCGAAGCCGTTCCTGACGCTGCCGTCGTCCTGCTCGACGTCGTTCACGACCACGGTCAAGGGCAGCTCCTGGCCGCTGAAAGTCAACGGGGCGCCAGAACCGGTCAGCATCCCGCTTCCCGAAACGAGCTACTCGCTGCAGGACGAATTCGGCCGGGTGTTGGGTGCCACCGCGATCGACGCGAGCACGCCGAGCGGTTTGACCGTCGATGTGCGCGTGCCCCAGGAAGCCAGCGAAGGCGCGCTGGGCCTGTCCAGCTCGGACGTCAAGGGCGTGACGGTCGCGCTTCCCGAAGGCGTCACCGTCAACGCGGCGGCGGCCGGCGGCCTGCAGGCATGCTCGGAGTCGCAGATCGGCTTTGAAGGACAGGAATCGTCGACGGGGACAGATCTCTTCACGG
>Ga0209420_1001337_pt1 | contig 11802 bp, 11 predicted proteins | sample BlaSpr_A8_OM1_O1_FD_187972 | JGI IMG/M metagenome (GOLD analysis project Ga0209420, IMG submission 187972) | Forest soil microbial communities from Thunder Bay, Ontario, Canada - Black Spruce, Ontario site 2_A8_OM1_O1 (SPAdes) (version 2) | ecosystem: Environmental > Terrestrial > Soil > Boreal...
ACGAGTCGCCAGTGACGCTCACAACAAGCGCCCTCACTCCCATCTTATGACGCGCCTGAGAACTCCCTGGCATACGGAGTGCTGTTGATTCAGAATCCGCAATTCAGAATGAAGAGGCTCGCCGAGATTGTTCTTGGACGAACAGAAAGTTGTCAGAGATATGTTGAGCCAATGCGCCAATCCCCAGTGTAGTAAACCCTTCCTGAGACTCCGCGAGGGCAAGCTTTTTCTAGTGGAAACGGATCGCACCACCAAAGCGGGAGAACCTGCCGTCCCTGCTTTCGTTCGCGCCCGGCAACAGCAACGGTGTGTGGAACACTACTGGCTGTGTGATGGCTGTGCCACACACTGGACTCTGGTCTATGACCGTGATCGAGGAGTGATCTTGGCCGCACTCCGACGGCCTGTCCTGAGGGCAGCTGCCATGGCTGGGGATTCGGCCGGCGAAGTTGCCTAGGCTTTCTCCTACGCGTATCCACCTTTTCTCCACGTCTTCCAGTCCGCGCGGACAGCGTTGACCATTTGTTCCGCGGCCTGGTGTAACCACTTTGCCTTCTGTTTTTGCATGTCGCGGAGGATCGGCTGGCGCGCCGTCTTCGTTCCGAGATGGATGTTCGCGGTTTCCCATCCCATGGCGCGAATCAGGCGCAACTCCTTGCCCGGGGCCCGCAACGTGGCTAGTTCGATGCGCGAGCAATGCGGACTCAGCCGCCTCACGATCCAGCGTCCGCGTAACTGAACAAACGGGTCGAGACATCGTACTGCCCGGCTGATAATCGTCTGGTACAGAATCTCCGGAGGGCCGTGGTGATCGCTCGCCCAGTAACATGCCGACGACACCAAGGCCTTGGCCTCGCGGGCGATTCTGCCGCCATTCCAGTCCGCGATGGCAACATAGCGAGCGTGCCCGAGGCTTCCCAGACCGGCCACCCGACGAGCCACGCGATAGGGCAAGTCCCGGGCTGGCATGAGGTGTTCGAGCGCGTCGATGGCACTGACCGGGACGTCTCCCTTCACCGTGGGCAGCGCATCCATTCTCGCCCAGAAGTGGACCGGATCCCGCAGTTCACTCTCCGCGATCTGACGCAACCACTCGTTCTTCTCGCCCAGGACGAACGGCATTCCCCCCGAAAACATTGCTTCGCGATATCCCTCGAGAAGAGAATCGCAGATGTCTTTGTGCTTCAGCGTCAAGTGCCCGGCTTCGGAAGCGAGGTGAGCGCTCACCGCCAAGCGGACCAGATCATTGGCATAAGCCATGGGATGAGCTTCGTCAAAGTCGTTGACGCCCCAGATCAGACGTCCTTCCACATCGCGCCAAGTACCGAAATTTTCCACGTGTAAGTCGCCAACCGCCAGCACCTGCGGTCCTTCAGCGAGATCAGGACACACTCTTGGCCAGATCTGCGCCCAGCGGTAGAAGGTGGCGCGCAAGAAGGGAAAGACCGCCGCCGTCATGTTGGTGTGTTTGAGGTGCAGATCCTTGTTGACCAGATCTGTACGATGGCCCAGCCACTCTTCGAAGTGGCGTGTACCTTTGACGACGTTCATAGCGCCCGAAGATAGCGGGCTGAGGATCGAGAAGTCAACCGGAGAGACGGCGTTTCATGCCGGTCTGCAGAGCAAGCCTGTCGAGCTTCGCTCGACGGACAGTCGAGGGCGGCTGTCCCCACTTATGACTTTGGCGGCTGGAACTGTGTCTGCAGCGACCCAGTGTGGCCGCCCTTGGACACCTTCCAAATCACGAACCGTATTGTTTTCAGTTCGATACCGCTTGGCCCACGTCCTGCCCTGGTATGACGCCGAGGAGGACATCATGCAAATGGTGATCACATTCATGGCAGTCGTGGGCGGAATGGTTTTCTCGCTCGCGGTGGCGTTGCTGGCGGAGGAGCTGATCTTTGGACAGGTGTTCCGTCTGTTCTTTGCATCCGCCAAATTAAACCCGCAGACGGTTGCGGCGAAATCGGAGCAGAAGCGCTGAGTCGCGAAAGACTCGCAAAGGAGAACTACGATGCTGGCGTTGAAGTACTTGCTGATTGCCGGGGGCCTCGGGATGATTCTCGTGGCGATAAGCATTTTGGGTTATGACCGGTATCGCGAATTGCTGTACCGGCGCGCGCTGGCTCTACCCGGCGCGGGCGCGGTGCCTCCGCTGCCGCAATGGCGCTGGCGCACTTCGCTGGCGCTGGCTCTGCTGGCATGGGGACCGATCCTGCTGGCGTTCAGCATTGTGGTTGTGGCGAGCGGCATGGCGGGAATCCGGGTCAGCGAAATGACCGGGACGGTTCCCGGCACACTCTGCAGATCATGATGATGTCGGCGGACGGAAAGTTTTCCTTTGCCAATGATGTGTTGCGCAGTATGAGTATGGCGAATCAGACGGGTCAGGCGGAAGAACAGCCGAAGTAGTTCTAAGTTCAAAAATCCCCACGCTTGCCGCAAAGAATGCGGCAACAGTGGGGCACCCGGCGCAGACACCCGAGGCGGTGTCCAAACAGTACAGGGGGAGAGGTCCTGTCATGGGCGCAACGGTTTATAATTTGGGCATCGCAAACGTTCGTGCGAACTCAGTCTGCCGCGACCGATGCCCTGCGCACATCCTCCGCGTTGTGGCGCGGCTCTCCTTTATTTTTCTTTTGCTCGGGTTGGCGATTACTGCGCGAGCGGCGGATTGGAACGAACCGGAGCAGCAACTGGCGCACAAGATCGTTGCGGTGACGGGGCCTGGAGCCGTCGCTTTGACGGTGGAGAACCGCTCCTCCCTCAGTAAGCGCGATAACGAGATCATTCAAAATGGCCTGCGTAGCGCGCTCGAAGGGCTGGGCATTCGTTTCGTGAATGCGGAGCAGGCCGCGGCCAACGTGGCAATCTCTCTGTCCGAGAATTCGGCCTCCTATGTCTGGGTGGCGCAGATTGGCCAGAGTACGAACGAGGCAACTGTGGTGATGGTTTCTGCACCCCGCCCCGGGGTCAGAAACGCAGCCTACGAATCAGTTCCACTCAGCCTGCGCAAGATTCCGTTGTGGGCGCAGGAGGATCCGATTCTCGACGTTGCCGTGCTGGAAGAAAATAGCGCCGCCACGCGCATCGCGGTGCTCGACGCCGAGAAGGTGGCACTCTACCGTTGGCAGGGGGGAAAGTGGCAGCAGGAGCAGGCACTGGCCATTGTGCATGCGAGACCGTGGCCTCGCGATTTGCGCGGCCGGCTGCTTCCCGCCAAAGATCATTTGCTGGATGTTTATTTGCCGGGAGTGATCTGCCGCAGCGCCGCGGCATTGCCGCTTACATTGAATTGCCACGAGACCGACGATCCCTGGCCGCTCGTGCCCGCAGAACTAAGTGGTGAAACCTTCCTCGCTTTTCCAGGCAGCGGATTAACCTCGACCGCAATTCCGCCGATCAGAGCTTTCTACGCTCCCACGGGCAACTTCTTCACCGGTGTTCTCACTCCGAGCGTAGGCAAGTTTACGACTGTGCCCAAGTTTTATTCGGTTGCATTTCTGCCGCGCGATAAATATCTGCTACGGCTCTTCGCAGCCACCGACGGTCACGTGCACATGGTCGACGGCGTGAGTGACCAGGCCGGCAGGTTCGCGTGGGGCAGCGATCTGACCAGCCTGAAGACTTCCTGCGGTTCCGGATGGCAGGTGCTGGCCACCAGTTCTGAAGAAACACCCGGGGATCGGGTACGCGCGTACGAGTTTCCCGATCGCGATCCCGTCGCGGTCAGTGTAGCCGTCGATTTTCCCGGCGCCGGCGTTGTCACCGCTTTGTACGGAAGCGAAAGGCGACACGGCGATCGCAGTGGTGAAAAATCGCGAGACAGGAAGCTATGAAGCTTTTCGACTGGCGGTGGTTTGTAGTCAGTAGCGCGATGGTTGCGACTTTGTCGGCGGGCGCCGAGACGCGTCCGCAGTATGGCGGCGTGTTGCACGTTGCCATGCGGGCCGCCCCCGCATCGCTTGATCCGTCAGACGGCACTCAGCCGGATTCGGTCGCCCGGCGCAGCCTGACCATGCTGATGTTCGACACGCTGGTGACTACCGACCAGAGCGGACGGGTTCAGCCTTCCCTCGCCACCGACTGGCAGGCATCACCGGGCAGCCAGCGCTGGCAGTTTCGTATCCGTCGCGGAGTGAAGTTTCACGACGGAACGGCGCTCACCGCCGAGATTGCAGCCGCATCTCTGCGCGCCGCGAATCCGCCGTGGAATGTGGTTGCCGATGCAGATTCGGTAGTGATCGACAGCTCCGATCCCAATCTGTTGGCGGAGCTCACCTTGCCCCGGAACGCAATCGTGAAAAGAACTTCCGACAGTAAGCCAAACGGAACAGGACCGTTTCATATGGTGGAATGGCAGCCTGGGAAAAAATTGGCTCTCGCGGGCGAGGAGAATTGCTGGCGCGGTCGGCCTTTCCTCGATGCCGTCGAGATTGAGATGGGGAAGAGTTATCGTGATCAGATGACTGCTCTGGAACTGGGAAAGGCGGATCTGGTGGAAGTGGCGCCGGAGCAGGCTCACCGGCTTTCGCAGGAAGGAGGCCGCCTCCTGAGTTCGACCCCCGTTGAACTGTTGGCGCTGCTCTTCCCGCGCGATGCGACGTCGCCGGATGAGAAACTTCTTCGCGAGGCGTTGGCCTTGAGCGTGGAGCGCGGGTCCATTCGCAGTGTGCTGCTGCAGGGTGCGGGGCAACCGACCGCCAGTATTCTTCCGAACTGGATGAGCGGATACGAATTCGTATTTCCGACCGGCGCAGAACTACAGCGCGCGCACCAGAAACGAGAGCAGGTTCCCAGCAAACCGACTTGGACTCTCGGATACGATGGCCGTGATCCGCTAGCCCGATTGTTGGCCGAGCGCATTGCGCTGAATGGGAAAGACGCGGGATTGTCTCTGCAACCTACGACCGCAGCCAGCACGGATTTGCGGCTGATAAAAATTCCTTTGGCTTCGTCCGATCCCTGGGTCGCGCTGGTGGATGTGGCCGCACTGATCGGATTACGTCCGGCAAAAAACCAGGGCGGAGTGGAGGATCTCTATGCCTGCGAGGTTGCTTTGTTGGCGACGCAGCGGCTGATTCCTCTTTTTCGTTTGCCGGTGTCGTATGTCTCTAGTTCGAGCTTGAAGAATTGGGCGTTGCGGCCGGACGGGAGCTGGGCTCTTGCCGATGCATGGCTGGGAGATGCCCGACCTTGATCGGCAAAGCATCATGGGTAACCGTGTTCGGCAAAGCGTGATCGGCAAAATATGATCGGCAAAGCATGAGCTTCCGCCGCAAACTTCTTGCGATTTTCGGGCTGACTGTTCTCTTGTCGGTGGGCGCCGTCTCCTGGCTCGTTCTGGCGTTAACGCGCAATGCGTTCGAAAAGACCGAAGACCAGCGTACGGCCGCACTGGTCACGCATTTTCAGCGCGAGTTCAGCCGCCGCGGGGAGGATCTGGCGCGGCAGGTGAAAGCCATCGCCGCATCCGACGCAGTCAACCGGATGGCAACCGCTCTGCATGGCACATCTTCGGACACGACCGCCGACTCCGCCGAATATTTCGAGCTTGCCAAATCCATGGCGGAAACTCATCAACTCGACTTTCTGGAATTTCTGGACGGACACGGAACGATCATCTCTTCGGCGCAGTGGCCGGCGAAGTTTGGCTATGCCGACACTGCGTTTGAGAGTTTGTCAGCTTTAACGGGACAGAGCACATTTCTGAAACGAGAGGAATTGCAGGACTCTGCCGCGTTAGGACTGTTTGCCGTTCAGGCCATCGGGGAAAGCGAACATGCCGTCTATGTCATCGGAGGCCGGCGGCTCGACAAGAATTTTCTTTCCGGGTTGGATTTGCCTGCCGACATGCGCGTACTGCTTTACCAGAATCGAAGTGATCATTTTTCTCCTGAATCGCTCCTCGATCCGTTTGCTACTGGGAACGGCGCTGATGCCGCCCGGCCGGCGGACAAGTTCGCGCCCCTGATTGATGCGGTGCGGCAGCACAACCAGGAAACGACCGGAATCCTAGCTTGGTCGTCCGATGCCGCGGATGAAGAAGTGTTTCACGCGATTCCGCTGCGCGGTGCGGGCAAAAGCAAGGACGATCCATTGCTGGCGATTCTTCTCGTGGGAAATTCGCGGCGATCTTATGTCGAACTGAAACGGCGCATCCGTGCGTCGGCGTTGCTGGTTGGCGGTGGCGGAATTATCCTGGCCATCCTGCTGAGCAGTTGGGCGGCTGGCAGGGTGACGCGGCCGGTGGAGCAACTGGCGCGCGCCGCCCAGAACGTCGCCTCCGGGCATTGGGACACGCGGGTCGAAATTCACGGCAGCGATGAAGTAGCGCAACTGGCCGAGTCGTTTAATCGGATGACAGGAGAATTGCTGGCGCAGAGAGAACGTCTGGTACAGACGGAACGAGTCGCGGCTTGGCGCGAACTGGCGCGTCGGCTGGCGCATGAGTTGAAGAACCCACTGTTCCCTCTTCAACTCACGGTTGAGAACCTGATGCGCGCCCGGACGCACAGTCCCGAACAGTTCGACGAAGTATTCCGCGAAAGTGCGACCACCCTGCTGGCCGAGATCTCGAACCTCAAGTCAGTGATTGGCCGCTTCAGCGAGTTTTCGAAGATGCCGCATCCGCAGTTGCAACGGTTGCAGGTGAATGAGATTCTGCGAGGCGTCGTGAAGTTGTTCCAGGCGCAACTGCAGGCGCCGGGGCGCGAACCAATCGGCTGCAAGTTGGAGTTGGACGAGAATCTTGGAACGATCGCTGCCGATCCGGATTTGCTGCACCGCGCATTGTCGAATCTCGTGCTCAATGCGATGGATGCCATGCCGAAGGGGGGGACGCTCACGCTACGGACCAGGCGCGACGGCGGAAAAGTAATGATCGAAGTCGCCGACACCGGCTCTGGGCTGACGTCGGAGGAGTGCGAGCGCATCTTCACTCCTTATTACACCAGCAAACAATACGGCACCGGGCTGGGCCTGGCAATCGTACAGTCGGTGGTCAGCGACCACGGTGGAAGAATCAGCGTGCGGAGCGAATCCGGGCGGGGGACCACTCTGGTGATCGAACTGTCAGATAATCTTGAGGCGCTGCAGAAACTTCCTGCGGCACAGACCCCAGGCGACAACGCTGGGCAGTTTTCCGGCTGAAACAATAACGAGGGGGACGGTTGCCACTCAAAGCGCATCTTTTGATCGTCGATGATGAAGCCAACACCTTGGCCTCGTTGTCGCGCGCCTTCCGCTTGGCGGGCCACGAAGCCACCGTTTGTGACAACGCGGCCAAGGCTCTGGAACTGGCAAAGTCCGAGCACTTCGATCTCATCCTTTCCGACGTTGTCATCCCCGGCAAAGACGGACTGACACTGCTCGAGGAATTAAAAAGCCAGGGAGTGACAGCACCAGTCGTCATGATGTCGGGACAGGCACACATTGAAATGGCGGTGCGGGCGACGCGTCTGGGGGCGCTCGACTTTCTGGAGAAGCCCATCTCCAGCGACAAACTCATGCTCACCGTGGAGAATGCGCTCAGACTGCAACGGCTGGAGAGCGAGAACCGGCAACTCCGACAGCAATTTGGCAAGCATGAGATCGTGTGGAAGGGCGAGGCAATGCGGGGCGTGATGGCCCAACTGGAGCGTGTCGCCGCGAGTGAGGCACGCGTCTGTATCTTCGGCGAAACCGGGACCGGTAAGGAACTGGTGGCGCGCACTATACACGAACGAAGTCCGCGCGCGACTAGGCCGTTCGTGACCCTGAATTGCGCGGCCGTGCCGGCGGAACTGATCGAATCGGAACTCTTCGGACACGAGAAAGGTTCGTTCACGGGGGCGTCCGGACGCCACATCGGTAAGTTTGAACAGGCCCACCAGGGCACGATCTTGCTCGACGAGATTGGCGACATGCCCCTGAACATGCAGGCGAAATTGTTGCGTGTGCTCGAAGAAGGTGAGGTCGAGCGCATTGGCGGCGACAAGCCAGTTGCGGTCAACGTTCGCGTCGTAGTGGCGACACACCGCGACCTGGAAGCGCGCGTACGCGAGGAAAAGTTCCGCCAGGATTTGTTTCATCGCATCCACGTTTTCCCCTTGCAGCTTCCGCCATTGCGTGAGCGCCGCGATGACATTCCTGCTTTGCTGGAGCACTTCGCTGCGCAAGTGTCCGCGCAGAACGGGTGGAAACCCGTTCCATTCAGTACGGACGCTCTGCAAGCATTGCAATCGCATACCTGGCCGGGCAACGTTCGCGAATTGCGCAACCTGGTCGAGCGACTCATGCTGCTTGCGACCGAGGGTCAAGTGGACCTGGCAACGGTGCAGATGGCCCTGCCGAAGGCTGCTTCGGGAGCCAGCGCTTCACCCGGCGCCATGGGATCGGGCGCACTCGCCGACCGCGTGCAGTTGTTCGAACGCGAAGTGATTCTCTCCGAACTCAAGCGCAGCCACCAGAACATGAGCCTAGCCGCGAAAACGCTCGGCCTGGAGCGCAGTCATCTGTATAAAAAAGCGGAGCAATTAGGGATCGATCTGCGCGCCATGCGCCGGGAGCAGGATTCGCACGATTGACCACGAGTCCATGCGAGCAACCATTCGCTGCCGACGCGCTGAGGGAAAAAAGACTGCCAAGCTGCGACTCTACGAGCAGAGCCGAAAACTTAGTCAGCCGCCGCGATGGCTGGCGCCAGCTGCCTTTTCAGATCCGCTGCTAGCAACTGGTGAAACAACTGCTCCCCTGCCTCGCGCCGTACCGAGAGTCGTCCTGCTCCGTAGGCCCGCGATTTCAGCCCGCGCTGCACATCTTCGCAAATGCCTAGATCTTCCTCCTGCACCCGGTGGCCGACATTTACCGATTCGCGGTTGTACTCGCGAACCGCATCGCTCACATCGCTGAAATAGAAATCGAAAATCACGGTGCAGTGATCGGCGTCCACGGGGATCACGTAGTTTGTGTCCATGTAGCCCTCGTAGCAATTGATCATCAAGTTGGGATATTGCCAGAAATAGCGGGCGCGATCGCCTTTACGCGTCGATCCAGTGGCGGCACCTTCGGCAGAAGGAACCATCGGGCTCGACTGCAGACAGTAACGATCTTCGTTCTCGATAGTGTATTGCTTGTAATCGAGCATCGAGTTCAATCCCTTGTGAAGGTGGGGCACGTGATATCCACCATCGAGGTAATTATCGACGTAGACCTTCCAGTTGCAATGAATGTCATAGGTCCTACGATCGAAGTAGTGCAGCTTGCCGATGCCGAGAGGCGCAACGCGCTTCACCAGACCGCCCAGAAATTCCCGCAATAGCGTGGCCCCTGGGTCGAGGTTCACGAACACAAAGCATTCCCAGGTCTCGACGCGGATCGGAACCAAACCATTCTGCGCGCGATCAAAGTTTTCCACTCCCTCGAACTCAGGCATGCCTTTGAGCGCTCCGTCCAAACCGTATTTCCAGCCGTGATACGGACACTGCAACATCGCAGTCTGACCGCAAGGATGCGTAACCACCGCTGCAGCATGGTGCCGGCACACGTTGTAGAAGGCCCGCAACGTGCCGTCACTTCCACGCACAACGACTACGGGTTCTCCTGCAAGCCGCGTGGCAACAAATTCTCCAGGCCGGTGCAGTTGATCCGTGCGAGCGACGAGTTGCCAGTTTCTGCCGAAGACGTGGAGCCGCTCCATTTCTGCGATGCGCGGGTCGACATACCAGGGCGCAGGGATGGTCCAGGCTTCCGACAGCGGGGACCGGTCGTTGTAGACGGCCAGAATCTCCTCGACTGATTGCATGTTCATGCTCTCAATGAATCATCCGAATTCGCCATCCCCTTGGCGCAATGCGAGAACCCTCCCTGACACTTAATGCTGATTCCGACCGGCCTGCGTGAGCGCGCCCTGCGCGAGATCTGCCGCCGGTTCGCCGATCGCGCGCTGTAGCACTGCCAAGAACTGCTGAATTCTAGCCTCCTTTTTCTCCACTGGCTCTCCCTGGCGGCGGAACAAACCCGGATCGAGTTCCGCCATGAGCAGCGCGTCCTGGAAGCGCTCCATCATCCAGTCCACGATCGAGACGATCATCTCAATGTCAATGTCCTTGCGCAGTTCGCGCCGCTCCAATCCGAAGCGTACAAATGCCACCGTGCCATACGGGTCTTCGCTGATGAGGAAACGGTTAATTTCGCGCTTCAGAGCGAGATCGGTACCGTAGTTTCCGAGCAGCGAGATCCGGTAAGGAATCCAATCGTCGTGCAGCAAGTGTTCGGTCCGCACCAGCCAATAGCGCAGCACCTCGAAAAATCCGGCTTGGCGAATTTCCGGGGGAGCCTCAAGATACTTTGCGAAAGAACGAACCGCGCGCTTATATACCTCGAAGAACAAACCATCTTTGCTGCCAAAGTGTTGAAAGATAGAACCCTTGGCGATACCCAGCACGCTGGCGATATCACCGATCCGCGCCGCATGATACCCATGCTGGGCAAAATGTTGCGTAGCCTCCTCGATGATGCGGCTGCGCTTGGCCTCGGAGCGGGGGCGCGACGGAGCATAGCGTTCGTAAAGGGGCGGAGCAGCGCGATTGGTGGAGATTCCCGGCACGGACAAATGACTCTAAGTCACGACAGCTTACAGTGCGTTCTTGCCGATTGCAATCTCCATTTGCTGCCGACTCAGATGGTATAGTCCGGATTCGGATTGCTTTATGACTTCGAGTCACCAATATCAAAACGAAGCCATATCGATTTACGAGGTGCGGCGCGCAAATCTCCTGCGCCGGAAAAAAATCAAGCGGCGGACCGACGCGGCCCCGGGTTTCGGGACCGCATCTTTACGGAGCAGCAAAGAAAACTAGCCAGCTTTTCGCGCGCTCGGCTCCTCGGCATGGACCAGCGGAGCGTCGACCAGATGCTCGCTCAGGAACCATACCTGGAGTTCATTGGCGCGTAGAACATCGCTGACAACCAAATCATTCGTGCCATCGTCGCCCAACTTGGAAGCGCGACCCGCCAACTCCCGACAGTGGCCGATAATGATCTGATGAGCGTCCAGAAGGCGGGAGATCTGGACGGGCACTTCTTCCCTGCCGCGAGGCGGTCGTTCGATGCGCGTGGTTTCGGCGACGTCGGCAGCCATGGCCAGCGAAATTCCACCCAGCAACTGGATCCGCTCAGCGATCTCGTCGACGATTTCCACCTGCTCCGCGTAATGCTTGTCGAACAGCAAATGTAGTTGATAGAACGTCGGCCCTGCGACTTGCCAATGTGATTTCTTGTAGAGATCGCGTAATGTCATGGTATCGGCGAGCAAGAGATTTAACTGCTCGGTCATTTCAAGTCGTACCGGCTCTTCCAGTTCGAGCGGCAGGCCGTGCGAGACGGTGCCGTAAGCTTGAATCTCCCCGGCACGCTGATGAATGCGGGGCTGTGCGTTGATTGGGGTTTGACGGGTGGGAACTTCTTTCTTCGCCATAAGGGTACCCTCCTATTTTCACCAATATTAGCTGAGATTCGTGAACTTGGTGTTCGGTACAATCCAAACAATGTCGCTTTGATGTCCGTGCTCTTCGAGGGGATGGTACAGATTGGGTGCGGCGGAAAGGTTGCGGCGGTTACCAAGAAGACGTCACTCCGGAAATGTCCAACTGCGCGACGATGGTCCGTTGACGGCCGTTTCGCAAGGTTTGACGGCACTCCGCGCGGTTGCTATGATCGGGATGCGGGGTGGAGCAGTCTGGTAGCTCGTTGGGCTCATAACCCAAAGGTCGGTGGTTCAAATCCACCCCCCGCAACCAACGCAATCATAGAGTTACGGGC
>Ga0209420_1001338_pt1 | contig 11799 bp, 10 predicted proteins | sample BlaSpr_A8_OM1_O1_FD_187972 | JGI IMG/M metagenome (GOLD analysis project Ga0209420, IMG submission 187972) | Forest soil microbial communities from Thunder Bay, Ontario, Canada - Black Spruce, Ontario site 2_A8_OM1_O1 (SPAdes) (version 2) | ecosystem: Environmental > Terrestrial > Soil > Boreal...
CGGACGGCGTGGCCGAGAAGGGGCCTTGGTCTTTGCAGCGGTTTCGCGCGTGCCGTTCGCCGCCTGAGTGGCGGGCTTTGCGGCGGCTGTTCGCGCGGCCGCCCTGCGCGGGCTGGAGCGCTGCGGGCGCGTCCTCGGAAGGTTGGCCAGCACCCCTCCGTTGTCGTTAGGGACGCTGGGTTGGCGCTTGCGCTCTGCGGAATCGGAGCCGCTCACGCGGACATCATTGCTTAAGGCGAGGCTTCAAGCAGAGAGGGTCAGTCTTCAAGCAGACTGCAGATCTCTCCGATGTTCGGCCAGCACGCGTTAGCATGACCGCTTGGCAACTACGTGAGAGCGAACCCGAGATGTAACGTGGTCAGATCCCGACCGTATTTGTGCGGTGTAGGCGTCCTGAAGCATAATCTGGCAGGGCCCCAGCGCGTGGCGCGGGGGGCTTCGCGCGACCCAAGAATGGAAACACGATGTCAGTAGTCGAGCTGCAGGAGTTGGACGAGGTCAAGGGCCTGCTGGCCAAGGGGCAGCAGGTGGGTGTTCTCTCCTACGCGGAGATAGCCAAGGCGATGTCCGAGCTCGACCTCGATGAGTCGGACGTCGAGGAGCTGCACGGGTTCTTCGAGCGATCCGAGATCGAGCTCGTCGAGGACATCGACCCGGCGATCGCCGCGTCGTCGGAGGTCGAGCGTGCTCCCGACAAGCGCGGTCGGCGCAAAGCCAAAACCGCGCTCGATCTCAAGCCCGACATGACGACCGACTCGCTGCAGCTGTTCCTCAAGGACATCGGCAAGGTGCGTCTGCTGACCGCTCAGGAGGAGGTCGACCTGGCCAAGCGCATCGAGCGCGGCGACCTGGATGCCAAGCAGAAGATGGTCGAGTCCAACCTGCGCCTGGTGGTGTCGATCGCCAAGAACTACCGCAACCAGGGCCTGCCGTTCCTCGACTTGATTCAGGAGGGCACGCTCGGCCTCGTCCGAGCCGCCGAGAAGTTCGACTACCGCAAGGGCTTCAAGTTCTCCACCTACGCCACCTGGTGGATCCGCCAGGCGATCGCCCGCGCGCTGGCCGACAAGGCCCGCACGATCCGCATCCCCGTGCACGTGGTCGAGAAGCTCAACAAGATCGGCCGCGCCGAGCGCAAGCTCGTGACCGAGCTCGGGCGCGAGCCCACCGCCGATGAGATCGCCGAGGTCACGGGCATCGACCCCGAGGAGGTCGACTCGATCAAGCGCTCCGCGCAGGCACCGGTCTCGCTCGAGAAGCCGGTCGGCGACGAGGAGGAGTCGGAGTTCGGTCAGTTCATAGCCGACGAGCGCGCCGAGTCGCCGTACGAGCGCGCCGCCGAGATCCTCACCAAGGAGGCACTGCGCGAGGCCCTCGAGAACCTCTCCTATCGCGAACGTCGCGTGCTGGAGCTGCGCTACGGCCTCGGCGGCGAGCACCCGCGCACGCTCGACGAGGTCGGTCGGACATTCAACGTCACGCGCGAGCGCATCCGCCAGATCGAGAACCAGTCGCTGAAGAAGCTGCAAAGCCTCGCCGAGGCCCAGAAGCTCCGCGACGTGGCCTGACCGGCTCGTCCAAGCGTCCTGGCGGCGCTCAAGCCCTCGTCGTCCGCTGCCGATCAGGGATGCATGTTCGATGTGATCGCGGCGCTGCGAGCGCTTGTGGACAAGGGCGGATCTGACCTGCACTTGAAGGTCGACTCGGCGCCCCTGTATCGCGTCAACGGGGAGCTCACGCTCGACGAGCGTGTCGAGCCGTTGAGCGCATCCGACACCGAGGCCGCGCTGAAGGAGCTGCTCAGCGACGAGGACAAGCTCGACGAGTTCGCCCACGAGCACGAGGTCGACTTCTCGTTTGAAATCCCGCAGGTGGCGCGCTTCAGGATCAACGCCTTCCTCCAGCGCGGGGTGATCTCGATGGCCTGCCGCGCGATCCCCCACCACATCAGCACCATCGAGGAGCTCGCACTACCGCCGGTCGTGCGCGAACTGGCCGAGGAGGAGCGCGGCATCGTGCTGCTCACCGGGACCACCGGCTCGGGCAAGTCGACCACGCTCGCGGCGATGATCGATCACATGAACCGCACGATGAACAAGCACATCGTCACGATCGAGGACCCGATCGAGTTCGTCCACAAAGACGTCCGCTCGGTCATCAACCAGCGCGAAGTTGGCATGGACACGGCTTCGTTCAAGCGCGCGCTGCGCAGGGTACTTCGTCAGGACCCCGACGTGATCCTCGTCGGCGAGATGCGCGACGAGGAGACCGTGCAGACGGCTCTGTCGGCCGCCGAGACCGGACACCTCGTGCTGTCGACCATCCACACCGTCGACGCGACCGAGTCGATCAACCGTATGCTCGACTTCTTCCCGCCTCACCAGCACGGCCAGGCGCGCAGCATGATCGCGGGCACCGTCAAGGGCGTCATCTCCCAGCGGCTGGTGCCCGGCGCAGACGGCGGTCGCGTGGCAGTCTGCGAGATCCTGCGCATGACCGGGCGTGTGCGCGACATGATCGTCGACCCGGCCCAGACGGGCAAGCTGGTCGAGGTGATCACCACAGGCGGTTACTACGGCATGCAGACCTTCGACCAGGCCCTGTTCGGCCACGTCAAGGCCGGACGCGTGACGTTCGAGGACGCCATGCGGGTGGCGACCAGCCCGCATGACTTCAAGCTGCTGATGCAGGCCGACGGACGCAGGGGCACGACCATGGAGGACGTCGCCGCCGTAGAGTCCAAGCGCGACGCGGAATCCAAGCCGTCGCTTGCGGTCAGCTAGAGCTGCCCACCGCGTTGGCTGACCCAGGCGACGCGCGCTGAAACCGGCATCGGCGGCACGTTCTACCGGCCTGCCGACACTTCAGTTGGTAAAGTAACGGTTGAAATGGCCGTTGATGAGACCTGCCCCGTGTGCATGACCGCTGACATCGTGTGCGGCAAGTGGACGCTGCTGCTCGTGCGCGACCTGGCCGAGGGCTGCTCGCGTTTCTGCGAGCTCGAACGCTCGCTCGCCGGCATCAGCCCCCGCACGCTGTCGCTGCGTCTGCGCGCGTTGGAGGAGGAGGGGATGGTCGAGCGCCATACCTTCCCAGAGGTGCCGCCGCGCGTGGAGTACGCGCTCACTGCCAAGGGCAGGGCGCTGCTGCCGATCATCGACGACATGCGCGCTTACGGCGAACACTGGCTCGGCGCGGAGTGCTCCGAGCGCACCGCCGAGGCGCTCGTCGTCGTCTGAGAGCTCTCGACTGAGCTTCCCGGAGCCTCTGCAGTGCGTCCTATCAGCTGAGCGGCGCGACGATCACCGGTGTGCGCGTCGGTGCGGGGCTGCCGCCGCGCGGCTCTGAGGTGACGAGGACGGCCATCGCGCCGCGCACGTCGCCAGGCACCGCCACCGTCGCGCTGCCGCGGTCGGTGACGGTAAACAGCGCATTGGTAGGCAGCAGTGCGCCGCCGCGTTTGATCCACACCTCATAGACGCGATTGGGCGCCGACTGGGGCATGCCGATGACTTCCAGTTCGGCGTGCCCTCCACTCACGCGCAAGACCGCGCTGGCGCGCGGAGTGGTCGTCACCTCGACGCGGATCACGCGCGCTCGGCTGCTGGTGGTTGCGGGCGTGAGCGCGATCACGAGCAGGGCTGTGACCGCCGCCGCGACCGCGGCGACGGTCACAGCCGATCGCCATCGCAGCGGGGCGAGCGCCCACCGGCGAACGGCGCTGGCGTGTGCGCTGGATGTCCGCTCGCGGGCGTCGCCGTACACGCTCGACATGACTCGCTCGCGCAGGTCGGCCGGTGAGGTCAGCGGCGTGACCGAGCTGGCCAGCGCGTCTGCGACCGGCTGCATGCCGGCGACCGCGTCGCGGCACACCACGCAGCTGTCCATGTGGCGTTCGAACTCATCGAGCTCCTCCTGCGGGAGCGCTCCCAGCACGTAGGCCGCAGCCTTGCTGGGGCAGCCATCCGGGTCTATATGGGGCGCGCTCGCGCCGTTCATGGGGCGATCTCAGCAGGGTTGGCTATGGTCGCGCGCAGCTTGGCCAGGCCAAGGCGCATGCGACCCTTGATCGTGCCGACCGGCATGTCCAGCATGGACGCGATCTGGACATGTGTCAGACCGCCGAAGTAGGCGAGCTCGATGACGCGGCTCTGCTCGTCGGGCAGCTGATCGAGCGCCTGGCGGACCAGGCGCGCATCCTCACGACGCACGAACTCGAGATCGGTGCGTTCGGGCGCCACCAGGCGCTCCTCCAATCCCGCATCGTCTACGCGGCCGCGATCCCCCACCGATCGCTGGCGGATGGCGTCGATCGCGCGGTTTCGCACCGTGCCCAATATCCACGTGCGCACGCTGCCGCGGGTTCGGTCGTAGCGAGCTCTGGTGCGCCACAGCGAAAGGAACGCCTCCTGCACGACGTCTTCGGCCAGCGCGCGCTGGCCGCAGATGCGAACGGCGAGCGAGAAAGCCGCATCGACGTGGCGGTCATAGATCACCTCGAACGCGGCAGGCTTGCTCCGATAGGTGAGCGCCACCAGCTCCTCGTCGGCGAGCAGTCGCAGGCTTTCGGCCGAGTCGTCTCCACCAACAAAGCGCAACGGCTTGGGCATCCTGGCTATTCTTACGGGCCAGGCAGACATTCGGATCACTGGACACAGTTCGCCCAGCGGTCAACCGGACGGCACAGCGCCAACGCAGCGGCCGATCACGACGGTCGCCAGTCATACCCCTTACTACGGGTGGGTCTCGGATTCGGATCATTGGGAGCGACGAGATGATGCGCGCGCACCGCCACATGATCCACATGCTGGCGACGTCCGTATCTAGAGTCGATGTCCGATGTGTCTCGTCAGCTGGCGCGGTGGCTGCGCGGAGCGAGCGGCTCCTCGCAGACGGGTGGTGCGCCTGAGGGCCTGCGCCGACGTGTGCTCGCGTCGGTCTACGCGGAAGCCGAGCGAGAATCACCCGAACCGGAGCCGTGTACGGCTGCAAGACCCGGTGCGCCCGGCAGGAGCACGTGAGCTGAGCGCGAACTCAGCGCACCATGCGCTCACTGCAGCTTCAGGCGGCACTGACGGAGTTCGTCGAGGCGGCGGCGGTTCACCTGCACGCAGAGGTGTTGGCAGGGGCCGAGGTGCAGTTCGAGCTCGAGCCGCGGATGGGGCGTCGCGGCTCGATGGGCACCGCGCTGTATTGCTATCGCGCGCTGACCGGCGAGTTCCTCGCCGTGAGGGAGCAGGCGCTTGCGGGCTTGCCCGGTTATCAGGATGCGCTGCGGCTGCTCGAAGGCTTCGACGGCCTGGAGCGCTATCTGGCGTCTGTCCGTGTCGAGCTCGCGCCGGCGAGCGCCCGAGCACGTGCTGCTGGCGCTGTCCGTGCTCTGCTCGAGGACGTCTTCGACGAACAGACCGACTTCGAGCTACGCCCCGAGCGACTGCACGCAGCGCTCGCGCGACTCGAGCAGGCGGCCCAGGGCAGCCCCCACGAGCTCACCTTGGTCGCCAGCCTGCACGGCCTCGTCCTCGGCTCGGCCGAGCTGGCGCTGACCAGGGGCCTGACGATCGCCCGGCCCGATGCCCTGGACGGCCTGCCCGACGGCTTGGCGGCGACCGTCGATGGGCAGGGCGACGACCACCTGATCGTGGTGCTCACCGCCGAGGAGGACGACCCGCGCGCGGCCGTGTCGCGTGGGTGTGCAGTGCTCGAGGACCTGTTGCGCGCTCTGAGGCTGTTCGGCGACGGGCGGGTAGCGCTCGGCGCCATAGCCTGGGCGCGGGTGGGCGCTGGCGCATGGGCTCCGCTGGCACTCGGGGCCGGCCACCGGCCGCAAGGGATGCTCGTGGTCAGCGCCGAGCAGGAGGACGAGCTGCGCGCGTTCTGCAACCTCGTCTCTCGTCGGGCGCCCGACCGCAACGAGCTGGCCTGGGCGCTACAGCGCTTCGAGCTGGGCTGCCAACGCGACGGCCCCTATCAAGGGCTCACCGATCACTTGCTCGGCCTGCGCGCGTTGCTGGAGCCGGAGGGCCCCGGCAGCGGGCTGCTGGCCCGGCGCCTGGCCGCGCTGTGTGCCACCCCCGCGCAGCGGCCCGAGCTGACCGAGCGGATCGTGCAGGCGCTTGCGCTGGAGCAGGCGATCGTGGCGGGCAGCGCGGTCGAGCACGCCGGGGGCCACGCGCTCACCAGGGACATCGCCGATCACCTGCGGGCGCTGCTGCGCGATGTCATCTGCGGGCACCTGTCGGGCGACCTGGTCGCTCTCGCCGACGAGCTGCTGGCAAGCGAGGCGGCCGATGGCGACGAGATCGCACACGCGCCCGTGCCCGCGGATGAGGGCGAGATCGCATATGCACCGGTGCCGGAGTGCGTGGCGGTGGACGGCGGCGGGATCGCAGACGCGGTCGCGGTCACGGAGCAGTCTTCAGCCGAGCAGGTGCTCGGCGATACGGGCCAGGCCGTGGAGATCCTGGACCTCTTCATCTAGATGCGGGACGAGGATCGGCCGGCCCTCGTGCAGCAGACCTGACAGGCGCGCAACGGTCGCCTGATCGCGCTGCACGAACACGTCGAAGTCGGCGAGATTTCTCGCCACACGTGACGCCAGGCCCTCGCCCAGCTGCTTGCCGAGCAGCGCGCCGACCTCCTGCGTGGTGTGGTCGCCCAGGCCGTCGAGGTGCACGCGGTTGATGATCAGGCCGGCCCGCTGCATGCCCAGCGAGTCCAGACGCTCGGCCAGGAACACCGCCTCCTCGGCGGGCTCGGTCTCGGGCGAGGTCACGATCAAGAACGCGCTCGTGGGGTCGCGCATCAGCTGCGCCACGCCGCGCGTGCGCTCGCCGAAGCCGTCGATCACCCCCACCAGCGAGCGAAAGAAGGTCGACAGATCGCTCAGCATGTCGATCCCGGTGATGCGCGCGAAGATCGCGAAGACCAGGCCGGTGCCGCGACCGAACAGGCGCGCGGTCAGTCCGCTGGGCGCCAGGAACACCTGCAGGGCGCGGCCTTCCAGGAAGCCGAGCAGGCGCGTGGGGGCGTTGAGGAAGTCCAGCGCATTGCGCGACGGGGGTGTATCCAGGACGATCACATCGAAGTCGTGCTCTTCGTGCAGCTCGTACAGCTTGGCGATCGCGCTCAGCTCGTGCGAGCCGGCCACCGCGCCCGACAGCTCTCGATAGACGGGATTGGCGAGGATCTCCTCGCGTGCTGCCGCGTCGGGCTCCAACCGCGTGACGATCTCATCCAACGTGCGCTTGGCGTCGAGCATCATCGCCCACAGCTCGCCGGCCATCTCCACGCTCTGCGCTGCAAATGCCTGCGGGTCGATCCGGCTGGGCTCGTCTGACAGCCGCGCCAGGCCGAGCGCGCTCGCAAGCCGCTTGGCGGGGTCGATTGTCACCACTGCCACCTTGCGCCCGCGTGCGGCCAGGCCGAGTGCGAGCGCCGCCGAGGTCGTTGTCTTGCCCACGCCGCCCGCGCCGACGCAGATCAGTACCCGCTTGTCCTTTAGTCGCGCGAGCAGGCTCGGCGGGATGGGCGGGCTCTCGTCGCCGCGCGCGCTCATGCTCCGATCGTAGTTGCCATGCAGGAATCGCCGCTGGCCATGCAGGAATCGCTGCTGACCATGCGAATACCCACCGGACGGCTTTCCAGCAACCGAGCATCGGAGCCACCGTGCAGGACAAGGCCAAGGTCATCGCGTTCGCCAACCAGAAGGGCGGGGTGGCCAAGACGACCACCACGCTCAACCTGGCCGCTGCATTCGCGGAGGAGGGACATCGAGTTCTGTGCGTTGACATGGATCCTCAGGGCAACCTGACGATGTCCCAGGGCATCGATCCGGACACGCTCGAGCAGTCGATGTACGACGTGCTCGTGCACAAGACCTCGATCCGCGAGGTGATCCGCAAGCGCGAGATCGACGTGGCATGCGCCTCGATCGACCTCGCCGGAGCGGAGATCGCGATGTCGACCATGATCGGCCGCGAGCGCGCGCTGCAGAAGGCCTTCGAGCCGATCCTCGCCGACTACGACTTCATCTGCATCGACACGCCGCCCAGTCTGGGCCTGCTGACGATCAACGCGCTGACCGCTGCCGACAAGGTGATCGTGCCCGTGCAGTGCGAGTATCTGTCGATGCGCGGCCTCATCCAGTTGCAGAACACCCTCGCGATGATCCGCGAGAACCTCAATCCGAGCGTTGACATCGAGGGTATCCTCCCGACGTTGGTGGATTCGCGCACCATTCACGCCAAGGAGGCGATCGAGATCCTCGAGGAAAACTTTGGCGATCGCGTGTTTGCGTCGCGCATCCGCAAGACCGTTCGCTTCGCCGAGGCCCCCGTCAAGGGCATGTCGGTGCTCAAGTACGAGCCCGACGGCGTGGCCGCCCAGTCCTACCGGCAACTTGCGCAGGAGGTTTTGACCAATGGCCAACGCTAAACGCGCGAGCATGCGCGAAGGGCCCCTTGCGGCTCTGTTTCGCAAGACCGACATCGCCGAGGAGGAGCAGGCCGGCGTCGCCGGTGCGCCGGCGAGCCGGGACAGCGCACTGCCGCGCCAGGACAGCGCACTGCCCCATCCCGCCCTCAGCGCGTCGCCCGACACGCCTCCCGACGAGCCGCATGCATACGAGGCGCGCGTTCCCAGCCCGCAGGAGCGCCTGCGCAACGCCTTCTCGTCTGACATTCCCGAGAGCCTGATGGAGCGGCCCGAGCGGCTGCCGGAGGTAGGGCAGAGCCCGATACAGACGGCGAGTTGGGCGGGTGCACACCCGCTGCACGACTACGCCGACGAGCAGCCGACTCTCACGCGGGTCGCGGCGCAGGCCGGGCAGCCGATCATCCGCGTGGTCGGTGTGGGTGGCGGCGGCGTCAACGCGGTCAACCGCATGGTCGAGGCAGAGGTCGAGGGGATCGAGTTCGTTGCCGTCAACACCGACGTGCAGTCTCTGCAGCAGTCCACGGCCGACATCACCCTGCACATCGGCTCTGAGCTGACCCGCGGGCTGGGCTCGGGATCGGATCCCAACGTGGGACGCCAGGCGGCGATGGAGGACTACGACCGCGTCAAGGCCCTGCTGAAGGGCTCGGACATGATTTTCATCACAGCCGGCGCGGGCGGCGGCACCGGCACGGGGGCGGCGCCGGTCGTGGCACGCATCTCGCGCGAAATCGGCGCGCTGACAGTCGCGATCGTGACGAAGCCGTTTGGCTTCGAGGGCTCGCGCCGCGGCGAGCAGGCTGAGCGCGGCGTGGAGGCGCTGGCAGACGAAGTCGACACGCTGATCGTCGTGCCCAACAACCGGCTGCTGACGGTGCTCGACAAGCAGACGTCGATGGTCGACGCCTTCCGTGTGGCCGACGACGTGCTGCGCCAGGGCGTGCAGGGAGTCTCAGACCTTGTCACGCTTCCCGGCCTGATCAACCTCGACTTCGCCGACGTGCGCACGATCATGAGCGAAGCCGGCAACGCGCTGCTGGGAATCGGCATGGGCACCGGCGAGAATCGGGCGACCGACGCCGCCCAGCAGGCCGTCTCATCGCCGCTGCTGGAAACGTCGATGGACGGCGCGCGCTCGATCCTGTTGTCGATCACAGGCGGCAACAACCTGTCGCTGTGGGAGGTCAACGAGGCCGCCAAGTCCGTCTCCGAGGCTGCCCATCCGGACGCCAACATCATCTTCGGGGCGATGGTCGACGAGAAGCTCGACGATGAGGTCTGGGTGACCGTGGTGGCGACCGGCTACGGCGATCAGGGCCGACGCAGACGGGCGGAGCAGCTCAAAGAGCCGCTCGCCGGCGAGGTTCGCGTGCAGCGCGCCGGTGCTCCCCGTGCCGCCGCCCGGCGCGAGCGCCCGCAGGTCGCCAGCGGCGCCGCTGGCGGTGCTTCTCGCCGTCGCGGCCTGAGTGTGGACGAGCTAGACGTCCCAGAGTTCCTCCCGAACTTCTGAGCACGCCCTGTGCTAAGGCTCAGCGATGAGCCGATCTGAGCACGGCGTCGTGGCAGCCGGTCATCCCCTGACCGCGCAGGCCGGCGCGCGCGTGCTGCGGGAAGGCGGCAACGCGGTCGATGCCGCGTTGGGCGCGATGCTCGTCTCGTTCGTCGCCGAGCCGCTGCTGACCGGCCTGGGCGCGGGCGGGTACATGCTGGTCGCCGGCCGCGGCGCGCAGCCCGCGCTGCTGGACTTCTTCGTGGCCGCGCCCTCCGATCAGCGCCCGGAGGGCGACGATGGCGGCGGATCGCGCGCCCAGCTGCGCGCGATCGACGTGTCCTTCGGCGACGCCGCTCAGGTCTTTCATGTCGGGCCCGCCTCGTGTGGGGTCTATGGCGCGCCGGCCGGCGTGTGCGAGGCCGCGCGGCGTTGGGGCAGCGTGCCCCTGGAGGATCTCGTGGCGCCCGCCGCGCGCCTGGCACGCGATGGGGTCGTGCTCAACCACGGCCAGGCCTACGTGGCCAGGATCCTCGCCGATCTGCTCACGTCAACCCCCGAGTGCGCCGCCCTGTGGGCGCCCGAGGGCCGCATCCTGAGAGAGGGCGAGCTGCTGCGCGACCCGGAGCTCGGCGACGCGCTCACGCGCCTGGCCAAAGACGGCCCGCGACCGTTCTACCGGGGTGACATAGCGTCTGCGGTGTGCGAGTGGCTGGCGGCGCGCGGCGGCTCCCTGAGCGGCGAGGATCTTGCGGACTATGAGGCGATCGAGCGCCGGCCCGTGCGCATCGGCTATCGCGGGCGTGAGATCCTCACCAACCCGCCCCCCTCGGCCGGGGGGACGCTGCTCGCCTACGCGCTGTTGCTGCTCGACCGCCGGCCCGCGCCGCCGCGGCTGGAGGACGTAGTCGACGCGATGGCCGCGGCGCAGGCCGAGCGCACGCCCGAGTTCGTCGAGGGCCTCGACCAGGACGGCTTTCTCGAGCGCTTCCTGTCAACCCGACTGGGTGCCACGACGCACATATCGGTGATGGACGCGCACGGCACGGCGTGCAGTGCGACCTGCAGCAACGGCGAGGGCTCGGGGGTTGTAGTGCCGGGCACGGGCATGCACCTCAACAACGTGATGGGCGAGGAGGACCTCAATCCCCTCGGCTTTCACCGGCATCCCGCCGGGCGGCGGATGCCGAGCATGATGGCCCCCTCGGTGGTCATGCGCGGCAAGGAGGTCGAGCTGGCGCTGGGCAGCGCGGGCTCCAACCGTATTCGCTCGGCCCTGTTGCAGACGATCGTCAACGTGGTCGACCGCGGAATGCAGGTGGGCGATGCGGTGGCCGCGCCGCGCGTGCACTTCGAGGACGGCGTGCTCTTTGCCGAGCCGGGCATCGACATGCGCAAGCTGCATGGGCCATACGGTTGCGCAACCGAGGTGGTGTCCTTCGGCGAGCTCAACCTGTTCTTCGGCGGTGTGCAGGCGGTCCACAGGCTGGGCGAGGAGCTGTGCGGCGCCGGCGATCCGCGGCGCGGCGGTGTGGCGGTACAGGCGTGATGGCGCCTGTACGGCGCGCCCTGGTGTGCGTGCTGGCCGGCGTAGCGCTGCTGGGGGTGGGATGCGGCGCCGGGGTCCAGGCTGCCGACCTGTTCATCGTCGATCGCGGCGGCTCGACGCCGCAGGCGCGCCTGACGCTGCTGGTCAACGAAGAAGGCAAGGTCAACTGCAATGGCGGACCGACGCATGAGCTACGCGACCCGCAGATTGTCAAGGCCCGGGCGATCCAGGAAGAACTGCAAAAACCGGCATCCGATCACGTCTCACTGCCGGCCCGCGCAGGGTCTGTGTTCAGCTACTACATGCGCGACGAAAACGGGACGGT
>Ga0209420_1001339_pt1 | contig 11791 bp, 13 predicted proteins | sample BlaSpr_A8_OM1_O1_FD_187972 | JGI IMG/M metagenome (GOLD analysis project Ga0209420, IMG submission 187972) | Forest soil microbial communities from Thunder Bay, Ontario, Canada - Black Spruce, Ontario site 2_A8_OM1_O1 (SPAdes) (version 2) | ecosystem: Environmental > Terrestrial > Soil > Boreal...
CCAGCGCAAAGATCGATTGGCTCATCCCCATCTGCTTCGGTGGAAAGGTATCTCGCAGCACAACCTGCGCGGTGGCGAGCAGCCCGCCGCCGAACGCGCCCTGCAAGACGCGAAAGAAGATGAGCAAGGCCAGCGAGGGCGCGAGGCCACACAGCAGAGAGCTCAACGTGAAGAGAACTACACAAAGCATGTAGTAGCGTTTCCGCCCGAAGACGCGGCTGAGCCAGGCAGAAAGCGGAAGCACCACCGCATTCGATACCAGGTAGCTTGTCAGCACCCAGGTGCTCTCGTCGTAGCTGACCGCGAGCCCGCCGGCGATATGAGGCAAAGCGACATTGGCTATGGCCGTGTCGAGCAGTTCCATGAAGGTTGCCAAGGTGACGGTAACCGCGATGATCCAGGGATTGATCGCCCGGCGCTCGGCCAGAGCGTACGGGGCGGGAATGGAGGCAGTAGCCGTGCTCATTTCTTTGCCACTCAAGTTCGATGCAATAAGAGACCGTTCGGTCTCATTTGAAGTTCTGCTATGATGCGCTAAGCGACCAATCGGTCGCACGACGGAGTGGGGAGGGCCATCGCCATGAGGAAAGGCCAACAGACGCGACTGGAAATCATCCGCAAAGCCGCGCCAATCTTCAATCAACGGGGATATGACGGAGCGGCCCTATCCGCCTTGATGAAAGCCACCGGCCTCGAAAAGGGCGGAATCTACCGCCACTTTGATAGCAAACAGCAACTCGCCGCCGAGGCCTTCGATTACGCCTGGCAAGAAACCTTATTGGCACGGATCCGTGATTTGGATGCCATCCCGAACGCTCTCGACCGGCTCAAACTGTTTGTCGCCAATTTTGCGGAGCGCCGCGGAGCTATTCCCGGCGGTTGTCCATTGCTCAACACCGCGATCGATACAGACGACGGGAATGTTGTTCTGCGAGGGCGCGCGCGCAAGGCTTTGCATGAGTGGCGCAACTACCTTATTTCAGTGATCGCTGGCGGAATCAAAGAGCGGGATATTCGTCCAGGAGTCGACGCCAAGAAGCTGGCGACGCTCGTCATCTCTTCCCTCGAGGGTGCCCTTATGGTTGGCCGTCTTGAACGAAGTGAGGACCCGCTCCGCGCCGTGCAAGCCCATCTCAACAGCTATCTCGAAACAGAAGTGCGACTTCCCGCATGAATCGGCTAGGGCGAGTGAGCGTGTCCGATCCGGCGCGCCCCAGGGCGATAGTTTCTCCGCGCTCCTTGGGTACGAACGTCGCGCCTTCGCCTCCTTTAAGGAGTTCAAGCCGGGCAAGTCAACGAACTCGGCAGAAAGTTCTTGCGAGGCATTACCAACAATGATATTTTTGCAGCAGTGCAGGGTGCGTCCCCGCAACCTTCGATTGCTTTTGGAACAGAAGCGTCTGGAGACCTCTCAAATGAAGCTCATCGCCCCAAAGTTCGCCGCGAGCGTGTGTCTTTTCGCCCTGCTGGCGGCTCCCGCTGGCGTATTTGCCCAAGACCGGAACGACCGCGACAACAAGCCCAAGAATCGCTACGCAGTTCCCGAGCCTAGCACCTTGGTCATGACCCTTGTCGGGATGGGTCTCGGCATCGGTCTAGTGATCGCGGGACTCCGACGAAATCGCAGCACGTCGGCGGCATAAACAAGCTCTGCCGAAGACAAGGCCCGTTGGCCCAAAGTAGTCTCTCCCTGAGGAAGCCTGCTTCCATCAGAGAAACCTCGTCGCGTCGCAGAATCAACGAATGCCCGCTGAACCTTAGATGGGTATCATCCCCATGTCCTGTTCATCCTAATTTGTAGCCTCATGTCATCCTGCGCTCGGCGAAAGACCTCAACCCAGAAATGTCCTCAAAGCAATCGTGAAGGTTGGTCGGTCAACCTCAAAGGTCCTTTAGATTCGACTTACAAATGGGGGCTACCGGCGCGAATTGAGCCCTGGCTGTTATCGCAACAGCCGATAACCGGCGTAGCCACGCCAACGACTGAGTAACGCCCTAACACTTACGCCAACGAAACATGCAAATCACACTAGAGAAATGTGACCGTAATCCGGCCCGTCCCAAACTGGGCCATGCCCACGACCGCGGTTTTGGTTCAGGATTGCGACGGCTCGATCACATCCAGTCCCTTGTTTCAGGTCTCGCTGGCGCAAACCATGACCGACCTGACCGAATGCCAGCGCTTGCGTTACCTCGTATTCAACCGCGAAATGGGGGAAGGCCTGGCCACCTCGGAGCGCAGCGGCCTCGACCGCGACCACTTCGACTGGGTCTGCGATCACATAATGGTTCGCGATATCTCCTCGGGCCGTTTGGTAGGCACCTACCGGATGCAGACCGGCTATCGCGCCAAGGGCAATCTTGGCTATTACAGCGAACAGCTTTTCGACCTCCGCCCGTTCGAGCCGATTCGCGGCGAAACTCTTGAGTTGGGCCGCGCTTGCGTCCACCGCGACTACCGCAACACGACCGCGCTTTCCATGCTTTGGAAGGGCATCGCGTCCTATGCCGCCCTCTGCCACGCGCGCTATCTGGTCGGATGCAGTTCGATCACTTCACAGGACGAGAACGAAGGCATGGCCCTTTACGACGCGCTCAAACAGAAATACCTGGTCGAGCCTTCGCTGCGCACACAACCAAAGCCGGCTTTTCGCTGCAAAGACAACGGCGTAACCGTCGAGGTTCCGCGCCCTCCGCGCCTTTTCCGTGCCTACCTCGACAATTCCGCGCGCCTGTGTGGACCGCCGGCCATCGACCGGGAATTCAAGACGATCGACTTTCTGACCCTGATGGATTTGCAGGAATTGCCCGACCGCGTGCGCGCCCGGTTCTTCTAACCAAGCTATTCCGCCCAGCGCGCTCCGTCCGCGCGGACGCCCACCTTTATGCAACCGCAGGACGGCGCTTGCCGATATTCGTGGATTGCTCGAACGCATAGCCCAACTGCAGCACGCCCCAATCGTCGTGGTGCCGGCCCACGATCTGCATTCCGATCGGCAACCCACTGGCCGAGAACCCACACGGCACCGACATCGCCGGATTTCCAGCCGTCGAGATGTAATACGCGGATTTCATCCACGCCAGATAGTTTTCCATCTTCACCCCAGCGATCTCCGTGGGGTAATGCGTATTCACGGCAAACGGCAGTACTTGATTAACGGGTAAAACAAAAAACTCATATTCGCCTTTGAACCCGCACAAGCGTTGATACAAGGCGGTCCGTTTGGCCTCCACGCGCGAGAGATAAGGGCCGGTAAGCTTGCGGCCCTCCTCGACGTGCCAGTGAACGTATTCGTTGAGCTGGTCACCGTGCGTGGCGACCAAGTCCCCAAAGGCCAACTCGGTAGACCAGTGGCGCCACGCCAAGAAGCACTCATTCGCGTCGCTGAAGTCCGGCTCCGCCTCTTCCACGATACAGCCCAAGGACTCAAACACCTTGCGCTGCGACTGCACCGCCGACTTCACCTCGGGGTGCCAAGGCAGCCCCATGTCCTTAAACATGGCCACCCGTACCCCTTTAAAGCTGCGACCAAGAGGCCGGGCAAATTGGCTGGCGGACTGATCAATCGATATCGGCGAGTGGTGATCATAGCCCGCCAGAACGCTGAGGAAAAAGGCGCAATCGGTGACGTTGCGAGCGACGGGTCCCGGGACCGACAGCGTAAACCAACCTAAATCGGTGGGTAGGTTGGAAACGCGTCCCGGCGAGGGCCGGATGCCGACCACATTGCAGAAATTCGGAGGATTGCGCAGCGAGCCCCCCATGTCGCTGCCCTCGGCAAGCGGCACCATGCCGCACGCGAGCGCCACAGCGCCGCCACCCGTACTTCCACCGCACGTCTTGGTTACATCGTAAGGATTGTACGTGGGTCCAAAAACCGGGTTGAACGTTTGCGAGCCAAGACCGAATTCGGGAACATTGGTTTTTCCAACAATGATCGCGCCCGCTTCCTTCTCGCGCTGAACCACGCGGCAATCGAAATCCGGAACGAAATCGCGATGCAGCGGCGAACCATAGGTCGTTCGGATTCCGGACGTTTCGTGCAGATCTTTGGCTCCGACCGGAAGCCCGTGAAGCGGCCCCAGCCACTTTCCCTTTGCCAGCACTTCGTCGGCAGCCAGCGCCTGCGCCATCAACTGATCTTCGGGAACCAACGTGACGATCGCATTCACTTTCGGGTTGACGCGCTCAATCTGCTTGAGATGAGCCGCCATCACTTCGCGCGCCGACAATTTCTTCTGGCGGATCAGCTCCACCATGTCCACGGCTCGCAGGAAACAGATGTCGCTTGGCGCGGAGTCTGTGGGTATCGAAGCAGCACCGGGAAATGGATTTGGGGCTTCGCCGGCGACCAGCCATCGAGGGAGTTCGTCCGGCAAGAAAGGCGTCATTGCCGCCGAAGCGGCTGCGTTCGTGCCGAGTTTGAGAGCGTCCCTGCGCGGGATCTTCTTTGTCATGCGGCTCCGTTCGACTGCGCTTAACTACGTGGTGGCTGTGTGCCGGCGGAAAGGAGTTCTCTTCCAAGTGAGAGCGCTGTTTCTCCCTTGGCCGGATCGGTGAGCCGCCCACGGGCAAAATCTCGTGTGCCGCCGCCCTTGCCGCCAAGGTGCTCGAGAACCTGCTTCAGCAGAGTGTTCATATCCTGGCCAGCCGAAGGATGCTGCGCTAAGAACAATTCGCCGCCGGAAACTCGTGCCAGCAAAGCAATCGTCTTTTCCGATTTGGCAAGTTCGCTGGCAAAATGACCCAAATATTCCGGTTGCACATCTTCGGGAAAGACACGAGCCACAACGCGCAGGCCGTCCGGCCCGGGCGACACTTCTTGCAGTGCCAGCGCGCCTTCCGATTCCGCGAGCCGCTGCAAAACTCCGCGATACTCTTTGAACCGCGCATCCCGCTCAGAAACGGCGCGACCCGCCGCTTCAGGAACTTCCTCGGTCGCGCAACCTAACCGTTCGGCCGCGCGCCGCAGCAGCAGAAAATCTTTGCGGGCGATGCGCTCGGCGCGACCTCCACAGACAAATTCTACGCGCCAGTCCTGCCGCATCTTGGTGCAACGACGCACCAGCATCATTCCGATCTGCGCGGTGTGCTTCACGTGCGTCCCGCCGCACGGTTGCAAATCCGCTCCCTCGATTTCGATGGCGCGCAGAATTCCCTGCCGGTCGACTTCCTTGCGTACGCCCATTTCCGCGAACTGTTCCGCCGTGCCGTACCGCACTGTGACCGGACGGTCGTCGAAGATCACCTGGTTCGCGGCACGCTCCACGCCCTCAAGAATCGCCTCCGAAGGCTCGTCGCCGTGCAAATCGATGGTGCTGATCTCGTTGCCGAGATGGAACGAAACTGTCGGCCGCCCGAAGCGTTCCTGAAACATCGCCGAAAGCAGATGCTGTCCGGTGTGCTGCTGCATGTGATCGAACCGCCTGGCCCAATCGACACATCCCTGAACCGCTCCCAGCTCGACCTGCCGGTCAACAATGTGCACGACCTCGTCTCCCTCATCGCGCACCTCAAGCACATTGGCTTCGCCAAGCTTGCCAAGGTCATGAGGCTGGCCGCCGGAAGTCGGGTAGAGCGCCGTAGCGTCGAGGAGGACTTCCCACGCCGTGGTGGCTTGATGCACGACAGGTTCGCAGCTCAATACTTGCGCGGTGAAGTCCCGCGCAAACGAATCGTCGTAATAGAGCCGTCGGGTCGCCATGGTCATCAGCCTTGCAGCGCGCGTTGCCACGCTTCGGCGTATTTGTAGCCGCTTCCAGTGTTGAACAGCACAACCGTTTCTCCCGGCTTGATCCAGCCCGAAGACGCGAGTTTGCGGGCGGCGCTCACCGTCGCCGCGCCTTCCGGCGCCGCGAAAATCCCCTCCTGCGACGCCAGTTCCTTCCCTGCCTCCAGCATTTCGTCGTCGGTCACGGTCAAAGCTGTTCCCTTGGTCTGCTTCAGCATACGCAGAATTAACAAGTCGCCCAACGGTCCAGGAACGCGCAACCCTGACGCCATCGTCGCCGCATTAGGGAAGAAATCCGCCTTGTCGCGATGTGCCTCCCACGCTTTCGCGATCGGCGCGCATCCTTCCGCTTGCACCGCTACCATGCGCGGCCGCTCGCCGCCGATCCAACCCATCTCCTGCATTTCATCGAACGCCTTGCACATGCCGATCAATCCGACACCGCCGCCGGTAGGGTACAAAATCACGTCGGGCAATTTCCCGCCAAATTGCTCCCACAATTCGTAACCCATCGTCTTCTTGCCTTCAACGCGATACGGTTCTTTCAATGTGGACACGTCGTACCAGCCTTCCGGCCCCTTGTTCTCTGCGACGTATTTGCCGCAATCGGAAATCAGCCCGTCAATCTTGATGACTTTCGCCCCAAACGCCTGGCACTCCATCACATTAGCGACTGGCGTATCCGACGGCATCACGATCACGGCTCCGAGACCCGCTGCGGCCGCGTACGCCGCCAAAGCGCCGCCCGCATTCCCAGCCGTTGGCGCCGCCAACGTTCTGGCGCCGAGTTGCTTTGCTCGCGTCACCGCCGCCGTCATCCCTCGCGCCTTGAACGAGCCGGTGGGGTTCAGACCCTCATCTTTGACGTAGAGATGCTGTAGTCCCATCGACGCACCCAGTCGCGGAGCGGCCAGCAGGGCCGTCATGCCCTCGCCCAGGGTGACCGGTTCTCCTTCCGGTAGAACCTCCGCATAACGCCACAACGTCCGCGAACGATTCGCCAAATTAGTGAGACTGAGCGTCGCGGCAGCTTTCTTTAGGTCGTACTTTGCGAACAGCGGTTTGCCGCAAAGACACACGTGCTGTTCGACACCGGCGTCAAATTTCTTGCCGCAATTGGTGCACTCCAGTTCCAGAACATTGGTCGCCATCGCCATAAGCAGTCAAGTTTATCACACGCAATTTTGGCTATTCCGGGCACGCCATCCTGGCGAATGGCAACCGTAGTCGCGCCTATCAGCGGATTGGCGTTCCGGGTTGTCGGCTTCGCAACGGCGGCTGCTAACCCCAAAACACGCGGTGTTTCACGTTACAATAGAGTTCATGCCTGTGCGCCTGATCGCCCTCGATATCGACGGCACGCTGCTCGACAGCCGGTGGAAATTGCCGGAGGCGAACCGCGTGGCCATCGCCGAGGCTACCCGCCGAGGCATTGAGGTCGCCTTGGTGACCGGCCGGCGCTACGACTTCGCTATGCCGATCGCCCGCGAAGTCGATTCCCCGCTTACGATGATCGTCAGCAATGGAGCGCTGGTCCGCACCTTCGACGGCGAAACGCACTTGCGCCACCTGTTGCCGGTGGCCACCGCGGGACGAATCCTCGATCTCACAAAACCGTGGCGCGAAGGCGCTGGCGTAGTGTTCGATCGGCCTCGCGAAAATCAAGTCATGCTCGAGTTTCTGGAAACGGACGATCCGATTCGCCAGGCCTACTACGCCCGGAACAAGGAGTTTCTGGGCTGCGCCCGGCCCCTCGAAAGCTGCCTCACCGAAGATCCCCTCCAGGTGATGCTCTCCGGCAAGGTACAACCGATGCGCGAAGCGGAAGCATCTCTCCGGTTGGCCCCGTTTGCGGCGGAGTTTGGGCTTGCGATCACCGTTTACGAGAGCCGCGATTTTTCGATGATCGACGTGATCCATCCGGATTGCTCGAAAGGCTCCGCGCTGGCGGAATGGGCGGCGTTGCGCGGATTTGCGCGCGAAGACGTCATGGCCATCGGCGACAATCGCAACGATCTTGAGATGTTGTCGTTCGCGGGAATTCCTGTGGTGATGGGCAACGGAGTTCCTGAGCTGAAGAATTTCGGCTGGCACGAAACCGGAACGAATGATGAAAATGGCGTGGCTGTAGCCATCGAGCAATTCGCCCTGCGCGAGGCCGCTTCGTGCGCGTGAGGCGCTCGATTCTGCTGCTTGCGGCGACGCTGGCAGCAGCCGCCGCCCCGGTTCGCGCGGAGTACTTTGTGCTGCGCGGCGGCCAACGGCTTCACATTACGGGTTACCAGCTCCTCGGCGACAAATACCGGCTGCAGATGGAGGGTGGCTTTGTCGAAGTGCCGGCCGAGAACGTCACCGCCATCGAGCCTGAGGACGTTTTCACGCCGGCGCCGCCGGTTGAAACCGCGAAGGCTCCTTTTCGGGATTTGATTGAAGGCGCGGCCGCGCATTACGGCGTGGACGCCGATCTCATCTCCAGCGTCATCGCCGCCGAGTCCAATTTCAATCCCAAGGCCATTTCGCGGCGCAACGCCCGCGGACTCATGCAGCTCCTTCCTGAGACTGCGGCGCGCTTAGGCGTGCGAAACATCTTCGATCCTCAGGAAAACATCAACGCTGGCACGCATTATTTGCGCGATTTGCTGCTGCTCTACAAGAACGATCTGGCCTTGACCTTGGCGGCCTACAATGCGGGCCCACAACGCGTGCAGCAGTACGGACGGATCCCCCCGTTTGCAGAAACGCAGTCGTACGTGCGACGCGTTCGCACCGCGTATGCCAAGCGCAAATCGGGTGTCCCTGAAGGCAAGACTGCGAGGGTGGCGCCCGCTACCTCGACAACCACGGCGAGTGCTCCGGCGGGTTTGTAGTCCCAATCATCAAGGTTGAGGTCAGGCTGGCGTGCACAAGGCGGGTGCCTAACGCGATTGTACGCGGCTCAGCGTCAGTCAAGGGGTTTGAAATACGCCAATCGGGAGATTGGCGTTCTCGCCATTGTCAGCGGCGCGCAAGGACTACTGTTGCGGTGGGCCATTCGGCGCGAGCGGCGGCTCCGGCGTTGGGTTGTTCGGGTTGGGATTGGGTTGCGAGCCCGCGGGATTCTGACCTGGTTGCGTGCCAGCCGGATTCTGCGCCGGTTGTCCGATGGCCTGGCCGAACCCTTGCCCAAATCCCTGACCTGGCGGCACCGGCGTGCCGACCTGACCTCCCGCAGCGCCGCCAATGCCCATCACGTCCTTCGATGGATCCCAGATAAACTCGAACAAGTGGTAGTTGGTTGCTTTTTCGTAGACGATCACCGACTTGCGATCGATCTTGCTCCCGATCCCGATGATATTGCCGCCGATGATGGTCGAAGGCTCGGTGTCGGACGGCGTCAACGACGTAGGATTCGACATCGTGTCGCTGCTTCCGATTCCAGAAGCGCCATTCTGCGCGGTGCCGGGCTGTGACCCGAACGCGCTGCCACCACCCTGCGGTCCGAACGCGCTGCCACCGTTTTGCGAGCCGAAAGAACTTCCTCCACTCTGCGGCCCAAATGCGCTGCCACCACCCTGCGATCCAAACGCACTTTGCGAGGTGTTTGTGCCTTGCGCCCCGCCCTGGCTGGCAAGTGCGCCGGCCGGCGTGCCGATCTGCCCCGGACCGCCCTGCATGGTCTGCGGAGGCTTCAAGCTGCCGATAAGCTGGCCTGCGGGCCCAACGTAGATCAACCGCCAGGAGCCGTCTTCCTTGTTCATCGGATCCTTGTAGGCTTGGCGAAGGAACCGCAGGGAACCGGTTTTAGGCTTGGTCAAATCGTCGAGCGAAGTGGGAAACTTGCCGTTCTTGCGGTAATACAGCTTGATGGCGCGGATGTATTGCTTGCCGCGCCAGATCATTTCTTCCTCCTGCTCGCGTTTGCGTTCGGTGCGAACCGAGGGCGCAGCCACGATCGTGGCCAGAAGCATCAGCGTCGTCAGGAACACGACCAGCAACAGCGCGTATCCTCGCTCCGCGCGATTTCGGCCCGATGTCCGGGATCGTTTTTTCATGAAGCGGGCGCCGTGACAGGTTCTTCGGTCAGCGCCGTCGAACCGCGGCGGCCGCTGGCAATTTCTTCAAAGTCCAGATTAGCGTTTCCGATCTTCACGACACGATATTTCCCGAGCAGGGTATCGCCCTCGGCCACGATGTAAATCTGGTCGCCATCGCTTAAAAACGCGCGTTTTGCAGTTCCATTGGGCACCGTGCCATAGCCGAAGAATTTCACGTTGCCAGGAAGCGACGGCGGGGGCGGCGGAGGCAGCGGCATAGGACCTTGTGCCGTACGACGTGCCTCCTTTTGGATCACGACGGGAGGCGGCGGAGCCAGTTCGCTGAACAGATCGCGTCCGGCGCTCTTGTATTCCGTTTTGCGACTGGCTGCCTGTTTCTCCCGTTGCAGCGCCGGATTTTCCACTGCCAGGGGTTTGTACGCCAGTTCGCCAACTTGTAAGGACGCACTCGTCGAAGCCGAACTCTCTCGCCGCTCGAGATACCACACCAACGCGGCGACGGCGATCAACGCAACGAGCAGGATTCCTTTCGTCTGTTCCTTCATCACGTGGTCCGGAAATACGTTTTGATGTGCATGGAAACCCGCACTTCGCCTCGGCCAACCTGTTGCCCTTCGTCAGCTTTCCCCTGCAGCGACTCTACGGCGTAGACGTTGCTCGCCCGCTGCAGACCGTTCAGGAAATGCACGACGCCGGAATAACTTCCGGTGACCACGGCTTCAATATCCACCTGTTCCAGGTTGCGACCCTTGACCTCGTTGTGCTGAAAACTGCTGCTCTCCAAATGCAGGCCGGCTTTGTTTGCGATTGAACCAAGCTCGGCGCTCACCGCCGAATAACCGGTGCTCGCGGGATACAGAGACTGTTCAAACTGGTCGCAATCTTTCTGGATCGCGGGGATCTTCTGGCGGATGTCCTGCGCTCTGGCGATGTCGGCGCGCAACAGATCGCGGTTTCGCGTCAAGATGACCAGATCCTCTTGGGGCCGCCGCGCCGACGATACGTTCCAACCGTAAACCACGAGCGCGATATCCGCGGCAACCAGGGCCACCACTCCGAACAAGATGGCGCGTCTCTCCAGTGTGAAATCGTGTCGCATTAAGTCCTCGAATAAACCGCTGTAAGCTCGAAATCCACGTGATCTGCATTTCCAGCAGAAGGAGTAGAAATTTTCTCATTGACCAACACTACGTGAGTGAACGACGAAGACTTTTCCAAGGCGTTCATAAATTTAAGCTTCGCCTCGTCATTCGTCGCACCGAGCACCAGCTTCACTTCCACGAGACCTTTCTCGTGCTTTGGCTGGATGCTTACCACCCGCACGCCGGCGGGCAGGATTTTCTCGAGATCCATGAACATCTGCGTCCAATTCAGACTCTGCTCGTCAATCAAAGTGTTCAGAAACGCGGAGCGCTCATGGAGCTCGGCGTTGGCCGGCCGGTTAAAGAATTGTTCGAGGTCTCGTCGCTGCTGTTCGAGCGTAACCATGTCCAGCCGGATTTTCTCCACTTGTTCCCGCAGCGCAGCGTCTGCTCTTCGCACGGAATAAACGTGCCAGCCGAGTCCCAGGAAGAACAGCCCGGCAATCACGCCGATGGCGCCCGCGGCGGCCAGGAATCTGCGGTGCGTTTCGAGGGGCTTCGTCGATAGGTTTAGCCTGGCTTTCATGTTCCTGCCTTGATTCCCTTCTACCTTCGGTTCGAGCTTAACTGCGGTGCAACATCCAACCTACCAGTCCGTCCGCTTCGCGATCCGCCAACGCCTGGGCGTCGTCAGGTATCCGTCCTTCGGAAACCGCCGAATGCAGCAATGAGCGGACCTCACACTTGAATTCATCTTCAAGAGGGCCCACAAAATCAGGCAGCCGATGGCCGAGGCCTGCAACGCGCACGGACTGGATGCCTTCGCGCCAGGTGTCCTGATAATACGCTGCCACGGGAAAAATCTCTTCGAGCAGCATCTGGGGCGTAAGGTCCACGTTTTGCGCCGGTAATTCCGTGCAGCGATAGCCGCACAAAACACCTT
>Ga0209420_1001340_pt1 | contig 11787 bp, 8 predicted proteins | sample BlaSpr_A8_OM1_O1_FD_187972 | JGI IMG/M metagenome (GOLD analysis project Ga0209420, IMG submission 187972) | Forest soil microbial communities from Thunder Bay, Ontario, Canada - Black Spruce, Ontario site 2_A8_OM1_O1 (SPAdes) (version 2) | ecosystem: Environmental > Terrestrial > Soil > Boreal...
TCATCGGTATGGGTGGCGACGCGCCGAAGTTCATCGAGCTCCTGATCATAGCCCTCGGCGATCACATCGCCGTCACGCACCATGGGCGCGGGCTCCACGGCGATCGACCTTTCCAGAAGCATGACGGTCGTTTCGTGCTCGCCGATGTTGCCGCGCAGCCGCTTGAGCAGCGGTGAATCGAACGACAGGAGCGCTGCGCGCACGGCGGGCAAAGCCTTGAGCGAGGCCCGCAGCTGGCTCAAGTCCCGCGGTCGCGCGGAACGCAGGCCGACCCGTGCAAGGATCCGCTCGATGTCGCCCACCCCGGAGAAGAGTCCGCGCAGCGCTTCATGCCGGCGGCCATCGATCAGCGCGGCGAGCGCCTGGTAGCGCTCGCGCAGCAGCGCTTGCCGCGTGAGCGGTCGGTTGAGCCAGCGGCGCAGCTCGCGCGAACCCATGGAGGTGACGCAGCTGTCGATGACCGCCAGGAGCGTGGCATCCTCGTTCCCCGAAAGGCTCGCATCGAGTTCCAGATTGCGCCGGGTGGCGGCATCGAGCGCCAGGGCCTCGCCGCGCTCCTCCACGCGAAGCGTCCGGATGTGTGGCACGGCCGACTTCTGCGTGTCGCGCACGTACTGAAGCAGCGCGCCTGCGGCGCGGATGGCCAGCGGCAGCTCATCCGCCCCGAAGCCCCTGAGATCGAGAGTTCCCAGCTGATCGGTCAGGAGACGTGAGGCGCTGGCGAGTTCGAAGTGCCAGGGCGGCCTGGTACGCACGGCGGTGCCGGCACGGATCAGATCGATTCCCGCACTGCCTTCGGCGAGCAAAACCTCCGCGGCCTTGAGCCGCTCGAGCTCGGATGTGAGGGCCTGGCGTCCCTCGCCTTCGAGTACGCTGAACCGCCCGGCGGCCAGATCGAGCCAGGCCAGCCCGAAGCGCCCGCCCTGGCACACGAGGGAGGCGAGCAGCGTATCGGTACGCTCATCCAGCAGCGCCGCATCCGTTACCGTGCCGGGGGTGACGATGCGCACCACTTCCCGCTCGAGCGGCCCCTTGGCGTTGGACGGTTCGGTCAGCTGCTCACAGATGGCCACACTCTCGCCCTTCTTGACCAGACGTGCGAGGTAGCTGTCGAGGGCATGAAAGGGCACGCCGGCCATCGGGATGGGCGCGCCTGCCGACTGACCGCGGGCGGTGAGGGTGATGTCCAGGAGCGCTGCCGCGCGGCGGGCGTCCTCGTAAAAGAGCTCATAAAAGTCGCCCATCCGGTAGAGAAGGAGAATATCGGGGTGGCGGCTCTTGATGCGCAGGTACTGCTGCATCATGGGTGTGTGCGCGCCGAAGACGTCGGAATGCCCGGTGGTCATGAGCGTAAATCCTGCGGCAGGCTCGAGCGGACTAAGCGACGATGAATCTGGGGGCGTACGGGCGTCGCATCTTGTAAATCGCGACAATGGAGTCGAAGAATCGAATCTCCCTGATCATCGTCGTGATCTCAGGTACTTCGAGTGTCAGGCTCGAACCCAACTCACATTGCTTGGTCCAAACGGGTAGCGAATTTTTCCAATAGTGCGCATGCATGAGCTCCACCAAGTCCTTGCAGAAGTCCAAGAAACTGTTCGCGGAGTCTCGCCATGGGTGCCAGTAGTTCGCGTGAAGATCTTCGACGAAATAGATGCCGTCATCCTTGAGGCCATCGGCATAGAGGCAGTTAAAGCTCGTGATGATGTGCTTACTATGATGGCTTCCATCGTCGATAATGAGATCGAACGGGCCGAACTCGTCCACGACTCTCGCGAGAAATTCACCATCGGTTTGACTGCCGATTCGGACGTGAATCCCACTGGAGGGCGCGTCATAGAGTGCGCATGTGGGGTCGATATCGATGCCGACCAGGCAGGTATTCGCATGTTGGAAGTAATTCTTCCAAAGTCGCAGAGACGCGCCGCGGAATACCCCGATCTCGAGGATACGCATCGGCGTGTTACGACGAGAGTCGAAAATTGCCCGATAAGTCTCGAAGTAGTGGCTCCACTTGTAGCCTTGTGGGATTTCTCGCCATAGTTGATAGATCGGGTTCGACGCTATGCCCGGCGCAGACAGATCGTTCTGATTGGTTTGCCAGGCGATGATTTTCTTGTAGGCCGGGTCGAGGCCGACGGTAGGAAGTGTCGCGGCGATGGAGTTCGGGTCCCTGTCGGCTCCTGGGTCGGGTGGCTGCTGTTTTTGACGTCCGAACAGGCGGCTTAAGTGATAGCGAATGAAGAGTCCGAGAGCTTTCCAGAGTTGCTTGAGGAGACTTCCGATCACTGACTGTCACTCCATTTGTCGAGCCGATTCACCGTGCTTGAGTGCCGAGCGTTGATTGTAGCGGTTCGAGTCCGCTGAATTCGCCGCTCAATTATCTGCGCTGTGTGCCCCGATGCGCCGGTGCTGCTGCAGCATCGGCGTGTGTGCGGCGCCGGCCGGATTTTGCGATTCCGTAGTGTCCAATGAGATGACCACTATTTGGGCGCGAACGCCTTGTAGAGGTTCGAATCCTGGGTCAGCAACTTCAGGAATCGAGCGTTGAAAAACAACTTGTTCAACCCGACCTGCGTTTGCTCAAGGATGCCAACGTCCTTGAGCTTATGCAGGTAGGTTGATGCGGTCTGACGCTTGGCGATGCCGGCTTCCACGACATTTTCAATACGGCAGTAGGGCTGAACGAATATCAGCTCAATGAGTTCGCGACTGTACTGCTTGGGCGCGGTCCTGCGCGCGAACTCGGCCGTATGCGCTATCAGCGCTCTCACGGCCTCGATCTTGGCGAGCGTCCAGCGGGCCGTGTCTTCTGTCGCGTGAAGCATGTAGAGGATCCAGTCTTGCCAAGCATCGCGCGTGCTAACGCCGAGCAATGCGTCGTAGTAGGCGGCCTTGTTTCGGATGATGTAGCGGGACAGGTGTAAGACCGGTAGGTCCAGCACGTCATGCTCAACGAGCATCAACAGATTGAGGATCCGGCCGGTGCGGCCGGTTCCATCGGTGAAAGGATGGATTGCTTCGAGCTGATAGTGCGATACCGCCATACGCACGACCGGGTCGATGTCCTTATCGTCATGAACGAAGCGCTCCCAGTTTGCGAGTTTTTCCCGCAGGCGTGATTCCCCCTCGGGCGGTGTATAGGCGATCTCTCCGGTTAGCTCATTGGCACGCTTGGTTCCAGGCCCCTTTCTCACGCCGGTACGCACGTCTTTGATTATCGTGCAGACCTCTTCGGCGGTACGCGTCGTCATGGGTCGCTTACTGAGGGAGTCGAAGCCGGCCTTAAGAGCGGTCCGGTAGCGCAGCGCCTCCTTGGTGGCCGGATCTGCCGGCTGCGACTTAAGTTGCGCGTGGCGAAACAGTGCGTCGGTCGTCGTGACGATGTCCTCGATCTGCGAACTCGCTTGCGCTTCCAGCACCGGGATCGAATTGATCAATACCGCCGGATTTGGGATGAGCGCGGTCCCTTGCCGCAACGCAGCCAGCGCAACCCTTGTCTTCGTACAGGCTTTGAGCACCGTCTTGGTTTCAATATCGACCGTCGGTGGAAGATCGGGTAGGTCGTTGTAGGGCTGGTCGGGCCTGAATGTCATATGTCGAAAAATATCACTTTTTTAGACATTAGGTGCTTCCAATGTCGAGGGCGTCGACATCCGGGAGAACCCCTTGCGGATGAGCGCGTTACCCTAACCCAAGCTCAAATCGCGGCCCGGGGCGGCCGCGGGCCGTATCATCCCGTCATGCTGGGGACTGCACCATGCTGAGCGATCCTGCGCTCTATGAGCTCTCGGCGCGCGTCGCGCACAAGTTGCGCGCCGCCGAGCGGCATATCGTGACCGCCGAGTCCTGTACCGGCGGGTGGGTGGCCAAGGCGCTCACGGATCTGCCGGGCAGCTCGCAGTGGTTCGAGCGCGGCTACGTGACCTACTCCAATGCTGCAAAGGTGCGCGACCTGGGAGTGGCGCCGGCGACGCTTGAGAGTTTCGGCGCGGTGAGCGAGCAGACCGTGCGCGAGATGGCGGAAGGGGCGCTGCGGGTCAGCGGTGCGAATGTGTCACTCGCGGTCTCCGGTATTGCGGGCCCGGATGGCGGCTCACCCGGCAAGCCCGTGGGCACGGTGTGGTTCTGCGCCGCGGCGCGCTTCGGAGCGACCGTGGATATCATTGCGGAGGAGAAGCTCTTCGCCGGGGATCGTGAGTTCGTGCGCAGCCGCGCCGTGCAGCACGCGCTGCGGCTCATCCTGCGCCTCGATCTGCCGGTGCGGCTGGAAAAGGAGCCACGCCCGGAGTCTTCTTGAGCGCAGACGCCAGCGAGCCTCTGCAGCGACTGTTCTTCGCGCTGTGGCCCTCCTCGCAGATGCGGCGCGAGTTGAGCCTTGCCACACAAAAGGCGGTCAGCGACTGTCGCGGACGAGCGGTGCCGTCCCACAACCTGCACGCGACGCTCGCATTCCTCGGTAACGTGCCAAAGGGCCGGGTTGCGGAACTGACGCTGCTGGCACGCGGGCAGGCCGCAGCGTTCGCCCAGGGGGCGCTGTCCCTGACGTTCGATACGCTTGAGCACTGGCCCCGTCCAAAGATCCTGTGCGCGCTCGCACATGCATCACCGCAAGCTTCAGCACTCGCCGCAGCGCTCAAGGACTCAACCGCTGCTGCAGGATTTCATCCTGATCTCAAGCCCTTCCGGGCGCATGTGACGGTGGCGCGCAAGGTTCCCGACGGTCCGCAGCCGCCGCCACTTTCTGCCGTCGTGTGGCGCTTCGAGGCATTCGCTCTGATTGACAGCCGCCCCGAAAAGACAGGTCCGGTATACAGTGTCATCGAGTCCTGGCCACTGGTTAAGATCGAGAAAGCAGGCAAATAGCCGTGAAACAGCGCATCCGCTGAGCACCGATCGCGGTTACTTTGTGTGATAATTGCGGCTCCGATATTTTTTCGCACTATCCACCAACCTTCGGGAAATCTCGCAGATGGATGAAAACCGCAAGAAGGCGCTCGCCGCCGCTTTGGGCCAGATCGAAAAGCAGTTCGGCAAGGGCTCGGTGATGCGCCTGGGCGATGCCGGGGCGAGCTACGATGTGGAGAGCGTTTCGACCGGTTCACTCGGACTCGACATCGCGCTTGGCATCGGCGGCCTGCCGCGCGGACGCGTAGTGGAAGTCTTCGGGCCGGAAGCTTCCGGCAAGACGACGCTCACGCTGCAGGTCATCGCCGAGATACAGCGCGGCGGCGGCACCGCGGCCTTCGTCGATGCGGAGCATGCGCTCGATCCTGCCTATGCCGAGAAACTCGGCGTCAACATCAACGAACTGCTGGTGTCGCAGCCGGACAACGGCGAGCAGGCGCTGGAAATCACCGACATGCTGGTGCGCTCGAACGCGGTCGAGATCGTCGTGGTGGATTCGGTGGCCGCGTTGACGCCCAAGGCTGAGATCGAAGGGGAGATGGGTGAGATGCAGATCGGGTTGCAGGCGCGCCTCATGTCGCAGGCGCTGCGCAAGCTTGCCGGCAACATCAAGCGCTCGAACACCATCGTGATCTTCATCAACCAGATCCGCATGAAGATCGGCGTGATGTTCGGCAACCCCGAAACCACTACCGGCGGCAATGCGCTGAAGTTTTACGCCTCGGTGCGCCTGGATATCCGGCGGATCGGTGCGATCAAGAACGGCGAGGAAGTCACCGGCAACATGACGCGCGTCAAGGTGGTGAAGAACAAAGTCGCTCCGCCGTTCCGGGAGGCGGAATTCGAGATCATGTACGGTCAGGGCATCTCGCGCGAGGGAGAGATCATCGATCTCGCAAGCTCACTTGGCATCATCGAGAAATCCGGCGCCTGGTACGCCTACAAGGGCAACCGCATCGGCCAGGGCAAGGACAACGCGCGCACCTACCTGCAGTCGAATAAGGAGGTCGCGCGCGAGATCGAAGAGCAGGTGAGGGCGCGCCTGCTGCCGCCACGCCCCGAGCGCCACACCGATCAGGCGGTCAAGACGGCCTGAAGTACGCGGCGGGGCCGTTCGCCTAGGTGCCAGAGCCAGAGAGACTCCCCCGACGCTTACCGGTGCCAGCAGGCCAACGATGAATCCATCAGCACAGGCACGTTGCCCAAACCGACTAGGTCGGGGAACGGCAGTTGCCCTCGCTTGTGCGCATTTCGAACGATAGCCGGGGCATCAGGTCTTCGATTTGAGGGCCGCCGATTGGAGCGGGCGATCGTTCGTTGAGGCCCCGCGGGAGCGACGCCGCGGACGGCACCCGTCGTGCCCGGTGCACGCCGGGATCGAATTCGATATAAAGTGCGCCCCTGCCCATGCCTCGGCGCACACCGCCCCAGCCGATCACCGAGAAGGCGCGCGCCGATGCTAAGGCCGCGCGAACCGCGGCCGTGGCGCTCCTCGCGCGCCGCGATTACGCCAGCGGCGAGTTACGCACGAAGCTCCACGCGCAGGCCTTTGACGAAGCTACGGTGCAGGGGCTGATCGCGGATCTCGCGGGCGAAGGGATCCTGAACGACGAGCGCTACGCGCACAACTACGTCGCCTACCACGCGCAGCGGGGCCAGGGACCGGTGCGCATCGGCGAGGACTTGCGCAAGTATGGGCTCTCCGACGGGTTGGTCGCGGCGGCGCTCGCGGGCGGATTTGACTGGTGCGCGCTCGCCCTCAAGGTCCGCACTGCCAGGTTTGGCACCGCGCCGCCGTCGAGTCGGGGCGAACTGGCGCGTCAGGTGCGCTTTTTGCAGTATCGTGGCTTTTCATCGGATCATGTCCGTGCGGCCACCGGGGCCGATTTCGACTGACTTAAGGACTGAGGGGACTTGGCTAAACCGTCTTACATGAGCGCTGCGGACGTACGCAGCAGCTTTCTGCAATTCTTCCGTGCGCAGAGCCACATCATTGTGCCCTCAAGCTCGCTCGTGCCCGCGAACGACCCGACGCTGCTGTTCACCAACTCCGGCATGGTGCAGTTCAAGGACGTATTCCTGGGCAAGGAGCAGCGCGACTACCTGCGTGCCGCCTCCAGCCAGCGCTGTGTGCGCGCCGGCGGCAAGCACAACGATCTTGAGAACGTGGGTTACACCGCCCGACATCACACGTTTTTCGAGATGCTCGGTAACTTCTCCTTCGGGGACTACTTCAAGCGCGAGGCGATCCATCTCGCCTGGGACTACCTCATCTACACCCTGGGGCTGGATCCGGGTCGGCTGTGGTGCACGGTCTACAAGGACGATCGCGAGGCCGCGGACATCTGGCTGAAGGATATCGGTATCAATCCGCAGCGCTTTTCGCGCCTGGGCGAGGCCACCAACTACTGGTCCATGGGTGACACCGGTCCTTGCGGACCGTGCAGCGAGATCTTTTACGATCACGGGCCGGAGGTTCCCGGCGGGCCGCCGGGCTCGCCTGACGAGGACGGCGACCGGTACGTCGAGATCTGGAACCTGGTCTTCATGCAGTTCGAGCGCGCCGCTGACGGCACGATGACCCCGCTGCCGAAACCCTCGGTGGACACCGGGATGGGGCTTGAGCGCATTGCCGCCGTCATGCAGGGCGTGCATTCCAACTACGACATCGATCTGTTCAAGAACCTGACCCGCGCCGCGGGCAAGCTGGCGGGGACCACGGTTCTCACCTCGAGCTCGCTGCGGGTGATTGCCGATCACATCCGCGCCTGTGCCTTCCTGATCGTCGATGGAGTGTCGCCCTCGAACGAGGGGCGCGGCTACGTTCTGCGCCGGATCATCCGCCGCGCTATCCGCCACGGCTACAAGCTCGGCATCCAGGAGCCGTTCTTCTACAAGCTGGTTCCGGTGCTGGAAGCGGAGATGGGATCTGCCTATCCGGAGCTCACCCGCGGCAAGGCTCACGCCGAGCGGGTGCTTAAACAGGAGGAGCAGCGCTTCGCGGAAACCCTGGCGAATGGCATGGTGCTGCTCGAGGGCGCCATCCGTAACCTGCGCGGTGCAAAGGTGATCGACGGCGACACGGTGTTCAAGCTCTACGACACCTACGGGTTTCCGGTGGATCTCACGGCCGACATCGCCCGCGAGCGGGGCCTGAGCATCGATCAGGCGCGCTTTGATGTGGCCATGGAGGAACAGCGGCGCCGCTCTCAGGAGGCGAGCAAGTTCGGGGTCGATCAGCGCGCGGGCGCCACGCTTGATGCGCGTACCCTGTTTCGCGGCTACGACGGGCTGCACGCTTCCGGTCGCGTTCTTGCGCTGCTCAAAAAGGGTGCGCAGGTTGAGGCCCTCGCCGAGGGCGAGGAGGGCGAGGTGGTCCTCGATCGAACCCCCTTCTATGCCGAGGCCGGCGGACAGGTCGGGGATGCCGGCGAACTTACCGCTGCGGGTGTTCGCTTTATGGTCTCGGACACCCAGAGGCGCGGTGCGGCGCATTCGCACATCGGCAAGCTGGCGCAGGGCAAGATCAGTCTCGGCGACACGCTCGAGGCGCAGGTGGATGGCGCGCGGCGTCAGGCCACCGCGCTCAACCACAGCGCTACCCACCTGCTGCACGCAGCCCTGCGCAGCGTGCTTGGCACGCACGTGCTGCAGAAGGGGTCGCTCGTGGCGCCCGATCGGCTGCGGTTTGATTTCTCGCACTTCCAGGCAGTCACGCCCGCGGAGCTCAACGAGATCGAGCGGCTGGTGAATGCGCAGATCCGCGCCAATGAGGCGGCGGAGACGCGCGTCATGGACTACGAGGGGGCGGTCGCCGCCGGCGCCATGGCGTTGTTCGGCGAGAAGTACGACAAGGACGTGCGTGTGCTGCGCATGGGCGATTTCTCGATGGAGCTGTGCGGCGGCACGCACGTGCAACGGGCAGGCGACATCGGCCTCTTCAAGATCGTGGGCGAAAGCGGGGTCGCCTCCGGCGTACGGCGCATCGAGGCGCTCACGGGTGCTCTGGCCGTCGACTACGTCGAGGAAGGCGATGCGCTGCTTCGGGACCTGGCGGCGCTGGTGCGGGGCTCGCGCGAGGACGTGAAGGACAAGGTGCGCGAGCAGCTTGAGCGCTCTCGACAGTTGGAGCGCGAAAACCGCACGCTCAAGGACCGACTCGCCTCGGGTAAGGGTATCGACCTGGCCGCAGGCGCCATCGACGTGCAGGGGGTCAAGGTCGTTGCCACCAAGGTGGAGGGTGCCGACGCGGGTGCGCTGCGTGCCGCGGTGGATCAGCTGAAAGAGCGGCTGAAATCCGCGGTCGTGGTTCTGGCGAGCGTTGAGAGCTCCGCCAAGGTCTTGCTGGTCGCCGGCGTCACCGCCGATCAGACCTCGCGCATCAAGGCAGGCGAACTCGCCGGTGCCCTGGCCGCGCTGATGGGCGGCAGGGGCGGCGGCCGGGCGGACTTTGCACAGGCCGGTGGCAGCAAGCCCGAGGCGCTCGACGCTGCGCTCGAGTCGGTGGCGGGCTTCGTGCGCGCCCGCCTCAAAGCGTGAGCGCGACGCGCGCTTTGGCGCGCATTTGGTCTTTTGCGTATCATGGCCGCCCCGCATGCGGTGCGCGCCATACCAGCGCAGCCCGACTGAACCGGAAGCATTTTCGGCACGCGGAGAGATGGCCGAGTGGTCGAAGGCGCACCCCTGCTAAGGGTGTAAGGGTCAAAAGCCCTTCGAGGGTTCGAATCCCTCTCTCTCCGCCAAATTGAGCCACTTTTCGCTCGTCGTACAAATCAGGCCAGACGCGCCGTACGAAAACTGCCGCGGTCCTGCGGACGCGCTTATTGCCCTCGGGGCCGGCGGCCGATCGAGCTACCCATGCCGCACAGCGAGAATCCCGAATCGGTACTGCATGCGGACAGCCGACCGCTGCCGCTGCGCATCCATGATAGGCAGCGCCGAGGTCCCGAGGTCGATGTTCAGTCGGTCAGTCTTCGTGATCTCTAGTTTGACTGCAACGGGGGCCGTTGTAGCAGCTGCGGGCGACAGCGGTCGAACGGTCCGTCGGGACGGGTGTCCCCCCGAGGCATTAAGCAGGGCGGTATTGACGGGCCGTTGCGCTTTCGGATGCGAAAGCCCGAGTTGCGCCTGCGCGGACGAGCGCTCGGCATCCAATCATGCCGAGCAGAGTTCCGAAGCCGCGCGGCGCCTCCAACGGAGGAGCAACGCGCCCTCATCACCGGCGGGCTGACACCTGAGGAGCGCGACGTGTTGCTGCATCACGGCACGGAGGCTCCTTTCGGTGGTGTGTTTCTGGACAATCACGAGGAGGGGATCTACACGTGCCGTTTTTGCGGTTAGCCGCTCTTTAGCTCCAGTGCGAAGTTTGACTCAGCGACCGGATAGCCAAGCTTCTTCAAGCCGTATGACCCTCGCACATCCGGCGCACCCTCGATCGCAGTTACGGCATGGCGCGTATAGAGGAGCTCTGTGCACGCTGCCGCAGTCACCTGGGTCACGTCTTCCCCCAATTCAGGCTGATCGGCGACGCGCTTCTGCAGTTCAAGGCCATTGAAGTCCGGAAGGTAGACATCCAGTATCAGGCAGCTCGGGATGGAGTGGTGCATGTTTCCTTCGGGACAGTGCAGGGGCAAACCGTATGCGAGAGGCTTCGCTTCCTTCCTGGTTGCTCTTGTGGCGCTGTTCGACGTGCTCGGCTAGGTGGCTCACGCATCTGGACAATGCCGATAGAGGGGGCTGCCCGGATCTTCGGAGTCAAAATCAACGTGTCGATCAACGTGGTGTGAAGCTCACGCGAATCCAGGATCACCCCTAATCGCGTACGCACTCATTCATTGGAGAAAGCCATGAGCGAAGAAGTCCTGACGAGCAAATTGCAAACCGAGACGATCGATCAGCCTCGCCGTCGCTTCTTTGGGACCGCCGCCATGACGATCGCGGCGGCGCAGCTCGGGGTGATTGCGTCTGCCGCCGTCCAGAGCGTCAAGGCTGGGTCAAAAGTGCCTGCGCTCAAACCGGGTACGAACACATCCTTCAAGTCCCTCAAGCAGATCAACGCAGGCCTCCTGAATGTCGGCTACGCCGAAGACGGGCCTTCCGATGGCCCAGCTGTCGTGCTGCTGCACGGTTGGCCGTACGACATACACAGCTATGTCGATGTTGCGCCACTGCTCGCCTCCAAGGGTTATCGCGTCATCGTCCCGTATCTTCGCGGCTACGGCACGACGCGCTTCCTGGCAGGCGAGACATTCCGCAATGCTCAGCAGTCCGTAGTCGGCCTTGACATTATCGCGTTGATGGATGCGCTCAAGATCCAGACAGCTACCGTTGCCGGCTTTGACTGGGGTGCGCGCACAGCGGACGTCATGGCAACACTGTGGCCGGAACGCTGCAAGGCGATCGTTTCCGTCGGCGGCTATCTGATCAGTAGCCCCGCTGGCAACCAGGTGCCGTGGCCACCCGAGCCTGCGTTCCTGTTTTGGTATCAGTACTACTTCGCTACCCCAGTCGGCAAGGCCGGCTATGAGAAATACCTCGGCCAGTTCAATAAGTTCATCTGGCACCAAGCTTCGCCAAAGTGGAATTTCGACGATGCTACGTACGACCGCACAGCAGCGTCCTTCAACCACCCTGACCACGTTGACATCGTGATGCATGACTATCGCTGGCGGCTTGGCCTGGCCGAAGGCGAGCGGAAATATGACGACCTGGAAAAGCGGCTGGCCGCACTTGCTCCCATCACTGTGCCCACGATCACCATGGAAGGCGACGCTAACGGCGCAATTCACGCGCCCAGCACGGCGTATCGCGACAAGTTCTCGGGCAAGTATGAGTACCGCCTCATCACCGGCGGCGTTGGCCACAACCTACCGCAGGAGG
>Ga0209420_1001341_pt1 | contig 11787 bp, 8 predicted proteins | sample BlaSpr_A8_OM1_O1_FD_187972 | JGI IMG/M metagenome (GOLD analysis project Ga0209420, IMG submission 187972) | Forest soil microbial communities from Thunder Bay, Ontario, Canada - Black Spruce, Ontario site 2_A8_OM1_O1 (SPAdes) (version 2) | ecosystem: Environmental > Terrestrial > Soil > Boreal...
CCAGCCGCTCAGAACTGTCGCTCACTATAAACCCATGAAAGAGCATGAATGACTCCACGATAAGCAAGCGGATGTTCCGGCCCCTGACGGCCGCTGATGTGCCGTCCGTACTCGGATTGTTTGCTGAAGCCGGACTGAGCCCCAATGTCGGGCCCCAGGATCTGCAATGGAAGTACTGGCAGCCGCGCGCCGACTGGCCGGGTCCGCGTTCCTTTGTACTGGCCGACGGACGCGGCCCGATCGCGCACGCTGCGCTCATTCCTGCCTGGTGCGCGTGGGGAGTGCATCGAATCAAGATGATCCACGTGATCGACTGGGCGGCGCGTCCCGGAATAGTCGGCGCCGGGGTCGCGCTGCTGAAGCATATCGGCCAGCAGGCGCAGGCGCTGCTCGCCATCGGCGGCAGTGCCCAGACGCTGCGGATCCTGCCGCAGATCGGGTTTCGTCCCATCGGTCTCGCCACCGGATACGTGCGTACGCTGTTTCCAATGCGCCTGTTCAGGGACGAGGTGATTCCCGCATGGAGGCTGCTGCCGCGTGTCGCACGCAGCATCGCCTGGACGCTCGGTGCACCTTCGGCACGCAGCGCTCATTGGCAGGTACGTCGCGTCGAGGGCGAACAGATCAGCTCAATCGCCGCAGTGCTGCCTGTTCCCGCCCGGGGCATGGCAGTCCTCGAGCGCAGTGTGGAGCTGTTCCGCCATATGCTCTCCTGTCCCGTTGTGCCGATGGCGCTTTTTGCAGTTGAAAAATCAGGCGGCGTCCGCGGCTACTTCCTGCTCGCTTCAACGCCCGGACAGGTTCGCATCGCGGACTGCTGGATGGATTCAGATGAGCCCGCGGAATGGCGCGCCATGATTCTGTGCGCGGTCGAGCAAGCCAAGCACGACGCCCAGGCCGCCGAACTGGTGATCTGGGCGAACGATGCGCTGCTCGCGCAGGCGCTGTCGAGCTGCGGCTTTCACGCGCGCCACCAGACCCCCATCCAGGTGCGCCCCGCAGAGGCGGCCTGGATGCCACCGGCGCCGCTGCGTGTGCAGATGCTGGACTGCGACGCCGCGTTCCTGCACGAAGGACGCCCCGGGCACTGGGCGTGACGCAGCCGCTCGCCTCGACGCTTCCTGCGCGTGGCGCCCGGTACATTCCTGCTCTGGATGGCATCCGGGGCCTGGCGATCATATGGGTCGTGTTTCACAACGCCACCGCCATGCCGCTCGCCCCTTCGAGCCGGCTGCTCCATGTGCTGCCGTTGCTTGCGAACATGGGTTGGATCGGCGTGCAGCTTTTCTTCGCGCTGTCCGGATTCTTGATCACCGGCGGATTGCTCGATACGCGCGGCGCGCCACACTATTTTCGCAACTTCTATGCGAAGCGCGCACTGCGCATCTTGCCGCTGTATTACACCGTCCTGCTGCTCATCCTGGTGCTCGTGCCACGAGTGCTCACGCCTGCCGCGCCGTTCAGCAGCCACGGGCAGGCAGCGCTGTGGCTGTTTACGGCGAATTGGATCCAATCAGTGCCGTACGGGTTCGCCCATTTCTGGTCGCTGGCCGTCGAGGAGCAGTTTTATCTGTTCTGGCCGCTTGTGGTCTGGGGAGTCGCGTCGCGGCAGCTGTTGAGCGCGTGTCTGTGGATCGCAGTGGGGGCATTGCTGCTGCGATGTGGGCTGGCGGCGTACGGCGCCGAGTCATGGACGCTCTATGTGAACACCGCCTGCCGCATGGACGCGCTGGCCCTCGGCGCTGCGGGGGCGTGTGTGCTGCGCAACCCTGCTTTGCGCGAGCAGATGCGCGCGCGGGGGCGGCTCGTGGGCATTATTGGGTTGCTGGTGTTTCTGTTCGGAATGCCGCTGACGCATCTCTACAACCGCGACACTCTCAGCGGCGAGACGCTCGGCTACACGCTGCTCGCCTTCTCATCTGCCACCTTCGTCACCTGGGCAGCGCTTGGCGAAGCTCGCGCACTGACGGGCGGCGGTTCCCTGTTGACGTGGGTCGCGCTGCGTTCCTGCGGCAAGTACAGCTACGCCATGTATGTGTTTCATAACCTCCTCCATAAGCTGCTGGGGGAGCCGTGGCTGATCGGCAGGTTCGGCAGGCAGCCGCCGCTGCCAGTCGTATTTGTCTACGCCCTGGTAGTGCTCGGGGTGACCTACCTGCTCGCCAGGTGCAGCTATAGCGCGCTGGAGAAGCACTTTCTGCGCCTCAAGCGCCCCTTCGAGCTTCACGCCCGCGCACGCGAGGTCTAGTTGATCGTCTTGGAGCCGACGTTGGACTTAAGGCCCTGGGTGCCGCTGCTGGTGTAGGCGGCGACGGCGAAGTACCAGGTTCCGGCGGACAGATTCGTCACGGTATAAGTCGTCAGGCTCGGGTTCGCCAGCGTCACCGTCGTGTTCAGGGCGCTCTGCGAGGTTCCGTAGTAGACCGTGTAGCCGGCAAGTCCTGTCAGCGGCGTGCCGTTCGTGTTCTGCGTCACCGGGGTCCAGGTGAGTGTGGCACTGCCATTGGAAACCTGGTTCACGGTGATGCTGAACTCAGGCAGCGATGCGCTCGTGGTGCCGTCACTGACGCTGATCACGATACCCGAGTACGTGCCAATGTTGGCGGTGGTGGGGGTACCGGTCAGTGCACCGTTGGCCGTGTTGAAACTCGCCCAGGACGGCGGGTTCTGGATGCTGAACGTCAGCGTGTTGCCACTCGGATCAGTCGTTGTCGGTGTGAAGCTGTAAGCCGCCCCGGCGTTGACCGAACTGGGCGGATTTCCGGCGATAGTGGGGCCGCTCCCGGAGCTGGTGACCGTGATCGAGAACGCCGCCAGCGAGGCCGACTGCGTGCCGCTGCTCACGCTGATCGCAATGTTGGCGTAAGTGCCGACCTGGGAAGTCGCCGGCGTGCCCGTCAGCGCTCCGGTAGCGGCGTTGAATGCGGCCCAGGCCGGTTTGTTCTGTATCGTGAAGGTCAGCGCCGTGCCGCTCGGCGCATTGGTGGTGGGCTGGAATGAGTAGCTCTTCCCCGCGGCCACGCTGGCCGGCGGATTTCCGGAGATCGCCAGCGGTAACACCACCTGGATCGAGAACGCCGTCAGCGAGGCCGATTGCACCCCGTCGGTCGCGCTGATCACGATGTTCGAGTAGGTGCCCGTCTGGCTGGAGGTCGGTGTGCCGGACAACATCCCGCTTGCGGCGCTGAACGTCGCCCATGCGGGCCGGTTCGCTATCGAGTAGGTGAGCGTCGTGCCGGCCGGCGCGTTGCTGGTGGGGGTGAATGAATAACCGCTGCCGACGGTGACCCGCGTCGCCGGGCTGCCCGAGAGTGTGAGCGACGCCACGACCTTGATCGAGAACGCCGGTAGCGAGGCTGACTGTATGCCATCGCTCACGCTGATCACGATGCCCGAGTAGGTGCCGACCTGGGCTGAGGTCGGTGCTCCCGTCAATGAACCGGTGGAGGTGCTAAAGCTCGCCCAGGCCGGCTGGTTCTGGATACTGAACGTCAGCGTATTGCCACTGGGATCAGTGGTCGTCGGCGTGAAGCTGTAGGTCGACCCGACCGTCACTCCGCTGGCGGGTATCCCCGAGATGGTGGGCGGGTTCGCGGCGTTGGGACTGGAGACCGTGATGGTGAAGGCGGGCAGTGAGCTGGTCTGGAAACCGTCCGTCACGCTGATCACGATATTGGCGAACGGCCCGGTCTGCGTGGGCGTGCCCGACAGCGTGCCGGTGGTCGGGTTGAAGCTGGCCCAGGTCGGCTGGTTCTGCACCGAGAAGGTCAGCGACGTGCCCAGCGCTGCGTTGGTGGTCGGCTCGAATGAGTAGGGCGTACCGACCACGGCAGCGGTGGGCGGGTTGCCGGAGATAGCGAGCGGCGCCACCACGGTGATCGAGAAAGGGGCGAGCGGTACGCTCGTGGTGCCGTCGCTTACGCTGATGGTGATGTTGGCGAAGGTGCCGACGCTGGCCGTCGTCGGAGTTCCCGACAGGGTTCCGCTGCTGGGGTCGAAGCTCGCCCAGGCGGGCATGTTGCTGATGGAAAACGTCAGCGTGTTGCCGGCGGCGTCCGTGGCAGTTGGCGTGAAACTGTAGTTCTGGCCGGCGACTACGCTCGCCGCAGGGGTCCCGGAAATGACCGGCGGGGCGGCAGGAGTCGTGGCGGTGCCGCTGCCCGTGGACGTCGCAGAGCTGCTAAGGGGGGAATTCCCGCCTGACACACCCACCTGGCCGCAGGCGACCAGGCTCAGCGCAACGGCGAAGCCCAGCAGAGCCAGGCGCAGGCGACAAAGATTTTTTGAGACCGTAAAAACCATACCGTGCAATCCCGGATTGCCGTTTCAAGATTGCAAGAGCAGGTAAGACCCCCGTGCGAGTCGACGATCACGGCAGCGCATCCGCGGTACCGGTAACCCCGCTATCTCAGACGAGCACTCTTGTTGGCCTGAGACCGGAGGCTTTGCGTCCCCTCCTCGCGGAGGGTTTGCCCTTGCTTGCGTCGGAGTAGAGCGTCTCGCGTGACAACACGCAATATGTCTCTACGGGCCGACATGCGTCCGACGTGTTGGTTTGTTAGAGACGACGCAGCGCACCAATGCGATCGCGCGCGGCGAGTGGCGGGGTTGGAATCGGGCGCGTGCGAGTCAGCACGCAACGCGACGGCCGGCGCTGAGGTGACGGGACGAGGTGATTATGTGAAAAGAACGCGCGGCCGCGCGCGGTTCAGTTGCATGACCGAACCGCGCGCTTCTAAGAAGCTAATTTAGAAAAGCGGTGTAACTACTTCTTACGACGCCTGCGGGCGGCGAGTCCCGCAGCACCCGCACCTGCGGCCAGGACGGCGAGCGAAATCGGCTCCGGTACCGGGTGCGAACCCCCGCTACCGCCACTCGGCGGCGGAGGACAGAGGGAAGCAACGATCTTGCAGGTAACTCCCGCGTGCGCCGGCGCCATTCCCAGACCCACAACCGCCAGCATGGCGACAATTGCCCAGATCATCTTTTGCACAGTGGCCTCCTTGAAAGCTGCCAAAACCACGAAGACACACCCGGGAGTTGCAAGGAGCGGGCCAGCGAGCTAAGCGATTGATCGGTATCCCATCCAAGTCAATGGGCTCCCGGTATGGCGGTAGCGGTGTAAGAAAACCGACACGTGAGCCGAAGGACTCTAGCCGGGGATCCCCGCGCACAACGGTTGCATTTACCTTTTAGAATCAACCAGTTACTGAGAATAGGAGGAATTCTGGTAGCGCCGCAACAATGCCTATGTCGTGTAAAGCGCACCGACGTGCAGTGCATCACAGTCCGCTGCCCGCGCCGGGGATGAGGGAAAGACTCCTGGGATAGGATGCGTGGATACCGAAGGGACCTGCACATCCACACGCCTGCCGCCAATCAGTCGGTATCCGCACGCGCCATTGACTTGCGGATCGCCGCGCTGATCGCGATCGCAATCGCTGCCTATTGGCCGTCGAGCAGTGCTCTTTGGCACTACTGGACGGACGATCTGGGCTATGGCGGTGCTGGCCTCCTCGTGGCGGCTCTCGCGATTTGGCTGCTTTTTCGAGCCAGAGACCGAGTCGCCATGCTGCCGGTGCAAAGTCGGCCCTGGGCTCTGGCGCTTCTGGTGCCGTGCAGCATTGCCGCGCTGATTTTCTGGAGAGCGGGCATCTCCTCGCTGCAGCTGCTGATGTGGCCGGCGCTGATCCTACTGGGCGTGTGCAGCGCGTTTGGAACTGCAGTGACGCGCGCGATCGCCGTTCCGGTAGGGTTTTTGTACTTTGGCATGCCCGCCTGGGGCGTTCTTGCCGCGCCACTGCAGAGTTTGACGCTATGGATCGTGACATGGCTCGCGCCGGCAGTTGGCGTTCCGGCGACCGTCGTGGGAACCGGGATTTATCTGCCCGGCGACATGAGATTCAGCGTGGAACTGCCCTGCAGCGGCGTGGGATTTCTCGCGCAGGGACTGGCGGTCGCAGCGCTCTTAGGCGAGCTCGAGCAGGCACCCTTAGGGCGCAGGCTGCGACTCCTGGCAAGCATGGCGCTCGTCGCGCTGGTCACCAACTGGATTCGTGTCCTCACACTCATCCAGGTCGGCTATACGACGCAGATGCGCCACGTACTCGTGACCCGTCATCACCTGCTGTTCGGATATGTCTTGTTCGTACTCGCGCTGGTGGTATTCGTGTGGGTCGCCACACGGCGCGCGCTGCCGAATGCAGCGCAGACTGCCCCCGCCGCGCAGGCAGCGCGTTCGCCGGCGCGTGACCTATACGTAACCTCACTGGTCGCGCTGGTCGCCGCTCCGATTCTGGTCGGTATCCTGGGACTGTCGGCTGGTGATCAGGCGGCGGCCGGCGAGTTGCGTCTGCCGCTAGGGCGTGCCGAGTGGCGTGGCCCGCTGACAACGAGCGACGATAACTGGCGACCCGTGTTCGTCGGTCTGCACGAGGAGCTGCGCGGAAGCTATCGGGACCTCGCAGGCCGCAGTGTTGAGGCCGTGGCGATCGGATACCACGCCCAGACCCACGGACGGGAGCTGGTCAACGAAGGCAACTCGCTGGTCGGCAGCGGCCAGCTGACCGCGCTGACGGTCGCGGTGGTCGATGGGGGCGGCAAGGCCTACCAGGAAGAGGTGGTTGTCGATGCGCACGGGCAACGCTCGGTAATCTGGTCCTTCTACGATATTGGCGGCCGCCCGTTCGTGACAGCGAAGCTCGCGCAGTTGTGGTACGGAGTCCATGCGCTGGACGCGCCGCCCTATTCGGCATTGTTCGCGTTCAGGACTGCGTGTTCCCCGGACTGTGCTCAAGCACGCGACGCCTTGGCAGACTTTGTGCGCGCGGTGGGCCCGCAATGGCTTGTCGTTGCGTCGGCGCGCTCCCTGCCCTGAGTCGTCCCCGGAAAAGATGGGCGCAGCTCCGACAATCGCAGAGGGTCTGTTCACGTTTCGCATCGGCGGATCCGAACGGGTCGGTGTCGATCTGGCCCTTGAGTTCAAACGCCGCGGCTATCAGGTCGTGTGCTTCGCATTCCATGATTCGGATGGGCCGATGCGAGCGCAACTGGAGGCATCCGGCATCCGCTGTCTGGACATGAACTACGACAGGTTCCGCGGAGTCTTCGGGCGGCTGCTCTATCTGTGGAAGTTCTGGCGAATGCTGCGCAAGGAGCGGATCAGCGCCTTGCACGTACATCATACGGCCGCGCTGATCCTGTGCGGCATTCCGTCGTGGCTGGCGCGGATTAACCGGGTAGTCATGACGGAGCACGCGATTAAGTGGGGGGAGCGAGTGCAGAATCGCGCACCTGCGCGCTATTACTGCCGCTATGCGAGCGACATTACGGTGGTCGAACCGACGCAGGCTGATTACTTTCGCACGGTGCTCGGTGTCCCCGCCGACAAAGTGCACTGCGTGACAAATGCGGTCCGACTGGCCAGCAGGACCCCGGAGTGCGTCAGTGGCATGCGTCAGAAGCTTCGGATCACGGCAGAGGTCTTTGCCTTCTTTTACGTGGGACGCCTGGATCCCATCAAGGACCTCAGTACGTTGTTGGATGCCTTCGCGGCTCTGCCGCCGGAGCTCTCCCGCCGCTCGCGATTGTATCTGGTGGGAGAAGGGACCGACCGCGCAAGGTTGGAGGGCAAGCGCGACGCGCTGCAACTCGGCGAGCGCGCAATATTTCTCGGTGCTCGCAACGATGTGTCGGAGGTTTTGCTGGCAGCCGATGCGTTCGTGATGAGCTCAATCAGCGAAGGCCTGCCGATGGTGCTGTTGGAGGCGATGGCCGCGGGGGTGCCTTGTGTGGCAACGGCGGTAGGTGGCATTCCCGGGCTGTTGGGCAGCGATAGAGGTCTGTCGGTACCCGCGCAGGACTCCGCCGCGCTCGCCGCTGCAATGGCCTCAATCGCGCGATCCCCCGAATTGCGAGCGCGGCTGGTCGAGAACGCGATGGAAAATCTACGGAAAAACCATGCGGTCGATGCAATTGTCGATCGCTATCTGGAACTTCTCGGACTGCCGCTGAGGTTCGCGGAATCCCGCACCGTCGCGTAGCGCAGCCGCTGTTTTATCCAGGCGGCGACGCGCAGCAGCCAGGCCGCGAGGAACACACTCAGGAACAGCTGATCCCACAGACCCCCGCCGCCACGCACGATGCCCAGAAAGATTTCGGTGGCGAGAAGCCAGATCACGTATACGCCGGTCTTGTGAAGACGCCGCCAGGTCGCGGAACTCAAACGACGCTTGGACCAGCGGAAGGAAGTCAGCACCAGCAGCAGCAGGAAAATAAGGCCGATCACATCCAGCGTGGTGGCTTTGGCATTCAATCTGTTCCCAAACAACCAGATGGAATACGCCACGAAGCTGAAATGCCAGGCCATTCCGACGGCGAATGCGAGACCAACATAGCGACGGTTTGCCAGCAGCCAGCGAGTGCTGCGGCTCGGCCAAAGGGTCGCCAGCGAGGATGCCGTGAAGGCCACCAGGAATAAGGGCAGCGCGCAGCGTACCGAGCGCACGATGATGAACTCCATCCCGCGAACAGAATGAAAATCCGTAGAGGGCAGTCCGAGACAGGTGGCTGTGCTCGTCGCGAGCGCCAGCACCCAGAACAGCCGCCACGATTCAATGGCTTTTCCCATAACCCCTGACCCGCCAAATTCGCCGGTGATTGGCGTGACCAGAGCTAATTCCTTGATTTTAAGACGATTTGACCGTCGCTCGATCCGGTCACTCGATCGCGACCGAGACGTGTCCCGCATCACACTCTGCGCCGAGCGTCGAGGATTTACGATGCCCTGATGCGATAACATTCACCGCCGAACGAGGAAAACTAAAATACACTCCCACGCCCTTAGCAAGTCCGTACCCGCGCGTGGCATCGTATCGATGTGGCCGACTGACCGCGATCGATGGCGCCTAACGGCATGAGGCTGCGCACGTGAATCCGCTCATCAACGAGGTATGGGACCAGGTAACCGGTTCCTGGCGCTTTCGCTGGCTGGCGCTCGCGGTTGCGGTGGCGCTCGCGTTCGTGGGATGGGCGGTCGTGTTCGGTCTGCAGGATCGCTACGAAGCGGGGACGAGCGTATTTGTCGATACGAGCACATCGTTGAGACCCGCGCTGCAGGGGCTGACCGTGGAACAAGACGTTGACGCCGAGCTGAACTTCGTGCGTCAGTCGCTGCTCGCCAGTCCATCGCTGCAGCGGATCGCGACCCAGGGCGGCGTGCTGCCGCCCTCATCGATGATCGATCGGCAGCGGCAGGAGCTGCTTACCGACATGCGCAACCGCATTGACATCAGTGTGCGCAGCGCGAATGGTCACGAAGAAGAGCGCAACACGGCCGGCAGCATCTACCACATTGCCTATCAGGACCATGACCGTGAACGAAGCATACGTGTCACGGGGATACTGCTGGATGCGCTCGTCAACGAAACCCTCGGAGGCAAGCGCGAGGGGTCAGAGAGCGCCCAGCGGTTCCTTGAAACCCAGATTGCCGACTATGAGAAGCGCTTGCGGGCGGCGGAGGACCGACTCGCGCAGTTCAAGTCACGCAACATCGGGCTCATGCCGACCGAGCAGGGCGGCTACTTCGCCGCGCTGCAAAAGGAGTCCGAGGCGGCTGCCAACGTGAAAACCAAATTGGCGGAGGCGCAGTCCCGCCGGGCGGCCCTCACCCGGCAGCTCCATGGTGATGTGGCGGTTGCAGCCGCGGCGCCGGGACAAGCTGGCGCCGGCGGCGCAGGGTCCAAGGGCGCTTTCGACACCCTTTCGCGTATCGACGAAGCGCAGGCCCACCTCGATGAGCTGCTTCTGAGGTTCACCGATGCGCATCCGGACGTCATCGCCGCCCGGCAGACGCTGGAGGAGCTAAAACGGCGGCGGGCAGCCGAGATTGAGAGTTTGCGCTCGGGCGATCCTGACGCTGCTGCGGCCAGCCGTGCCAGCACCAATCCTGTATATCAGAGCGTCGAGCTGGCGCTCAATCAGGTGGATGTGGACATTGCGGACCTGAACACCGAGCTGGCGCAGCACGAGTCCAAGGTCGCGGAGCTGCGCCGCTCATTGGACACTGCGCCGCAGGTGGAAGCTGAATTCGCGCAGCTCAACCGTGACTACGACGTAAACAAGGCGCAATACACGGCCTTGCTCGGCAACCTGCAGAAGGCACGCCTGGGCGAGCGCGCGGCCAACGCAGGATCGGTGCGCTTCGAGGTCGTGCAACCGCCCGCAGCGGCTTTTGGGCCCGTTTGGCCGCGTCGCAAGCTGTTGCTGGCGGGCATCCTGGCCGCCGCGCTGGTTGCCGGTGCCGCGGCGGCTTATGGCTTGAATTATCTTTCCCCGGTGGTCTCCTCGGCGGACGCTCTTAGCCGGGCGTTGGGGGTGCCGCTCCTCGGGCAGGTCTCGGCCGCGTTTCCTGAGCGCGAGCGACGCGCTTTCCGTCGCGACCTATTGCGGATCTCGGTGGCTACCGCCTGCCTGTTCGTGGCATTCGGTGTCGCTGTCCTTTTGAGTCAGGCGGGTTACCGCTTGAGCCTGACGGCACTCAGGCACCTGGTGATCGCATGAGCCTCATCGAGAGTGCCCTCGCAAAGCTGCGCCGTGTCGGGGATGCCGACGCGCAGCGCGGCGTGCTGACGCCGCGCACTGTGACTGTTGCGGCGGGTGGTGCCCACAAGGGTGCGGCCGCGGTCGTTGCGCCTGCGCCTGAGCCGGAGGTCAAACAGCCTTCCAAGAGCATCACAATCGATCTGAAGGCGCTTCGCGATAAGGGATACCTCCCCGAGCCCGGTCTCGAGCGGCGCTTCGCGGACCACTATCGTCAGATCAAGCGCCCGCTGATCGAGAAGGCGCTGGCCGGCGGTGCGGACATGCGCCTGATAATAGTGACCAGCGCGCTGCCGGGCGACGGCAAGACGTTCACCAGCCTCAATCTGGCGCTCAGCGTGGCGCGTGAGCGCGATGCCTCCGTGCTGCTCGTCGACGCGGACGCGCCCAAGGAGCGTATCAGTGAGATCCTCGGGGTTCGCGGGGACCCCGGCCTTCTCGATGCGCTTGCTGACCCGTCCCTGGACGTTGAGTCCCTGGTCGTAGGCACCGACGTGCGTGGACTGCAGATCCTGCCGGCCGGCAGGCTCGTCGAAGGTGCCACCGAGCTGCTGGCCAGCGCCCGCATGGGTCAGATCGTAGCGCGCCTCGTTGCGCGCGATCCGCGGCGGCTTGTCCTGTTCGATTCTGCCCCGCTGCTGGTATCGAGCGAGGCCCGCGCGCTGTCGCGAATCTCGGCACAGATCGTTCTCGTGGCGCGCGCGGGGGTGACTCCGCGCCGCGCGGTGGCTGATGCGCTCGCACAGGTCGACAGGAACAAGGTGCAGGGCCTCATTGTGAACCATACCGGCGTGAGACCGGGAGAGGGCTACTACTACGGATACTTTGGCTACGGCGCCGGGGGTGAGGGGAACGCTCACAGCCCGTAAGAGTCCGCCAGGATGGCGTTGATTTTTCTTGCGATCGCATCCCGCATGAAATCCGCTCGCACGCGCGAGCGACCCAGACGAACCCATCGCAGCGGCGTCGCTCGTATTAGCACGCATCGGGCCGACTTAGCGCAGGCCATCAGCTATCAGGCGCACGACGAGCCGCGGGCCGGGTGACTGGTTCAAAGCTAACGTCATTTATACGCGAGCGCACTGTCTCGATTGCTGTGAACGGAGGTCAGCTTGGGAATCCTTGAGTGGGCACATCGACGGGAAACGCCGGCTCAGCGGCGCGCCTGGGCGCTCCTCAAGAGGGGGG
>Ga0209420_1001342_pt1 | contig 11758 bp, 9 predicted proteins | sample BlaSpr_A8_OM1_O1_FD_187972 | JGI IMG/M metagenome (GOLD analysis project Ga0209420, IMG submission 187972) | Forest soil microbial communities from Thunder Bay, Ontario, Canada - Black Spruce, Ontario site 2_A8_OM1_O1 (SPAdes) (version 2) | ecosystem: Environmental > Terrestrial > Soil > Boreal...
GAAGTATGAGTGCCGTTGTTACACAAAAAGGGGGTCGCGCTGTCATGTGTTATTCCTTTGCGTTGATATTGATTGTGGCTTGGTCGCGGGGATTAGTTTACTCTGAACAGCCACTGGCCAAGGCACTCACCAGGTGGGTCGATGAGGCAAGGGCGGTTTTTACTTCGAACTATCCGACATCGCTTTCAGCCTTCTGGTCGTGATGGCCCCCCTCCCGGAGACTGCCGTTGATGTATGCAGATTCTTTCAATCTTGACCCGTTTACAGGCCCTAGGATACTGAGTCGCACACTGCCGGGCGAGTAGTGCCGTTTTGACGCCGCTCTCCAGCATCGTTATGGGAGGAGATTCTCGCCATGCCAAAGATTGTGGTTGCTACTTCTTCGTTTTTCCTCGCGGTATCTTTATCCTGGTACGCCGCGGCGGCGGACCAGAATCCTAACAGTGTGGCCCGCCTGCCTGCGGCTGCACAATCCAGTATCTCCGCGGCGTTGGGACGTGATCTTCCCAGTTATCGCGTGCGCGCGCGTGGATCGGTAGTAGAGGCTGAGAATGCGCAGCAGAGGCTGACTACCGATTTCACCTCAACCGGCGTTGAGGTTCACACTGCGAACACAATCTGGAAGCTGGCATTGCGCGCGTATGGTCGTGGTGGCGATGTGCAACCGGTGGATAACGAGAAGGCCGCTCCCCAAGCGAAAGATAACCGGGTGGAATATAAGCGCGGACCGCTGACGGAGTGGTACGTGAACGGGCCGCTGGGGCTCGAACAGGGATTCACTCTCAGGGAGCGACCGAGCGGTGCCGAGGGCCTGCGTGGGTTGCATGCCGGGCTGAAACCGTTGATCTTCGCGCTGGCGCTCTCTGGTGATTTGACAGCCTCGGTAGATCAAGGCGGCATGGGTTTGACTCTGAGCGGCCATGAAGGTCAGGCGCAGCTGCGCTATGCCGGACTCTCGGCCTCCGATGCCTCGGGCAAGCAATTGCGGGCATGGATGGAGATTCAGGGCGACCAGTTGTTGCTGAAGGTGGAAGACGCCGACGCCCGCTATCCGATTGTAGTAGACCCGATCGTGCAGCTGGCCAAGTTGACTCCCTCTGATGGAGTGCATCTGGGCTTCTTCGGCGCGTCCGTAGCGATCAGCGGCAACACGGTGGCAGTCGGTATGGCTGACACCAGTCTTCCGGGTGCGGTCTACGTTTTCACAAAACCAGCGGCCGGATGGAATAACATGACCCAGACCGCCAAGCTAACCGCTTCGGATGGGACGGCAAATAACTATCTGGGATACTCGCTGGCCATCAGCGGCAACACGATAGTGGCTGGCGCGCCGAATGCCAACACTTACCTGGGTGAGGCGTATGTGTTTGTCGAGCCCGCCGGCGGTTGGGTAAACATGACCGAGACGGCAAAGCTGACCCCCTCCGATTCCTACTCAACGCTGGGGGCCTCCGTGGCCATCAGCGGCAACACCGTTATAGTCGGAGCCACCGATACGAGCAACAACAATGCAGGTGAGGCCTATGTGTTCGTGAGGCCCGCGACGGGCTGGACCAGTATGGCTCAAACCGCCACGCTCACTCCCTCCGATGGTCAAGCGTACGAGGCTTTCGGATACTCTGCCGCCATCAGCGGCAATACGGTGGTGGTCGGATCTTACGGCCGGGCGAGGGCCTACGTATTCGTTGAGCCGTCGGGCGGCTGGGCCGACACGACGCAAACCGCCCGGCTAGGCGTGCCAGGGGAATACATTGGTTCCACACTCAGCATCAGCGGCGACACCATAGTGGCCGGGTCGCCCTACGCTACCATCAACTCCAATTACGCGCAGGGCGCAGCTTATATATTCGTCAAGCCCACAAGTGGCTGGACCAATCTGACGCCGACAGCGACACTGACGGCGTCCGACGGCGCCGCAGGCGACGAGTTGGGCTATGGTGTCGCGATCAGCGGTGATCAAATTGTGACTGGAGCGCCGTTTGCAGCCTATGGTTCCAACGCCGCGCGGCAGGGTGCAACCTATCAGTTCATTAGACCCGCGACGGGCTGGAAGACAACTTCGCACTTTAATGCGAAGGTAGGCGCGTCCGATGGGGCGAAGGGCGACCAGTTCGGGTGGTCGGTGTCCCTCGGCGGAAACCTGCTACTGGTTGGCGCACCCAGCGCAACTACGGCGGAAGGGGCGGCATATCTGTTCGAACCGTGAGCCCTCTCGTCTCGCCAACGGGCTGATCTGCACTCTCCGGGGCGGCGCCTCTGGATTGCATAAGTGGTCTAAAGAGGCCGTGGCTCTCATTGAGGGATTTTGAGTGTAACGGCGATTTTGCAGCAATCATCTTCTGAGACTAGAATGCTGGCGTATGCCGGCCTCGAAAATGCGACTACTTATTTTCGTTATAGCCTTCACCTGTGTCGTGCCGCGCCGTTCCGTTGCGTCACCGTTGTGCTGCACACCAGTGAGATCGACCGTTCCGCAACCAAATCCCTTCTCAAATCTCTTCCCTCGATCCGTCGCATTACCGCAACTGCCGACAACCATGTTCCAGGTGGGTGGAGTCGATCTGACGCCGATCACTGTTCCGCCTGAACTTCGAGCACATGATTCTGAGACAAAGGGTACTACCGGAGTCATCCTGCCGCCTGGCCCGTGCACCCACGCTCTTTCTGGCCCCCCACCGTGCCCCGCAGTTTGGGACGGGCGGCCCTTGTAGCGGCACGTTACCTTCTGAGAATCGCACAAGGCTGCTCCACGGTAACCCCGAGTTAACGTCAACGGACGCTAACAGGCGATTGCGCTCAAAACCCTCAATAATGAAATCGATATGTCACAACAGCGGGTCGCGCCAGCTGTCTCCACATGATTCCCTTCCACTTCCTACCTTCGCACGAGAATATCAGCGGCTACGAACGCGGCGAACACCACGGAGATTACCCCGTTCATCGTAAAGAAGGCGGCGTTCAGTTTGGAAAGATCGTCAGGCCTGACCAGCGAATGTTCGTAGAGCAGCAGCAGTGTGACCGCAATCACGCCGGCTATAGCGAGCTTGCCTAACCCGAACGCTGGAACGAGAGCGATCAACAGAAGCAGCATGATCAGGTGAAAGACGCGGGCAATCCAGAGAGCGCGTTGAATGCCGACGTGGCGAGGGATAGAGTGCAATCCGGCATCGCGATCGAATTGGAAATCCTGGCAAGCGTAAAGAATGTCGAAGCCGGCAACCCAGAAAGTAACGGCGGCGGTAAGAATCAGGATGCGAGGGTCGAGAGTGCCGCGAACGGCGATCCAGGCTGCGGCCGGTGCGATGCCAAGAGCGAATCCGAGCACGAGGTGCGACCAGCGAGTGAATCTTTTCGTATAGGAATAAAGAAGTAGCACGGCGAGAGCAATCGGGGAAAGCCAGAGCGTGAGGCGATTCAACTGAGCGGCGGCGAGAATAAAGATGGCGCAGGAAACGACGACGAAAGTGGCGACGAAGGCGGGCGAGAGATGTCCGGCCGGTAACGCGCGCGTGCGAGTGCGGGGATTGGCGGCGTCGATGGAGGCATCGGCAAGGCGATTGAAGGCCATAGCAGCCGAGCGGGCCGAGAGCATGGCAATTAAGATCCAAAGAAGTTGATGTGCCGTGGGAATGCCGGAGGCGGCCAGCATGGCTCCGCAAAGAGCGAAAGGGAGAGCAAAGATGGAGTGCTCCCACTTAATCATTTCCAGCGTAACGCGGAGATTGTGGAAGACGGCCACGGAAAGATTGTAGCAAGGCGGTTCTCAGTTCTCGGTTCTCAGAAGACAAAATTGGGGCGCAGGCCTGTCAACCCTTTTCACGGAATAAATCTCTCGCGACAGCGCCGGTTTAATACTGAAAACCGAGAACTGGGAACCGAGAACTGTTTCTAAACTGTTTTGCGCGTTTTGCGCGATTTCCACAATTGACAACCACCATACGGTGCGGCATTATGGGTGCGCCCATTTCGTTCTTCCCTCTTGCAGGGGATAGATGTAGGAATTTGGAGGGATACAATGTCAGAATTCATTCAGAGACTTTGGCGGGAAGATTCGGGGCAGGATATTGCCGAGTACGCAGTAATGCTGGCTGTCATTCTGGTTTTGGTCGTAGGAACGATACGCCTGATCGGGTCGAACGCAAATAATGCGTTCTCCTCAGTAGCCAGTTCGATACAATAGCAAAGTCGGCTGGCATCACCTCGGCGCTAAAAGCCGCATGATCGGATTGCCTTTCATGATGCGATTTACCTCGTTTACCGGGCCGTTTCGCTACTGCGGGTTTACTCCAGTAGCGGCTGCGGCGGAACTTGCGAGGAGATCGAGTCACCCATGATCGCCTAGATCAGATCGCCTAGATTCCAGCAAAGTTCAGCCAAAGGCCGCGATTGCAGAGATCGCGGCCTTGTTTTTTTTTGCAGAGAACTCCGGAGAAGAACCAATGATCGTCAACATGGCGGAGAAAGCCACCGAACAGGAGATTGCGCACATCATCGAGCGCATTCGCGAGGCGGGCTATCAACCTCACGTCACGCGAGGCGTCGAGCGCACCATCGTCGCCGCCGTGGGAAACGGACGCCGCCACGAAATCGAGGCCCTGCAAGTTGCGCCCGGAGTGGACAATGTAGTCGCGATCGCGCAGCCCTTCAAACTGGTGAGCCGGCAAGTCAAGCCTGAGCGAACAGTCGTAAACGTGCGCGGCGTCGCGATCGGCGGACCCGGCGTGGTCATCATTGCCGGACCTTGCTCCGTGGAATCGCGCGAGCAATTGCTTAGCACGGCGCACGCGGTGAGGCGGGCCGGCGCTACCATGCTTCGCGGCGGGGCCTACAAACCGCGCACTTCCCCCTACGACTTTCAGGGGCTCGGCCTGGAAGCGCTGAAAATTCTGCGCGAGGCGCGCGAGCAATCAGGGCTGCCTGTGGTAACGGAAGTGATGAGCACCGAAGATGTGGACGTCATCTGCGAGCATGTTGACATGCTGCAGGTCGGCGCGCGCAACATGCAGAACTTCGCGCTGCTGCGGCGGCTGGCAACGGTAAATATGCCAGTGCTCTTGAAGCGCGGCCCGTCGGCAACGGTGAAGGAGTGGCTGCTGGCCGCGGAGTATTTGCTTTCCGGAGGAAACAATCAGGTTGTGCTTTGCGAGCGCGGCATCAAGACGTTCGAGACCGAGATGCGCAACACTTTCGATCTCGCCGCGGTGGCGCTGGCGCGCGATCTTTCTCACTTACCGGTGATCGCCGATCCCTCGCATGGAACCGGCAAGCAGAGCTTGATTGCCGCAGTTTCTCGCGCCGCCGTTGCCGTGGGTGCCGACGGACTGATTATCGAAGTGCATCCGTGCCCTGAGCGCGCGCTCTCCGATGGAGCCCAATCGCTCGATTTCGCCGGCTTCGAGAAGGTGATGAAAGCCATCGCAGAGCCACTGCGGCGTGCCGCAGTGATGTAATTAATTTTAATTTTTCTGGTGAGCGCGGAAGGGCTCGAACCTTCGACCCATGCCTTAAAAGGGCATTGCTCTACCAACTGAGCTACGCGCCCGCCGTTCTTTCAATCTAACATATTCATACCCGCTTATTGCACAACCCTGGGAGCTATGGCCGCGCCGGAATTCGCCTTCGGGCGGCGATTTCAAAGAGCGCTGGAGGGCTAGCCTGGACTAGAATAGCGATTCGCCAAGTCTTGCTTATGAGTAATCCGACGGAATCTTGGAAAAATTGGGAAGGCGGCGTCGCGGATGATACGTTCCCGCTGCGGAAGTGGCTGGGCGGCTCCGATCACAGTGCTGTATTTCTTACGGAGCGGGCGAGCGCGGGACCGCAGAAGGCCGCCATCAAGCTCATTCGCCCTGAGAATCTGGACCAGGACGCTCAACTTTCCCGCTGGGCCACGGCCGCGAAGCTTTCCCATCCGCATCTGATTCGATTGTTTGAATGCGGACGCTGCGCGATCGACGGCACGCCACTTCTCTACGTCGTCATGGAATACGCCGAAGAAAATCTGGCGGAGATTCTTCCCTTGCGGGCGCTTGCTCCAGCGGAGGTTTCGGAGATGCTTCAACCCACAGCTGAAGCCCTCGAGTACCTGCGCCGATCCGATCTCGCGCACGGCCGCATCAGACCCTCGAACATCTTGGCCGTCGATAACCAGTTGAAGATTTCCGCTGACGGAGTTGCCAGGATCGGGGAACGCCGCGCCGGGCGCGCGCCCAGCGCCTACGATGCACCTGAAGTCAGAACGACCGGCCTATCTTCGGCAGCCGATATTTGGGCGCTCGGAACGACGCTGGTTGCTGTCATGTCACAGAACGAGCCAAAGTCGACGGACGACACCGGAGGATCAGTTGCCGTGCCCGAATCGATTCCGGAACCCTTCCGTGAACTTGCGCAACGGTGCTTGCAGCTCGATCCAAAAAAGCGGTGCACCGCGGCCGACATCCTCGGTCCACCTCAAACACCCAACGTCAAGGCTGAGGTCCCTATTGCCGCGAGGGTTATGGAAGTTGTCGAAGCGACCCCGGGGAAAGAATCTTCCAGGAAGAGATTCGTCATACCATTTCTGATCGCGGCTATCGTCCTCATAGTCTGGGCAGGCAGCAAGTTCGTGACACATCAGTCTTCGGTTCCTCCTGCGGAGACTCCCACGACAAGCGCTCCGCCCTCCGCCTCACCTCCTGCCTCACAATCACCGGCGCCGTTTTCAGAGAGCCAGAAACCTGCGCCGAAGGGACTTGTACGAGGCACCGTGTTGCAGCAGGTTTTGCCGGAGATCTCACGGAGCGCGCAGAATACGATCACAGGACATGTGAAAGTCAGCGTACAGGTTTCGGTGGATGCTTCCGGAAACGTCTTGCAAGCAAAGTTCGTCTCCGCAGGAACCAGCAAGTACTTCGCGGATCGAGCGCTGGCAGCGGCAGGCAGCTGGAAGTTCTCTCCGCCGCAAGTGGATGGGCAAGCCGCTCCCAGTGAGTGGTTCTTACGCTTTCAGTTTGGACGCGAGAACATCCAGGTGTCTCCATCAGAAATCAAGCCTTGACGGCCCCGGAGGGATGCCCGAAGTTCTTCGAGCATTCCGCCTCGACGCTATTCTTTGGTCTTCATTCTCCAAACCATCTGCCGCAACATACCCAACAGAAATTCGGCGTCACCGCTCTGCAAACGAAGCCGCACCACTAAACGCCGCACCGCGCCCTCAAAAGTATCCGACGTATTCAGCTTGGGATAACCGCTGGCGCGAAGCGCCGTGAGCAACGTCTCATGAATTCGCTCGACCTCGGCCGCCGAAGCGGGACTTCCCTTCTCCGGCTCCGGCATCGCGGCCGGGGCACGAATCAATTCGTACAAACAAATTGCCACTGCCTGCCCCAGGTTCATCGAGAAGTGTTCCTCTCGCGTGGGGATGCGCATCAGCCAGTGACAATGGCTCATGTCCTTATTAGAGAGCCCGTATTTTTCCGAACCGAACATCAGCGCGCAAGCTCCACCGGATGCGGAAGCTTGATCGGACGAGGGACCTTTATTGCGCGAGGAAGGATCGGATACTGAAAAAAGATGGGAGCGAATCAGCGGCGCGCCCGCCTCCAGGCGCTGAAGTGGATGCTGCAAATCGCGAGGCCCAACCGCGGTGGTTCCTACTACCAACGAGCAATCGGCAACCGCTTCCGAGATGGTTTCATATTTTTCGGCGCTGGCCAAAACCTCCGCGGCGCCCACGGCCGAGCGAGCGCCTTCAAATGCCACATCGTAGGGATTCACCACCCGCAGGTGGCGAAATCCAAAGTTGCTCATTGCACGGGCGGCTGCTCCAATGTTAAGGGGATTGCGCACGTCCACCAGGACGACGCGCAGATGATCGAACTCAGCAGAAACCGGCAATCTGTTTGTATTCTACGGCACTCCGCATTCCTAGCAAGCCTCTGGCCGCACTGTCTTTTTACACCATGGAGTAAATGTAAAAGAATTGTCAAACCTTTCGTCCTGCGCTGAAAATGGGCAGAAACAATGTAAGCTTCAACTTGTGCTAGGCCAAGTTGGACGTCCAGCAAAGCCTCCCAAAGTCCGGCCTTCAGCGGACGGGGCACGAATCGAGGATGCTTTATGGGTCAAATCGCCACACCAATCAGCGCCGCAAGATCGGTAGATCCGATGAACTCCACACGACCGATGGGAAGAATTCTCGTAGTCGAGGACGATCCCGCCGTCCAGAAAGCGCTCAAGCGGCTGTTCGAGGGCGAGGGATACACGGTTGAAGTTCAATCGAACGGAAAGTCGGCGCTGGAGAGCTTCCAGGCCGCGCCGCCCGCTGTAGTCATTCTCGACCTTCGCCTACCCAAGCTTTCCGGCGGCGATGTCTGCAAAGAAATCAAGGCGCAGGCGCCGACCTTGCCCATCGTAGTTCTCAGCGCAACCAGCGACGTTTCCGATAAAGTTCTCTTGCTCGAGTTGGGCGCCGACGACTATGTAACCAAGCCGTTCAGCCCTAGAGAATTATTGGCGCGCGTGCGCGCGGCACTGCGGCATACCTCGAGAACGGCCACAGTAAATCTGGTAAGTTTCGACGGCATCACCATTGACTTCAAAAAGATGGAAGTAATGCGCGAAGGCAAGGTGGTGGTTTTGACAGCGCAGGAATTCAAGACCCTGCAATTCCTCGTGCAAAACGCCGACCGCGTGATTGGCCGCGATGAATTGCTCAACGAAGTCTGGGGATACCAGAATTATCCCTCGACCCGCACCGTCGACAATCACATCCTGAAGCTTCGCCAGAAACTGGAACGCGACCCCGCCAGTCCGGTACACTTCCGCACGGTACACGGAATGGGTTACAAGTTCGTTCGCTGAGATCCCCTTGGCCCCTTCATTCGAACCCGTCTCGCAAACTCTGCCAGAACCCTCCGCAGGCACGCTGGTTCCCAGAACCCGCCTGCGCACGCGCTTCTTGCTCTCCATGGTGCTGATCACCGCCGGCCTCACCGCGTTGAGTTTGCTGGTGGTGCGCCACAGCATGGAAAACCACGTGCGCGAAGGCATTGTGCAGAATCTGCGGAACTCCGTCACCACCTTCCAGAATTTCCAGCACGACCGCGAAGTCATGTTGACCCACTCCGCCGAGTTGGTGGCTTACCTGCCCATCACGCGAGCCATCATGACCGCGCACGATCCGGCCACCATCCAGGATGCCTCTAAAGATGTATGGCAATTAACCGGCAGCGATCTTCTGGTGCTCGCCGACCGCAGCGGCAAGGTGGTAGCGCTGCATACAAAATCAGAGGGATTAACGCGCGAAGCTGCGCAGAAATACTTCGAGCGATCTTTGAATGAAGAGGATTCCAGCCACTGGTGGTTTGGCAGCCATCATCTCTATCAGACTTTCGTGCAGCCTGTTTACTTCGGCTCGAAGACTGAAGGCCCGCTGCTCGGCTTCCTGATCATTGGCTATGAGATTGATGACCGACTGGCCCGCGAGGTCAGCAAAGTCTCGGCCAGCCAGGTTGCATTCTCCTATGGCGATGAAATCGTAGCCACCACCTTGCCTCCCGATCAGGCCCAGAGTGCGGGCGTGCACACGTTGGCCGCAGGATCGTCGCAGAGCGCGCCGCAGAACGTCGAAGTCGGCAGGGAGAATTTTGTAGCGACTTCCCTCGACCTGTCAGGCCAGCAGGAAACTCCCGTCCGCTTGACTGTGCTTGGATCTTACGATCAGGCCGCGAAGTTCCTCGATAACCTGAACCGCCTGCTGTTGCTGCTGGGGTTTTCGGCTGTCCTGGTAGGCAGTGGACTCGTGTTCCTTATCTCTTACACCTTCACACGTCCGCTGGCTACGCTGGTAGAAGGCGTGCGCGCCCTGGAGCACGGAGACTTTTACCATCCTCTCGACCCACGGGGCAGCGATGAAGTCGCGGAACTGACCTCAGCTTTTGATCGAATGCGCGCCAGCCTGCTCAAGACCCAACAGGCGCTACTCGAATCCGAGCAGTTGGCCACGATCGGCCGCATGGCCAGTTCCATCTCCCATGATCTGCGCCACGCGCTCGCCGCCGTGGTCGCGAACTCTGAATTTCTTTGCGACGGCCGCTTGACTTCGGCGCAGCGCGAAGAGCTGTATCAGGAGGTCCGCACCGGCGTAAACCAGATGACGGACCTCATCGACTCCCTGCTCGAGTTCGCCCGCACCAGAGAATCTCTGAGCCCAACTTACGCCAGCGTCGGCGAAACTGTCCAGCGAGCCATGCAGGCAGTGCGCCTGCACCCGCGCCATCAGGGCACTCAGGTCGAGGTTCGCGGCAACGGCCAGAGTCTGGCCTGGTTCGACCCCCGCAAACTGGAGCGCGCTCTCTACAACCTTTTGCTGAATGCCTGCGAGGCCGCGCCCGGCAGGGATGGACGAGTTCTGGTCACCATCGACCGCACCGGTCTCTCAATGACAATTTCCGTCTCCGACAATGGTCCCGGCATCGCCGAGCCGATTCGCGACAAGCTGTTTCATCCCTTTGTAAGCTTCGGCAAAGAGAACGGTACCGGTCTCGGACTTACGGTCGTACAAAAGATTGTGCAGGATCATGGGGGCCAGGTTTTTCAGGAACGCACCGCGGACGCTAGAACCATTTTTCGCATCACGCTTCCCGGACGCGCTCCACAGACCACGGCAGAAGCCGGCGACGACGAGCCGGACACCCATCCCTTTTTGCCGGTAGAAAACGATCGAGCGACGCAAAACTCAATTCGACATTCGGACACGTAGCCCCGTTCCCATTTTTCTCGATTTTCAACACGAGCCGAATGTCGCGCAGGAGGAAGTGTGAAGAACCCTGAACTTCGTACGCCTGCCATAACGGCAGCCGTTTTCGTCCTTTGCAGCGGGTTCAGCTTGAGCCTGTGCAGCGTCGCGCAAGAAAGTGCGCCCACAGTCGCATCTCAGCCCGCCGATGCCTCGCTGCACGAGATGGCGTCGCAGCTGCGAGAACTGCGCGCTGTGATCGAGCAGATGCGAAGCGAAAATGCGCGGTCGCGCGCCGAGATGCAGGAACTCCGCCAGGAATTACAGGAAACTCGCAAAGCTCTCGCACCGCTCGCTGCGACAGCAAATGCGAATCCATCTTCTTCGGCCGCGGTAGAATCCACGCAGTACAGCGCGAACTCCGCCAGCGCAACTCCGCCCTCCCCTGCGGATCTCGGAAGCCGCGTGCAGCGCCTCGAAGAATCCACTCAGTTGCTCGGCTCGAAAATCGACGAACAGTTCCAGACCAAAGTGGAAACCGCCGCCAAATACCGCGCCAGACTTTCCGGAATCGTGCTGATGAATGCCTTTCACAATGTAGGAGCCTCCGACAACCTGGACTTGCCGGACTACGCGCAGCCACCTGCCGCGCCCGGCCTGGCTCAGACCAGCTTTGGAGCGACGCTCCGGCAAAGCGAAATTGGCCTTGAAATCTTCGGGCCCACGCTAGCCGGCGCAAAGAGTTCTGCCAACGTGCAACTCGACTTTGCCGGAGGATTTCCCGCCACCAACAACGGCGTCAACTTTGGCATCGCGCGCCTGCAGACCGCCAGCCTGCGGCTCGACTGGAAACAGACTTCCGTAATTGCCGGCCAGGATTCGCTGTTTATCTCGCCGCTTTCTCCCACGTCGTTCGCCTCGCTCGCTATCCCGGCCTTAGCTTATGCCGGCAATCTATGGGGCTGGACGCCTCAGGTTCGCGTCGAGCGGCGCTTCGATCTTGCCGATCAGCAAACTCTCACGTTGCAGGCAGGATTTCTC